>RCUU01000215.1_pt1 | contig 33431 bp, 35 predicted proteins | sample 2166211 | NCBI WGS metagenome assembly RCUU01 (sample SAMN09932620, study PRJNA488358) | compost metagenome | feature: garden; material: soil; isolation source: compost soil in phenylacetic acid-enriched culture | place: Germany: Experimental Botanical Garden Goettingen | collected 2016-01-27
GTCCTTATCAGGTTGTTTTCCTAGCCCGCCCCAACAAACGTTTCTTTTATTTCCATCCAAAGTTATAATAGATTATAATAAATGTAATTGACGCAGAAAGGGCGGTTATGTTAATGTACCAAGTCATGTTATTCCTACATATTATCGGCGCACTGGCGCTCGGCTTCTATCTGGTCCTGCCGTTTGTGCTCGGCCGGATCGGCAAGTTGTCGCTCGCGGCTCAGGAAGGAACGGTATCGGCCGTGATCTCTTTGAACCGATATGCCCAAATCGGGCTCATCATCCAATTGCTGACGGGCGGCTACCTGATTGGTCAAGGCGATTACTCCGTGCCTTGGATGATTGTGATCGTCATCTTGTATTTGGCGATTGGAGCGTTTAGCGGTATCTTGGCTAAACCGCTGCGTTTGGCGCAGGAAGGGATTCGCCAGAATAAAACCGTAACCGCGGAAGAAGGGAAACTGCGCACGTTAAGCGCCCTATTGTCCGTTGCAGTATTGCTGATCGTTTTCTTTATGGTGTACAGTACCATTATTTGATTCAGACATAAGCCAAAAGACCTGTCGGCGTAATAGCCGACAGGTCTTTTTCGTGCTGTGCGCGGCAAAGCAGCGCTAGTCTCTTACTAGGAAAGATTGGTATCCTCTTTTTTTAAATCGTCCAAATGGGTAAACATTAATTTCATAATATCGAGCGCCAGTTGTTTCTCTTTCGGCGACCGGTTCATGACGATCTGTTGGATCTGGTCCATAAAATGGTCATCACTGATCACAATCGAATCGTGAAGTAAATAATCAACGGTAACGCCTAATTGATTCGCCAGTTTGACGAGTGTTTCCAGGGACAAGCTACGCTCTCCCCGTTCGATTTGCCCTATGTATGCGTCCGAAACTTCGATGCGTTCGGCGAGTTTTTCCTGGGTCAAGTGCATTTTATGCCGTTCTTGACGCAGCCTTTTCCCCAATGCCTCGTAATCCATAACACCCCTCCTGTATTTACCTTAGTGAGAAGCCGAATGAAAGATAATAAACTACAGGTTTTGTTTGTATTTACTGCAAGTACGAATTGGGTTATTATGGAATCATAGGATTTACTGAAATGGTTCAATTATTAATTATATCCAATTTTAAGGAGATCTAGTATGTCTTCCGAATCTACTTCCGTTTCAATCATCATTACGGTCAAGAACAATGGGATCGATTTGTATACCACGATGGAATCTTTAAAAGTGTCGCAATCGACACTGCCTTATGAAGTCATTATCGTTGACGAAGGTTCGGTTGACGGGTGTTGTGACTTTTTGATGAGCTACCGATTCGACCGACCTTTTAAGCGAGTCAAGGGTGAGCCGGGAATTTCGGCACGCAATCTCGGGGCTGCTTATGCCACTGGAGAAGTTCTGATTTTTTGCGGGTCACATTTATATTATGATGACGGATGGATGGAACGGTTACTGGCACCGTTGATGCGTGGACAAGCTGAGGGCGTGTCGCCAGCCTTTGAGATGGGTAAGCACTCCCCTGCTCCGAAAGGGAGGAATGTCGGAGGGGTGGTGGGATCGGTTCGCGGGTATCCGATTCGGTTCGCGGGTGAGAACGAGATCCCCTGGATGTCTTGGGAATGCTTTGCCGTTCGACGGGATACGTTTCGGGACATGGGCGGGATGGAAGACGGTTTTATCGGCAAGGATCTGGAAACGGCGGAGCTTTCCTTGAGGTTATGGCTGCAGGGTGGGAGCTGTCGCTACGTGCCGGAGGTGACACTCATTCAAGTGTTTCGGCAGAATTTCCCTTATGACAACAGCGGGGATCAATGGGGAAAGGACTTGATGAGCCTTGCCTATTTACATTTCGATGACGAAGGAGTCTCAGCTTGCAGAGAACTGGTGCGCTGCGCGTATGAAGGAGAGCCGATAACGGATGCGAAGCTGAGCGAGTTGACTTTGGCACGGAGGGAGAAAAATGACTCTCTTCGCAAACATGATGTGAGGTGGTTTACCGAACGATTCGGGATCCAATGGAAATAGAAGAGGGATAAGCCGAGGCGTCAAGGTCATCCTATTAGGGGAAGGGAACGTTCAGGTGCCATCGCACCTAATTCACGGATTACCCGAAGGAGGATGCAGCAATGGCAGGAAACGGACAAGCAAAGCAGACTTTACCGCCCCAACATCAAAACCATCAACCCGGCGTTGAAGCGGAGATGCACCCGCGCCCGGTATATGAGGGAGATTATAAGGCTGCGGGCAAGTTGATGGGCAAAGTAGCGCTGATCACCGGTGGTGACAGCGGGATCGGTCGGGCCGTCGCCGTAGCCTACGCGAAAGAGGGAGCCGATGTCGCAATTATGTATTTGAATGAGCATGATGACGCGGAGGTGACCCGTCAGGAAGTCGAGCAGGAAGGACGCAAATGCTTACTGATCGCTGGCGACATCGGCGATGAGGCCTTTGCCGAGCAGGCGGTGCAGCAAACGGTGCAGGAGTTAGGGCGCCTCGACATCCTGGTCAATAACGCAGCCGAGCAGCATCCGCAGCCGGACATTACGGCGATTACGGCTGCTCAACTGGAGAAGACGTTCCGGACGAACATTTTCTCCATGTTCTACTTGACCAAGGCGGCGATGCCGCATTTGCGCAAAGGAAGCTCGATTATCAATACGGCCTCGGTAACAGCCTATAAGGGCAACCCGCAGCTGATTGACTACTCAGCAACGAAAGGGGCTATCGTTAGCTTCACGCGGGCTTTGTCGATGAATGTGGTCGGAAGCAAAGGCGTGCGGGTGAACGCGGTGGCACCCGGCCCGATTTGGACTCCGCTGATTCCATCAACCTTCAATGAGAAGCAAGTGTCCGAATTCGGGGGAACAACGCCGATGCAGCGCCCCGGTCAACCGGAGGAACTGGCACCGGCTTACGTATTTCTAGCCTCGGACGATTCATCGTATATGAGTGGTCAGGTCTTGCACATCAACGGTGGAGAGATCGTTAACGGTTAACCATGGGATCGAAACGGACTCCAACAAAGAACCCCCAAGCTTTTCGGCAGTGCCGAGCAAGCTTGGGGGTTCTTCTATCTCTGAAACATCTAATCGCTCTCGTGCTGCTCCGTCTCAGATAACTCATCAAGCGTCATTTCAAAGCTGGGCGCCAAATGTTCTAGAAAATATGTGATTTCCGGGAGCTGCAACCGCTGCAGCTTATCTAGAAGCTGCGTTTTGGCAACGGCGAATTCACGATTGCCGGTCGTCAGCTCCCAGGCGCATTTCAAATAGGCGTCCAGGCTGTCCGCCGCTTTGACATACACCATTAAAGCGGCATCTTCGGATGATCCCTTCGCTTGTTCCGGCGATAACAACGGAGTATAAACGTTCTGGAGTTCCGGCGGGACCATGGAGAGCAAACGTTCTGCAGCGATGGCCTCCATTTCGCGGAAGTTGGACAGAAGCCGTGGATTATGATGCTTGACCGGTGTTGGGATGTCGCCGGTGAACACCTCGGTTGCATCATGGAACAACGCTAACGTTGCGGCGCGTTCCGCATTTAAGCTCCGTTCGAACCGGGCGTTCCCAATTTCGCATAGCAGATGAGTCAGCAACGCGACATGAAACGAATGCTCAGCCACATTATCGGGGGCGGTGCTGCGCATCAGGCTCCATCGATGAATCGAACGCAGGCGGTATAAATAAGCAGAGAAAGGGTAGCTCATCAGTGAGAAACCTCGCTTTTATCGAAGTGGATTTTGGACAGAAATTGTCAACCTAAACTAGTTCTTATGTTATTATAAATCTGAAGAATGCGATAGGGTTATGGTTTACACAAGATGACAGGGAGAGGGGATTCATGGATCATGCACCAGTTTGAAGAAAGCGTATACGAATTAATTGTGGAAGCTTCAACAAGGTTACCGGGCGACGTACGACGTGCGGTAAACCGGGGGCGGGCCCTGGAAAACCGAGCGACGCGGGCCGGTTTGGCCATGTCGACTATCGCGCAGAACATCCGTATGGCGGAGGAACAGGTTTCGCCGATATGTCAGGATACCGGAATGTTGACCTTTGTGGTGCATACGCCGGTAGGGGCGAATCAGATTGAGATGAAGAAGGCGATTTACGCCGCGGTGCAGCGGACGACCAAGGAAGGTAAGCTGCGTTCAAATTCCGTAGATTCCTTAACGGGAGAGAACAGCGGTGATAATTTGGGCCCAGGAACGCCGGTTATTCATTTCGAACAATGGGAGAAAGACACGATCGACATCCGACTGATCTTGAAAGGCGGCGGATGCGAGAATAAAAATATACAGTACAGCCTGCCGACCGAATTGGAAGGGTTAGGCCGTGCGGGGCGAGATCTCGACGGGATCCGCAAATGCATTTTGCATGCCGTTTATCAGGCACAAGGGCAGGGCTGCAGTGCAGGGTTTCTTGGAGTCGGCATCGGCGGCGACCGCACGACGGGGTATGAGCTAGCCAAACAACAGCTATTCCGTCCGCTCGATGACGTTAACCCGAATCCGGATTTGGACCGGCTGGAACAGTATATTATGGATACGGCCAATCAGTTGGGAATTGGCACGATGGGATTCGGCGGAGAAGTGACTTTGCTGGGCTGTAAGATCGGAGCGATAAATCGGCTTCCGGCCAGCTTCTTTGTGTCGGTTGCATACAACTGCTGGGCGTTCCGCCGCCAGGGTGTGGACATCGATCCTTCTACCGGCGCCATTCGGGGATGGCTCTATGAGCGCGGAAGCGAAGTACCGGTAGGAGATCTTGAGACAGCCGAAACGGGCGCGGCATCCGAGGAAACTCAGGCCCCAGCCAACCGGGAAGTCGTGCTGCAAACACCGGTGACGGAGGAGCAAATTCGCAGCCTTCGGGTTGGCGACGTTGTAGTTATTAACGGAGAAATGCATACCGGCCGAGATGCGCTGCACAAACACTTAATGGATCATGACGCCCCGTTGGATTTGAATGGAGCGGTCATTTACCACTGCGGGCCGGTAATGCTGAAGGACAACGAAGGCTGGCACGTGAAGGCGGCTGGACCAACGACGAGCATTCGCGAGGAACCGTATCAAGGGGATATCATGAAGAAGTTCGGCATTCGCGCAGTCATCGGCAAGGGGGGGATGGGCCCTAAGACGCTGGCTGCTTTGAAAGAGCATGGCGGCGTGTATTTGAACGCGATTGGCGGTGCTGCACAGTACTATGCGGAATGCATCAAGAAGGTCAACGGCGTCGACTTTATGGAGTTTGGAGTTCCAGAAGCCATGTGGCATCTGGAGGTTGAAGGCTTCGCTGCAATCGTAACGATGGATTCGCATGGGGACAGCCTGCATGAAGGCGTGGAGCAGGACTCATTGATGAAGCTGGCTGCCTTTAAGGATCCGGTGTTCAAATAAACATGAAAACCTTTCGCTCGCGCCTAACACTCATCCTAATGATTCTACTCGGGCTCTCGATGCTGGCGGCCGGCATCACGATGGCCCAGATGTTTAAGAACTCGCATATCCGGGCTTTGGAAGATAATATGGCCCGGGAAATTAATCTGCTTGAGGCGACTTTCGATTTTGTTCCCGTGGAGGGGAATTCCGAGGCCAGCGCTTATTACGAACGAAAGGCGAAACAGCTAAAAGAGCTGACCGATTCCCGGGTCACGTTCATTACGTTGAACGGTATCGTCGTCGGCGACTCCGAGTCCGACCCGGAGCGAATGGATAACCATGCCCACCGGCAGGAAATCGAGTCCGCCGTTGGCGGGAACGTGGGCAGTGCGATCCGGTACAGCGATACGATCGGGGAAAATATGCTGTACGTAGCGCATCGCGTGACGGTCGGTGATTTTGACGGCTATATCCGCCTTTCGATGAGTTTGGCAGCCGTGGAGAAGGGGCTTGCCCAAGGGTGGATCTGGATGTTCGGCGGACTGCTTATCCTATTCCTCATAGCGGGTCTAGTAAGTTACCGAGTGGCCGCCGGGTTGACTAAGCCGCTGGAGCAGATCACCCGCGTCGCCCATCGCATCTCCGGATTCGATTACGACGCCAGGGTCAAGCTGGCCCGCAAGGACGAAATCGGTCAATTGGGCCTTGCTATCAACGGCATGGCAGACAGCCTGCAGCAACAGCTCAAGCGGATCCGGGATAACGAGGATTTGATGCAGAGCGTGCTCGCGAACATGACCGGCGGGATTCTCATGGTGGATGCTGCGGAGTGCATTGCCTTAATTAACCGGGAAGCGGAACGGATTTTGCATATGAAAGGCGAGCTGCTGCTCGGCAAATCGTATCAGGTGCTCAAGCGAAACTATGAGTTCATCAAATTTATGGAAGAAGGCATTGCCCGCAAGGAAGCAGTTCAGGAGGAACGGAACGTCTACGATCCCGAGGAAAAAATCCTGCTGTTCGACAGCGTGCCGATGTTTGAAGACAACGGTAACTACCGCGGCATGTTGTTCCTGTTACAGGATGTCACCGAAATTCGGAAACTGGAACGGATACGTAGCGAATTCGTTGCCAACGTGTCCCACGAGTTAAAGACGCCGATCGCGGCGGTTAAAGGCTTTGCCGAAACGCTGATGGCTGGCGGGGTGAAGGACGAGGAAACCGCGCGCTCATTCCTGCAGATCATCTATGACGAAGGAGACCGGTTAAACCGATTAATTGGCGACATTCTCGAGCTGTCCAAAATCGAATCGAAGCGAGTGCCGCTGGAATACGCCCCGGTGCAGTTGAAAGAGCTGTTCGACAGCGTGTATGAAGTCCTTCTTCCGGCGGCCGGCAAAAAGTCAATCTCGATGTCGCATGACGTTCCGGAGCATCTGTTCATCGAGGCGGATGAGGATCGCCTGCGGCAAATCTTCATGAATTTGCTGTCCAATGCGATCAGCTATTCACTGGAAGGCGGGAAAGTACGCGTATCGGCAATCATAGTTGGCGAAGGCGGAGACGAGGAGAGGGTCCAGTTTACGGTTAGCGATACGGGGATCGGCATTCCCAAGAAGGATCTGCCGCGGATTTTCGAACGCTTCTATCGGGTCGATAAGGCGCGATCCCGCAGCTCGGGCGGCACGGGTCTTGGCCTGTCCATCGTCAAACACCTCGTGGAACTGCATCACGGCACGATCCGCGTAGAGAGCAAAGTCGGTGAAGGAACGACGTTTATTTTGGAACTCCCCTTGATGCATGCCTTGGATGATTAAGATCGGTCCTGGGAACATACCAATAAAGTGTAAACTGTTTTTTGAAAAACTTTACACCGCGTTAACAATGCCGTGATATGCTGGGCTTGTCATCAAAGTGATATTGGTTCAAAGCATGAACTTGTACCGCGAATAAATGGGGGGTACTATGACACAACGTCTATTGGTTATCGAAGATGAACCGACGTTATCCCGGCTTTTGTCTTACAATCTGACGAGCGAAGGCTATGAAGTTGTCGTAGAGGATCACGGGCAGACCGGTTATGAAACCGCACTGCAGCAAGAATTTGATTTGATATTGCTCGATTTGATGCTGCCGGGCATGAACGGTTTCGAAATCATGTCGAAGCTGCGAAGCGAAGGCGTGATGACGCCGGTGATTATCCTGACCGCAAAAAATGCGGAGGAGGAAGTCGTGCAGGGCCTGAAGTCCGGCGCCGATGATTACATCACGAAACCGTTTGGCGTGGCTGAGCTACTAGCTCGCGTCGCCGCCGTTCTCCGCCGATCGACAGGTCAGGAGGAACGCGACAAACCGGTCCAGCAGGAGAACTCTCAAATCGCGTTGGGCGCCTTGACGATTTATCCGGAGAAATACGAAGTCACGTTGAACGGGGAAGCGATCACGCTCCGGCCAAAGGAGTTCGAGGTGCTGCTATACTTGGCTCGCAAGCCCGGCGTGGTGATGACCCGGGACGATCTGATGAATGCCGTATGGGGCTTCGATTATATCGGAGGGCAGCGGACCGTGGATGTGCACGTCAGCTCGCTGCGCAAGAAGCTCGAACTGGATCCGCAGTCGGTGCATATCGATTCCATCCGCGGCGTCGGATACAAACTGGTTGTCAATAAGAAGAAAGCGTCCATCATGTAATTTCGTGATGGACGTTCTTTTTTTACATAGGACAAAAGTCCCGAAAACAATGTACTAACACTCTCCCTCTATGATTCTAGTAGATCGTGCGTAACGTATAAATACGGGGGAGTGGTTCAGGTTGGAAAATCAGGCCATCGCAGTATTGGAGCGTGCTGCAATTGAAGAGACAGAGAACTTGGCGGCGAACGTTGAAGGCGGGGTTAACGGGGAATCGTTACTGATGGAAGACGGCCGCTCAGGCGGTCGCTCGACGGAAGGCGTGGCGGTTGCGGCGGTACAGGTTCACTCTTACAGCCATAAGGTTCCGGTGATCGGATCGGAGGTTTCCTGCCGAGATGTGTTGGGGCAGTTCCAGAGGCAACCCGAGCTTCCATGTATCGTGGTTTATGATGATGATCACAAACCGATCGGGCTGTTGATGCGAGATCGTTTCTTTCGCCATTTGGCCGGTCGGTTTGCTGCGGATCTATTTTATGAGGTATCGGCGCTTCGTTTTGCCCAGCGGGAACCGTTAATCTGCGAGTTGAATACACCGGCCGGGGAACTGTTGGATCAAGCGTTAGGACGGGAGGGGACCTCTTTCTACGATGGTTTGATCTTAACCGATCAGGGGAAATATTACGGAATCCTGACAGTTCAGGATTTGATGCAGATGTCCCGGCATTTGCAGCGGGAAGCGGACGAAGCCAGGCAGGCGGCGGTCCTTGAGAGCCGCGATCGGATTGTACAGATCGAACGCTCGATCGTTGAAGTGACGGAGTCGGCGAAGCGAAGCCTGCTGGAATCGGAACGGATGAACGGATTGTCGGCGGAAGGACGTCATGAGTTGGAAGCGGTCAAGGCGTCGTTCGCCCGTGTGCTAGACATGACTCGCTCCCAAGAGAAACAAATGGCGGAGCTGTTGGAACGGACGAAACAAATCTCATCGGTCGCCGATCATATCCGCAGCCTGGCGGACCAAAGCGGCATGCTGGCCATGAATGCCTCGATCGAAGCGGCTCATGCCGGGGAACATGGACGAGGGTTTGCGGTTGTGGCTTCCGAGGTTCGCAAGCTTGCCTTGCAGACGAAGAGCTTTTCCGAAGAAATCGGGTTAACGCTAGGTATTGTGAACCGGTTAATTCAGCAAACGGCGTCCACCGCTTCCTCCACTGCGGGAGAAATGGCGGAAAGCCACGGTAGAGTGGGCAACGTGGATGGGACGTTTCAAGCGCTGGTGGATTCAGCCCGAACCGTAGAGGAGCGCGGCCAAGAGATGTTCCGTTCCTCGGAAACGGCAGCCAGTCGCACGAGAACCGTGTTAGGCGAGCTGCGGCAGTTGGCCTCACTTTCGTAAGATTTTACACTACGTTTACAATTAGACTCATGTACTTTTACATAAGTGCGCTAAAATGAAACTGTTTTACATGGAATAATTCCTCATTCGAGCATACTAAATCAATAGCTGAAACGCCGGCACGGGCTCGCTGGGAAGGCGGGTACCGTGCTTCAAGTTTGCCCGCCATTTCCTCGGTCAATCTGGCATAAGCCCTGAGGCCGGGGCAAAGATGTTTATTTGTGAAGGAGAACTGAGATGGATAACATTATCCGGATTCAAAAGTTGAATTTGTATTATGACCGATTCCATGCGCTTAAGGACGTTTCTCTGGATATTCCGGAAAAGGCGATCACCGCTTTCATCGGGCCTTCCGGCTGCGGGAAGTCAACGCTCTTACGCACCTTGAACCGGATGAATGACATGATTCCTGGGACACGGATCGAAGGCACCGTGCAAATCGCCGGCAGTGACATTTACGGCGACGATGTCCAGGTGGAGGCCTTGCGCAAACGGGTGGGCATGGTGTTTCAACAGCCGAATCCTTTTCCAAAATCGATATATGACAATGTCGCCTATGGCCCGCGGCTGCACGGCATCAAGAACAAAGCGGCTTTGGATGAAATCGTGGAACGGAGTCTTCGTCAGGCCGTGCTGTGGGACGAGGTCAAGGATTTCCTGAAACGGTCGGCTCTCAGCTTGTCCGGCGGGCAGCAGCAGCGTCTTTGCATTGCCCGAGCCATTGCCGTACAGCCCGATATTCTGTTGATGGATGAAGCCACTTCAGCGCTGGACCCGATTTCCACCCTCAAGATTGAGGAACTGGTGCAGCAATTAAAAGATAGTTATACGATTGTCATGGTGACGCATAACATGCATCAGGCGGCGCGTATTTCGGGCCGGACCGTGTTCTTCCTCAACGGGGAGATCGTAGAGGCGGACGATACGCAGAAGCTCTTCTCCACGCCGCAGGATCCACGCACTGAAGATTACATTTCCGGTCGTTTCGGATAATAAGGAGGCTGCAGCAAGATGATTCAAAGAAAGGAATTTGATCAGAACCTGGAGGATTTGCGGCAACTGCTGAGACAAATGGGCGAGCATGTCGAGCACGCTTTGGCGGAGGCCATCAGCGCCCTGCAGGCTTTGGACTCGGCCAAAGCGAAAGAGATCGTGAAGCGCGATGCGGAGTTGAACCGAATGGAAGAGCAGGTCATGGAGATCGGCTCGCGTCTGATCGTGACCCAGCAGCCGGTGGCCAAGGATCTGCGCCGGATCATCGTAGCGTTTAAAATTTCCAGCGATTTAGAGCGGATGGGCGACTTGGCCATCGATATTGCCAAGGTCACTACGCGGCTGGAAGGTCAGACACTTATCAAGCCGTTGATCGATATTCCGAAAATGTCCGAGCTTGTTATTCTGATGCTGCGGGAATCGCTGCAATCGTATTTGGACGAGAATACCGATTTAGCCTATAAAATGGCGAAGGATGATGATGAAGTCGATCACTTGTACAGCCAAATGATCCATGAGCTGTATGCGTTTATGATCTCTAATCCGGAATCTCTCCAGCAAGCGATGTTGCTGACGCTGGTGGGTCGGTATATCGAACGAATCGCCGATCATGCGACAAATATTGGCGAAAGCGCCGTTTACCTGGTGACCGGCCATCGTCCGGACCTAAACGAATAATTCCTGCTCCCCCGCGGTCAACCGGCCGCCGCTCGCGAAATTGTGCGAGCGGCGGCCGGTTTTTCTTTTCCAAGGCGAGCTTTGGTGTTATCGGGAAGGCCCCTGTGTTATCATAAGAAAAGGTAGAAAACTGTGGACGAGGTGTCGTATGGATAAATTGATACTTATAGATGGGAACAGCATTATTTACCGGGCATTTTTTGCCATGCCGCCGCTCACGAATTCCAGCGGCTTGCATACGAATGCCGTTTACGGTTTTACGAACATGCTGCTGCGGTTGATCCAAGAAGAGCGCCCCACGCATATGCTGGTGGCCTTTGATGCGGGGAAAGTGACCTTCCGCCACGAAGGCTACCAGGAGTACAAAGGCGGACGCGACAAAACCCCGTCTGAGCTGTCCGAGCAGTTTCCATTGATGCGCGAGCTCCTGGAGAGCTTCGGCATCGCCTGGTTCGAATTGGCCGGGTACGAAGCCGATGATATTATCGGCACCTTGAGCAAACGGGCCGAGGAAGCCGGTCAAGAAGTACTCGTTGTGACCGGAGATAAGGATATGCTGCAAGTCGTCAGCGATCGGGTTAAAGTGGCATTAACGCGCAAAGGTGTCAGTGAGGTCGAACCTTATGATCCGCAGCAAATCGAGGAGAGATACGGGCTTAAGCCGCTGCAAATCATCGATCTGAAAGGGCTGATGGGCGATACCTCCGACAATATCCCGGGGGTGCCGGGGATTGGGGAGAAGACAGCCCTGAAATTGCTGCACCAGTTCGGTTCTGTGGAGGAAGTACTGGCCCATACCGATGAATTGAAAGGGAAGATGAAGGAAAATTTGGTGAACCACGCAGAGGACGCCCGCATGAGCAAACAGCTGGCCACCATTTTCCGCGAGGTTCCGGTTGAACGCTCTTGGGAGGAGATGAAGTTTGACGGCATCCAGGAGGAATCGGCCGTTCCGATGCTGCGCAAGCTGGAGTTTAAGTCGCTGCTCGAGCGGATGTCCTTTGCCGGTGGAGGGAATTCAGAGGGAGCGGCTCCCGCGGAGATGGTTGAGATTGAGGTCACCGCGGTTAACCTGGAGAACCTGTCCGAGCTGAACGCCGATCTAGCGAACATCGAAGGGATCATTGTGGAATCCTACGGGGACAATCCGCATCAAGCTACAATGATGGGCATGGTGTTGTCCACCGCCAGCCGCCATTATTTCCTGCCGTTTGACGTGTTACAAGAGGGGGCGGCAGCAGAAGTGCGGGCCTGGTTGGCGGATGAGCACGTGCCAAAGCGGGGTTACGATCTGCACCGGGCGGACTTGGTGCTGTTCTGGCAAGGTGTCGCGTTTGCCGGAGCCGAACATGACGTGCAACTGGCCGCCTATTTGCTTGATCCGACGGAAAGCGACCAGACGATCAGCGGCCTGGCGGCGAAATACCAGTTGCCGGCGGTGCCCGGCGACGATGAGGTATACGGCAAAGGCGCCAAATTTAAGGTGCCGGAGCCGGACGCGTTAAGCCGTCATCTGGCCCGCAAGTCGGACGCCCTGCTGCGCATTCTGCCGCTACAGCGGCAGGAGCTCGAGAAATATGAAATGGAGCGGCTGTTCTACGAACTGGAAATGCCGTTATCCCGGATTTTGGCCGACATGGAGAAGCAAGGCATCGCCGTCAATAAGGAGGCCTTGAAAGAGCTTGGCGTGGAATTTGAAGCCCAGATCAATAAATTGGTAACGCGAATTTATGAAATCGCCGGCCTGGAATTCAATATCAATTCAACAAAGCAATTAGGAGAAATCCTATTTGATAAGCTGGGGTTGCCGGTGATCAAGAAAACCAAAACCGGTTATTCGACGGATGCGGAAGTGTTGGAGAAGCTGGCACCTTACCATGAAATCGTGCAGTTTATTCTGGAATACCGCCAACTGGCTAAGCTTCAATCGACTTACGTCGAGGGTCTGCTGAAGGAGATCTCGCCGAAAACAGGTAAGGTGCATACGTATTTCCGGCAGACGATCGCCGCAACCGGACGCCTGAGCAGCCAATATCCAAACTTGCAGAACATCCCGATCCGCCTCGAGGAGGGCCGCAAAATCCGCAAAGTTTTTGTTCCTTCAGAGGAAGGTTGGTTTATTCTGGCGGCGGATTACTCGCAAATTGAGCTTCGTGTATTAGCGCATATTTCCGGTGATCCGGGGCTCCAGGAAGCGTTCCTGCACGATATGGATATCCACACCAAGACGGCTATGGATGTGTTTGGCGTTGGACCGGACCAGGTTGACGCCAATATGCGCCGTTCGGCCAAAGCCGTCAATTTCGGGATTGTCTACGGGATCAGCGACTATGGCTTGTCCCAGAACCTGAACATTACGCGGAAGGAAGCCGCCCGGTTCATCGATCAATATTTCGACGCCTTCCAAGGCGTCCGACGTTATATGGACGACATCGTGAAGGAAGCGAAGCGCGACGGTTACGTCAAAACGCTGTTGGAGCGTCGCCGTTATCTGCCAGAGATCAACGCGTCGAACTTCAACCTGCGCTCCTTCGCTGAGCGTACGGCCATGAACACACCGATTCAAGGCTCCGCGGCGGACATCATCAAGCTGGCAATGGTGCGGATGGACGAGGAACTGCACAAGCACGGGCTCAAGAGCCGTATGCTGCTTCAGGTCCATGACGAATTGGTTTTCGAGGTACCGCCGGAAGAGCTGGAGATCATGAGCAAGCTCGTGCCGGAGACGATGGGGAAAGCGTTAGAGCTCTCCGTGCCGCTTAAGGCCGAAGTGTCCAGCGGATTAAATTGGTACGAAGCGAAGTAGGTTCTTGGGATTACAACTTAGAATGAGGTGAGAGGATATGCCGGAATTGCCGGAGGTCGAGACGGTCCGACGGACCTTGACCCAATTGATCGTCGGGAAAACGATCCAAAGCGTCCACGTCTCCTTGCCGCGAATCATCCAACGGCCGGATGATATCCAGCGGTTTGAAGTCGAGCTCGCCGGACATACGATATTAGAGATTGGCCGCCGCGGGAAATTTCTGCGCATCATCATGGATGGGCTGGTACTCGTCTCCCATTTGCGGATGGAAGGGCGATACGGCGTTTATCAGACCGGCGATGAGGTGGAGAAGCATACGCATGTGATTTTCCGGTTTACAGATGGATCCGAACTCCGTTACAAGGACGTGCGCCAGTTCGGTACCATGCATTTGTTCTTGCCCGGAGAGGAATTTGCGCAGAAGCCTTTGGCCAAACTGGGGTTGGAGCCTTTGGAGGCCTCTTTTACGGCAAAGGCTTTTCAAGAGGTGATATCCAGGCGGTCTACCAAGATCAAGCCTGCGCTGCTAAACCAGGAATACATTGTGGGTCTGGGGAATATCTATGTGGATGAAGCCCTGTTCCGGGCGGGAATCCACCCGGAACATCCGGCGGACAAGCTAACCAAGCGGCAGATGGAACGACTTCACACCGCTATCATAGATACGCTGACAGAAGCGGTGGAAGCTGGAGGATCCTCCATCAAGTCCTATGTCAATGGACAGGGAGAGATGGGAATGTTCCAACATTCCTTGCGGATGTACGGCCGACAAGGGGAGCCTTGCCTAAATTGCGGACAGCCGGTGGTGAAGACCGTTGTAGGGGGACGGGGAACGCATTATTGCCCGAAATGTCAGCCTGCATACCGGACAAGTCATAAGACGCGAGGCGCTAAACAAACGATAGATGAAATTTAGGTCGAAGCTCCAAGTCAAAACAGTGAGGTGTATTGGGAATGAACATCGGACTCACCGGAGGCATCGCCACCGGGAAAAGCACGGTTTCCCGCATGCTAGCCAACCTTGGCGCCGCTGTGCTTGATGCGGATCTGATCGCCAGGGAGATTATGGAGCCGGGCCATCCGGTGCTGGCGGCCGTCCGCGAACGCTTTGGACAAGGGGTGCTTCACCCCGATGGAACGCTCAACCGCAAAAAGCTCGGCGAAATCGTCTTCTCTCATCCGGAGGAGCGTAAGGCGTTGGAGGCGTTGACGCATCCCGCCATCCGTTCCGAAATGAAGCGGCGTCTGGACGAGCTGGAACAAGAGGATCCGCACAGACTGGTGGTGGCGGATATCCCTTTGCTTTACGAATCGGGTCTCGATCCGTTATATGAAGAAATTATGGTCGTATACGTGCCCCGGGAGCTTCAAATGTCTCGATTAATCCAGAGGGACGGGTTATCTCGGGAAGCGGCCGAACAGCGTTTAAGCGCCCAGATGGACATCGAAGTAAAGAAGGAGAGGGCGGATATTTTGATTGATAACAGCGGTGGACTAGACGAGACAAAGCGGCAGATTGACGTCTTTTGGCGGGATAAGGGGCTAAAATGAGGTGGCTTCGCAAAAAGAGGGTTCTGCTTCTCCTGTTTATTGGCTTCACGGGCCTCATCTTTTTAAATTCCACCTGGCTTTCGTTATTTTATCCGATTTATTATAAAGAAGAAATTCGTCTGCATGCCAAAAACAACGGTCTCGATCCGTTTATCGTTGCGGCGATTATCAAGGTGGAGACCAATTACAAATCGGGGGCGGAGTCCCGAAAAGGTGCGCTTGGAATTATGCAGATTATGCCGGATACGGCGGAGTGGGTCATCTCCAAAGCGAAGCTGCCCGATACGACGTTAGAGGACATCCGCAACGAGACCGAAACGAATATCCGGATCGGCACGTGGTACCTGGGGTCGTTATCCGAGCAATTCGAAGGCAACCCGATCGCTATGATCGCCGCCTATAACGCCGGGCCGACGAATGTAAAGAACTGGCTGAAGAGCGGACGATGGGATGGCCGGCTGGAGACGGCACAGAATATTCCGTTTGGCGAAACTAGGCATTACGTTCAGCGGGTCTCGCATTATTACAAGCAGTATGTGAAGATTTACGACGAGTTTTAGGTGGATTATTGCGAAAATATAAAGAAAGCATTGACCGGCTAATCGCCAGTCAATGCTTCCTTTGGTGATCGGATTATTTGAATTGACCTGCCAGCTGTTGTTCAGCCAAGGTCACCAAACGTTTCGTAATGAAACCACCGATCGAACCGTTTTCGTAAGAGGTCAGGTTACCAGCATATCCGTCTTGTGGGAAAGAGATGCCAAGTTCCTGAGCAATTTCATATTTCATTTGATCCAAAGCTCCGGAAGCTTGTCTAACCACCAGGTCGTTCGAAGAGTTATTATTTTGGGCCATGATTGTTCACCTCCTTGTGGTTGGTAACAGTATTATGTGCCGGACTATCAACTTCAATCCGATGAATCTAAAGTAATTTATTGCCATTAAGTCAAAAAGGCCGTCATTACGGCATTTAGAGGGGAGGTGTTCTAGCTTGAAATGTCCGTATTGCGATTATTTAGGGACGAAAGTGCTGGATTCAAGGCCGGCTAACGAGAACCGCTCGATCCGTCGTCGCCGCGAGTGCGAGAAATGCAGTCGTCGGTTTACAACGTTTGAAATGGTGGAGGAAATGCCGCTGATCGTGATTAAGAAGGATGGAAGTCGCGAGGAATTTAGTCGGGAGAAAATGCTGAGAGGCTTGATCCGAGCCTGCGAGAAACGCCCGGTTTCCGTTGAGCAGCTGGAATCGATCGTCTCCGAGGTGGAACGTTCCCTGCGCCATTCGGCCAACGCAGAGGTTGAAAGCCGGGGGATTGGCGAATTAGTCATGGAGCAGTTATATCCGGTGGACGAGGTGGCCTATGTCCGGTTCGCTTCGGTTTACCGTCAATTTAAAGATATCAATATGTTTATGAAAGAACTGAAGGGCCTGCTCTCCAAAAATACGGGGGTCACGGAATAGTTTCTTTTACTAAAGCACTCTTCGCTGCTAAGCGCGAGAGTGTTTTTTTTATATTTTGCACAGAATAATCAGAACTAGATGAGGTTTGTCTCATCATTTTACACAAAGTTTACAAAACGAAAACACAGGATTGATCTTCGCTTTCTATAATCAAATTGTAAAACACATAAGGGGGATACCTAAGACAATGAAAAAGAGTATGCTATTGGTTTTGACATTGGTGTTGAGCTTGACGCTGGCGGCATGTGGTCAAAACAACAACGCGGCACAAAACAACACGGCTGGAACGAACGGCGGTACTACGGATGAAGCATCCGCGAACAACGGCGGCAACGCAGCAACGTCGGAACTTTCCGGGTCGATCCTGGCGGTAGGTTCCTCGGCATTGCAACCTTTGGTAGACCAAGTATCGAAAAAATTCATGGATCAAAATCCTAAAGTTTCTATACAAGTTCAAGGTGGAGGCAGCGGCACGGGTCTGACGCAGGTCTCCGGAGGGCAGGCGGACATCGGGAACTCCGACGTTTTCGCGGAAGAGAAGTTGGAAGCAGCTCCAGCCGGCGAACTGGTTGACCATCAAGTTGCAGTCGTGGCGATGGCTGCCGTCGTGAATCCGGATATCACCATCGACAATTTGACGAAAGACCAACTGGTACAAATTTTCACGGGTAAAGTCACGAACTGGAAAGACCTTGGCGGTCCGGATCAAGCGATTCAAATCGTCAATCGTCCTTCGAGTTCCGGGACTCGCGCAACGTTCGAGAAATATGCTTTGGGCACAAAAACGGAAGACCTGCAAGGTTCGATCCAAGAGGATTCCTCCGGTACGGTTAAGAAGCTTGTCGGCGAAACGCCGGGGGCGATTGGTTACCTTGCCTTGTCCTACCTTGACGATTCCGTCAAAGTTGTGAAATACGAAGGCGTTGAAGCTACAGAAGAGAACGTAGCAAACGGAACTTATCCGGTATGGGCTTATGAGCACATGTACACCAAAGGCGAGCCAAACGAAGTTGTTAAAGCGTTCCTGGACTTCATGGTTTCCCCTGACGTACAAGGCGACAACGGCGACGTTGTAGAGCTTGGTTATATTCCGGCAAGCAAAATGCAAGTTCAACGCGATGTGGATGGCAAGATCACACAGAAGTAACCAATAGGACTCGATAACATCATATCGGCGCGGCAAGAGGCGGACTGTTCTGCCTCTTTCTGTGCTGTTATTAAAGGGAGAGGTTTCATGGCTCAGTCCGGCGGAAGAAAAAAAATACAACCGCATATCGTCGAGGAATGGACCGGCAAAATTTACGCTTCGTTTTGTATCGTATTGCTGGTCGTCACCATCTTCTCGATGGTTTATTACGTAGCAACCAAGGGGTTAAGCACCTTTTTTCAAGACGGGATCGCATTTCGCGAAATATTCGGCAGTACGAACTGGAAACCGGATGGGGAACCTCCGGTATTCGGTGCCCTTCCGTTTATTTTGGGCTCATTCGGCACCTCGATTTTGGCGGCGTTGATCGCGGCCCCGCTCGGTATTTGCGCAGCTTTATTTATGGTCGAAATTATGCCAAAGTTCGGGAAGAAATATCTGCAGCCGGTCATCGAATTGCTGGCTGGGATCCCTTCCGTTGTATATGGTTTTGTGGGGCTCAGCGTCATCGTGCCTTTCTACCGGGATATTTTCCCGGGACAAGGTCTTGGTATCTTGGCCGGAGCGACCGTGTTGTCGATTATGATCTTGCCAACGATAACTTCGATTGCCACCGATGCGCTAGCTGCTCTGCCTCCCGGTTTGAAAGAAGGTTCTTACGCACTCGGCGCAACGCGCTGGCAAACCTTGTATCGGACCGTCTTGCCGACAACCATGCCGGCTTTATTAACTGGGGTCGTATTGGGCATGGCCCGGGCTTTCGGGGAAGCCCTGGCGGTACAGATGGTCATCGGGAATGCGCCGCATATTCCGCGTTCTCTCTTTGAATCCACCTCCACCTTGACCAGCGTGATTACGCTGAGTATGGGGAATACGGTGATGGGATCGACGCAAAACAATGTCCTTTGGACGCTGGCGCTGATCTTGATGCTAATGACGTTCATATTCGTCTTTATCGTCCGGTGGCTGGAAAGGAGAGCAAAACGATGAGCGCAAAAACTGTAGACAAAATCGCAACGGCCGTCATTGTCGCTTTGGCCGGATTGATCGTTCTCATTATGGCGGGTTTACTCGGCTTTATTTTAGTTCGGGGGTTGGGGCATATCAGCTTCGACTTTCTCACGTCACCGCCCGAAACGATTAAGGAAGGCGGCGGGATCGGCCCGCAATTATTCAACTCTTTATTCCTTCTGGTCTTAACGATGATCATCACCGTACCGCTAGGTATCGGGGCAGGGATCTATATGAGCGAATATGCCAAACCGGGGAAAATCACCGATTTTATCCGTTTAATCGTGGAAGTGTTATCCTCCTTTCCGTCGATCGTCGTTGGTTTGTTCGGTCTGCTCGTACTCGTAAATGTATTCGGATTTGGGTTTTCCCTGTTCTCGGGTGCATTGGCTTTAACGATTTTCAATCTGCCGCTGATGGTGCGGATCACGGAGCAGGGATTAGCCAGCGTGCCGCAGGCTCAGAAGGAAGCCAGTTTGGCGTTGGGCTTGTCCAAATGGAAAACGATCCAATCGGTCATGCTCCCGATCGCTACGCCGATTATCCTGACTGGGACCATCCTGGCGGCAGGTCGCGTGTTTGGCGAAGCTGCGGCGCTGCTGTTCACCGCCGGTATGAGCAGTCCGCGGCTTGACTTTAGCAACTGGAATCCGCTTAGTCCGACATCACCGCTAAATCCGTTCCGTCCGGCGGAAACGCTGGCCGTTCATATCTGGAAGATCAATTCCGAAGGTTTGGCACCGGACGCACCCGAAATCGCCGCCGGCGCTTCGGCCGTACTGATATTGACCGTGCTGGCATTTAACTTGCTGGCCCGCTGGCTCGGACGCGTGATGCTCAAGAAATTTACGGCGACGAAATAGGAGGACGAAGCCAAGTGCCTAATATCGAATTATCAACGAAAGACTTAAGTGTTTTTTACGGAGAGAAGCAAGCCGTTAAGAATATATCGCTTGATTTTGCCTCCCGGCAAGTTACCGCATTGATCGGTCCTTCCGGCTGCGGTAAATCCACCTTTCTGCGCAGCTTAAACCGGATGAATGACCTCATCAGCGGGGCAAAGATCACGGGAGAAATCTGGATCGGGGACGACAATATCAATGCTCCGAAGACGGATGTCGTGCTGCTGCGGCAAAAGATCGGTATGGTCTGGCAGCGTCCGAACCCGTTCCATAAGTCCATTTATGAAAATATCGCTTTTGGGCCGCGATACCACGGGATCCGGAATAAGAAGAAGCTGGATCAAATCGTCGAGGAATCGCTTATCAAAGCGGCGCTATGGAACGAGACGAAAGATCGACTGCATACCTCCGCCTTAGCTTTATCCGGCGGCCAACAGCAGCGCCTCTGCATTGCCCGTTCGATAGCGGTTAGTCCGAGCATCATCCTGATGGATGAACCGGCTTCAGCCCTGGATCCGGTGTCCAGTGCCAAAATCGAAGAATTGATTGCTGATCTGAAGAAGGATTATTGCATCATCATCGTGACGCACAACATGCAACAAGCGGCTCGAGTGTCAGAGAAGACGGCTTTCTTCCTGATGGGGGAACTGGTCGAGTATGACGATACGAGCAAGATCTTCACCAATCCGTCCGAGAAACGGACGGACGATTATATTTCCGGTCGGTTCGGTTAAGCCCGGCTGCTGGATTCACCAAACAAACAGGTCAAACCGGGGACTCCCTTTCCGGTCTGGCCTTCTTCTCGTTTTCGGGGACAATACCGGACCCGGGGCGGGGGTTCGCCCCGTCCGGGGTCTCTTTTAGATTGGAAAATCTCCGTATATACTGATAACATGGAAGAAAGGACACAAGTGGCGTTGGCAGCGCCTGGATTGACTAAAGGAGATTAGATCATGAACGTGCTGGATTGGATAGAAAGGATGTTTGAGCAATACGGCTATTTTGTCCTGCTGCTCGGACTTCCCATCGATTTTATCGCGCTGCCGCTACCGCCGGGTCAAACGACATTGACCTATACCGGATATTTGGCTTATAAGGGCCTCCTTGATTTTCTGCCGGCTGTGCTGGCCGGATACGCAGGGGCGGTGATCGGAGTGACCATCACCTATTGGATCGGACACCGGGTTGGCGCGCCGCTGATCGAACGGTACGGAAAGTGGATTCTGGTAAAACCTTCGCATTTGGACAAAACAAGACGAGTCTATGAGAAATATGGCAACAAGATGCTGTTGATCAGTTTCTTCGTGCCTGGTGTTAGACAGTTTTTCGGTTATTTCGTCGGTATTATCCGCATCCCATTTCGAACCTTCGCTTTGTATGCTTACACCGGGGCAGCTCTTTGGGTCGTTACTTTTGTGAGCATTGGATTTGTGTTTGGCGAACAGTGGCAGGTCGCCATCGACCTGGTTGAGAAATATTTGAAGTATTTTTTTATGGGGTTGGGGGCGCTGCTCGTGCTGCTCGTGTATATGAAGTGGCGGCGATGGAGGCTGAAGATAGCCAAACTATCCCGGTAATACCCAAAAGGCGCAGGATGTTGATCCTGCGCCCTTGTTATTTCTTTCGACTTTTTTTATTTTCGGGTTTGCTTCGGAGCAGCATGAATTCGTCAATCAGCGTTTCCTCGGTATCGCTGCTGGATGTGCCGCTGCCGTTCCCTGCTTTTTCTTCCTTCAGCTTTAACAGGGAGAGCAAATCGAAAAAATCCCCGAGCACGGTGAACCCGGCTCCGATAATCGCCAGGTCATCCGAGGAGATATCATTGTCTTGGAGTCTTTGGTACTGACGTCTTTTTTTTCCTCCCAAGAACACCACCTGCTTTTAAGATTGACTTGTTTCATCATATGCAATGAGCAAAAGTCGTGATTAGGCGGCTGCAATGGACCGGATCTGAAGCTCAGGTTATTTAGACAATCTGGCATGATAAACCCATTTTTGCTGAACTCCGCGAATGTCCCGATCGTTCGCAAGCAGGTCGTAATATGATGTTCTATATTTAAAAAGGAGGGAAAAATCAATGTCGGGATATGAAAATGGCGTAGGCAACGTAGGTTACGGTGGTTTCTGGACTTCTACGGGTACAATCCTGGTTCTGTTCATCCTGTTGGTCATCGTTTCCAGAGCGCTTATCGTATAATCGAGGCGTACACCTCCACAAAGGCCCTGCTGCAGCGGGGCCTTTGTTTTTTTTATAACACTGACCGTAACTGTCAGTGTTTCCTCGCTATACTCAAGTCAAAACTATATTTTGCGGGAGGAAACAAGATGTTTGTCAAAATCGAAGAGTTTATTGAAGCCTGGACGGAGGAGAGTAAATTGACGGAACGCATCATGGAAGCGCTAACCGATGCATCATTATCCCAGCCGATTGTGGAAGGACGCAGAACTTTAGGGCAGATTGCTTGGCACTTGGTTGGATCGATCCATTACATGACCCATTGCGGTTTGAATTTCGCTGGCCCGGCTGGCGGTGAGCATGTTCCTGCATCAGCGGCAGAGATTGCGGAGGAGTACCATCGCATCAGCGAGGCGCTCATCGAGGCGGTCCGATCTGAGTGGACGGACGAACAGCTGCTGGCAACGACGGAAATCGCGGGTGAACCGTGGCCGAACGGAGCCTCACTCCGGTTTACACTCATGCATCAAGCGCACCATCGGGGACAAATGACCGTATTGATACGTCAGGCCGGGCTTCGTCTACCCGATGTCTACGGACCGACTTACGAGTCCTGGATCGAACAAGGAATGGAGCCGCTGGCCTAAAGCGGTCAGGGCGGTTAAAATAGAAGCAACATTTCACCGGAAAGGGTGATGCGCATGTCCAAAGCGGATCATATGTTGTCGATTCTATGGCTCCTGCGGTCTGGCCGGAAGATGACCGCCCGTCAGCTGGCCGACGAGCTGGAGGTTCATATCCGTACTGTGTACCGATGCATCGACTCGCTCTGTGCCAGCGGCGTGCCAATTGTGGCCGATGCCGGGCCGGGCGGCGGTTACCGGATTCTCGGCCGATTTGCGGAATCACCGCTGATGTTTGACGCGGAGGAGCAGAAGGCGCTGGTGCATGCTTCGATTTTTGCCCGGGAAGCCGGATATCCGTTTAGTGAGGCGTTAATCCGCGCGGTGGACAAGCTGAAGCTGTACACGAACGAAGAACAGCTGGAGCAAATCGAACGCCACGGTCGCGGCATGTCGGTGATCTATCCGCCGGTGGATGAAAGGGAGCAGTCCTTCCTGCAAACTCTGGAACTGGCGTCGGCTGAAGGCTGTTCGCTGGAGATGGCGTACCGGGGAGGTAAAGATGAGGCCGCCGTCGACCGTGTGTTCGATCCTTACGGCATCGTACACTGGAAGGGGAGCTGGTATACTGTCGGCTACTGTCGGTTGCGGCAGCGGCTTCGCAGTTTTCGGGTCGACCGGATCAAACGATTGGAACGTAGCGAGGAGCGGTTCGAACGGCCGTCCCATTTTTCCGCCAAAGCGTTCTTGTTAGGGAATTTGTTGCCGGAGTCGTTGGAGGATGCCTCCTTACTCACGGTGAGAATCCAAGGCCACGAACGAGCCTTAAACGAGCTGCAGCGTCACTGGATGTTTGGTCACACCTTAGTTCAGCGAAACGAAGAGGAGGCGGTTTTCCGGATGGAAAGCGCCTCCTTGCTCACCTATGTGCCTTATTACTTGCTACCGTATGGGAAAGCTCTAACGATCATGGAACCTGACGTCTTGATCAAACGCATGGCGGAAGTCAGCCAGACGATGGCTGAACATTATCAACAGATGCAGGTGCGTAGCACAGAAGGCAAGGAAGGGTAAGCAAAGGTCCGCGCATCACCCTTTCGTTCCCCCTTGCAAACCGAACCCCTTGGACATAAATCGTTGGGATAAGATGTACAGCACAATGGACGGGATTGCGTACATAATGGAGAAAGCGGCGAGATTGCCGTATTCAATCATCCCGTATTGACCGAAGAACTGGTACAGCTTTAGGGAAGCCGGGAAGTTTTCCGGATTTTGCAGCAAAATGTAAGGGACGAAGAAATTCCCCCAGCTGCCTGAGAAGGTGAAGATCGCCACCGTACAGATCCCCGGGACCATCAGCGGCGCAACAACCTTACGGATCCCCATAAACACGGAGGCCCCGTCTACCCAAGCCGCTTCCTCCATATCCAGTGGGACGGAGTCCATGAAGTTCTTCAGCATCCATATGCCGTAAGGCATGGAAGAAGCCACATAAAACAGGATCACGCCGAAGATCTGGTCATATAACTTCAGGCTAAGGAACAGCTGATAAACCGGGACCATTACCGCGGTGATCGGCAGAGAAGTCATGAACAAGATGGTCAGCATAAACGGCTTCTTGTACTTCATCTGGTACCGGGACAACGGATAGGCAGCGAGCAGCGCCAAGATGACGACAAGCACCGCCTGCCCCAGCGACATGATCAAGCCAATCAGGAATGCGCGCTGGTTCTCGCGGCTGGTGATGACCTCGATGTAATTGTCCGCCGTCACCGCCTTCGGCAGCTTCAGTGTTTGCATTGCATTGGCGTCGACGGAAGCAACCGCGACCCATAACAAAGGCAAGACGAAGCAGATCCCGATGAAGGTGAGGATCGCATAGGGCATGATTCGGTAGATGATTTTCCGTTGTTTTGCGCTCATAACGAAGTCTCCTTGCACTTGGACTATTTCAACGAGCGGGTATAGAACAAGCTGAGCACGATCCCGATTAACAGAAGCAGTAAGGAGATCGCGGTGCCGTACCCGAGTTGATAGTTCACGAAGGCTTGGTTGTACATAAAGATCGGCAGCGTGGTCGTGGATGTACCCGGCCCCCCGCCGGTCATGGCGTAGATTAACCCGAAGACGCCCAATGTCTGCAGCGTGACCAGCATCATGTTGGTGGTAAAGGTCTCCTTGATGTAGGGGATAATGATCCGAGTCAGGACCTGCCACCGTGAGGCGCCGTCAACAACCGCGGCTTCTTCCACCTCGCTTGGTACATCGTCCAACGCCGCTTGAAAGACCAGCATCGAGAAGGCCGTGCCGTGCCAAATGTTGGCGAGGATGATGGTCAGCATCGGAACGGTATACAGCCAAGTAACGGCTGGAATTCCCAGCGAGGTGATGATCGAGTTCAGCGTGCCCTCGTCACCGAAGAAGCTGTACAAGCACAATGCGCAGACGATCTCCGGGGTGACCCAACCGGCCAGGACAATCGTGCCGATGACCCGGCGGAACGTCTTATTCTTATGCTTCATAAGCAGGGCGATGAGAAAGCCCAGCACCTGCTGCCCGATGACCGCCGAGCCAAACAGAAAGACGAGCGTATTCCATATGCTGATCTTAACCGTCGGGTCTTTGAACATGTGGAGATAGTTGTCGAAACCGACGAATTTCAGTTCTCTGGCGGATTCCCCCGTTAAGGCGAGGTTCGTAAACGAGTAAAAGAAGGTCAGAAAGACCGGATAGATAAAAAATACCAGCATGATTGCAATCGAAGGGAGCATGAAATACAGCCATGCGTACGAATTTCGTTTTCTGGAGTAACCTTCCGCCGCCATGCTGCTCATTTTTGGATGACTCCGTTCTCACCTACGATGCGGGTCACGTCCTGGGCATACTTTTGGGCTGCATCCGAAGGGGAAGTACCTGTGGCAACCGACTCAACCATCGTTTGGATTTGCGTCGATACCTCCGGGTATTTGTCCTGCGCCGGGCGGAACTCGGCGTTCTGTAAGTATTCCGTAGCGATCTCGTTAAACGGCATTTTTGTGTACCCCGGATCCTTGGCGACATCGGCCCGGACGGTAATATTACCCGAAGCAGTAACCAGCTTTTGGCTGTTTTCTTTATTTAGCGCATATTTGATAAACTCCCAGGCTTCGTCTTTATGCTTGGCGTTGCTTGGAATGGACAAGGCCCAGCCTCCGGCAAGGGTGATGGAACCCGGTGCCTGGCCTTGGCTGGTTGGCATGGGGGCAAAGCCTAACACATCCTTGTATTCCGGCCAAGGGGATGCTCCGGAATCAAGATAGTTGCCCGTGATCCAGGAGCCGTCGAGGGAGATGGCTAGCTTGCCCTGTGGCAAATATTCGCGGGAAGCGGTGTTGCCGGCCTGCCCGTTCAGGACTTTGGAGAGCGGAGGTCCAAGCTTCTCCTTGTTCACGGTTTCAACAAACCCTAACGCATCCAAGATCCCTTGGCTTTGAATGATCCATTTGCCGCTTGCATCGTCATACAGCCGTTCGCCCGTACCATACAAGAGCATTTCGTACGTTTGCATGGACGTGGCTTCCCCGGTCGCCTTTCCCATGTTCATCCAGATTGGAACGATGTCCGGCGCCTTCTCCTTCACTGTGCGAGCCGCATCAAGCACTTCATCCCAGTTCTTCGGTGTCCAATCCTCGGGGAGGCCCACCTGCTTGAAGATTTGCTTGTTGTACCAAAGCCCGCGTGAGTCGGTATTATACGGTACTCCGTACACCTTGCCGTCGCTGGCGGTTACGCCTTTCTTCATCGCCTCGATGAACGAACCGTTCGTCCAGTCCTCCCAGCCCTTCAACCGTTCGTCCAGCGGTTCCAGATAGCCGGCACTGGCGTCGGAATTGAGGATAAACGTATCCTCTGTTACGATATCCGGCGCAGTATCTTTGGACTTTAAGGCCAAGGCAATCTTGGCAAAATAATCACCTTCCGATGCTTGGATCGGCGCCGGTTTGATCTCGACCTCCTTATTTGGATAATCAGCGGCAATTTCCGTTAGCCAACGATACAGCGAGCCTTTCTCTCCGGCTCCGTCATCCCGGTACGTCACGGTAATCGTTGTTTTTCCGGAACTGCCCGACTTGTCACCGGACCCGGAACACCCGGCTAGCAGTGTCCCGCCCAAGGCCGTGCACAACAAAACGGAAGCGATGGCCCAACTTCTCTTTTTCATGAATGACATGTTGTTCCCTCCCTGTTTTCGTATCCTCTTTGGGTTTGGCTCCTCTCAGGTTGTGAAAGACATTACGTTGTATCCGCTTTCATGCCTTCCAGTAAAACATACTTATCGATAGAAAGATTTATTCAGGAATCGCCTCGAAAAACTATTGACCGAATCGGTTTATGGAAGTATGATCTTATCGACCGATTCGGTTTATGGTGCACGGGAGGTGAAGATATGGAGAAATTTTGGAGTTTGCCCTTGGAAAAACAACATGGCATTATCGATGCGGCTTTAGCGTGTTTCGGTACCAACGGGTACAAGAAGACGTCGATGAACGACATCGCCGCGGAGGCCGGGATTTCTAAGGCGATGGTCTTCCATTATTTCGGCACGAAGAAAGCGTTGTATCTCTATTTGATCAACTACTGCAGCGATTTAGTGATGAACGAAATCAATGCGAAGTTCGATGAAACACTGACGGATTTCTTCGAAAGGATTAAGCAAGCCACGAACATTAAAGTGTCTGTAATCGGGAGGCATGCGGCAGTGCTGTCTTTTTTGACCAGTGTGTATTTCGAAACGAATGAGGAAGTGCGGCAGGACATTACGGCGATTTTGGCCAAAGGGGAGGACATCCGGAATCGGATCGCCTTGTCCGGTGTGGATGAATCGAAGTTTAAGGAAGGTATCGATCTGCAGCTTCTCATGAACATGCTGACCTGGATGGCGGAGGGGTTTACCAGTCAGATGTCCAGGGGGAACAAAATAGATATCGAGGTCATTGCAAGGGAGTTTTTCCGTAGCATCGACATGCTGAAAGCGCAGTTTTATCGGCCGGAGTATTTGTAAGTGGCGGCGGTTTATTCGAGAAGGAGGGCGTACCATGAGTGTGATTGAAGTGAAAAACCTCACAAAGAAATATGGGAATTCGAGAGGCATTACCGACGTAAACCTGCAGGTAGAAGAGGGGGAGATCTTCGGCTTTATCGGTCCCAATGGGGCTGGGAAGTCGACGACGATTCGGACACTGTTAGGACTCATTTACCCGACAAGCGGCAGTGCAACCCTGTTTGGCAAGAGCTGCATTCAACACCCCGAGATCCGCAGGGAGCTCGGATATCTGCCTTCGGAAGTCTTTTATTATGATGGCATGCGCGTGATCGACTTACTCAACTATTCCGCAAGCTTTTACAAGAAGGATTGCACTAAACGAATCAAGGAACTGGCAGAGCGAATGGACTTGGATCTGAAGAAGAAAATCGACGACCTATCCTTCGGTAATAAAAAGAAGGTTGGAATTGTGCAGGGGCTGCTTCATGAGCCGAAACTCATTATTCTCGACGAGCCAACCAGCGGGCTGGATCCGCTGATGCAGCAGACCTTTTTTGAACTGGTCGCGGAGGAGAACCGGAAGGGGGCGACCGTATTTTTCTCGTCCCATATCCTCAGTGAAGTGCAGAAGATGTGCAGCCGCGTCGCCTTCATTAAGGAAGGGCAGATCATCAAACAAGAGAAGATAAGCGACCTGCAGGACAACAGTTACAAGAAAGTTAGCTTGGAGGCAAAGTTCGCGATCGATCCGACTGCTTTCCAAATGGACGGTGTTAGTAATCTTGAGTTGAAAAGCTCTGCGGCCAGCTTCATCTTTAAAGGCAACCTTAACGCGATGATGCAAAGAATTGCCGAGGTTGAATTGACCAACATCTCTATCGTGGAGCCTGATTTGGAGGAAATCTTCATGCATTACTATGTGAAGGAGGAATAGCTGCCATGAATATGGTACTGCATGAACTGAAATCAATGAGGAAATCGACGATTGTTTGGACCTGCGCAATGATCGCCTTGGCTGCGCTCTACTTGTCCATTTATCCCAGCGTAGCGAGCGATGCGTTGGATTTCAAAAAGCTGCTCGGCAGTTACCCGGAATCCGTTCAGGCCATGCTGGGCATTGATTTGGATACGGTCACCTCGATCTTGGGGCTATATTCCATGATTTTCTCCTTTATCGCTTTATGTGGCGCGATCCAGGCAATGAACCTTGGTGTATCGATTCTGACCAAGGAGTCGAGGGAGAGAACAGCGGATTTTCTACTGGTCAAACCCGTGTCGCGAGCGCAAGTCGTCAACTCCAAACTGTTGGCAGCTTTGCTGATCTTGGCGGCGACGGATATCGTCTTCTACGCGGCAACGTCGCTTATCGCTAACGGAGTCAAAATAGAGGATTTCAGCCAAAAGCTATTTTTGATGATCAATTTGACTCTACTTTTTGTTCAGCTCATGTTCCTGGCGATCGGCATGGCGTCCTCCGTGTTTTTTACCAAACTCCGGAGCGTCCTTCCGTTATCACTGGGCGTTGTGTTCGGACTATATTTGATTGGCGCCTTGCTCGCGACCGGGGAGGACAAAGAGGTTTTACGTTTTGTCTCGCCCTTTAAATATTTCGAGCCTTCCTACATTCTGGCCCATGCCGGTTACGAGACGCCTTACCTAATCGCCGGCTCCATTATTGTAGTGGTTGCGATGGCGTTGAGTTACGCGGTATACCTGAAAAAAGATATCCATGCCGTCAGCTAAAAACTGCGCTTTGGACTCGATCGAACGGAGGAGTTGCGATGAATATATTCAGAAGGGAACTCAAGGCGCACCGGAAGGGCCTGATCATCTGGGGCGTGTGCCTGTTCTTGCTGGTCGTCAGTGGGATGAGCAAGTATTCGGCCTATTCTGCCGGCGGCGCGAGCAGCGAGGTATTTGATGCCTTACCGCAAACGATGAAGGCGTTGCTTGGAATCGGGTCGTTTGATGTCACGCAAATGAGCGGATTCTTTGCCATGTTATTTTTGTATATCGAGCTGACGGTGGCTATTCATGCGGTGCTGCTGGGGAGCGGGATCATCGCCAAAGAGGAACGGGATAAAACGGTCGAATTCCTTATGGCGAAGCCAGTGTCGCGGGGAAACGTCATTACGGCCAAACTGCTGGCCGCTTTGGTCCAAGTGGTGATTCTGAATCTCGTCACCCTGGTCTCCTCGCTCGTGATGGTCTCCGCCTACAATAAAGGAGAGGCCATCACAGGGGAAATCCTGCAATTCATGGCCAGCTTGTTGCTGGTTCAGTTCATCTTCCTATCGATGGGAACGGCACTTTCAGCTTTGTTGAAACGTCCTAAAACTGCGGGCTCCATTGCCACAGGGATCCTGCTGGGATGCTTCGTCATTTCCAAAATCACCGACTTGACTGACCAACTGGATGCTTTAAACGTGCTCTCTCCCTTTAAGTACTTCAGCTATGAACGCATCGTAAAGGGAGAAGGGATTCATGCAGGGATTGCCGCTCTATCCGTCATTTTGGTGGCGGTGCTGGTCATTGCCACTTATACGGCATATCGCAAAAGAGAATTAAACGTTTAAACGTTGCACATCAGAGGCAGGCCTCTGCCCATGAAGCGGCGCGGCCGGATAATCGGCCGCGCCGCTTCGGGATCGGTTGGTCCGTTTCGCCGATGTTCTTGCCGCTTACATGCGATCCGGGGCCGGCAACCCTATCACATCCAGTGCATCGGCAATTGTATTCTTAAAATTGGCAGTGAGCCATAGCCGGAACGGTTGCCGATTCGGCTCGGCCTTCAGAATTGGACAAGCCGTATAAAAATGATTAAACAAGGTGGCGAGCTCATAGGCAAAATGGCAGATCGGCGTAGGGGACAGTTCCTCGCAAGCCGCACTCAGCGTATCCGGCCAAGCCGCGATCTGCCTAAGCAAGGCATGTTCAGCCCGTTCCAACGGGGTGAAGTCTTCCGGGAGCGACTCCCTTCGCAGGAGCCCGTTTGCTTGGGCTTTGGTCAGGATGCCGGCGGCTCTGGCATGAGCGTACATCAGATATACGCCGGTATTGCCTGTCGTCTCCGTAGCCTGTTGAATATCAAACACCACTTCGGTAGGTAATGCGAACCGCAGTAAGTAGTAACGGATTGCTGCAGCCGCGATCAAGCGGCTGGACAACCCCTCGGGATCGGAGCGCTTGCTTTCGATTTGCGCTTCCATGAGGCACAGCAAATCGGACACTTTGATACCGATTCCTTGTCGTCCGGACATGGCGTATGCGGTTTTGCCGTCGGAGGTGTCGATACTCAAATCCCTTGCCGCACCAGGGCTTAGTGAAACAACGCCATAGCCGACGTGGCGCAGGTTCTTCGCCGAAGCTTCAAATCCCAGGACCTCCAGTGCTTGCTTTACCATCGCCTGCGGGTACTCCTGCCTGCGGTCGATCACGTTCACCACGAGGTCTGCTTTGCCGTAATCGGCGGCGATCCCTTCTGCATGCGTGGACCATAGCCCATCCGCAAACCCTTTATACCGAAAATCGTTCGTCAGCAAACCGAACTTCCAGAGATGGTACGCGATATCCTTGGCTGTGTAGGTCAAAATTCCATTAGACCGAACGAGAACCTTATCGGCTTGATGTTCGGTATCGGGCTCCGCTTCTGAATCGGGCACCGGCTGTTTCAGCACCCAGCAGCCTTCCAGCTTCCCGGACGTTTCCCTTTGAAACTGCTCGGTTTGCTGAAGCAACCGAAAGGCCGAATCCCAAAACCCTTCCCGGACGATACGGCTCTCCCACACCAGCAAGTCGTAATCAATCCCGAAAGACTTCATTTCTTCCAGATGCTCACGAACGATGCGCTCCGCCGTAAGTAAACCGATCCAAGCCACATTTCCGTCCCCGTCTTCCAACGCCCGTAGCACTCGAGTTCTTTGCTTCAGAAGCGCGGGATTTTGCTCGTATTCCTTGTTTGTACGAGCATAAAGTTCCCAGCAGTAATCGCCGAACCTCAGATGCTCCGCTTGATGATTGACGTTCAGCAGCCCCACGACGGTATCGGCTAATTGATTACCCAAATCGTCAATATAATTATGAACCTCAACCCGATACCCGGCTTTTTTCAACAATCGTGCCAACGAGTCACCGATACAGGCGTTCCTCAGGTGACCGATGTGGGCCGATTTGTTCGGATTGATGGAGGTATGCTCAATAACGACTTTTCCTCCGCCCGCATCTGAGAGGCGAAAGTCCTTGCGAACCCATACGTTCCAATCGATATGGAAGTTCAGAAACCCCGGCGGTGCGGTTTCGATCCGGTGCAACAGACCTTCCATCCGGCCCGACTCCTCCAGCTCGTTTTTCAGAAGCGCAGCGATTTGCAGCGGCGGCAGACGCAGCGTCCGGGCCAGTTGCATCGCGATATTCGTCGAATAATCACCGTGTTCCGGACGATCGGGGCGCTCGATGACAACATTCGGAAGCTCATCGGAGATATGCCCAAGCCTTGCTGAAACGCGCTGCACGGATGCTTCAATGTGTTTTTTCATCCACCTACTGTTCATGGGATTCCCCTCCATAGGAAATAAAATAAGCCTCCGTCTCATTCAAAGAGACGAAGGCTTGCGCGCTCGCGGTACCACTCTTGTTGTTAAACTCCATGTTTAACCACTCTAGGGATAACGGCCTGTTTGCCGTGGTTGCCTACCTCGTATACGTTCAGCAACCATTCTCATGGGTCCGCTTCGCTGTATGCCCTGTACCGGCTTCCACCCTCCCGGCTCGCTAGGACTAGAACCAACAGCTACTCTCCCAATCGTCGAATTTGGGTTATTTTGTAATAGTATATCCGGCATTTTCCGAAAGTCAACCCTCGAATGCTCCTTCCGGCCCGAGTAGGAGATGAAAAAAATGGTAATACTCTTACTACTTCACCAGAACAAAGGGGCTAGCGAACATGCATCAAACGGTCGAGTTCTTCGAAACGTTGCAGAAAAACCTGGAAGGACTTCGTGAACTTCTTGGTAACAGTTCGGATGTTGTGTTTCGCCAGCTTTTGCCATCCGGGCATACGCAAGTCGCTATAGTTTATATCGAAGGGTTAATCGACAGTCAACGCTTGCAACAGGATGTGATACGTCCGATTCTGGAAGCCTCTTCCGACGAGAAGGCGACGCCATCACGGCTCAAGGATACGGTCTTAAACGTAGGTAGCCTTAGCTCAGTGACCACTTATGAGGATACGTGTGACGGATTGTTATCTGGCCAAGCATTGATCCTCATCGATGGGTATGCCGAAGGCGTGCTAGTTTCGGTTCCCGGGTTAGAGGAACGTGCGATTGCCGAATCGAAGGCGCATCCGATTATCCGAGGGCCTCAGGACTCATTTACGGAGGCGATACGCACGAATACCTCCTTGGTACGTCACAGGGTGAAGGATGCAAGGGTTCGCGTACATTCGATTCAGGCAGGCGGTAAAACCAAAACGGATTTAGCTCTTATGTACATGCACGGATTAGCGGATCAACAGCTCGTGAGTGAACTTATTGATAGACTGAGCAACCTCCGGGTTGATCGTGTTCTGGAGGGCGAGTACATTGGACAATACGCTTACGATTTTCCCTATGATGTACAACACGGATCGTCCTGATACGATCGCGGCG
>RCUU01000216.1_pt1 | contig 33265 bp, 29 predicted proteins | sample 2166211 | NCBI WGS metagenome assembly RCUU01 (sample SAMN09932620, study PRJNA488358) | compost metagenome | feature: garden; material: soil; isolation source: compost soil in phenylacetic acid-enriched culture | place: Germany: Experimental Botanical Garden Goettingen | collected 2016-01-27
TAAGTTTCCTTTTTCCACTTCAATCTCACAATTGTTGATTTTGGGGAGAAATAAGTTCCCTTTTTCCAACTAGCACTGCTCACCTGCTTCTTCGCAAGCGCTAGTTGGAAAAAGACTTCTTTATTGCAGCTGCCAGTCGCTGATATTGAAATCTTTTTTGGCCAGTTTCTCCTCCACCAGGAAGTTCTTCGTGCCTTCCAGCAGCTTTGTTCCCTCCTCTGTGAACGGAGTATCCTTGATATCGCTGATCGGACTCACCTGCTTCACCAGCTCAGGTGTGGTATCGCCGATCTCAGCCAGGAACTGATAATATTCATCCTCATGCTGCTTCAGATCAGCCAGTGCCTTCTCACGGGCCGCATTCCACACCTTCGGGAAATCCGGGAACTTCTTCAGATACTCCTCCGATACTACAGTCGCGCTGGAGCCCAGCAGCTCCGGATGGCTTGAGGCATCATCCAGATGGGTGTAGCCCTGGTCAATCAGCTTCAGCGCAGGTACCCCTGTATTGGTTGTAGCATCCACATCCCCTCGGGCCAAGGCGGCTGTGGCATCAGGAGTAAGCATATGGACCAGCTTGTAACCGGTAACCCCCTCCTGCTGCAGCAGACCGACTATATAGCGGTGCATGAAGGAGCCTTTTTGGATAGCGATGGTCTTGCCCTGCAGGTCCTTCACTGTCTTGGGACCATCCTTTTTGCCGATCAAATAACCTACGGTATGGGCTGAGGTTTGAGCGATTAATCTTGTCTTGGCCCCCGAAGCATAAGCGATAATGGCCGGGGTATCGCCTAGACTTCCAAAATCCAGGCGTCCGCTGATCAGCGACTCGGTCAGGTCCGGACCATTCGGAAAGCCGGTAAGCTTCAGTTCAGTAATACCATGCTTCTTCAGCTCTTCCTGAATAATCCCTTTGTACAAACCCCAGCCTTCCGCACCGCCTGGCAGGTTCAGCTTATTGGAGCCAATAAAACCAAAGTTCAGCACCGCCGGGACATTGCCGGACGCCTCTGCGCCCGCTGCTTCGGCGGTGTTTCCTCCCTTTTCAGTGGAACTGCCTGCCGAATTGGCATTGTTCCCGCAATCCTGCAGCACCAGCATGACCATGACCACGCCTGCGACTAACGCGAGGCGGCTCCCCTTTGCCCATTTGCTCTGAAGCTCTCTGTACATGTTATTCATTGATGTGTTCTCCCCTCAATCTTCTGCTGAATGATAGATTATGTCTCAGAATCCCGCTCTGGCGGCCAGCTTATACATGAAGTCATGACTGGCTACAGGCTGTCTGCCCTTGCCCCAGCCTACCTTTTCACGGTATCCGCCAAGCAGCCCCTGCTGCTCCAGCTCCTCCTCCGTGACTCCAGTAACCGCTTCGGAATCCGGAGCGACATATAAGGCGTCCACGGGGCAGTACAGCTCGCACATGAAGCAGGTCTGGCAATCGCTCTGCCGGGCGATCACGGGAACTCCGCCTTCCACCCGGTCGAACACATTCGTCGGGCAGACAGACACACATTGGTTGCATTCTACACACCTGGCAGCGCTGATGACTTCAATCACAACAGTACACTCTCCTTCGCTACTTCTTCTGTTCTCACCCATACCTGATCCAGTCCGCCGCTAATCAGGCGGTGATGCTGGCCGTTGTCGGTTGCTTTGTAGTCCTCCCGCTTATGCATGCCCCGGGTCTCCGTTCTCGCAAGCGCGGAGCTGTACATCCAGCGGGCTGTCGCCGTCATAGCCTCCGCTTCACGGGCACGCACGCCTTCGGGGGTACGCTGGATCTCCCGGCTGCGCTGCTCTTTCCACAGTCCGTCCAGCCGCTCCAGAGAAGCGTTCAGCCCCTGCTCCGTGCGGAACAGGTTGATGTCGTAGGGCTTGACTTCCGCCTGCACCGCAGCGGCATACTCCGCTGCCCGAGCAGCCGCTCCCGGCTGTACCTGCCGGTGCACCAGCGGGGAGGAGGACAGTCCGGCAGGCGTGCGGTCCGCCGCGTGTCTGCCCAGGCCTGCCGCATAGGCCGCCGCCCCTTCTCCGGCGAAGGAGCCGGAAGACATGGCCCAGGCGGCATTGTGGCTTCCGCCGCCGGTAAAGCCGCCGCAGATCAGCTCGCGGGTTGCGGCATCTCCTGCGGCATACAAGCCGGGCACACCCGTACCGCAGGCCTCATCCGTGATACGGATGCCGCCGGTACCGCGCACGGTGCCTTCCAGCCGAAGCGTCACCGGGAAGGCATCCTTGAAGGGATTGATGCCCCGGCGGTCGAACGGCAGGAAGAAATTCGTCTGCGCGACCCGCAGCAGCGGCTGCAGTTCCTCCGAAGCCCCGTCCAGCTTCGCGTATACCTGCCGTCCGGCCAGCAGGTTCCGGGCGATGACGGAGCGCCCCTTTTTGGAGCCTGCCCCCTCCACTACACTGCCGTCCTCATAATAAAAGCTCGCATAGCTGTAATACGCCGTCTTCGTGACGGAAGAGAAGGTGGGGCAGATTGCGTAAGCGTTGGAGAACTCCATGCCCGACAGGCTGGCCCCTGCCTCGGCGGCGAACAAATATCCGTCACCCGTCAGCACGTTGCAGCCCAGCGCCTTGCTGAGGAAGGCGCACCCTCCGGTGGCAATGACGACAGCTCCCGCCTGCACACTCCAGGCTTCCCCGTTCTGGGTCTGCACCCCGGCTGCTCCGGCTACCCCGTGCTCGTCGGCCAGCAGCTCCAGCACCGGGCTGTGATCGAGAATTTTCACGCCCGCCTTCTTCACCAGCTTGCGCATCAGCCGCATATATTCCGGCCCTTGCAGGCTTCTGCGGTACTGGTTGCCCTCCTCATCCAGCGGGAACGGATAACCTGAGACTCCCAGCCTGTTCATATTCTCATAGGTGCGGTCCAGCACCCGGTCCATCCAGCGGTGCTCGGCCAGCTGGCCGCCCATCGTATAGCGGCTGGCCTTCGCTTCCTCACGCAGCTTCGCATCCGGCTTCACATACCAGACGCCTGTACCCGAAGGCGCAGTGGCGCCGCTGGAGCCGCAGTAGCCTTTATCGGCCAGAATGACCTTCGCTCCCTTGGCCGCAGCCGTAAGCGCCGCCCAGGTTCCTGCCGGTCCTCCGCCAATCACCAGCACATCCGCTGTCAGGTGAAGTGTTCCTTTAAATACCGCTTGATTCATAGTCATAACCCCCTTGGTTTCATAGACTTACCCTTGATAGCTGTCACGCCAATGCAGGAATTTGCGTTCAATGGTGCGGAAGAGCGTATCGATCAGCTTGCCTACCACTGCGAAAATAAGAATGCCTACAAAGATAACCTCTGTATTGGAATTCTGCTTCGCTTCATTAATCAGGAATCCCACACCGGACTGCGAGCCGATCAGTTCAGCCACCACCAGTCCGATCCAGGCTACTGCCATCGACAGGCGCAGCCCCAGCAGAATACCGGGCAGCGCTGCCGGCAGAACCAGCCGCCTCAGCTTCTGCACCGGGCTGAAGCCCAGCACTCTAGCTACTTCAAACAGCTTGTTGTCCACCCCCCGGATGCCCATAAAGGTATTGATATAGAGCGGGAAGAAGGAACCGCTTAGGATAATGACAACCTTCGACACCTCGCCAAAGCCGAACCACAGGATAATGAGCGGCGCAATCGCCAGATGGGGAACCAGCCGCAGCATCTGAACGCTGGGGTCCAGCAGGTATTCAGCGCTGCGGAACAGGCCGGTTAGAACACCGAGCAGCAAGCCGAGAATACCGCCGATAAGAAAGCCGATACCGGCTCTGCCTATGCTGACGCCCAGATGATGGGCCAGCTCACCGCTTACCGCAAGCTCCACCGAAGCCGAAAGAATCGACAGCGGCGTTGGCAGAAACTCCGGGGAGACCAGGCCGGTACTGCCGGCAAGCTGCCACACGGCAATGACCGCAGCGGGAATTGCCGCACCGGTTCCCAAGTCGGATAAAAGCCTCTTCCTGTAAGGCAATGCTGATGATATCACGTTCTTATACGAAGTTATAGGAGCTGTCCCACTAAAATCCCGGGCTTCCCTTACCCCCTTGGCCGTTTGGACAATCGCCTCGATTCCTTCACTCATGGTGTATATCTCCTCCTATCCTTGATAGCTGTCCTGCCATTCCAGCAGACGCCGTTCAATCAGACGGACTATCGTATCACTCAGCAAACCGGCAGCGGCAAAAACAATAATGCCTACAAATACTACAGGCGTATCGGCAAACTGGCGGGCATCTGACATCATATAGCCGATACCGGAGGTAGAGGCAATCAGCTCGGCGACCACAAGCCCCAGCCAGGAGAGCCCCAGCGACAGACGCATACCGAGCATAATGTTCGGCACCGCCGCCGGCAGTACCAGACGGACAATTTGCTTCACCCGGCTGAAGCCCAGCACCCTGGAGACCTCGAACAGCTTATTGTCAGTGCCGCGAATGCCCATGAACGTATTGATATAGACCGGGAAAAAAGCGCCTTTGGCGATCAGCAGCACCTTCGATTCCTCTCCTATGCCAAACCACAGGATGAACAGCGGCACTACCGCCAGACTGGGAATCATACGGATCATTTGCAGCGAAGGGTCCAGCAGCTTCTCCGATTTGCGGAACAGCCCGATCAGAATCCCCAACAGAAGTCCCAGCCCTCCGCCAAGGAGAAACCCCGACAATGCCCGGACCGTGCTGATCCGCAGATTGCTCCATAAATCGCCGCTGGAGGCGAGCGTAACGAATGACTCGGCAATTGTATAGGGAGTCGGGAACAGCATGCCGGAGATCATTCCGTAATGCCCCAGTACCTGCCAGAGAATCAGAATGCTTCCGGGCAGCAGCAGGCCCAGTCCGGCAATGGCTGCTTTTCCCGGTCTTCCGGCGGTTCTCACCGCCGCAGCCCTTTGGGTCATGAGTGCTTCCTCCTTCTTCACCAAACAATATACTTATATTCACATAAAATGAGTCGGATATAATACAGTAAGAACACGCTATTCATGAGTTGTAGCATTCATAAGTAGTAACGTCGCAAGCTAGCGGGCAAGCTTTTCTAAATACCCGCTCGGTCCGTCAGCTCCAGCTCCTCCACCTTTTCAAAGGCATTCAGCACCTTAAGGCGAAGCTCCTGAAAAGAGTTCGTGGTCTTTTTGCGCGGATACGGCAGGTCCACCGGAATAATCTTGCGGATTTTGCCCGGACGCGGTTCCAGAATGACCACACGGTTGCCCAGGAACACCGCTTCATCAATATCATGGGTTACAAAAATCATCGTGGTCCGGTTCCTTCGCCAGATGTCCAGCAGCACCGTCTGCATATGGGCCCGGGTGAACGCATCCAGCGCCCCGAAAGGCTCATCCAGCAGCAGAATCTTAGGATTGCGCAGCAGCGCCCGGGCAATCGCCACACGCTGGGCCATTCCGCCGGACAGCTCGCGCGGATAGGCTTGTTCGAAGCCATTCAGCTTGACCAGATCGATCAGCTCATCGACCTTCCTCCGGATCCCGGGTTTTCCGAGCGGCAGATCGGAGGCGATATTCTTCTCCACGGTGAGCCAAGGGAACAGCCGGTGCTCCTGAAAAATAAACCCTTTATCGATGCCCGGCCCGCCGATCTCCGCCCCCTCCAGCGTGACTCTGCCGGTATAGCCGGTGTCCAGGCCGGCAACGATGCGCAGCAGCGTGCTTTTTCCGCAGCCGCTTGGACCGATGACGGTAATGAATTCGCCCTCCTGTACCTGAAGCTCGATATCCTGCAGCGCCTGCACCTGTCCACCAGCTGTCCCAAAACTCTTGTTCAGCTGTGTGACCGACAGCAAAACTTCTCCCATATCCGCTCCTCCTTCAGCTTAAGCTCTCTAGGGTGGCAACAAAAAAACAGAGGCCCCGTGCAGTGATTAACACGGGTACCTCTGTTGGAACAGTCGGCATAAATGAATTTAATTCAAAGTAAATCAATTGGAATTTGTAAATTTAAAATATCATCTATCTTTGGCTCTGTCAACAAAAATTCACAATTAGAGCAGATACCTCAGATAGATATAGAGGCTTGAGATGACAATCGACAGCAGCATCAAAGGAAAGCCGAATTTTAAATATCTCATAAATGTGATGGGATGTCCTTCTTTTGCCGCGAGGCCTGCCACGATAAGATTCGCACTCGCACCGATCAGCGTCCCGTTACCACCCAGACATGCGCCAAGCGCGAGGCTCCACCATAAAGGCTCCAGATTGTGGATGCCCAGATTCCCCATCTCCTGAATCAGAGGAATCATCGTCGCTACAAAAGGAATATTGTCCAGAAAAGCAGAGGCTATCGCGCTCAGCCATAAAATCAGCATCGAGCTCGCCACCAGACTTCCGCCGGTAAGCTCCATCGCTTTACCTGCCAGCTCCGCAATCACGCCCGTCTCCACGAGTCCTGATACGAGCACAAACAAACCGATAAAGAAAAAGATCGTAACCCATTCCACACTGCTAAAAGCTTTGTGCAGCATCTGCTCCCCTCCGCTGAGGAGAAGCAGCAGAAAAGCTCCGGCCAGCGCCACCGTCGCCGACTCCAGATGAATCGCCTGATGCAGAAAAAAGCCAAGAATCGTCAGTCCCAGCACCCACAGGCACTTGCGCAGCAGCTTGCGGTCAGTTAGCATCGCCTGCTCATCCATCTCCATTACACTCCGCTGCAGCTCAGGTGAAGTCTTCAGCTGTTTGCCGAACATAAGCAGGAACAGCGGCAAAAACGTCAACATAATGATCAGGATCAATGGAGCGAGGTTGCCGATAAACGCCATGAACGTCAGCTCCTTCACAGCGCTGCCAATCATAATATTCGGCGGATCTCCAATCAGCGTCGCTGTTCCGCCTATGTTCGAGGCCATAATCTGCGACAGCAGAAAAGGCATCGGGTGAATGCGCAGCTGCCTTGTAATACTGAAAGTGATCGGTACCATCAGCAGAACAGTTGTCACGTTATCGAGAAAAGCGGAAGCCAGTGCGGTAACCAGCACCAGGGCCACCAATATTCTTTTCGGCTCACCCTTGGCCAGCTTGGCCGCTTTTACCGCGACGTAACTGAACAAACCGGTCTCCGCAGTAATCCCCACCATCATCATCATACCCACCAGCAGCCCAAGCGTATTGAAATCAATATGCTCAAGGGCTGTTTCCTGTCCTACAATCCCCACTGCAATCATAACCAGGGCTCCGAGCATCGCCAGAATCGTGCGGTGAACCTTCTCGGAAATAATCAAACCGTATGTAAGCAAAAATATCCCTATCGCCCAAATCCCTTGCTGTTCCATAATACCTCCCGTTCAAATTCGCATTGCTTTTTCCTGAAGTTTATCATAGCTCCATTGGCGGCAAAAAAAAAGCCCGGAAGGACCTGCGTCATCCAGCTGTCAGCTGTATAGGTCATGGACATCCGGATTTTCGGGTTTTTTTGGGGGAGATATCTTATTTTCCATCATCGATTGCCTGCCGGAGCAAAATCCTATGGATGAAAACGGTATAATCCAATACACTAAGCCTAAGCGAAATCATCCCCCCCACATCATTAACAAACTTACACTCACATACTTACATTTTGTAAGTTATTGTGATACAATAACTTGTATTCCTCCTTACAACGGACAAGCGTACGGGCAGACCGCTCATCATGAGGTAATATTCTGAATAACAAGGGGTTAGAACGATGGATAATCAGTCGAAAGAACCAGTCCCGGAATTTGAATTTGGCCTATACACATTGGGGGATATCGTAACCGACTGCCATACAGGGCAGCGGATCAGTCCCCAGCAGCGCATGAATGAAGTTATAGAGGCGGCCAAGCTGGCCGATGAAGCGGGGCTTGATGTGTTTGGGGTGGGCGAGCATCACCGGCTGGATTTTGTCATTTCCTCCGTGCCGGTGGTGCTGGCCGCCATTTCCCAGGTGACCAAACGAATCAAGCTGACCAGTGCCACAACGGTGCTAAGCACTATCGACCCTGTGCGGGTCTTCGAGGATTTCGCCACACTTGACCTGCTGTCCGGCGGCCGGGCGGAAATCATCTCCGGACGGGGCGCTTTTCTGGAGTCCTTCCCGTTGTTCGGGTACGAACTGGAGGACTACAAGCAGCTCTTTGCCGAGAATCTGGAGCTGCTGCTGCAGCTGAACCAGCGTGAAGTGATGAATTGGCAAGGGCATTTCCGCTCTCCGCTGAAGAATGCTGAGATTGCCCCGCGTCCCCTGCAGCAGAAGCTCCCCCTCTGGGTCGGCATTGGCGGCTCCGCCGACAGCGCCGCACAAGCCGGGAGTCTCGGCGTAGGGATGGCGATCGCCATTCTCAGCGGCAGTCCGGAGCCTTTTCAGAACCTTGCCGATACCTACCGCCGGAGCGGGGCTGAGGCCGGACATTCCACAGCCGACCTGAAGATCGCCATTACCAGCCATGGTTACATTGCCAAGACCTCACAGCAGGCGCTTGACGAGTACTACCCTTACTATTACAGCTACCGCAATGCCATCAGCCCGCATCCCGGCCAGGAATACCGTGTCTCGCGCAGTGATTTTGGCCGCTTCGTATCTCCGGTCAACACACTGGCTGTCGGCAGCCCGCAGCAGATCATCGAGAAGATTCTCTACCAGCATGAGCTGTTCGGCCACAACCGCTTCATGACCCAGCTGGATATCGGCGGACTTCCGTATGCCAAGGTGGCTTCTGCTATCGAACTGCTTGCCACTGAGGTAGCCCCGGTTGTCCGGCGGGAAATTGCCAGGAAGAGCAGCAGCATCTCTCCCGCGCGTGAAATTTAATAACATTAATGTTTACGTTTCCGAACGGTATGACTTGCCAAGCTCTGGACTTAATCCAAAGTAATGGCGGAAATTATAGATCAGCGGTTTCCAGCTTGCCGGATGAATATGATGTTCACTGGCAGCCAGTTCCTTATGGACATGCACCTGGGTGCTTTGTGTTTCGACAATTGCAAAATGCGGTGAATCCTCTGGAATACGGATATGGTTCACCCGCGCTTCAATCTGAATCGGGCATTCGGCAATTCTGGCTGTCTGTACGGTAATGGACGCGGCCTGCGTAAGTCCTGAGTATGCAAATTTATCCTTTTCATAAATAAATCCGGCCTCCTTCTTTTCAGCAGGAACCGGATTTTTTCCTGTCAGGCGGGCCAGACCCTCCACCTGCTCCCACTGGGAAGCGGCAGGCAGATTGATCACGCATTCAGGCATGCGCTTCAGATTTTCCAGTGCTTTTCCGCCCGTCCCCAGTCCCAGGATAATATGATTCCCCAAAGCCCATGAGGATGAAATCGGACTTATGTTTACGGTCATATCCTCATTTAAGGTCGTCAACAGGATAACCGGTGTCCCGTAATAAAGAATTTTCGGATGTATAGTTACTGACGGCCGGGGTTCCACAAATTGATTCATAATCACACAATCTCCTCTGCAATGTATTCGATTATATTGTAAAATAGAAATCTTACGATATTCATCGAAATATGGAATACAGAAGGAGGATATGCGATGCAAGCCAATCCAGCCGTTGCTCAAGTGGCATCCCTGATCAGCGAGCCGTCCCGGGCAAGCATTCTGACCGCATTGATGGACGGCGGACTCCACCCCGCCACAGAGCTGGCTTCGGCAGCCGGAATCAAACCCCAGACCGCCAGCTTCCATCTTGGCAAAATGGCTGAAGGTGGTATACTCATCGTGCATACACAGGGCAGACACCGTTATTATGGCATCTCCAGTCCAGAAATCGCTCAAGTAGTCGAGTTCTTGTTATCTATCTCTCCCCCAGTGAAAGTCAGCTCACTTCGCCACTCCGTCCAGGATCAGGCCATGCGTCAGGCCAGAACCTGCTACGACCATCCGGCCGGAAAATTCGGGGTGCAGTTAACGGAGGCTTTGCTGGCCGAGGGGATTATCGCTGAAGAAGGAAACGGCTTTTCCGTTACAGCCCCAGGTGAGCTTGCCTTGGACAAGCTGGGAATACAACTGGAACAGGTCAGAAAATGCCGGCGTGCCTTTGCCCCCAAATGCCTGGACTGGAGCGAAAGACGTTACCATCTTGCGGGTGCATTAGGAGCTGCTATCCTTCAGCTTTTGCTGGACCGCCGTTGGGTGAACCGGCTTCCGCATACAAGAGCGATTACTGTAACCGCAGAAGGAAAAAAAGGACTTGCGGCAGCATTTCCGTTGACCTTTTCAGATCCTATGTGACCAATCGGCAAGTCGGCAAAAAAAAGAGGGTCCCCAGGATGAACTGGGGGCCCTATTTACGGTTAAGCAAACGAAGGTTTGTTATTGTCAACCTTCCCGCTGATGAGTTTCTTGTATTCGTCGTCTCCGCCTTCAAGCGAAGGCGCGATATAGACATTGATGGTTGAAGGCGACAGCTTGGTGGGACTTCCGGTCCCGGCCTTGCGCTTCGTGCGGCCTTTGCCGCCCCCGCTGCTGCCGTTTGCGGTTCGGCGGACAGCACTGGACAAACTGACTGCATTCTTCATATTCTTCATCGTGTCAGTCCCCTCCCACTAAATGATTGACGGTACGGAACAAATCCCGGTTGTACGACACGACCTCGGTCAGATCATCCGCAGATAATCCGTCGCTACCGGAAAAATGTACAGAAAGGACATGCCTCTCACCTAAAGGATAGCATAGGATATAGACCTCAGCAACTTCGGTACGCTGAAAAAAGGTCCATTCCTTGGTCAGAAAAGCTTCGAGCACACCCGGACGGGAGCCCTTTTCTTCGTTCGGTGAAAATGGGTAGGAATGCCCGCGTCCTACATTTCCGCCAACCTGCACCAGCGCTTCCTGCTCACGGGCCAGCCACATGGCCGCACCGATCACCCGGCAGTGCTTGGGAGGAACAAACGAATTGCGGACCGCTTCGCTGAGTGCCTGGTAGTTTTCAGGGTCTTCAGGAGTAGTCACATTACTATTATATTGCCAGAAGAAGTGAAGGATACTTTCTTTTCGCCTAAGCTCAAGTTTCAGCTGCTCCAGTTCCTTCTGCGGATCACGGAAGCTTCCCAGCGCCTGAATGCTGTCGATGATCTTGCCGCAGCTGACATCTACAGCCGCCACGGGATTCTCATGCTGCAATTCGTATTCCAGAGGCGTAAGTCCCGATAAATCCGAGAGCAGATGATATTCTTCAATATTCTCACCCGGAATTAGATCCTTGCGGACCGGCACTTGGTCCGGCAGCAGGCAGAAAACCCGGCCCCGCCGCAGCCTGGCCCAGAACAGCCCCATTTCAAACTGTGTATTATCACGGGTCACATAATAATATTTGCCGCGGATTCTGGCTACATCATCCGGAGAGAAGACAAATACGGCAAAATCACTCTCATCCAGATGCCGTTCGAGGGCTTCCATGGTATATTCGTTTGCCCGGAAGGCATTGGCATACCACGGATTCACCTGGGCTTCCCGCTTCAGCTGCTCGTGAATCGCCCGGGCGTAACGGATGGATTCTCTGGAAGATCCAATGAATAATTTCGGTCTGGTCACGTTGGCACTCCTTTGTCAGCTTCCCAATATGTAATAATTATACAGGTGAATGCAGTCCGGGAACAGAGGCGGTTTTTCTTTTAAATTTTAAGAGTCTACTGTTTCCCTCCGGCAGGAACGGGTAATAAACCTTTAACCTATTTCTGAAACGAGGATCTTACATAATATGAAAAAAACATTATCTGCTTCCCTACTGGCAGTCACTTTATTACTATCCAGCCCTTGGCAGCCTGAATCAGCCCATGCTGCCGGAGCCTATACAGCAAAGGTTTATGCTTCTTCCCTGAATGTACGCAGTGAACCGGCCGCAGGTGCGTCTGTGACCGGTTCACTGAAAAGCGGTGCACTGGTTACCGTAACCGACGAGCAGCACGGCTGGCTTAAGGTGCGGGCGGGCTCAGTCTCCGGCTGGGTTGCCGGCTATTATCTCAAACGAACCGGTGGAACAGCCACCACAGCTTCAGGTACCTCTGCTTCAACAGCTTCCGTGAAGACCTCAAGCAAATCCTCCGGCAGTACCGGCGGAACCGCACATGTCACCGCCTCATCCCTGCGGATCAGGGGAGGTCCGGGAACAGGATATACAGTGCTGGGTTCTTTAAAAGAAAGGGATTCTGTCACGGTTCTGCTGCGGCAAGGGGATTGGGCACGAATCCGCACTGCCAGCGGAGAGGTTGGCTGGGTAGCGGGGCAGTATATTGCTGGAGGAAGCTCAAGCACAGGGAGCAGCTGGAACAGCGGGAGCAGCAGGTCCTCCGGTAATATCCGCGGCAAGCTAATCGTCATTGATCCCGGACACGGAGGCAGCGACCCGGGCATGCTGGGCACAAGCTACGACACCATGGAGAAGGATCTGACGCTGCAGACGGCTTATTATGTGCGGGATTATCTGCGGGCAAAAGGGGCAAGGGTAGAGCTGACCCGCACGCGGGGAGACCAGAAGCCGTCCCTTTCACGCCGGGTGCAGATCGGACAGCAGCTCCGGGCAGACGCTTTTGTAAGCATTCACTACAACTCTTCTCCGAAGAAGGTATCGGGGACGCTCACCTTTTTTTATTCAGAAAATAATGATCTGCGGCTGGCCCGCTCCATCGAAAACCGGCTCCGGCAGGGCATTGGCCTGAAGTCCAACGGCGTATCTTTTGGGGATTATCACATTCTGCGGGAAAACAGCCAACCGGCGACGCTGGTGGAGCTTGGTTTTCTGAGCAACCGCTCTGACGAATCCATCGTCCGTACAGCGTCATACCAGAAAAAAGCAGCCAAGGCCATCGCCGACGGGCTGGCGGATTATTTTGACTAATTGCAGGTATTCCTTGCTTGCTACTACTCGATATTGATCTCTTTAATCTTAATTGTATTCAGCTTGCTCAGGTCAATATACTCATCATCGACTTTTACTAAAGGGGTCTCTATATCGTGGGGGTTCAGGTAGACGATTTCCCCAACCCGACCATCGGTCAGAAGGACCTCGCGGCCAACCGTCCGTTTCACAATATTCTCCAGGAACACTGAGACAATATGCGGATCAAGCGCGCCAAAGCTCCCTCTTCTCATCTGATCGACAATGACATGGAAGGGCACCGGCTCATGATAGGGGCGTCTGGAAGACATCGCATGAAAGATATCGGCGACGGCGACGATTTTGGCGTAGGCATCGATCTGCTCTTCTTTCAGCCCCAGCGGATACCCTCTCCCGTCATTCCGCTCATGATGCTGGAGCGCTGTCAGCGTGATATGGGAGTTCGCCCCTGTAGTTTCCTTGAGCATTTCATAGCCCAGAATGGTATGCTTCTTCACCAGCTCAAATTCATCCGGGGTCAGCTTGCCCGGTTTATTCAGAATTTCAGCAGGAATCTTCAGCTTGCCGATATCATGAAGCGTTGCAGCCAGTGACAGCACCGACAGCTCCGCCTCATTCATATTCATCCATCTGCCAATGAGTGTGGACAATACGCCCACCCCGATGTTGTGCTGATATGTATAGTCGTCCTTGCCCTGAATCGCATCGAACAACGCAAAAATATCGGAATGACGGGAGATTTCCTGAACCACAGGCACAACTTCCTTCCGGATATCCGCAAGCGGAACCTTGCGTGAGATCCGGTAGGAATCAAATAAGTCCTTCGATAAATTCACCACGTTGTACGCCAGCTCCTTGCAGGAAGGTGCCTGCCCCGCTTCACCCGCAAAGATGATGTCGAGAATATTGATTTTTTGCTTGCGGATAAGCTCCAGATGCTCCGTATTCAGGATGCTGTTCGCTGGAATTACTGTTACTCCATAGGCATTGATCAAATCATTTTTTATTCTTTTACCTAAATACCTTTCCATACCCCGTCCTCCCGAATCAACCGAATGAATATGTACAATTGCCCATACCTTTACTATCGGTCAAAAGCTGGAAATGCTGAAAGGGTTAGGAATGAAAAAATTATTAAGGGCTGTCTCCCTGCTTGCGGTATTCCCTAGGCGACTGCCCGGTAGACTTCTTGAAGACACGGCTGAAATATTTCTCATCCTCATAGCCGACCAGCTCCGAAATTTGCGACAGCCGGAGATTCGTATTTTGCAGCAGCGTTTTGGCCTGGCCGATCCGGAGGCCGGTCAAATAATCGGACAGATTCTCCCCTGTGATCTGTTTGAACTTCCGCGAGACATTCTCCCTGCTGATAAAAAACCGCTCAGCAATATGCTGCAGCGTCATATCCTGGGCATAGTTCTGGTTGAGATACTGCCGAATTTCCTCCACAAGCCGGTTGTCCGGCGACTGGGTATTCCCCTTGGACAAGCGCTGCAGCAGCGCCTTGAGCTGATCCCGCCAATTCTCCACGGAGAAAAGCCCCTCGCTGTCATAGCACAGCTCGAATGAAATTTCTTCGTCCGGCCGCAAGCGGCGGAGGACTTCGGCTATCTCTGCCTGCAGTTGGAGGAACTGGCTCTCCGTTAGCAGCGGCAGACCGGCTAACTGGTCCGACCACTCCTCCACGACCCGCTCCATTTTGTCCAGGTCACCGGAGAGGACAGCAATTCTCAGCTTGTCCAGCTGCGCTTCAAAGGCGTAGTTCTCTTCAGGCCTACTCCACCCGGCCTGCTCCCGGTACACATGAATCCGTCCCTCCCGCTGCAGCAAATTCCGCTCATTCAGGCTCTGCCGCGCCTGACGGAAAGCCGTTTGCAGCCCTTCCGGAAAAGCGGCCGGAAGGCTAAGCCCGATATCCAGCTGTACACCGTATGTCTGCCTAATGGACTCGTTGATCCGGTGCATCCCTTCTTCCGCCTCTGTAATATCGGCCCACAACAGAAGAACAATATCCACACCGCCCTGCCAGCTGCGGAAAGCGAAGCCGCTCTGCTTCGGGGCAAGCACTTCGTTGCAGACATTCGCCAGCACAAAAGAGGTCAATCCCACATCGCCGTGAAATCTTTGCAGCAGCCGGCAGTCCGTTCCCTGGAGAGAGATCACCGCGACTCTGCAATCGGACACAAACAGCGGCATGCCCAGCTCTTCGCTCAGCGAATTCCTCAGTTCCTGAAAAGAAGCCTGTCCCGCCACCAGATCCGAGAGCACCTTATCCCAGTAGAGCGGCCGCAGCACATTCAGCTGCATATTCTGGCGGTGCGCCTGGTGCCGCTCCTGTTCCTCCTCCAGCCACAGCTTAAAAGCATGCTCGGCGGCGGCGATCAGCTGCTTGCTGTTCAGCGGCTTCAGCAAATAATCTGTTCCACCGTAGACAATCGCCGGCTTCACATAATTGAAGTCCTGATAGCCGCTGATTACGATGGTCTTCGTATGCGGATAATGGCTGTGCAGCCACTCCAGCAGCTCGGCTCCATCCATGAGCGGCATCCGCATATCCGTGAAGACAATCGCGGGCTGCTCCTCCTGCATGATCCGCATCGCTTCCTGCCCGTTGGTCGCCTCATAGATATCGGTAATATGATGCTTCTCCCATGGCACAAAATAGCGGATCGCCTCCCGCACATGCTTCTCATCGTCTACTATCAGCACCTTCATTGCCTGCCGCTCCTTTGTGTAAGTGATCTAATTTTTATCCAGATGGAATAAGTAGAACTAGTCTAATTCAGCCGCTTAGCTGTCCAGTGGAATAATGAGCGTTACTGTTACGCCGCTGTCCTCATTCCCGCTCAGCAGCAGCTGCGCCCCGCTGCTCATCTGCAGACGGAGCCGGGCAAGCACATTATACAGCCCGATCTCCTCATGCTCCGTTCTGCCGCTCTCCGCCAGTCCGGCCGAGATGGCTTCCAGCCGTTCAGGGGCTATCCCTTTGCCGTTATCCTTGACGGCCAGCAATAACCGGCCCCGCCCATCCAGCGCGCACCGGATGGAAATGACCGCGCCCTGGATGCCGTCCGCGAAACCGTGCTTGAAAATATTTTCCACGATAGGCTGCAGAATCATCTTGGGCACCGTCACATCCAGCGCCTCCTCTTCCGCATCGACGTCAAGGCGCAGATTTTCCTCACCGAACCGCTCCGTCTGGAGGTTAACATAGTTCTGCACATGCTCGATTTCATCGCGAAGCGGCACCTGAGTACGTTCTGTATTCATGGAATAACGCATCATACTGCCCAGTGAATAGATGAGATCGTACACCTTGGGCGCGTTGTACCGCAAGGACAAGCTGGCGATGGACTGCAGGGCATTATACAGAAAATGCGGATTGACCTGTGCCTGGAGCGCCTTCAGCTGGTTGGTTTTGTTCGCCAGCTCCAGCTTGTACTCCTTCAGGATCAGATCGTTGATCGTCCGGGTCATCCCCGTGATCTTGCGCGTCAGCAGACCGAATTCATCCTCCCGTTCCACATCCATACGCGCATCCAGCTGCCCGATCTGCACCTTCTGGGTGAAGGAGATCAGCTTCTTGATCGGTCTGGTGAAGCCAATGGAGATGAGCACTGCGCTGATTCCGCCCACGAGCAGAAACAATATGCCAATACCGGTATTGAACCGGGTGATCACCCGGGCATCGCTGTATAGATCCTCATAGGGAACCAGCTTGATAATGCTGCCTTTGAACAGCGGGTCCTCTATGTGCCGGTACATGACAATTCCTTTGAAACCATCCTTCTTCCAGGTAAAATGACCGGTGCCGCCGTTCCCGGGAAGCTGGCTCCAGCCTGCCTTAACCGGCTTGCCAATCCAGTCGGGATCAGAGGCGAACAGTGCTTGCCCCTGATCATTCAGCACATAAAGGCGTTCCGTATCGGAATTGTACATGGATTTGACGATCCCCTCCAGCTCCGTCAGGCGATAATCTATCGACAGGTCGGCCAGAACGTCGGAGCTTGGGGTTCTGTAAATGGGGAAATGAGCAGTAAATACCGGTTCAATCCCAGGCTTCAGATTAGGAAAACCGGACTTCATTCCATATTGATGATCCATATGCGTGACCTCAATGTAAGGACGGTACGTCCCTTCCGGGTGCTTCTCCAAAGCATAGCGGCTGTTGGCCTCCCGGCGGAAATATCCGCCCAGCAGCAGATTGGACTGCTGCGCTGCCCGCACATAGAGATGAATCTGAAAAGTATTCCGGTCGGAGAGAAACAGGTTGTAGAGCTGGGTGGAGATCACAGCCCGGGTATCCGGAACTGCGGTGCCGGGCGGAAGGTCCTGACGGCTTTTGGAAGTGAGCAGCGTGGTATAAAAAGAGCTCGGCACATTGATTCCGCTGTACAGCGACATCGCCTGCTGATTCATGCCGCTGAAATAGCTGCTCAGATTGGCTTCTCCGAGCGTCAGCAGCTTCGTGTTCTGCTTCACGGACTGTTCGGTGACTGACTGCTTGGTGTAGAGATAGGAGAACGTAACCGAAATGGCTGACGGAATGACCGAGGCCAGCAGCACAAGCGCCATCAGCCGGGTCCGGATGCTGTTTTTGAACATGCTGACCTCCAGAAATATTTTAATTGGCAGCACAACCTGCTTCGGAAGCATCCGCTGCAGCACTGCAATATAATCCACTTTTATCATCATCAAATTGAGTGTTGATCATACTTGCCGGTTCCTATAATGAAGGTGTGAACCCGTAGACTAGACTAACTATACAAAAAGGAGACTCCATATGAGAAAAGCTCTGCGCCTGCAAAGAGGCTGGGGACAGCAAATTATTTTCCTCTGGCCCGCCCTGCTCTTCTTCCTGACCATTGTGGTCACACCCTTCATTCTCGGCTTTTACTACTCCTCCACCGACTGGAACGGGCTGGATCTGGACAAAGCGGTATGGACCGGCGCGGCCAACTGGAAACGGATTTTTACGAATGACGACAAGTTCTGGGAATCCCTGGTCTTTACCTTGCGTTTCACCGTAGTATCCGTTATTGCTGCCAATGTCCTGGCTCTGCTGCTCGCGTTCCTGCTGATGACGGCGCTGAAGACCAAGAAGGTGCTGCGCACGATCTTCTTCATGCCCAATGTTATCGGCGGCATTCTGCTCGGCTACATCTGGCAGTTCATCTTCACCAAAGGTTTCGCCACCATCGGCGAGATGACTGGCATTTCCTTCTTCCAGCTGCCTTGGCTGGGTACGCCGGGCACCGGCTTCTGGGGACTTGTGATCGTATTCGTCTGGCAGACTGCCGGGTATATGATGGTTATTTATATCGCCGGATTGGCGGGAATTCCGAAGGACCTGATTGAAGCGGCCAAAATCGACGGTGCACGCGCCCCGCAATTGTTCCGAAGCGTCTATGTTCCTTTGATCATGCCTGCCATTACCATCTGCCTGTTCCTGACCACTTCCAATGCCTTCAAAATGTTCGATCTCAACCTGTCGCTGACCAAAGGCGGACCGGGAACCTCAACCCAGTCGCTTGCCTACAACATTTATGCGGAAGCACTGATCAACAACCGTTACGGCCTCGGCACCGCCAAAGCGCTGCTCTTCTTCTTCGCCGTCTCACTGATCACGGTCACACAGGTCTGGCTCACCAAACGGAAAGAGGTGTCGGCATAATGCAGACCAGCAGATATCGTCTAAATCACTTCATTCTTGAGATTGCCGCCATTCTCCTGGCCCTGGTGTTCCTGTCACCGTTCTACCTGGTGCTGAGCAACTCGGTAAAAGGGCTGAAGGAAATACTGATTGACGCGGCATCGTTTCCGCAGGTGTTTCACTGGGATAATTACTCCAAAGTATGGGATGCGATCGATTTTCCCCAGGCGTTCTGGAACTCCCTGCAAATCACAGTCCTGAGCGTTATCTTCATCGTAATGTTCAGCTCCATGGCTGCTTACCAGATCGTCAGAAAGCCGTCGCGCTTCAATTCCTTTGTGTTCCTGCTGCTTGTGTCGGCCATGATCATCCCGTTCCAGTCCCTGATGCTGCAATTGGTACGGGTGACCAGCATGCTGGAGCTGCGCGGTGAGCTGTACGGCATTGTGGCCTGTTATCTCGGCTTCGGGATGCCGCTGTCGGTGTTCCTGTTCCATGGCTTCATCAAAAGCGTGCCGATAGAGCTGGAAGAAGCCGCGCGGGTTGACGGCTCAAGCCCATATGGCGTTTTCTTCAAAATTGTCTTCCCGCTGCTGATGCCGATCATTGTAACCGTCATTATTCTGAACACACTGTGGATCTGGAATGACTACCTGCTGCCGGTGCTTGTTATTGGAGGCAATAAGGACCTGACCACACTGCCGGTCGCTGTCACCAAGTTCTTCGGCCAATACACCAAGAAGTGGGATCTTGCCCTCGCAGGCCTGGTCATGGCGATTACGCCGATTCTCTTGTTCTTCCTGTCGCTGCAGCGTTATATTGTTGAAGGTGTCACCGCCGGCTCCATTAAGGGTTGAGTCCTCTGCAACAATATCCACTTTTTTGAGCAAAATATTAAGTGTAAGCCCATTCCGATTTGCATTACGATCAGGTTGTAGGACCACTAGACCAGGGAGGTTATACTATGAAAAGAAAGTTCGCATTTGTTATCGCAACCGTTTGCACACTTATTATCGCAGGTTGCGGCAATGGCGGCAATAATAATTCCGCAAGCGGTGGAAACGCTGTCAACTCAGGAACAGAGACAGCGGCACCCGAGGCAACAGCAGCTCCGGCCAAGGATGTAACGATCAAAATGTTCCAGTTCAAGGTCGAAATTGCCGAGCAGTTGAACGCACTGGCTGAAGAATACGAGAAAGAAACCGGCGTAAAGGTTGAAGTGGAAACACATGGCGGAGGTGAAGATTACGGCGCGCTGCTCAAAGCCGAGATCGCATCCGGCTCCGAACCGGAAATTTTCAATAACGGCGGCTACACGGCCCTGGTGCCTTATATGGACCGTGCCAGCGATTTGACGAACGAGCCTTGGGCAGCCAATCTGATTCCAACCGCCAAAACTCCGGCAACCGTTGATGGCAAGCTGTACGGCATGCCGATGAACGTGGAAGGCTACGGACTTATCTATAACAAGGACTTGTTCACCAAAGCAGGGATTACCGAAGAGCCCAAAACATTATCACAGCTCAAAGACGCGGCAGCCAAGCTGAAAGCCGCAGGAATCACGCCGTTTGAAGCTACCAATGAGTGGTGGTCCATGGGGATTCACCTGGTGAACGTAGGCCTGGCCCATCAGCCCGATCCGAAGAAATTCATCGAGGATGTCAAAGCCGGTACCCAAACGATCAAAGGCAATGCCGTGTTCGAGCAATGGCTTGACCTGGTAGATGTGATTTTTGACAACGCACAGGATAACAAAATGACTACAGATTATGCTACCCAGGTTGCAGAATTTGCATCCGGCAAAGCGGCTATGATGCTGCAGGGCAACTGGACACAAGGGGATATAGACAAAATTGATCCGGAACTGAATCTTGGCCTCCTCCCGCTTCCGATCAGTGACGAAGAAGGAACCATTCTCGTAGGTGTGCCCAACAACTATATTGTGAACAGCAAATCGGCCCATCCGGAAGAAGCCAAAGCGTTCCTCAACTGGCTCGTGAGTTCGGAAACCGGCAAAAAATATCTGACCAAGGAATTCAAATTCATTCCGGCTGAAACCAACGTTGAAGCGGATGCAGCCGATATCGGCCAGGTCGCCGTCGCTGTGCAGGAGAAATCCGCTACCGCCCTCGGCTGGAACTGGGATATGTTCCCTGACGGTGTAACTCAAGGCTTCGGCGCAGCTATGCAGGAATACCTGGGCGGCCAGCTGAATCATGATCAGCTTCTGGAGAAGCTCGACAAGGCCGTACAGGATATTGTGAAGCAATAACATTGCCCCCGTACAGAAGAGCCTAGTCTTCAACGCAAAACGATCCATGCCGGGCAACCAAGCAGAAGCGGCTTCGCCATTTAAGGGAAGGTAGCGTTTCAGCGGAAACTTTCTTATCTTTCAAAAAAGTCCGCCTCCGGTCATCCATTCAGGTACAACCTGACAGATGCCGGGGGCGGGCTTTTTCCTAATCCTAACAATCTATTCCTATTAAGCGAGTAATAACTAACTTTTAATTGTATGAAATACAGTTGCGCGCTTGGTTTGAAGCCTCAGCCGAACATCTCCACAATCAGGAACAGATTCAGCGATACAACCAGTGCGGAAATGATCCAGCCCAGAACCGTAGTGATCCGGCGGTTAACCAGCCCGTTCATGATCTTGCGGTCACTGGTGAAGATCACCAGCGGAATCAAGGCAAAGGCAATCCCGAACGACAGCACCACCTGGCTCATGACCAGAGCGCTTGTAGCATTGATACCGAAGGCGATGATGGCCAGCGGAGGAATAATCGTAATCGCCCGCCGCAGGTAGAGATTGATCCTTTTATTAATGAAGCCCTGCATGACCACATCACCGGCCATCGTCCCTACCGACGAGCTGGAGAGTCCGGCAATCAGCAGACCCAGTCCGAAGGAAATCGCGGTAACCGGTCCTGCCAGATGGCGGAACTGCTCAAAGGCGATATCCAAATCTTCGACCACTAAGCCGTTTTTGAAAAACAATGCAGCGGCCACAACGACCATCGCCATATTGACCGCACCGGCAATCAGCATAGCAATCAGAATGTCGATGAACTCCAGCTTGAAAATCTGTTTTTTCTCCTTGTCATCGATTCCAACTACGCGGCTCTGTGTCAGCGAAGAGTGCAGATATATCGCATGCGGCATTACCGTGGCGCCTAAGATGCCCGCAGCCAGCAGAATGCTGTCCACGCCCTGGAACTGCGGAGTGAAGATCCCTGCGGCAACCGCTCCGGCATCCGGCTTCGCCATGATGACCTGGAACGCAAAGGCCAGTACGACAATGAGCACCATGCTGGCGATTCCAGCCTCAAGAGTACGGTACCCGCGCCGCTGCAATTCAAGAATGGCGAATGAACCGACAGCGGTGATCAGCGCGGCTGGCAGCATCGGAATGCCGAACAATAAATACAGTCCGAGCGCTGCTCCGATAAACTCCGCCAGATCGGTGGCGATAATTACCAGCTCACTCTGAATCCACAAAAAGATGGATACGCCCTTCGGGAATCTCTCCCGCGCCACCTCGGGCAGATTTTTGCCGGTAGCGATGCCAAGCTTGGCGGACAGCGACTGAATCAGAACAGCCATCAGATTGGATGCGAATATAACCCATAGCAGCAGATAACCGTATTTGGAGCCTGCTGTAATATTGGTAGCGAAATTCCCGGGGTCCAGATAGGCTACGGAAGCGATAAATGCCGGGCCCAGGAAAGGAAGGAGCCTCTTCAATCCTTTGACATCCCCGTTCAGTACGGCCTGTGCGGTAAGTCTGTTTTTGCGTCTGTGTATCATTGGAGGTGTTTCTGCTAAGTTTTGCTCCATCATTTTCAATCCCTCCTCTTGCCCGGAAAAGTTGTCTATACACACGAAAGTTTCCCTGGTGCAACATTTAATTTAATTTTATTATAATCTGCGTTTTGAAAAATGTAAATGCATTTACGCAAACTAATGCTTGGCATCATTTTCATACCCTATTATTAACCATTATGCGCTGAATTTTTCGGGGATGTGTAGGCTACTGTATTCATATGTAAAAAAGCCCCACAAAGTGAGGCCTAGAGTGCACAGATGCTTCTGTTCAAAACAAACGGGCGGGGTTCAATAGGTTGCCGGCTTATTTTCCGCCCTTCCACGTATCCTTCAGCGGAACAATCCGGTTGAATACCAGCCGTTCTTCGCTGCTCAGCTTGTTGTCGGCGCAGAAGTAGCCCTGGCGCATAAATTGAAATTTATCCTCAGGTTTGGCATCAGCCGCAAAAGGCTCCAGCAGGCAATGTGTCAGCCGCTTCATGGAATCCGGATTGATGTACTCCTCCCAGGTTTCATTTTCCGTTTTGGGGCCGTCGTTGTCCTCCAGCAGCTTTTCATACAGATACACCTCTGCCGGTATGCCGTGACGGGCCGAGACCCAGTGGAGAGTCCCTTTGACCTTGCGTCCACTGTTTGCCCCGCCGCTTCTAGTCAGGGGATCATAGGTGCAGCGGAGCTCGCTGATCTCACCGGTGGCCTCATCTTTGATGACTTCATTACATTTGATGATATAAGCCCCCTTCAGCCGCACTTCACCGCCCACAGTCAGCCTGCGGAACCCGGGTGACGGTTCCTCCATGAAATCGTCACGCTCAATGTAGACAGTGCCCGAGAACGGCACCTCTCTCGCTCCCAGCTCCGCATTTTCGCTATTATTGGCAAGGGTCAGCCATTCTGCCCCTTCCGCTTCATAATTGGTAATCACAACCTTCAGCGGATCGAGCACAGCCATTATACTTGGCACACTGGCTTTGAGGTCCTGTCTCAGGCAGTGCTCCAGCATGGAGAAATCCACCATCGTCTGGTTTCTGACCATACCGATCTCCCGCACAAAGCTGCGGATGCTCTCCGGGGTGAAACCCCGTCTCCGCAGACCGCGCAAGGTGGGCAGCCGCGGATCGTCCCAGCCCTCCACGTAATTCCCGGCAACAAGTGCTCTGAGATGCCGCTTGCTGGTGACCACTCCAGTCAGGTTGACCCGTCCAAATTCCCTTTGCCTAGGCGCTTCTTCAATGCCCAGTTCCTCCAGTACCCACTCGTAGAGGGGCCGGTGGTCCTTGAACTCAAGCGAGCATAAGGAATGGGTAATGCCTTCGATGGCGTCCTGAATCGGATGGGCAAAATCATACATCGGATAGATACACCACGTATCCCCTGTACGGTAATGCTCTGCATGAATAATTCTGTAGAGCACCGGATCACGCAGGTTGATGTTCGGTGAAGCCATATCGGTTTTGGCCCGCAGCACCCGGGAACCGGCAGGATAAGCCCCTTCTCTCATCCCGCTGAATAAGCGGAGGTTCTCCTCCACGGTCCGTTCCCGGTAAGGACTGTTCTTCCCCGGTTCCGTCAATGTGCCTCTGTAGGCAGTCACCTCTTCCGGCGATAGATCACAGACATAGGCTTTGCCTTTGCGGATTAAGTCCAGCGCGCTGCTGTAGATTTGCTCCGAGTAGTCTGAGCCATAATAGATATGCTCCCCCGGGCTGCAGCCCAGCCATTCGATATCCTGAATGATCGCTTTTACATATTCCATGTCCTCTTTCAGCGGATTCGTATCGTCGAAGCGCAGATGAAAGGTGCCGCCATATTTTTGTGCAATCCCCCAGTTGGTGTGAATGGCAAAAGCACTGCCGATGTGCAGATATCCGTTCGGCTCCGGCGGAAACCTGGTGCAGATCTCCCTGCTGTAGATGCCGGACTCTATATCCTCCCTGATCAGCTTATCCATGTAATTTTCCGCTGCTGCGCTTTCCATTGCGTTATCGTTGCTCATATGTGAAACCTCCTGTGTGTATGTGATGACCGTTGTGAGACTTTGCCCCATGCAAAAAAGAACCTCACCTCCAAGACTTATGGTCTTGGGGACGAGATTCTCGCGGTACCACCCCAGGTTTATTAATATGTCGCCATATTAAACTCATCAAGTACGGCATTGCCGGCAGGCAAGGCTTATACTCTAGCTCTGTAACAGGAGCTCCTGTCGCACCATCCCCAGCATCTGCTTAAGTTCCGGTACGCCGCTCAGAGACTTGGTTCAATACACCGTTCCTTGCCCCTTTTCAGCGTCCGGAGCTCTCTGTGAAAGAATGGATATATCTACTCTTCTCATCATCGCGTTTGGTTATAATTCCTTGTATTTTACAAAAAAACAGGAAGGTTGTAAAGCCTACTAGTACTCAGTCTCCGCTCAGCGCCGCCAGCAGATCCAACGCTTCCTCATGCTCCGGCTCCAGCACCAGCGCCTGGCGGGTGTACTCCAGCGCAGCCTCCAGATCCTCCAGCTCATAGCTGCAGATCGCCAGGCAATAGAGCACCGTGACAACCGGTTCGTCCTCCGTCTCCTGCAGCGATCGCGTTAGAAAACGCCGCGAGTCTTCGTACATGCCCATCTCGAACAGCAGCAGCCCGCTGTCGAGGGCCAGATCATATTTTTGCGGCATCGGGTAAAAGCCTGTCCACATCCGGTCGATCCCCAGCTTCAAATCGAGAATCTCCTCATCGCTGGCATCCTCCAGCAGACTGGAAATCCGCTCCGCACTCTGGATGAACAGCTCAGCATCATAGCCGCCCAGCCGCCAGAAGCCCAGAATCTGCTGAAGTCCGATGGTGTCGTAGTTCTGGTCAATCCACAGCTTCAGGCTGAAGAAATCATCCGGTCCGAAGCGTTCAATAAACCTGCGGTAGGACAAGCGGGCCTGGACATGACGCAGCGGCTCTTCCAGCATAAAGATACAGCCTACATTCAGGTTCTTGTAATGATGTTCGGTAAATGAAGCTAAGGCGCCCTTTTGCTCAAAATGGAACACCAGCGCATGATAGTTGGCTGTAAGGGAGATGCTCCCGTGATGGATCAGCTTCGGAGGCTCAGCAAATTCCCAATTCTCCAGCCGGTGGTCACCCTTGTCTGCGGTCAGCAGCAGGAAGCCCGCCCCGGACAGCGCACTCAGCCGCTCCATACACCCCAGCGCAGCAGCCGGGAAGAGCACATGTGAATCCTCCAGCTTCTCCTGATAGAACGCGATCACCTCGCGGTACGGGTAGGACTTTTCTTCATAGCCTTCTGCGCGGCGGTAGTGATATTCGGGAATCAGATCCCTCAGCACCTCGGAGGGGCCCATGGCAGCTGACTGTTCCGGGTACTGCAGCGATACCTCGCACTCATATATTTTGCCTTCATCCACATAGAGAAGCTCCTGCGGGATACTGTCAAAAAAGTAGTTGGCGATCACCATCAGCGGCTGTGCCAGTGTCCCCGGTGTAATCACCTTTCCGCTCCCGGTCAGATGCAGCGCGGTATCCGCAACGGCATCGAAACGTGCGAAATCAAGAATGCCCTGCTCTACAAAAGGGATCAGGCCGGAATGCTGCTGCCAGCCGGCGATGTTTTTCCACGGAAGGTCGCTCATGACATAGATAAAAGGGGGCAGCTGAAGCCCCGCATAACTGATCAATTCATTCAGTTTCTGCAGCACATGGAACGCGAGGCGTCCGGCACCCGCACCCAGCTCCAGGATCATGACCGGCTCTGCGGTGTGTCCCATCCCCGCCCGGTCCTGCAGAAACCCAAAGATCATCTCCGCATACCCTGTCCCGATCATCGGATTGCTCGTAATATACTGCGGAACCTGATCGTTTTTCCAGGCCTGCATCCCCAGCTCTTCATAATATTTGCGCTGCAGCTCCCATATTGGGGCTTCGCTGAAGCGGTAGCGTTCCTGTCCGCTGTCTGTCATATGTGTATACCCTGCTCTCTTTAAACTTGTAATTGATGCTTCTCTTAGTTCTCCATTATTAAGAATCCATCTTCATGCGGTCTCTGTCAATTGCTGATTTGCAATTATGGCATCTTCAAACAGCCTTCCGGCATATATTCTCTATTGAGCAATTGCGATCAGGAAAGGAGCCAGACCCATGGAATCCGCGGAACATGGTTCAGCCAGAACAAAAGGCATCCCCCAGCCGATACGCAGCGACGGCGCAGGCAACGTAGACCTTGGCCCCCGCGATGTGATGCGGGACCGGGAGAACCCGGATATGTTTGTCCCCCCGGTTACAGATAACGGACTCATTCCCAATCTGAAATTTTCTTTCTCCGACGCCCATATGCAGCTGAATCACGGCGGCTGGTCCAGAGAGGTCACGGTCCGGGAATTGCCCATTGCCACCACACTCGCCGCAGTCAATATGAGCCTGACCCCGGGCGGCGTTCGGGAGCTGCATTGGCATCAGCAGGCCGAATGGTCCTACATGCTGCTTGGAAGCGCACGGATTACAGCGGTAGATCAGAATGGCCGGAACTTTATTGCGGATGTCGGCCCGGGAGATCTGTGGTATTTTCCTCCGGGCATTCCCCACTCTATTCAAGGGCTTGCGGAGGGCTGCGAATTTCTGCTTGTTTTTGATGATGGCACGTTCTCCGATCTCAATACCCTCTCCATCTCCGATTGGTTCGCCCATACGCCCAAGGAGGTGCTGTCGGCCAATTTCGGAGTGCCGCCCTCGGCCTTCAACTATCTCCCGAAGGATCAGGTCTACATCTACCAGGACCAGGTCCCAGGCTCCCTGCAGAGTCAGAAGGTCCAGTCCCCGTTCGGTGAAATCCCGCTGAGCTTCAAGCACCGGCTGCTGGCCCAGCCTCCACTGAAAACGCCGGGCGGAAGCGTCCGAATCGTTGACAGCTCGAACTTCCCCATCTCCAGGACGATAGCCGCAGCGCTCGTCGAGATTGAGCCGGGGGCGATGCGCGAGCTGCACTGGCACCCGAACAACGATGAATGGCAATATTATTTGGCCGGAGAGGGCCGCATGACTGTCTTTGGCGGCAATGGTGCAGCACGCACGTTCAACTACAGGGCCGGGGATGTCGGCTATGTCCCCTTTGCCTTCGGACATTATATCCAGAACACCGGAACAGAAACCCTGTGGTTCCTGGAAATGTTCAAAAGCGACCGCTTTGCCGACGTCTCTCTGAATCAATGGATGGCGCTCACCCCTGAGGAGCTCGTCAGCAGCAACCTGAACGTTGGGCCTGAGCTGATGGATGCGCTGCGCAAGGTCAAATGGCCTGTGGTTACTTATCCGGGATATACTGGCCCCGAGCGTAAGGATTGAGGAAAGACTTGTCATACATCCCCGGGAGAAAATTCAGCAGCATAACTATTCAGGGTATGAAGTAATAACTGCGGCCACCTCCTCATAGTCTGTATAAGGGGAACGAAGCAGCTTCTTGGGAGAGGAGATGCGGTCCGAAGAGCCATCCTAATCATGGATTGGAGGCCGGACCCCTATGAGTACAGACCAGCTCATTGCCCTGCTCGTTCTTGTCATCATGATCGTACAGCTTGCCGTTGGCAACAAGAAATCCTAGGAACCCTGCACTACTGCATCCGCCTGCTGCCCCTGCTTACCCGGGGTGGCGGGCATTTTTCGTTCCTTTTTCACTTACTAAAGTTGAGAAACATTAAAAAGTATAGTAAGATAGGGATACGAAAAAAGGAGGCGGATTGAAATGGCCGAAATGGATAACCATATGGAAATAGGCATCAGCACATTTTTGGAAACTACGCCGGACCCGGTGACCGGTGCAGTCATCAGCCACGCCGAAAGACTTCGTGAAGCCGTAGAAGAAATTGTTCTCGCCGATCAAGTCGGCCTGGATGTATATGGAATCGGGGAACACCACCGTGCTGATTATGCGGGCAGCGCACCGGCTGTAGTGCTTGCCGCTGCGGCAGCGATGACCCAAAAAATCCGTCTCACCAGTGCGGTAACTGTATTGTCCTCGGATGATCCGGTGCGTGTCTACCAAGCCTTCTCTACACTGGATGGCCTTTCTAACGGCCGTGCGGAAATCATGGCAGGCCGGGGATCATTTATCGAATCCTTCCCCCTCTTCGGCTATAGTCTGGATGACTATGACGAATTGTTCGAAGAGAAGCTGGAGCTGCTGCTGAAGATCAGAGCCTCAGAAAAGGTTACCTGGCGCGGCGGCCATCGTCCGGCCATTGATAATCTCCCGGTCTATCCGCGCGCCGTTCAGGACCCGCTGCCGGTATGGATCGCCAGCGGCGGCAATCCCGAATCGGCAATCCGCGCCGGGATGCTCGGCCTTCCTATCGCCTTCGCCATTATCGGCGGCATGCCGGAGCGCTTCGCGCCGCTGGTCAAGCTGTACAAGGATGCTGCAGCTAATGCCGGACATAACCCCGACAAGCTGCAGATTGCCACACACTCGCATGGCTTCGTCGGTGAAACCACCGAACAGGCAGCCGCCTTGTTCTACCCGTCCACGATGGCCCAGATGAATGTCATTGGACGCGAACGGGGCTGGGGACAAGCCTATAACCGGGCGACCTATGACGATGCCCGCAGCCTGCGCGGGGCCCTGTATGTAGGGGATGCCGAATATGTCGCCGAGAAGATTCTGCTGCTGCGCAAGAATCTGGGAGTTACCCGCTTCTTCCTGCATGTCAACGTCGGCACCATGCCGCACCGCGAAGTCCTGCGTGCCATCGAGCTGCTGGGCACCAAGGTTGCGCCGATCGTCCGCCAGGAGCTGGCGAAGGGCGCTCAGTGAAAATAGATACCGAACAAGCAGAAACGGCTGCGCCGTCCTTGACTGGATAGATTTCAGTTTAGCGTTGCCTGGAGAACCCTTTATGAATCCTGCGGCAACTCTAAGTGGAAAAAGGTTAACTAATTTGCCCCAGCATTCTGTTCTCCGCAGATGAAGTGGAAAAAGGTACACTAATTCAGCTCATTTCGCCCTTGGCGGAGTAATATAGCCCAAATAAGTTTCTTTTTTCCACTTAAATCTTGCGATTATTGATTTTCGGGTAAAATAAGTTCCTTTTTTCCAACTAGCGCTTGTTCACCGGCTTCCTCGCAAGCGCTAGTTGGAAATAAGAGATCTACTCCGACTGCTCCTCACCTTTCAGTGAATTCCACTCCATTTCCTGCAACTCCCCACGCGTGATCCCCCTCTTTATCTTTTGATCCCACAGTCTCTCCAAGCAGCGACTACAGGTTCAGAACACTTACATCCCTTAATTACTCACCCCCAAATTTATGCCCACTTGATCCACAAGAGCAGGAAATCATAGTTTCCTAAAAAAGTACCAAACAAGGGATGCTTCATCAGCCATGCAATGATCAAGGGCCGGGAGCAATCCCTCAAATAAATATTGCAACTTGCAAGTAAATGCTGTATAACTGAATTATGAGGTGATCCTATTGGAAGATGCACGAGAATTATTTCAAATCATGACCCGGCGTCTGGGACTGCTGAACAAGAACTGCTGTACCGTTGGAGGATGCGATCTCTCCCCCCAGCAGAGCCATATCCTCTATGAGGTGGACCGCAGACATAATCCTTCCATGCAGCAGATTGCGGAAACGCTCGGCACGGATGTAACCACGTTCAGCCGGCAGGTTCAGGCTTTGGTCAAAATGGATCTGGTTCAAAAAACTCCGGACCCCAGTGACCGGAGAGTATACACACTCTCGCTCACAGCACCGGGCAAGATGGTTGCTACAACTATTGACACGCAGATGAATGAATATCTGGATGAGGTTTTTTCGTACATGAGTGAATTCGAGCAAGAGACTCTGCTCCGCTCTGTGAAACTGTTTAATGAAGCTATGGGGAAATCCAGCAAATGCTGCGCGCCCGTTACCGGGTGATTCCTCTTAACTTATACTTGCAATTTGCAATTATTTTTTCAAAAAACCAAATAAGGAGTGTTGAAGAATGACACAGATTTCAAATGATCAGATCCGCCAAAATGTACGGGGACGTTATTCACAAATTGCCGTGAACACCGTTACACCTGCCTCCTCCTGCTGTGGTTCACCTTCTGATTTCGATTCCATATCCGCAAAACTGGGATACTCCGGCAGCGAGCTGGCTGCGGCTCCCGAAGGTGCAAACCTTGGCCTTGGCTGCGGCAATCCGCAGGCGATCGCAGAGCTGAAACCGGGGGAACGTGTGCTTGATCTCGGCAGCGGCGGAGGTTTCGACTGCTTCCTGGCCGCGCGTCAGGTTGGCGGTCAGGGGCATGTCATCGGTGTCGATATGACGCCCGAAATGATCAGCCGCGCCCGGAATAATGCGGTTAAAGGGAACTTCGGCAATACCGAATTCCGGCTGGGTGAAATTGAGCATCTTCCGCTTGCTGATCATTCCGTTAACGTGATTATCTCCAATTGTGTCATTAACCTGTCCCCGGACAAACCGCAGGTATTCCGCGAAGCCTACCGGGTCCTTGAGCCGGGCGGCCGTCTGGCCATTTCGGATATCGTGACCACGGCTGAGCTTCCGCCCGAGATCAGGAACAACTTTGAGGACCTGTATTCGGGTTGTATTTCCGGTGCGTCTTCCCTCTCGGACCTGGAGGCTATCCTTAAGGAAAGCGGCTTTACGGAGATTAGCATCGAGCCCAAGGATGAATCGAAAGCTTTTATTAAAGATTGGATTCCGGGGGAAAGTATTGATCAATATATCGTTTCTGCGGTTATCAAAGCCAAAAAGTAACTACACATGATTCAGGGGAGGACTTACAAATGAACACCACCACTCTTACGGTCCGGCTGGCAGGTTCAGAGGATACTGAAGATATCCTTCGTATTTACAATCAAGGGATCGGGGACCGGATTGCCACCTTAGAGACCGGACTGAAGGATTCCGCTTATATGAAGAACTGGTTCGAAGAACACCAGGGGCGCTATAGTGTTATGGTTGCTGAGCAGGAAGGTGCAGTGATCGGCTGGGCCTCCCTCAAACCGTACTCCCACCGCTGTGCTTACAGCGGAGTAGCTGACCTTTCCATCTACATTGAGCGCGGCTTTCGCGGGAAAGGTGTTGGCAGCGTCCTGCTTGAGAGCCTGGAAGCCGCTGCACAAGCTAACGCTTTTCATAAAATCGTATTATTCACCTTCCCCTTCAACCACGGAGGCCAAGGCCTGTACCGGAAAAGGGGCTACCGGGAGGTTGGGGTGCTGGAGAAGCAGGGCGTTATGGATGGAGCATTCATTGACGTAATGGTGATGGAGAAGCTGCTGTAAGCGTGATGCAGTCATTTTTGGATATAAACAAACGGCCCCGTTGCAGGTATAGACCTCTTGCCCGGGGCTGCAGGATTTAGAACTGCGGTATTCACCTTTATCATACCGATAAATGACACAGGCGTTATCTGGAGGGATTTGGAATATAAACCCAATTCTATGAAGCGCAAAATTTCGACATTAGCCGCGAACGGAAGCACCAGTCCAGCATGCCTGCACGGCATTACCATAACGGTTATGAAATATTTTATCTGGTTTCAGGGGATGTCTGCTATTTCATTGAGGATAAAGCGTACCAGCTGGTTGGCGGGGTTCTGCTGTTGATTGACATGAATGAGATTCATAAGCTCGTCAATGCCGGCGGGGACTCCTTTGAGCGGATTACGCTTGTCTTCAAGCGCGAATTCATGGAGGATTTGTTTCCGGGAAACAAAAATTTCGATGTGCTCTCCAGCTTTTCGCAGAAAGGGCATCTGCTGCGCTTCAGTGGTGCGGAACAGAGTGCGATTGAGCATTTGTTCGATAAGATGGTCTCCGAATTCAATAACAAGCCACCCGGCTATGAATTTTATCTGAAGACCCTGATGTTCGAGCTGCTGATCTTTATTTACCGTCATCAGGAAGCCGCTCCCCGTGGAGCCACCCAGGAGACCCGCATCGTCAATAAAAAGATTTTTGAGGTGGTCGATTATTTGAACCGCCATTACCACCAGCGCCATTCGGTCAATGACATTGCCAAACGCTTCTATATCAGCCCGTCGTATTTCTGCAAAACCTTCCGTGACAGCACCGGCTTTACCTTCACGGAGTATTTGAACAATATCCTCATCAAGGAAGCGCGTGCCCTGCTGGTGGGTACCGGCCTGAAAGTATCCCAGATCGCCGAGAAGATCGGCTTCGACAACATGACCCACTTTGGGCGTGTATTCAAGGAAATCACCGGCCTTTCCCCGCTGAAATACCGCCAGACCTACCGGCATATTGAACAGCATAAAACAGCCAAGCTGCTTGTTGGGCAACCTGGCTGTTGTGCTGCATTGCAGCCATCTTCGCCTCATAAGGCAAGAAATTCAAATTCATTACCCATTAATTAGTCCTGCTTGCAGCAGCATTCTGTGCAGCAAGACGGTCGTCTCAGCACGGGTTAATGCCTGCTGTGGGCGCAATTCATCTCCATACCCTTTTATAAGACCTTCATAAACCGCTGTCCGCAGCGCTTTACTTGCCCAGCCGCCAATTTGACTGCTGTCAGTGTAAAGGGACAGATCCACTTGTACTCCAACATTGCTTGCTGGAGCAGCATCCGCCAAACGCAGCGCCCGAATGATCGTTACGATCGCTTCTTGCCGCGATACTTTCTGGTTAGGTCTGAATGTCCCATCACCGACACCATTCATGATCCCGTATGTTTTTACTGCCGCCACAGCTCCGCTGTACCAGCTCAAGCCGTTTACATCCCGGAATCCTGCAGAATTGTCTCCTTCCGGCAACCCCAGCGCTCTTGCAAGCATTACAGCGAGTTCGGCCCGTGTAATCGCTGCTCCAGGAGCGAAGCGTCCTCCTTCTGTTCCCTGTACAATCATTCTTTTACTCATTTTGGAAATTTCCGATTCCGCCCAGTGTCCCTGAATATCTGTTAATGGGGATGTTATGGATACCACTACATAAGTGCTGTTCGTGAGACTACGAAT
>RCUU01000217.1_pt1 | contig 33160 bp, 30 predicted proteins | sample 2166211 | NCBI WGS metagenome assembly RCUU01 (sample SAMN09932620, study PRJNA488358) | compost metagenome | feature: garden; material: soil; isolation source: compost soil in phenylacetic acid-enriched culture | place: Germany: Experimental Botanical Garden Goettingen | collected 2016-01-27
GTGGAGCATTTGAATCTGAATATAGGCAAAGGGGAAATCTACGGCTTCCTTGGGCCCAACGGTGCGGGCAAAACAACAACCATCCGCATGCTCCTGGGGCTGATTAAGCCGACTTCGGGAAGCATTAAGATCTTCGGCCAGGATCTCAAAAGGAATAAGCTGCAAATCCTGCGCAAAGTGGGTTCGCTTGTAGAATCGCCCTCCTATTACGGGCATTTGAGCGCCTTGGATAATCTGGAGGCGATCCGCCGCATCCTGGACGTGCCAAAGTCTAGAATTGCCGAGGTGCTGGACATTGTGTCCCTGACGGGAGAAGAAAAACGTCCGGTGAAGGGGTTTTCCCTGGGGATGAAGCAGCGGCTTGGCATCGCCGCCGCACTGCTCGGCAGCCCCGAGCTGCTGATTCTGGACGAGCCTACCAACGGCCTGGATCCGTCAGGCATTCAGGAAATCCGCTCGCTGATCAAGCGGCTTCCCGGGGAAGAAGGGATTACAGTCCTTGTATCCAGTCATCTTCTCAGTGAAATTGAGCAGATGGCAGGAACGGTCGGTATCATCCGGGCCGGCAAGATGGTCTATCAGGATACGATAGCTAACCTGCAGCAGCAAGCGGCCGGAGATCTGCGTCTTGCCGTGTCGGAGCCGGAAGAAGCGCTGATTCTGGCCAGCCGGAGGGGCTGCGGAGGCACATTGCAGGAAGGGCGCATCACCCTGCCCCGGATGAGCGATGTCCGGGTAGCCTTGCTGATTAAGGAGCTGGTCGAAAATGGGCATGCGATTTACCGGGTGGAAGAGCACAGACAATCGCTGGAGGAATTCTTCCTTCAGGTAGTAGAGGGAGGCCAATCCGCATGATGTGGCGTTCGCTCTCGGCGGATTGGCTGAAAATCCGCGGTAAAGGCATATGGTTCCTGGTCTTCCTCGGCCCGGTGGGACTCCTGGCCATGCAGGGGCTGAACTTCGGCATCCGCTATGATTATCTGACCCATCAGTATCAGGCGGATCTGTGGGGCGGACTGCTGTCTAACCTGTCCGACTTCGTGCCCGTGGCGCTGTATCTGGGAGGAACGCTGGTCTGCTCGCTGCTGGCGAATGTGGAGCATCAGATGAGCTCATGGAAACAGCTGCTGGCACTGCCCATCTCCCGGACCTCCGTATTCATGGCCAAGCTGCTGATCTGTCTGCTGCTTGTCGCCGTCTCCTGCGCGCTGCTGTCTGCAGGGACGGTAGCCTTGGGACTGCTGCTTGGCTTCGGCTCCCAGCCGGTTCCTTATGCTGATGTGCTGCGGATTGGTTTTGCTTCTTATGCCGCCGCCCTGCCCGTGATCGCTCTGCAGCTGTGGCTCTCCCTGTCGAGCCGCAACCAGACGCTGCCTGTATCCCTTGGCCTTACCTTGTCACTGTTGAGCCTCTTCTCGACGTTCCTGTCTGAATGGGTTCCTTTGTCCTGGCCTGCCCTCGCCTGGAGCACTTCACGGCCTTGGCTGTTCAGCGGGGCGGGACTGCTGCTGGGTCTGCTCGTGCTGCTGCCGGGCGCTGTGCATTTTGCGCGAAAGGATGTGAACTGATCATGGGGATCTTCTGGAGAGTTCTATCCGCAGAAAGACTCAAAATGTCCAAATCCTTCGTCTGGCTGCTGGTTATAGGGAGTCCGGCGGTGGCAATGCTCATTGGAGCACTTGCCAATATGGAGGAAGAAGGGCAGACGATTACCTGGGAAGTACTGCTTAGTGTGATGTCCCTAGTGCATGCCATGTTCTTTCTGCCGGTGCTGTCAGGTGTTTTTGCTGCGCTGATCTGCCGGGCAGAGCATGCCGACGGCGGCTGGAAGCAGCTGCTGGCCCTGCCAGTTACGCGTACTTCCGTATATCTCGCCAAATACACCATGATTATGGCGCTGCTGGCTGTTGTGCAGCTGTTGTTTTTTGCAGCGGTGCTTGGTGTGGGCGCGCTGCGCGGTGTGGATGTGCCGATTCCCTGGCCGCTGTTTCTCTCGAGCATCTTCGGCGGCTGGCTTGCCTGTATGCCGCTGGCGGCGCTGCAGCTGCTGGTATCCCAGAGCTGGAGCAGCTTCGGGGCTCCGCTCGCACTGAATGTGAGCCTGACCATGCCGAATATGCTGATTGCCAATTCCGCCACCTATGGACCGTATTATCCCTGGGTTCAGCCGATGCTGGCAATGTCGCCTTTTGGGAAGGAACGCTTTGGAGCCTTCAATTTACCGCTGGAGAGCCTGATGACCGTTGTACTGGGCAGTCTGATTTTATTTTTGGGTGCCGGCCTGCTCTCGTTCCGGCGTAAAGCGGTCTAGAGCCTGGCACCGCTGCTGTTTGCAACTCTTCCCATCCCCGGCTGTTCCATGGACATCAGGTAAAGTTTTGTTATAATTAATCGTAGAAGCTTCGATTAACTATCGGTGAAGCCGGGTGAAGTAGATGGAGGAGGGCGAGAGCATGGAGCCAGCAGCACTGGAAGAATGCGACAATACATGCAACGGTTCGGAGCTGGAACCGGAATCTATGGCGTTGATCCTGCCTGAGCGCGGGACCACGGATAAAATGGCGGAGATGTTCAAGGCATTGGGCGATCCGACAAGAGTGCGGATGATTTATGCCCTGTCGCAAAGGGAGCTGTGTGTACATGATTTGTCTTCCATTCTGGATATGGGGCAGTCGGCGGTATCCCACCAGCTTCGCTATTTGCGCAACCTGCGTATCGTGAAACGCCGCAAGGAAGGCAAAACCGTGTATTATTCGCTGAACGACGCGCATGTGGAGCAGATATTCCTGCAGACACATGAGCATATCCGGCATGAATAAATGAATAAGGGTGCTCCATAAGCCAATGGCTGCGGAGCACCCTTTTATCTTTTTTAAGGGAATTGCCGGAGTTCTGTTTTTTACACCCGCAGCTCCCCGTGTTTCAGGGAAGAATTTTCGATCTGCAGCGTGGCATGCTGTATCGCGAATTTGTCCTCCACCAGATTGATGGCCTGTTGGAGTATGCTCTGGGGGTCTGCATGATCCCTGATTAGCAGATGTCCGCTGAGCGCATCAAGTCCGGAAGTGATAGTCCATACATGTAGGTCGTGGACACCTTCAACGCCGTCGATGTTCAATAAGGCTTCTTTGATATCATTGGTGTTGACGGAAACCGGCGTTCCCTCCATCAGAATATGAAAGGCTTGCTTCAGAACCCCCCAGGCGCCTCTAAGGATAAGCAGAGCCACCAGCACGCTAATGATTGGATCGGCGATATACCAGGAGAACAAATTCATGATCAGTCCCGCCAGCAGGGCGCCAACGGAGCCGAGGGCATCACCCATGATATGCAAATAAGCGCTGCGGATGTTGATGTTGTCTTTAGTATCGCTTTTGCGCATGAGGGACCAGGCGCTGACCAAGTTAGCCAAAAGCCCTACAGCCGCGATGATCATCATAGTGCCGCTTGCCACTGCCGGCGGTTCAAAAAACCGCTGCCAGGCCTCCCAGATAATGAATCCGGCAATCACAAACAGGGTAACACCGTTGAATAATGCAGCCATAATTTCGAACCGGTAAAAGCCGTAGGAATTCTTCAATGAAGGCGGTTTGACGGCGAAGATCATCGCCACAAGACTTAGGGCCAGCGAGGCAGTGTCGCTCAGCATATGCCCGGAGTCCGAGAGCAGCGCCAGACTGCCGGTGACCAGTCCCCCGAAGAATTCGAGGAACATAATGCCTCCGGTAATGATCAAGGCGATCAGCAGACCCTTTTTGTTATCAGGCGCGTGGGAGTGTGAATGTGAATGGGAATGGGAGTGGCCGGAATGGCTGTGCCCATGACCGTTATTATGTACATGGTCCTCCTTCTCGTGATGCTCGTGATGCTCGTGATGCTCGTGATGCTCGTGATGCTCGTGATGCTCATGATGCTCATGATGCTCATGATGCTCATGATGCTCATGATGCTCATGATGCTCGTGGTGCTCATGATTCTCGTGATGCTTGTGGGAATGCCCCTGACCGCTGTGCTTATTCATAAAATGACCCCTTTCCGAAAACATATGAATGATTGCTCATATATTAATATTATACGGGATGAAAGCAGATTACAAGGGATAAGTTATCTGCAGCTATGCGTGATTCATAGTCGGACCCAGGGGTCGTTCCCGTACGTTATCTCCCAATAATTAAGAAGTCCGAGTCCTGCGCGTTAAATTATCCTTCTCCTTCCCACAGAAACGTATACCTACATGAGTTGATGCGGACAAGGCTTGAGAGTTCGTGGAACACTATGAGATTATGGGAAGTGGTTAAGTGGAAAAAGTAAAACTAATTACCTGGAACTTCGTCTTTAAAAGGAGTTTAGTTGGATTTTGTACAGCTAATTCAAGACGATTACCCCAATAGGGTTGTTTTTAACTGGATTAGTGATACTTTTTCCATCTAACGAGGGTCCAGGGGCCAAGAGTGAGTGAATTAGTGGTACTTTTTCCAACTAAGGATTGTTTAGGAGCCGTTTGAACTGCGGGTAGTGATGGTTCCTGCAATAGCAGGGCTGCATCCTCAAATTTATCCTATAAAGCCTCATAAAGCCTCTAACGCAGTTAAGTGAGGCTGAGCACTTTCTGCTTGTGAAAAAAATTGAAAACTATGCTTCCTCCGCATTGACACTTCAAGATTGGGGGGCATATAATGTGTGTAAGTAAACATATGAACAAATACTCATATATAGGTTTTACCAAGGGAGATGAGTCATTTGAATGCGGTTCAGGGAAATGTGAGACAGCAGTGGATGCTCGAAGGACTGGATTGTGCCAACTGTGCGATGAAAATTGAAAATAAGGTCAAGAACATCGAGGGCGTAGCATCCTGCTCGGTGAATTTTACCATGAAGCTGATGACGCTGGAAACCGCGGCGGCCGATGCCGAGGCAGTATCCGCCGAAGCCCGGCGGACGGTGAATACCCTTGAGCCTCACGTGAAGATCAAGGAAATGAAAGCGGCGGGTGTGCGGAGGAATCCGCAGCCAGACGGCAGCCTGGGCCAGGTGCACAGCCAAGAAGCCCACGGTCATGCAGATGCCCACGGGCACAGCCAAGAAGCCCATGGTCATAGCCATGAACATGGCGAAGGTGAAACCCGGCGCATCCTGCTGCGTCTGGGAGCCGGAGCTATCCTTGCAGCGGCCGGAATGTTCCTGCCGGTCAGCGGAGCCCTGGAGCTTCTGATTTTCCTGTCAGCGTATCTGATTGTCGGGGGCGAAGTCGTCTGGTCTGCCGCCCGGAACATTGTCCGGGGCCAGGTATTCGACGAGAATTTCCTGATGGCACTTGCAACGATAGGGGCATTCGCCATTGGGGAATACCCGGAAGGCGTAGCCGTCATGCTGTTCTACCAGGTAGGCGAGCTGTTCCAGGGGATGGCGGTCAACCGTTCACGCCGCTCCATTACGGCGCTGATGGATATCCGTCCCGAGTTCGCTTATTTGAAGGAAGGCGGCAATCTGAGACGCGTTGCGCCGGAAGAAGTAGAGATTGGCAATCATATTGTGGTCAAACCGGGCGAGAAGGTGCCGCTGGATGGAACCATTCTGGAAGGCAGCGCGATGATGGACACCTCGGCGCTGACCGGGGAATCGGTTCCGCGTGCCGCTGAACCGGGCAGCAAGGTACTGAGCGGTTTTATTAACCGCAATGGTGTGGTTACAATTGAGGTAACCCAGACTTTTGGAGAATCGGCCGTTTCCAAAATTCTGGAGCTGGTGCAGAATGCCTCCAATAACAAAGCCAAAACAGAGAATTTCATCACCAAGTTTGCCAGGGGCTATACGCCTGTAGTAGTTATTACCGCGCTGCTGCTGGCTGTAATCCCTCCGCTCGTGCTGAGCGGAGCCACTTTCTCGGACTGGATCTACCGGGCACTGGTATTTCTCGTCATCTCCTGTCCTTGCGCGCTGGTCGTTTCGATACCGCTCGGCTTCTTCGGCGGCATTGGCGCAGCCTCCAAAAGCGGCATTCTCGTCAAGGGCAGCAACTATCTCGAAGCCTTGAATGATGTAAAAGTAGTTGTGTTTGATAAGACGGGAACGCTCACCAAAGGCGAGTTCAAGGTAACAGGGACTTATCCCTCGGAGGGCTTCAAGGAGAACGATCTGCTGCGGACGGCTGCATATGCCGAGAGCCATTCCAGCCATCCGATTGCGGAATCCATCCGGGCGGCTTACGGCAAAGAAATTCCCGGCGATGCTATAGCGGACTACAACGAAATATCCGGCCACGGCATCGCCGTTACAGTGGAGGGCAAGGCGGTACTGGCCGGGAACGCGCGGCTGATGAAGCGTGAAGGCATTGACAGCCGGACGCCGGAACAGAATGGAACGGTGGTTCATATCGCCGTAGATAAGCAGTATGCGGGTTATCTGGTCATTGCCGATGAAGTGAAAGAGGATTCGCTTCAAGCGGTTCAGGCACTGGGCCGGCTCGGAATTCACAGAACCGTAATGCTGACAGGTGATGCCTCGCCGGTTGCGGAAGCGGTTGGGCGGCAGCTGGGTATCGAGGAGATTCATGCGGAGCTGCTGCCACAGCACAAGGTTGAAGCCATTGAGAAGCTGGAGCGGGAAAAACCACAGCGGGAGAAGATTATTTTTGTCGGCGACGGAATTAATGATACTCCGGTACTGGCCAGGGCGGATGTCGGCATCGCAATGGGCGGACTGGGCTCGGATGCGGCGATTGAAGCGGCAGATATCGTCATCATGACTGACGAGCCATCAAAAATCGCCACAGCGATCAGCATCGCCAAGCGTACGCGGACCATCGTCTGGCAGAATATTATTTTTGCCCTGGCGGTGAAGGCACTGTTCCTGCTGCTCGGAGCCTTCGGGATCGCCACGATGTGGGAAGCCGTCTTCTCGGATGTGGGTGTGACCGTGCTTGCGGTACTGAACAGCGTCCGGGCCCTGCAGGTTCCCAAATCCGTATGAACCCCTTGCTATAGTCGTTACAAGCAAATAAATAATATGAAAAAAATAGGCACTCAAGATCCCAAAATGTGGGTCCTGAGGCTTATTTTTTATATCGAAACTAATGGTATTTGTCTGTTATTGCCGATATAACACTATAGATTTACAGCATATGGAAGGTCATTATCAGTTTTGCTGGGGGGAACTATGGTGGACAAGACAGATGTACCGGAAAAAATGAAAATGAAAGCAAAAGGAAGAAAGTCAGCATCCGTGCAAACCAAATGGTCGCTTGTGATTCTTGCCATTTCCATTGTGCCATTGCTGGGGACGACAATCTTTTTCATGCAGTATTTCGGTGGTGTGACCCGGTCGGACAGCGAGGAGCTGGCCACAAAAATATTGGAGATGAACACCTCGCGGATCGATGAATGGCTGAAGAGCCGGACCTCGGCCGTTCAGGAGCTAATCGCGCAGCATCCGGAGTTCGACACAGCGCAGCCGCAGAGTATTTTTCCGGTAGTTCAGGTGCTTGAGGAAAGTGATAACCAATCGGAAGGCTACAGCGTCATTAATAAAGAAGGCTTGCTGACCAATACGATGAATCTGACGGCCGATATGGCGAAATCTGCTTATTTCTTAAAAGCCAAGGAATCCCTTGCACCGGCAGTAGGGGATATGTCGTACCTGGAGCCGCTCAAAAAATACATTATTCCGCTCATCGTTCCTGTAGTGGATAAGAAGCAGCAATTTACCGGAGGGATTGCATTTTCAGTTACACCGGACATCCTGAAGGAAATGAGCAAAAGTATCCATGTGGCTGAGAGCGGCTACGGCTATGTAGTCTCCGGCAAAGGGGATTATTATGCGTATTCGGACATGAGCCGGATCGGGAAAAATATAGCCGATTATGCCAAGGAGCCGGAGATGAAGAAGGCTGTCACCGCCATTCTAAGCCGCGAAAGCGGTTCGGAGACCTATACAGGTGAAGATGGAAAGACAGTTATTACATATTTCAAGACAATTCCCGGTACGGATTGGAAGCTGATGATCAACGTGCCGAAAAGCGAGATTTTTGCCACGGTGAACGCGGCCCAGCGCTTGGCCACCATATTAATCATTGGCATCATTCTGCTCGTGATATTGATTTCTCTATATCTTACCCGTAAGGCGGTTAAGCCGCTTGTGGCGATCTCCAGTGTCATGAAAAGAGTGGCCGAGGGCCATCTGACTGAAAGGGTTGAAGTCCGTTCCGGAGATGAAATTGGACAGATGAGCCAAAGCATCAATGATACCGTCAGTTCGCTGTCCGGAATTGTCGGAACAATTGATACCACTGTGCTGCAGGTAGCTTCTGCCGCTGAAGGGCTGCTGGAATACGCGAATCATTCCTCCAATACCTCGGCTGAAATTGCTACCGTCATCCAGGAGGTGGCACAGGGCATGGAGGAGCAGTTCAAAGGGTCAGAGCAGTCGGCGCGGGCTACCGAAGAGATGGCTGTCGGACTTCAGCGGATCGCGGAATCCTCCGTAAGTGTGTCCGATCAGGCGGAAACTGTAAGTGCAGAGGTTGAAAACGGCTATCTGGAGATTCAATCCACCCTTGAGCAAATGACGGTCATCACCACAACAGCAGCTCAAACAGCCGATTCGATCCAGACGCTGACGCAGCAATCTGAGCAGATCGGACAAATCATCGATGTCATTTCCGAAATCGCGAATCAGACCGGGCTGCTGTCCCTCAATGCTTCCATAGAGGCGGCCCGCGCAGGCGAGCATGGACGGGGCTTCGGCGTCGTGGCGAATGAAGTGAAGAAGCTGGCCGAGCGCACCAATTCCTCCATTGTTGATATTGTGGATCTGATTAAACAGATTCAAGCCTCAACAACCGATGCTGCCCTGTCGATGGAAAAGAGCATTACTGAGATTGGCGACGGTATGGGAAAAATGAAAAATGTGGGCGTATCCTTTGAACATATCCGTTCCTCCATCCGTGAGGTCTCCATGCAGATCCAGGACGTATCTGCCATCAATGAAGAAATGTCTGCGGGTACTGAGGAGATCACGGCCTCGGTCTCCGACATGCTGACCATTGCCAAGGATTCAGCGGATAATGCCCAGGCGGTATCCTATGCTTCTGCGGAACAAATGGAGCTTATGAAAAAGGTTGTGAATTCAGCGCAATCCCTGAATGAAATGATGTCCGGACTTAAAGGCGAGATTGAGAAATTCCGCTAAGCGTACTTAAAAGAAACCCCAAACACCCCTCAACTCTGCACACTGCCGTGTGTGGAGCTGAGGGGTGTTTGTTCAGGTCAGACCCTTTCCTCAAGGTGCAGGCTCTCGATGCCCCGGCGGATTATGCTGCAGGAAACCTGGAGCTTCTTATTTTCCTCTTCATTCAGGTTCAGCTCCAGCAGCTCCTGGATGCCGCCGCTGCCGATGATCGCCGGCGCTCCGGCGCATACGCCGCTTTGGCCGTATTCCCCATCCAATATAGCCGAGACGGCAATGATCTTGTGCTCATCATTCAGGATGGAGCGGGTGATATAGGCCAGCGCGCTGCCGATGCCAAAATGCGTCGAGCCCTTGCGTGTGAAGATCTCCCAGCCGGCATCCTTGGTTTTGCGGGCGATGTCTTCCAGATCCAGGGTGCTGAACCGTTCACGGTGCTGCTCTATGATCTGGAGAACCGGTTTGCCGCCGATGGTCACATGGGACCAGGCGACGAATTGGGACTCGCCGTGTTCGCCGAGCGCATACCCGTTGACACTGCGTGGATCGATGGTGAACACCTCCGACAGCAGCGTCTTCAGGCGGGAGGAGTCAATAGAGGTTCCGGTGCCGATCACTCTGTGGCGGGGCAGGCCGGAAATTTTCCATACCATATAGGTGACAATATCAACAGGATTAGCGGCAACCACGAAGATGCCATCGAATCCTCCGGCCATTATTTCGGTAATAATATCCTTGGTGATAACCGCCGCAGCATCAAGAACATCCAGTCTGCTCTGTCCCGGCTTGGGATTGGCGCCTGCTGTCAGAATGACAACGTCCATTCCGGCGCAATCGCTGGAGGTGCCGGCATATACCTTGGTGCGTGTTCCGGTGAAATCCATGCAGTGCGAGAGATCAAGCGCTTGTGCCATGGCGCGGTCATAAGTTCGGTCAATCATCATGATTTCATCGCATATTGCCTGATTGACCATGGAATAGGCACAGCTGGAACCGACCATTCCCGAGCCGACGATCGCCACTTTTCTTGATTTACTTTTCAATTGCCTTGTCCCCACTCTCTAAAAGTAATACCCAGCCTACACTCCCAGGGACCGCTATTACCGGAAGCCTATGTGGAAGCCTGTGTTAAGTATGCTTATATTTTAACTGATCTCATCGCAAGTTACCTGACATCAGTAACAAAAAAGCTGGCCTCTCCGTTCAAATTCTGTCATAAATGACATGGAAGGTGAGAAAAGACTGGGCGGATTACTAGTAGTATATGCACATTTGCGGAAAAGGGGGAATGTAAGATGACAATGAACCGCAGGAATTATCCATAGAAAAATAAAGGAGCATTCCTGAGGGCAGCTAAGCTCCCGAATGCTCTTTTTTACAAAATAGATGATGTGGTTAGCCCCTCGGCTCAGGGATATGGGTCTGCGGCGGAGCCATCCGGGTGTAACGCTTATACATGAATACTCTCCAATGCAGAATCATGCCAAAGGCCAATATGAAGAAAAGCCCGCCTGACTGCGGAATGGATACATATTGATTGATGAACTCATGAAGTACCGTGCGGATCAGGAGCAGACCAAGCAGGATGAAGGCAAAGCTTTTGGAGCGCTGGGCATAAATCTGGCCTTCCCGTTCCTCAAATCTGGTGCTGCGCATCAGCGGATAGGCAAAAATAAACCAGCCAATCAGGAAAGCCGCAACCGCCCACCACCAGGGGAATCTGACCTCGGGAACAACAAACATGGCAAAACCGGTGGACATGCCGAGCGGGGGAATCCATATTTTGCGGATCGTCACCGGGCGCGAGCTGGCCTTCAGGCGGATGAAAATGACCATCAGCGCCATGAATAGAGCCCCCAGAGTGGAGCCGACATGCAGAAGTGAAGGGTTGATATTGCCCATGATTCACTTTCCTCTCTGTGATTTGTGTCACTTATTTTTCCATTATAGCAGAAAAAAGAAGGCAAAACATTGACCCCTTTTCGGCGGGAATTCAGCGGCTGCTTCTCCTCCGGCAAGTATTTTAGCCGCAAGAAACCCGCCAAGGGAGACCTTGGCGGGTATAGATGCCAGCCCTGCGAGGCAGGGTCCGGGTGCATATAAGGTTATTCCTTAAGAACGGCTGCGTCCACCAACCGAACGGAGGATCAGGCTGACGATAAAGATCAGGACGATCGCACCGATAAGCGAAGGGAAGACATAAAAGTCGCTGATCTTAGGTCCCCAGCTGCCCAGCAGCATGCCGCCGAGCCAAGAACCGAGAATACCCGCGATAATGTTGCCGATAACACCGCCTGGAATATCTCTGCCCATAATCAGACCGGCCAACCAACCAATGACGCCACCCACAATCAACATCCATAAAAAACTCATTATGCTTCAGCTCCTTTTGTGTTTTGTTATCTTCGATGGTTACTATTAACCTCATGCCGGACGTTTAAACCATGTGTCAAATATTGTCGGCAGCCTTATAATTAGTATTCAAGTATGCCCCGAAATATACGGTTTAAACCGGGTGAGGTGATGGGTACATAAACATGTTATAGTGAAAAAAGTGCGGAACCCTGAGGTGTATTCCTCAAGGCAAAGGGTATATAAGAAGTAAGTGAAACTACGCGCCAATCTACAATAGAAGGAGCCGCTGCCCATGCAACAGCCTAATGAAGTTCTATTTTATGCAGGAACCTACAACAGTGCAGATCAGAACACGATTATACTGGGGGCATTGAACAGGGATACCGGAGAAATGAGGGTCCTGAACAGCACAAAGGGTATAGAAAATCCGTCCTATCTGGCTGTGAACAGCTCAGGGACTGTGCTGTATGCCGTAAGTGAGAAGGATGAGGGCGAAGTCTATGCGTACGCGATTGAGCCCGGCAGCAAGGCGCTGCACCTTTTGGGAAGCAGACCCACGGATGGAGGAGCTCCGTGCTACGTGTCTATTTCCCCGCAGGAGGACTACATATTTGTCTCTAACTATTCGGGAGGCAACGTTAACATCTTTCCTGTGAATGCGGATGGCTCGCTTCAGGATATGTCGGCCCAGGTCAAGCATGAAGGAGCCGGAATACGTGAAGACCGGCAGGAAGCACCGCATCCGCATTCGGTCATTCCTGACCGGTCCGGCCAACATGTGCTTGTCTGCGATCTGGGCCTGGACCAGATTGTAATCTACCGTGTGGAAGACGGCAAACTGGTTACTCACCGGGAGGTCGCACTGCCCCCGGGTTCGGGTCCCCGCCACTTGGCCGGACATCCGTCGGGACAATGGTTGTATCTGGTCAATGAGCTGAACAGCACAATCACTGTGTTCGCAAATGATGACCCCTCCGCTGATCTGAAGATATTGCAGAACGTCAGCTCCCTTCCGGAGCATTATACCGCCGGCAGCGACGACACTGCCGCGGACATCCATGTATCCCCGTGCGGCCGGTTCCTCTATGCCTCCAACCGGGGTCATGACAGCATCGCGCTGTTCCATATTGACCCATCCACTGGCCTGCTGGAGCCGCAGGATTGGGTTATTTCCGGAGGCCGGACGCCGCGCAATTTCGCCATTATTGGCGGGATGCTGCTCTCCGCCAATCAGAACAGTGATAATATTGTCTCCTTCAGAATCGACAGTGAGACCGGCAGGCTCATACCCACTGGCAATGAGCTGGACCTCACCTCCCCGGTCTGCCTGAAGGCACTGTAACATAACTGAAGTGGATTGTTGGAGAGATTGGACTTTCTGCTGTAGAAAGTGCAATAGAATGTCTCGACCTGCATTTACAAACGGACTCAGCAGGGAGTATTGAGCGTATGTTTTTGGAGCAAAGGGGTCAAAATAAGTGTACTCTAACTCAGCCCGATATACGTTAGCCCGATGTGAGGACGCTCCGCGAACGGACCGTTGTTTCAATCGCTGTGCTCCGGATTATTAAGCGGGAAAAGTGTCTGCAAATCTCTCTTAAAACACATAAAAGAAATCGCCCTTTTGTAAAATGGAGGTACCACCCAACCATTTGAAAAGAGCGATTTCTTTGTACATTTTTGGGACGGCCTCTCAGGAATGAAACCGAAATTATCTTTTTGCTTACCGTATGATTGCCGTTTGCTTGGAACCTTCCATACTGCTGCCTTTAGGGTAGAAGCCGATATCATCCAGCATGATTTTGTCGCCCTGCTCCTGCAGATAGAAGGTGATTTGGCTTATTTTGTCCAGGTCAAGCTCAGGTTCTTCTTCCAAAAAAAGTTCAAAGGGCAGCTCGTAGGTCTGGAATACAGCCTCCGAGAGCTCGCCGTATTTCCCGTCGCTCATCCGCTCTTCAAGCCAGGGGAGAACCGTGAACCGGGTTCGCGGCAGAGGCAGAATGTCCATCACTTCATCCAGCGGGAGACGGGCCGCTGCATCATTGCTGTCCTTCAGCTCGACTTCCACATCGGGGGATACTGCCGCCTCCGCCGCATCCGGGATGTCCGCGTTGTCGGCATTGCGGTTAGCCATCGAGAACGTCAGTCCTGCAGCATCAGACCCGGCAAGCTCACTTACGGTGCTGTCCTTCAGCTTGATGCTGTAATAACCCTCTTTGCCGTCTTTTGCATTGTACTCCAGCAGGAGTCCATACGTAGCCTTGCTTTTGGATTCCCGGTCCTTGGCAACCTCCTCACTCCAGGTGAGCCCCGCAGCTTCCACGGTCCCGCCGGTGACGGTGTTTTTGTTGCGGTCTTCATCGAAGGTGGCTACAGCGAGATCACCGCCGCTCTGAAAACGGTTATAGTATGCAGTATCCGGAAGCCATTGCAGTCCGCTGCGGTAATCGCGGAACAGATCCTGGTAGACTGCCTCCCCATACAGGGTAGTCTCCAGGAAGGCAGTGACATAGACCTTGGCGATTTGCCGCTGCGCTGCTCCATCCATAATATCCGTGCGGTCCAGAAGCAATCCCGCCGGCAGCGACTGGTCGTACAGCCCCCAGTTGGTATTGAACTGGCTGTGATTGGCGTCAGCGATGTAAAGGGAGCTTTTGAATGATGAAGCAGCTCCCGTAAAGGAAGAACGGATATACTGCCGGTCTCCATAGAAATCATGCACATCACCATCGCGTGCGCCCTGAAGGGTCAGGTAGTTGACATCCACCAGACGGGCCTGCTGATTATCAATGGCTTTGTCTGTGGGAGCGAGCGCAATAACCGAAGTGATGTGGAACTGCGTGGCGGCCGCAAGGGCCGGGTCATTCTTGAACCAGCGGCCGGCATCGGCAGCCATCGCGACGGCCTGCCCGCCCCGGCTGTGTCCGAGCAGGGCGGTCCGGCTATAATCCACCTTGTGATAGAAAGGGTTGCCGGACTGCTCCGCGAAGGTGCCGATCTGCTGCAGATGCTTCAGAATCATCCAGGTGCGTACCTTGAAATCATTATCCGGAATGCCTGACCAGGCGGAATAGTTCAGAAAGTTCTCATCCAGAGACACCGCGATAAATCCCCGGCTGGCCAGCTGTTCGCCCAGGTAGGCATAGCCCCCCTCGGAATAATCCTCCATCATATGATTGCCATGCACCATCAGCACGAGCGGATAAGGTCCTTCACCATCGGGCATCCAGACCCGGGCATTTACAGGAAGAGCGCTGGAATCGAAGCCCCAGAATAAGGTGCGCAGCTTGGGCCAGCTTGTAATGTAAGCAGAGGCATCTGCTTCAGAGGTGATAAGCCCGGCCTCACTGCCATACTCCGTACGGTGGATATCCTTGCCGCTGCCGTAGGTGAAGCTGCGATAGTTATAGTTCCCCGGTTCTCCCGGATTTTCAGCGTTTATGGGAGCCGGCCTTCCGGCTGATACAGCCGCTTCCGGTGCTGTATCGCCATTGCCCCGGGTAGACAGGGCGAGCGGAGAAACGAGCAGGGCGGCTGCCAGCAGTAGTCCCAAGATGAACCGGCGTCTGCGCAGGAGCCCGATTGCCAGACCGCCCAGACCTCCGAGCAGGGTTGCGATTCCAGCCATGGCGGCGGCAGCTTCAAGCTCCAGATCGGCATAATAGAAGATTAGCAGGACAGCCCCGGAAGCGCTCAATAAAGAGCCCGCGTAGAGGCGCGGGATACGCAGGCCGGTCAGCGCCAGCAGTACTGCGAGAATATTTCCGGCACAAGCCAGGATCAGGGTTGCTGCGCAGGTGGCCAGCATCACATCGGCGGCGGTTCCGAATCCGGTAGGAATTCCCAGAACAGCTGCGGCAAACACCAAAAAGCATATTAACCAGGGGCCGGCAAGCGCCGTCCTCCATAGTTGTGTATCATAGCGGTACGTGTCCAGAACACGCCTTGCCAGCTCCCCGAGGATACGCCTGCGCAAAGGTGGCCGCTGCGGCGCGGGTGCGGGTACAGGTGTATATTCCAGATTCATTCCCATAATTGTCTCCCCCGGTACTTGCGCTAATTTCACATTTTAACCTATTGTTTTTGATCATTTTTTGACCTCTAAGATGTAGCAATAATATTACTTTACCGCTTCAATAACAAGTGGGTCTTGGAGGAACAGCCGCCACATGCTGCCGTTAGACCGGCTAAAAACGGCTTTCCGCTATTTTGAAAAAAAGGTTTGACAGGGTGCGGAGGTTTCAGTATTATATCTTCATAACCAACTAAATGGGTAGGAATAATTGAATAAGTTCTTACCGTACAGACGGAGGAACGCCCGCCATAGCTCGCAGACACGTGTCCATAGGACCGGTTTGACCTGCCATAAGCGGGCCTTCCTCCGTCTATTTTTGCTGACAGGCAAGCACGCTGGCTTAACAGGAACTTCATGGGGTGTCACAAATAGAAAACGACAGGGGAGTGGCTTGTGATGAAGAAAGGGATCAAGAAGGGACTTATCACCGGATTCACATTATTATTGACGGCAGGTCTTGCCGCCTGCGGCAACAACAATTCAGGTAATGGGGCGGCTGCCGCAACAGATGCACCGGCAGCAAGCAATGCGGCTGCAACGGAAGCTACCAAGGCTCCGGCAAAAGATCCGGTAGAGCTGCTGAATGTATCTTACGACCCTACACGCGAGCTGTATGAGAATTATAACAAGGCGTTCTCCGCCTATTGGGAGAAGGAAACCGGCCAGAAGGTGACAGTTAAACAGTCGCATGGCGGTTCCGGCGCGCAAAGCCGGGCGGTGCTGGAGGGTCTGGAAGCGGATGTGGTCACTCTTGCCCTCGGCTACGACATTGACGCGCTTAAGGATAAAGGACTGATCAACGAAGGCTGGGAGAGCAAATTCGAGCATAACAGCTCCCCGTACACCTCGACGATTGTGTTCCTTGTACGCAAAGGCAACCCCAAAGGCATCAAGGACTGGCCGGATCTGTTAAAAGAAGGGGTAGAGGTCATCACACCGAATCCGAAAACCTCCGGCGGGGCCCGCTGGAACTACCTGGCAGCCTGGGGCTATGCGCTTGACCACAACAACAATGACGAAGCCAAGGCGCAGGAATTTGTCCAGGAGCTGTTCAAGCATGTGCCTGTGCTGGATACCGGGGCGCGCGGGGCAACCACAACCTTTGTAGAGCGTGGAATTGGGGATGTCCTGATTGCCTGGGAGAACGAAGCCTACCTGTCGATCAAGGAACTGGGCCCGGACAAATTCGAAATCGTCAACCCGTCCGAGAGCATTCTGGCTGAGCCGCCGGTAGCCGTAGTTGACAAGGTCGTGGATAAAAGAGGCACCCGTGAGGTGGCCGAAGCTTACCTGAAGTACTTGTACACCGAAGAGGGACAAAAAATTGCTGCCGACAATTACTACCGTCCGACTCTGGAAAGTGTGAAAGAGGAATATAAGGATAAATTCCCGGAGATCAAGCTGTTCACGCTGGCAGATAAATTCGGCACCTGGAAAGAAACCCAGGAGAAGCATTTCAATGACGGCGGGATTTTCGACAAGATTTATGTGCCTGGAGCCAAATAACAACCAAAGCGTGCAGGGAAGCTGATCGGCCCATAAGCCGAAGGCAGGAAAGGGATGAACAGGTCAATGAATGTCACCACTACGGCTGCAGTGCGGCGCAAGGTCCTGCCGGGCTTCGGACTTACGATGGGCTACAGCGTACTTTATCTGAGCCTCGTCGTATTGCTGCCGCTATCGGCGCTGCTATTCAATTCGACAGGACTGAGCTGGACCAAATTCTGGGATATCGCTACGGACCCGCGCGTCATGGCCTCGTACCGGGTCAGTCTGAGCACTGCCGCAATGGCAGCCTTGGCAGATGCTTTTCTGGGACTGCTGCTGGCCTGGGTGCTGGTGCGCTATGAGTTTCCGGGTAAACGGATTTTTGATGCCCTGATCGATCTGCCGTTTGCGCTCCCGACAGCTGTGGCGGGGGTCTCCTTGACGGCACTGTATTCACAAAATGGCTGGATCGGTTCCCTGCTGGAACCGCTGGGGCTTAAGATCGCCTTTACGCCGCTGGGCATTACGCTGGCGCTGATGTTCATCGGGATTCCCTTCGTCGTCCGTACCGTTCAGCCGGTGCTGGAGGACTTGGACCGGGATATGGAGGAAGCCTCGGCAACGCTGGGGGCGGGACGCTGGCGGACCTTCCGCAGCATTGTGATGCCGGAGCTGATCCCGCCGCTGCTTACCGGCTTTGCGCTGGCGTTCGCCCGGGGGATCGGGGAATACGGCTCCGTCGTGTTCATCTCCGGCAATATGCCGATGCGCACAGAGATTGCTCCGCTGCTCATCATGTCGAAGCTGGAGCAGTTCGATTATGCGGGGGCAACGGCAGTAGCGCTGCTGCTGTTATTGATCTCCTTCCTGATGCTGCTCGTGATCAACACACTGCAGCGCTGGGCCCGCAAGACTTCGCGGTAAAAGGCTTGTGCAGCGGGCTTTGTACGCACATTGGAAAAGGATTGTTCCACAGACTGGCTAAGTGTACTTGCTGCAGTTAAAAAGGAGCGGTAAACCGTATTTTTCGTGATAACTGTACTCTGTACCATTAAAAATGGCGAAAGGCATAATTTTGCTGAAATGCCGCCTATTTAAGTGTATGGAGTGCAATTAATTCTGTTTTCGCTTCAAGTGATGGCCTTTTAGCTGCATAAAATACAGTTATGAACTGAGCAATTTGTCCATAGAACTTTTCAGCGTATGCTTCCGGGGCGATTTTTGTACGCAGTTGAACCACGGAAGCAATCCTAACAAAAATTCAGGAGGTGAAAATCATGGCCGGTACTGTCCCTATGGCTGCCCCCAGGACGCACCGGAGTCCAGCTTCCCCCGCAACCACGGAATCTTCTGCCGTGAAGTGGGTGCTGGTCGCAGCGGCTGGACTCGTGCTGTTCTGGCTGATTGCGCTGCCGCTGATCGTGGTGCTCACAGAGGCGCTGAAGCGGGGCTGGGATGTCTTCCTGGCGGCGCTGACCGATCCTGATGCCGCTTCTGCCCTACGGCTGACCCTGCTCGTTGCTGTGATCACCGTGCCGCTAAACACCCTGTTCGGGGTGATGGCGGCTTGGGCGGTGACCAAGTTCCGTTTTCGCGGCAAAGGATTTCTGATTACGCTGATTGACCTGCCTTTTGCCGTATCGCCGGTCATTGGCGGGCTGATCTTTGTGCTTGTCTTCGGCTCGAACGGCTGGTTCGGGTCTTGGCTTAGTGCGCATGACATAAAGATTGTGTTCGCCTTACCGGGCATCGTGCTCGCTACATTGTTTGTGACTTTTCCTTTTGTGGCCCGCGAGCTGATTCCGCTGATGGAGGACCAGGGCACACAGGAAGAGGAGGCGGCTATTACACTCGGGGCTCATGGCTGGCAGATATTCTGGCGCGTGACGCTGCCCAATATCAAATGGGGCCTGCTGTACGGGATTATCCTCTGCAATGCGCGGGCCATGGGAGAGTTCGGTGCGGTATCCGTTGTATCCGGGCACATTCGCGGTGAGACGAACACGCTGCCGCTGCATGTCGAAATTTTGTATAACGAATATCAGTTCTCGGCTTCCTTCGCCGTCGCCTCGCTGCTGCTGCTGCTGGCTTTGGTAACGATGATCGTAAAAAGCTGGCTTACACGCAAAAATGCGCATTGACAGCCCTTTTGAATCCATGCTAAGTTAAATCATAGTATATAGATTGGTTATTACGGGATTTGGCGGATTAACCCCCTGTCCGGGGAAAGGGAGGCTGGAAAATGGCTAAGCCACTGAAGGTGGATGAGGTATGGCTTACACGGATTGCGGAGCTTCTGGACGATATGGAATTCGGTTCTCTGCACATCGTGGTACATGAAGGGCAAATTGTGCAGATGGAGCGGACTGAACGCAAGCGTTTTGAGAACAGTACTGCAAATGCACGTTATAGTGGAGAGGCCGGAAGCCGGCGGACCGATTCCCGTTCTGCAGGACGAGGATAGCAGCCTGAGGAAAGACCTTCAGCGGAGTGAAGGTCTTTCTTTTTATCACAAATAAGACACCCATGCCGCCGCCCGGCACTACTAATAGCTCGTAATCATTCTGAACCAGTGGCGGGTTCTGTTTACAGGGGAAATACCCGGGGGGAGCTAAGCTTCAAGTGATACAAGTGGTGCAGGGGAGTGACGGGGGTCCATCTGCGGAGTGAAGCGGACAGAGTCGACCTTATTTTGTGAAAAAGCCTGCTTTTCTGGATGATCCGGACTCAGGAGCCCTTATATCCGTCGTTTGAGCCCAGAATGAGGGGAGATCAAGTAAATAACGGCTTCTCTGTCCGTTTGACCCGCAGAATGGCTTGATCCGCCCCAATAGCGGATTTCCTGTCCGGATCACTCGGGGATTGTTCGGGAAGGGGAAGGGACCCCATCATGTCCGACAGAGGGATCCAGGCCAAACCCGCGCATTTAACCCTGTATGTCCAAAAGGACCCAAGTTTCTATTCACCCGTCTGGGTGAGTTGGTTCTGAAATGAGTATAACTCCGTTTACTCCGCGGATCTGCCGGTCAGCTTCTCCCATTCCTCAAAAGACAGCTTGTCTGTGACGGTCTTCAATTCTTCCGGTACCCGGACAAAACACATCAGCTCCAGGCTGTTGCCGTCCGGGTCGTTGAAATAAACCGAGTCATTGCCTTGGTGGGGCCGGATAAACGGCCCGACGGAGCTTCTGCTTCCAAAAGGAACTGCCTTTTTGAGCTTCCCCGTTAATAGCGTGGTGTGCGCCGCGAAGCGGATATTCCCTCAATGAGCAGAATGATCGCGGTAATAGCGTGCATGATCCAGCCGACAAAAGGAATTAAAGCCACAACCGAGGTGACAATCCCAACCGCGTTCCCGACGATGGGGCCACGCTCTTTCAATAACAGTACTACAGCTACGGCGTGGAGCAAAAAAGCCACACCCAGCGGCACCCAGGCATTAGCGACAACAAAGGCTCCCCCGATAATCGGCAGCGCCAGAAAAGCCTCATAAGCAAAGGTACCCCATTTGAACAGCTTCCCTATTGGAGTCATGATGACTTCACCCAACCTTTCAACATAATATTATGATCCTATTCCACAGTTTACCCAAGAATACGGGCATAGAATATTCCAGCTGTAGAAGAACAGCGGCTTGAGTCATTGTACGTTCAGCACGGTATAATGTTTCATCATGGTGTGTAGCGCTGGACCATCCTTGCTTGGCAGCGCTGCCGTCATATATATTGGTAACATCATGCGGGCATCACAGCAGTATTAGTGGAGCAAGAGAAAGGAGCAGGCATACAAGTGGAAGAAAAACTGGAACTCCGCCATGAGCGGCCTTCGGTAGAACAGTATCTGGCGCTCCGGATGGAAGCCGGATTGAGCGCAATGAGTGCCGAGGGAGCGGAAATCGGGCTTCCCCGGTCCATTTTTGCAGTGACTCTGTATGAAGAGGGCTCGCTTGTCGGAATGGGGCGCGTGATCGGGGACGGAGGCTGTTTTTTTCAAGTAACCGATATTGCCGTAAAGCCATCCTGTCAGGGACGCGGCCTGGGCAAGATCATTATGCGGGAAATCCGCAGCTTTTTGGATACGGTGCCTGAGAGATCTTATGTCAGTCTCATTGCCGATGGGGAAGCCGCAAGGCTGTATGCGCAGTATGGATTCGAGCCGGTCATGCCTAATTCTCAGGGAATGTTCCTGCGGCGCTAATCTTTGGAGAGATATTGGAGATATATAAGAACAAACAACGATTAGAAAGCGAGGGATTTACATATGGATGTGGTGGTTTTTGGAGCAACGGGAACGATTGGCAGAGCCATTGTGCAGGAAGCATTAAAAAGAAAACATGAGGTCACCGCAGTGGTCCGCAACCCGGCTTCATTGGAGCTCCAGCATGAGCACCTGCATGTCGCTACTGCAGATATTCTGGACCCGGCGACGGTAGCAGAGGCGGTACGCGGTCATGAAGAGGTGATCAGTGCGTTTGGTCCCGCTGCCGGCCGGGAAAACGACTTGATCCGTGCGGCTGAAAGTCTGCTGGAGGGCATGCAGGCTGCCGGCCTTGAGCGGCTGCTTGTAATTGGCGGAGCAGGCAGTCTGAAGACGGAGTCGGGTGAGTGGCTTATGGATTCTCCGGGGTTCCCCGAGAAGTTCCGGCCACTGGCGGTAGCGCATGGACATGCCTATGAGATCTATAGCGGCTCTGCGTTGGATTACACCTACATCAGCCCGCCTGCCACGATCCGCCCGGGCCGCCGGACCGGACAGTTCCGCATCGGTCTCGACCGGCTGGTGGTGGATGAGAATGGAGACAGCAGCATCAGCGTGGAGGATTTTGCCGTAGCCGTCATTGACGAACTGGAAGAAGGAAACTTCAGCCGGACCCGGTTTACGGTGGGATACTAAGCAGGGACAGGCTTGCCGGGCAGCGCACGCTGAACTAAATACGAATGCGAGGCCTTCCGTTACCGGGAGGTCTTTTGTGTTAAATGATGATTTCTTTTGGATGTGGATGAGGTGTGTAAACGTTAAGAATAAGCAACAATGGGAGATATTGTGCTGAAACTGTGTAGTAGAGTTAATTCAATCAGATTTACGGGAAAGAGTGCGAAACGGCCGGATTAATTATCCTTTTTCCAACTAGCGCTTGCGGGGTGGATGGGTAGGAAGTCAGCAGAAAGTGCCTTTATTGGAGCTGGTGAAAGTAACTGGTGAGGAAAAAAGGGTAAAAATACTTCGTGGGTTAGTTGCGAGCACTTAGCGGCAGGGGGTGCCGTTGTATTAGCGGGGGCTTCAGCTCCCGGAGCTTGGCCCGCCATGTATGGCTGCTGCTTAGATTAAAAGGAAGCTTATTGAGAGGCAACTTTTTCGGGTGCAGGGGCGGTGCGGGCTCTGAGGAATCAGGATTTGCCTGAGCCCTCTGGACCAAGTACAATCGAATCAATTAAGGGGGCTGGGCTATGTATATAGTAACTGCGGAGGAAATGCGGGAGCTGGACCGCCAGACGATTGAACGGCTGGGTATTCCGGCTGTAGCGCTGATGGAGAATGCAGGCAGGGCCATTGCGGAGGAGATCATCAAGCTGTGCCGCCGCAGAATTGGCGGAGCGGATAACCCTCCTGCCTGGGAACCAGCAGGCGGAACAAGCGAAGGCAGAGATCCGGGGCAGCCGGGGCGGGCAGATGCCTGCGCTCTGGACAGAAGCCGGGACGGCGGAGTGTACGGTCCAGGCGGAGTGTGGGGCAGCGGAGTGTACGGTCCGGATGGACCCGGCCCCGGCGGCCCGGGAATCAAGCCGCCGGGCTTCACGGTCAGCGGCGATACCGCGCTGACCCTTGAGCATGCCGGTGCCGAGCATTGGCTCATCCTCGCCGGCAAAGGCAATAACGGCGGCGACGGCATCGCCGCCGCCAGGCATCTGCGTGAGGCGGGCATCGCCGCCACGCTGGTGTACGCGGCCGCGCCGGAGTCGCTGGCCGGCGAAGCCGCCCTGCAGCGCGACGCCGCTGCAGCCATGGGCCTGCCCGCCGTAGTCTACGGCCGGGACCGGGTGGACTTTGCCGCATGCAGCGGCATCGTGGATGCGCTGCTCGGCACCGGCAGCGCGGGGGCCCCGCGCGGTGCCTATGCGGAGCTGATTACCGCCGCGAACAGCAGCGGCAGACCCATTCTGTCCGCAGACATCCCCAGCGGGCTGGATGCGGACACGGGTCAGGCGCATGAGCCCTGCATTCATGCGGCGGTGACGGTCTGCCTCGCGTTCCTCAAACGCGGGCTGGTGCAATATCCCGGCGCAGGCAACGCCGGGCATGTGGTGGTCCGCTCCATCGGCATCCCCGCTGCCTTGGCCCGGGAGGGCGGCGTGCCTGCCAGCCTGCTGACGCCGGAGGTGCTGCGGACACGTCTGCAGGTCGACGTGTCGCGCCGCCGTTCGCCCGAGGGCCACAAGGGCACTTACGGGCATGTCCTGCTGGCGGCGGGAAGCCTCGGCATGAGCGGCGCCGGCCTGCTCGCAGCCCGCGCCGCTCTTCGCGCAGGCTGTGGCCTGGTAACCTGGGCGCTGCCTGCGGTGCTGCTGCCCCATGTCATCGGCGCGGCTCCGGAGCTGATGCTGGCGGCGGCCGGTGGGGAGAGCGGCATCTGGAGCGCCGGGACTGCTGCCGAAGTGCTGCGGCTAAGCACCGGGAGGGATATCACTGCCGTGGGGCCGGGGCTTGGACGGTTTGAGGGCGATCAGGAATGGCTGCGGGTGCTGTGGGAAGGCATCGATGCTCCAATGGTTATCGATGCCGATGCGCTGAATATTCTCGCCGACAGCAATTACAGCTCCTGGGCAAGCCGCCGCCATCCGGTGATCCTGACGCCTCATCCGGGGGAAATGGCCCGGCTGGCCGGAATGTCCACGGCTGAGGTGCAGAGGGACCGGATCGGCCTGGCGCTGGCTTATGCCCGGGAGCACGGGGTGACCCTTGTGCTGAAGGGGGCCCATACAGTGATCGCAACGCCTGAGGGAGAGGCTTATGTGAATATCACAGGCCATCCCGGCATGGGCACCGGCGGTGCGGGCGATGTGCTGACCGGCATCATTGCGGGATTGCTTGCACAGGGGCTGAATGCTGCGCAGGCAGCGGCCTTTGGCGTCTATCTGCACGGGCTGGCCGGTGAACGGGCAGCCCGCCTGCGCTATGATCCGTCGGCATTGATCGCCGGGGATATCATCGAGGCGTTTTGAGTACAGGTCAGAACAGCACCAGGCAGATCAGCGGGACAAACAGGGCGAATACCGGAAGCAGGAGCGGCTGGCGTTCTCCGGCCAGCTGCGCTAGCCGGAACAGCAGCAGGGCTATAATGCCGCCAATGCCGCAGGCTACTGCGTCTCCGCCCTGTTCTGCGGCCAGCCATACGCCTGCGCCATAGCCGGAGGCTGCGTACAGCACAAGAGCCGGGCCAAGCGAAACGGAGCGGAAGATGCGCAGCAGCGCATCCGCCACCAGCGCAGCCGGCAGTCCATAGGCATAGATGGCATAAGGCACCGAGGCGGGCCAGCCCTCCGGCACGCCATCTGCATGGGGGAAGGCGAGCAGGGCCAGGGAGACCAGCATAAATGTCAAACCGGCGGCAGACAGCTTCGTGAGTGCATACATCCCCGCACTCAGCCTCACGGACGGAAGATCATAATCTTTTATTTTGTTCATGAGTTTAACATCCTTTCAGGGAAGTGAACACGGTGGCCGGTTAGCTGGTAACCATGTCCCCTCCGTTAACATGAATGCAGGTTCCGGTTACGTAAGTGGAATCAGGGCCGGCCAAGTAGACATAGGCTCCGGCCAGCTCATAGGGCTGGGCGGCCCGTTTGAAGGGGGTATCTGTACCGAACACACTGACTTCCTCGGCGGAGTAGCTGGACGGAATCAGCGGGGTCCACACGGGTCCGGGAGCCACGCTGTTGACCCGGATTCCACTGTCGGCAAGCGACAGGGCGAGGGAGCGGGTGAACGTGACAATAGCACCTTTGGTGGATGAGTAATCGATGAGCTTCTTGTTGCCCCGGTAAGCGGTAATGGAGGCGGTATTAATGATGGAAGCCCCTTGGCACAGATGCGGCAGCGCAGCCTGCGTCAGGAAAAAGAACGGAAAAATATTCGTGCGGTACGTCTCATACAACTGCTCCTCCGAGATGTCCAGGAGGCTCTGCTGCGGATACTGCACCCCGTGATTGTTGACCAGGATGTCCAGTTTGCCGAAGGTCCGCACGGTATGCTCCACCGCCTGGATACAGTTCGTTTTATACCGTAAGTCGGTCTGAATCCGCAGGCAGCGTTGTCCCAATTCTTCAATCCGCCGCTGCGTGACTTCGGCATCGGACGCTTCGTACAGGTAGGCAATGGCGACATCAGCCCCCTCTTTGGCAAAAGCGATCGCAGCGGCTTTGCCGATTCCGCTGTCTCCGCCTGTAATCAGCGCAACCTTGCCGTCCAGCTTTCCGCTGCCGCGGCTGTCCGGATTCTCGCTGATCGGCCGGGGCTGCATCAGACTCTCCAGTCCCGGCTGGCGGTCCTGATGCTGCGGGGGAAAGGCTATGGGCTGCACTCGGCAGACCGTATGTTCCCCGTAATAGGGATATACAGGATTCATTAGCGACACTCCTCAGGTGCATTCTGTGATTCCGTATATTTTTATGCATGCGCCCAGAAAAGCGTGCGCCCCCTCCTGTCCCCCGCAGTGCAGCCTATGTCTCCCAGGACATGCATATCTAAAGTTGGGCTGTATATGATTTGAAAAAATCGATGTTGTATATTAGGTTGAGACACATTAAAAGATAGAGAGGGACAGAAGGGAGCGAAGCATGCTGGAGATGAACGGCGGTTTGGGCTATGGAAAGGAGCAGCCGGTGAATGCGGTGCAGAGCGAGGTCTGGCAATTATTGCGGGAGCTGCGCATCATGGAGCTGCTGGCGGAATACCATCCGCGGCTGGCAGGAACAGTACCCTTGGGGATTCAGGTGGAGGGCAGTGACCTGGACATTATCTGTGAAGTGCAGGATGCACGGCGATTTACCGCAGAGGCCCGCCGTCATTTCGGCCGGCTGGAGGGGTTTCGTGCAGTGACCCGTACAGTAGGGGGCATGGTCCGCACCAAAATTAATTTCCAGGTGGGAGGCTGGCCGATCGAGCTGTTTGGACAGCCTTTGGCTACGGAGAAGCAGAACGCCTGGCTGCATATGCTGGTGGAGGGGCGGATACTGGGACTCCTTGGACCCGGCTTCAGAGAGAATATCCGCTCCTTGAAGTCCGGCGGCATGAAGACAGAGCCTGCGTTCGCCAAGCTGCTGAAGCTCGAAGGGGATCCCTATGAGGAAATGCTGTCTCTTGGCAGGCTTACTCTAAGCGAGCTCGAGGCTGTGTGCAAACGGGCTTATTATACATATGACAACAACGGGATTGGAGAGGAAAACATGAACTACAGACCAATGATTGCTGATGATTACGAAGCCGCTTACCGGTTGTGGGAGAATACGGAGGGCATGAACCTCAGCGGGGCGGACTCACGGGAAGAAATTCTCCGCTATCTGGAGCGTAACCCGGGGATGAGCCAGGTGTGCGAGAACGGGGACGGTACGCTTGCCGGCACAGCAATGTGCGGGCACGATGGGCGCAGGGGGTATATGTATCATGTTGCTGTCAGCGGAGACGGCCGCGGCAAAGGAGTCGGACGTGAACTGGTGTCCCGCTGCCTGGACAGACTGCTTCAGGAAGGGATTGTCAAATGTCATTTGATGGTCATTGAGGACAACGCTCTGGGCCGCAGCTTCTGGACGCGGATCGGCTGGCAGGAGCGCGACGGTATTGTCCTGTTCTCCAGTGATACCTTTTAAGTAACAGTTAATGTCATGGTGTAGCTTTTACGAAGCTGAAGTATAATATATAGGTGAAGTATATTGTCTAATATTGATAGGTGGAGAGCTGAACAATGCGGTTCAAAGATGTATTCTCAATTATTGGCCCGGCGATGGTCGGACCTTCCAGTTCGCATACAGCAGGAGCTGCAAGAATCGGCCGGGCGGCCCGGCAGGTGCTGGGTGAGCCGCCGCGTGAGGCCGAGGTGACCTTCTTCGGTTCTTTTGCCGCTACGTATCAGGGGCATGGCACGGACCGGGCAATTGCCGGGGGTCTGCTGGATTTCGCTACTGATGATTCCCGTCTGCCTGATTCCATTGAGCTCGCGGCTGAGGCCGGAATGGATATTTCCTTCGGTCAGGGAACCGGTCTGTTCCCTCATCCCAATACGGTCCGTCTGCGGCTGGTTGGTGCGCAGACGGGGACGGAACTGACGCTTACAGGGATATCCATCGGCGGCGGAAATATTGAAATTGTTGATATTGACGGCTTTGGAGTGAAGCTCACGGGAATGTATCCGACGGTGCTGATTCAGCATATGGACTACCTTGGGGTACTCGCCAGTGTTACTGATGTTATGCGCAAAGGCCAGTTCAATATCGGACACATGTCGCTGGACCGTAAAAACCGCAGCGGTGCGGCGCTGACGGTACTGGAGCTGGATGAGGCGGCGACGCCTGAGCTGCTGCATGAGCTGGGGGCTCTGTCCGCCGTCAAGTCCGTCAAAGTGGTGGATTTGAATGAATCCGCGCAAGAACAGAAAGGGAAGGACAACACACCATGAATTTTCAAACCTTAAGCCAGCTGGCTGTATTATGTGAGGAACGGGGAATGGGCATCGGCGCTTTGATGCTGGAGGAGCAGAGCGAAGAATCCGGGCGTTCCAAGGAACAGGAATTTGCCACCATGAGCCAGTATTATGGGGTAATGAAAGAAGCCGTGCACCGGGGCATGACAGAGAATACCACCTCGCGCAGCGGTCTGACAGGCCTGGATGCCCAGCGGGTTGCCTCTTACAATGCCGCAGATGAGCCTTGTCTGGGCGGACCTGCCGGCCAGGCCATGGCCTATGCGCTGGCTGTATCGGAGGTCAATGCGTCCATGGGCCGCATTATTGCCACTCCGACCGCAGGCTCCTGCGGAATTATTCCCGGCGTGTTTCTGAGCTGCCAGGAGCGTTTTGGCTGGGATGATGACTACATGGTATCCGGCCTGTTCGCCGCTGGAGCCATAGGGTATGTTATTGCCAATAATTCGTTTGTCTCCGGAGCGGAGGGAGGCTGCCAGGCCGAGGTCGGTTCGGCTATCGGGATGGCGGCGGGAGCACTCACTGAGCTGCGCGGCGGCACGCCGGCGCAAGCCGTTCATGCCGTTGGCCTCGCGCTCAAAAATACACTTGGACTGATCTGTGACCCTGTAGGCGGACTCGTGGAGATTCCCTGCATTGTGCGCAACGGCTTCGGTGCCGTTACAGCACTTGCCGCCGCCGATATGGCGCTGGCCGGGGTGCGAAGTGTGATTCCATCCGACGAGGTTATCAGGGTCATGCTGGAGGTTGGCTCGGCTATGCCCGAGAAGCACCGGGAGACGGCTGGAGGCGGATTGGCCCAGACCCCGACCGGGCGGAAGATTATGAAGGATCTGCGCAATAAGAAATAGTCCGCAGCCTGTAGGATTTCGATCATCGGGATATGCTCTGATCCACAGGTCAGAGCATATGGAACCTTTCGAGCTGCTCCCACTGCCCTTCCTGCCGGAGGATTTCCGGCTGCTTCGGTCCCATAAGATCGAAATGCGGGAAGGGCTTGCGGTTATGAATGTGCTGGGACGGCAGCCCGTGCTGCTCGCACCAGCTTCTCAGGCGGGACAGATTGCTGCAGCCCACTTTGGTTACTGTAGTCATCCCCGGGAAGCGGGGGTCCAGCCAATAATGGGTCAGGAAAGCGATCTCTCCTAAGGAGACCGCTTGTTTCCAACGGGTCAATTCTTCTCTGTTAATTCCGAAGGCCATGGTTGTCTCATCCTTATCCTTATATTAATCCGTAATAGTAACTCCATTATAACTTAAGAAAGGGGAGCTCATCATGAACGGGCAAGTTAGAGCCGATATCCGCGCCGGACTTGAGGTGGATATTGTGCTGAAGCAGGATCAGGCTACAGGCAAACTCACGCACGGCGTGGTCAAGGACATTCTCACCAACTCGCCCCGCCATCCGCACGGGATCAAGGTACGGCTGGCTGACGGTCAAGTCGGACGGGTCAAACATATTACGTAATTTCAAAAGCGCTCCCGCCTCAGGCTGCTGGTCTATTGCACAGCATATCCCGGGCCTAGAGCGCTTTTTATAAATAAGAATCCATATGTTCCAAGTGGAGACAATTATCTTTCGATTTTGAGAGCCGCCGGCGGGTTTGGCCAGAAACAACGGCAAAAATGCCGTTGTTGAAGAAGTGCCAGCCGTTTTTTCGTCTCAGACGTTACCGTCCCATAAATTCCTCCACATACTGGTCGGCCTTTGTCTGGTTGCACAGGTTGCAGGCGCAGACACAGTTGTCCGGCGTGGTGTGGCCGCCTTTGGCGCGCGGCAGCAAATGATCGATGGTGTCACCGTATAAGCCGCAGAAGTGGCAGGTGTAATGGTCCCTGTTCAGAATCAATGCGCGGAAATCCTTGTTGCTGTAAAGGCGGCGGATCGTACGGCGGTTCACCACTACAGCGGCATGTTCTTTGACGAGCGTTACGGCAAGCTCAAGGTCTATTTCCTGATGCCAGCGCCGGCCCTTGTCGCTGTGGCCGCGCATGAGGATCATGCCTTTAGCAGACGGAATCAAGGCAGACGCATCCTGCGGATCAGGTTTAGGTCCTCTGTGTTGCGGGGTCTTCCGCCGGGTGGTGTCGGCCCCGCGCGGCCGCGCTTTGCCCTTGATTCCGTGTGCTGGAGGAGCTGCTTTGCCCTCCTTTGAATGCTCCGGCAAGGGAGCCTGCTCTGCTCCGGGCAGAGCGGCCTTGGAAGCTGCAGCAGCCGGGACGGGGGGGACTGGATGGCGCGTAAGTACGAGCGTATCGGTCAATCCGGCATCGGAGATCACAGTGGCTGATACGGCTGCTGCCCCTTTTCCACGTACAGCCGGCCTGGCTTTGTCCGCTAGAAGCTTCTTGCGGCACTCCCGGCAGGCACCACGGCGTGACTGGCCCTTGGAGCGCTTGCCTGTGCGCCGGCGGAATTCAGTTAGAGGTTTATACTGCTGACAGTAGGCGCATTGTTTGGATAATGGCAGATGGGTATCGGTCATAAGTATGTGTGGAAGGCTGCGTTGATGCGCCTGTCCAGTCCCCTTCTTTTTTTAAAATATAAGGATTTTTTGTGATAGCTTTAGTATAACGCAAAGTGCGGTGAATCACACAGCAGGCGGTATCAGTTGGATATCCCCTAATTTCTGCTGGACGGCGGCGTCCAAAGGCGTTAGAATGGCAGTGAATATAAAAGGGCTTTCATTTAGGGCCGGCGGGAGTGAACCGGATTGACAACGATTTATGATATTGCCAAAAAAACCGGCTACTCGCCAACCACGGTTTCCAAGGCGTTCAACAATTATTCCGATGTGCGGGAGAAGACACGCCAGGAAATCCTGCGGACGGCCCAGGAAATGGGGTATCTGCCCAACGCGCACGCCCGTACCTTGACGACCAAGAAGTCATGGACCATCGGTGTGCTGTTTGTGGAGGGGACCGGGGCGGGTATCCGCCATCCATTTTTCAGCGCGGTGATTGAGAGCTTCAAGCAGGTTGCGGTAGCCAAAGGCTATGCCCTGATGTTCATTTCCAAGGATGTCGGCGGCAAGCAGAGCGGTTATCTGGAGAATTGCCGGATTCGCGGGGTCGATGGGGTTGTGGTTTTCCTGTCCGACTATAACGACCCTTATTTCCTGGAGCTGCTGGAAAGCGATATTCCCACGGTTATTCTGGACTATGATACGGCCCAGTCGCATACAGTCTGCTCCGATAACAAGGCGGGAGCGCTGCTTGCGGTTAATTATCTGGCATCCTTGGGGCACCGGAGAATCGCCCACATTTCCGGAGGCGGGAACTCTTTTCCGGGAAGCCAGCGTGAACTGGGGTACATAGAGGCCATGGAGCAGCAGGGGCTTGACGTGCTGGATGGCTATATCGCCGAGGGTGCTTTTTTTTCCAGGGAAAACGGCTATAAGGCCATGCTGAAGCTGCTTGAGCTGCCTGAGCGTCCGACAGCTGTATTTGCTTCGGGCGACCTGCTGGCACTCGGCGCGGTAATGGCAGCCAAGGACCAAGGTTTCTCTGTACCGTCAGATATTTCGGTGATCGGCTACGATGACATTGAGATTGCTGCGTATGTGTCGCCGGCGCTCACGACCATCCGGCAGGATACGGAAATGCTGGGGACACGGGCGGCAGAGATTCTGATTGCTTCAATCGACGGCAAAGGGCAAGCGAAGGAAGCGCTGATGCTTCCTGTTGAAGTGGTTGTGCGGGACTCCTGCGCGCCGCCAGGTGGAGAATAAAGCGCTTCTGCCGGGCGCGTATTTTTTTTCGAAATAATCGAAACCGGTTTCGATTATCCATATAAGAACAAAGGGAGATGGCTGAAATGACAAAAGTTCGCACAGTGATAACCGCCAAGGATACGGGAGAGCGCTTAGCCCCAAGAGAAGGGATCGTGTTCAGGGCCCGTACAACCGAAGAACAGGCCGATGTGCAGTTGCAGCCGGAACGGGAGTTTCAGCAAATGCTTGGTTTTGGCGGCGCTTTCACAGAAGCTGCGGCCTACACGCTGTCACGGATGAGCCCCGGGAAGCGGGCGGAGGTGATCCGGCGTTATTTTCACCCGGAGGAAGGGTTGAACTACAGCATGGGGCGTGTGCATATCCACAGCTGTGATTTCGCGCTCGGTAATTATACCTATGTGCAGGATGGAGATACGGAGCTGGCGACCTTTGATATTGCCCATGACCACAAGTGGGTGCTTCCGCTGATTAAAGACGCGATGGAGGTCAAAGGCGGCCCGATCACAATGCTGGCCTCCCCGTGGAGTCCCCCCGCTTGGATGAAGACCAACGGCGAGATGAATAATGGCGGTTCGCTGAAGCCGGAATACGCGAATGTATGGGCCCGGTATTACACGAAATTCATTGAAGCCTACCGCAAGGAGGGGATTCCGGTCTGGGCAGTCTCGGTGCAGAATGAGCCGGCAGCCGTTCAGACCTGGGATTCCTGTGTGTACAGTGCGGAGGAGGAGCGGGATTTTGTCAAAAACCATCTGGGCCCTGTGCTGCATGAAGCGGGAATGGCGGAAGTAAACATCGTCATCTGGGACCACAACCGCGATATTATGGTCGAACGCGCCTCCACCGTGTTGTCCGATCCCGGGGCTGCCCGGTATGTCTGGGGTACAGGCATTCACTGGTATGGCGGTGAGGAGTTTGACAAGGTGGCCCAGGTGCATAAGCTTTTCCCGGATAAGCATCTGCTGTTCACGGAAGGCTGCCAGGAGGGCGGTGTGCGTCTGGGGGAATGGTTCACCGGTGAACGCTACGGGCGGAATATGATCGGTGATTTGAACGCCTGGACGGAAGGCTATCTGGACTGGAATCTGGTGCTCGACGAGACCGGAGGGCCGAATCATGTGGGGAATTTTTGCGATGCCCCGGTGATTGCCGATACGACTTCCGATGAGGTGCATTACAACAGCTCCTATTACTACATTGGGCATTTCAGCAAATTTATTGCACCGGGCGCTGTGCGCATTGGGCTGGAGTCAGCTGCCGCAGGTGTCCTGTCCACGGCATTCCGCAATCCGGACGGCAGCCTCGCGGTTGTGCTTATGAATGAGGGGGAGAATGTGCGCAGCGTCACTTTGGGTCTGGGTGATGAGTTGGCCGAATGCGAGCTGCCGCCGCACTCCATCGCAACACATGTCATTTTGTAAAAACGTTCAGATCCAGACTCTTGCTGGCATAGCATAATTTTGAGGAGGCAGGTTTATGAGCCATTATTATTTTGATTCCGGTAACTTTGTGATCGAGCAGTTTCATGAGGGAAAGCCTTTCGCCAGTTTTTTGCCGGGTCTTGCCGGACTGAAGGGGATTCCGATGTGGACCTTCTATGTCAACCGGGGCCAGGGGATTTGCAGCTTTGGGG
>RCUU01000218.1_pt1 | contig 33140 bp, 21 predicted proteins | sample 2166211 | NCBI WGS metagenome assembly RCUU01 (sample SAMN09932620, study PRJNA488358) | compost metagenome | feature: garden; material: soil; isolation source: compost soil in phenylacetic acid-enriched culture | place: Germany: Experimental Botanical Garden Goettingen | collected 2016-01-27
TGAAGGCACCCTTCTCGTGGCCGAACAGGGTGGCCTCGAGCATGTTGTCGGGGATGGCAGCACAATTGATCGCCACGAAGGGCTGCGCTGCCCGCGGCGACTGCTGGTGAATGTAGCGCGCCAGCACTTCCTTGCCGGTGCCGGATTCGCCGGAGATCAGCACGGTCGAGTCACTGCGCGCCACCCGCGCGGCCAGCTCCAGCAACTGTCGACTGGCCGGCTCGCAGGCCACCGGGCCTTCCTCTTCAGCCACGCGCCCGGCGGCATGCCGCTCGACCAGACTGAGCAAGGCCTTGGGTTCGAATGGCTTGACCAGATAGTCGGCAGCCCCTTGGCGCATCGCCTCGACGGCACGCTCCACCGCGGCATGCGCGGTCATCAGCAACACGGGCAATTGCGGATGCTGACGGCGCAGCTGGGCCAGCAGTTGGTGCCCATCCATGCCAGGCATGTTCACATCGCTGACCACCAGGCTGAAGGCCTCCTCCAGCACCGCTTCCAGCGCTTCTTCGGCACTGCCCACCGCCTGGTAGGCGAAGCCGCCGATTTCCAGGGTATCGCCCAGCGCCTGGCGCAATACGCGGTCATCCTCGACCAGCAGCACCTTGATCGCCATTACATGCCCTCCGCCAGTTGCCCGTCGATCAACGGCAGCTCCACCCGCACACAGGTACCACGGCCAAACTTCGAGCGCAGGCGCAGCGTACCCTGGTGCGCGCGCACCACGGCCTTGACCACGGCCAGGCCCAGGCCGGTGCCGGTAGCCTTGGTGGTCAGGAACGGTTCGCCCAGGCGGCCGAGCAGCTCGGCATCGATGCCACTGCCGGCGTCGCTTACACACAGCCGCAGGCTGCGCTCGCGGCGGAACAGGTGCACCTTCAGTCGCGCCGGGCCTTCGCTGGCTTGCAGCGCATTTTCGATCAGGTTGAGCAATGCACCAACCAGGGTGTCGCGGTTGCACAGCAGCTCACCCAGGTGGCTGTCGCACTGCCAGCGCACGGCGTGCCCTTGCACATGCGCCTGGGCAGCCTGCTGCAGGGCCTGGAACAAGGCTTTTGGCGTGACTCGATCATTCAACGGCAGCTCGCCACGGGCGAATACCAGCATGTCGCGCACCTGGTGCTCCAGTTCGTGCAGGCGCTCCTTCAAGGTGCCGGCAAAGCGCTGGCGGGTTTCCGCGCTCAGGTCATGCTCGGGATCAGCCAGGTGGCTGGCGTAGAGCATCGCCGCCGACAGTGGCGTGCGGATCTGGTGCGCCAGCGAGGCGACCATGCGCCCCAGCGAAGACAGGCGCTCGTGGCGAGCCAGCTGGTCTTGCAGGCGACGGGTTTCGGTCAGGTCGTTGAGCAACACCAACTGGCCAGGCTCGGCATCCAGCGAGCGAGTGGCAATGGACAGACGGCGGCCGTCGCGCAGCGAGACTTCGTGACCGTCATCCTTGCGCGGGGCAAAGCTGCGGGCGATCACTTGGCGCCACAGCTGGCCGACCAGCGGCTCGCCGAGCAGTTCGCAGGCGGCCGGGTTGGCTTCGCGTACCAGGCCCTGGCCATCGATCACGATCACCCCGCCGGGCAGCAGGTCCAGCAAGTTCTGCAGGCGGTTGGCCAGGCGTTCCTTTTCGCTCAGTTCATCGATGCGCTGGGCGCTGACCACCGCCAGCTCGCCCTTGAGTTCGCTGACCCGGGCTTCGAGCAGGCTGTAGGACTGGCTCAGCTGGCTGGACACCTGATTGAACAGGGCGAAGGCCTGCTCGAGACCCTGACGGCTTTCCTGCTCGACCAGGGTTTGCCCCTGCGGATCAGGGGCTAGGGATACGTGGGCGGCCTGGGGCATCTTGCTCTCTCGCGTGGCTGACCGTCATAAAAACGGTGTGTTGCCAGCGGTGTAGCAATAGCCGTGCCGGAGATAGGGATTTGGGTTGGCTGTGCCGGCCTCTTCGCGGGCATGCCCGCGAAGAGGCCGGTACAGGCAACCGCCAGGCGTCAATCCTCCGCCTGCTCCTCGCCGCCCTGGCGGCTCATGCCGTACTTGCGCATCTTCTCGACCAGGGTGGTACGGCGAATACGCAAACGTTCAGCCGCGCGCGCAACGATACCGTTGGCATCGTCCAGCGCCTGCTGGATCAGACCCTGCTCCAGGCTACCCAGGTAGTCCTTCAGGTCCAGGCCTTCAGGTGGCAGCATGGCGTGGTTGCTGAAGTTCGGCGTATGGCCGTTGATCGCCACGCGCTCTTCCAGGTCGCTGCGCAGGCTGTCGACCATCTGCTCGTCTTCGTCATCGACATAGCGGAATTTCTTCGGCAGCTCGGACACGCCAATCACCCCGTACGGGTGCATGATCGCCATGCGCTCGACCAGGTTGGCCAGCTCGCGCACGTTGCCCGGCCAGCCGTGGCGACACAGCGACATGATCGACGCGGAGTTGAAGCGGATGGACCCGCGCTTCTCGTGCTCCATGCGCGAGATCAGCTCGTTCATCAGCAGCGGGATGTCTTCCACCCGCTCACGCAGCGGCGCCATCTCGATGGGGAACACGTTCAGGCGGTAGTACAGGTCTTCGCGGAACGTGCCCTCCTCGATCATGGTCTCGAGGTTCTTGTGGGTCGCGGCAATGATGCGCACATCGATGCTCTGGGTCTTGTTGCTGCCCACGCGCTCGAAGGTACGCTCCTGCAGCACACGCAGCAGCTTGACCTGCATCGGCAACGGCATGTCGCCGATTTCGTCGAGGAACAGGGTACCGCCGTTGGCCAGCTCGAAACGCCCGGCACGGCTGGTGATCGCCCCGGTGAAGGCGCCCTTCTCGTGGCCGAACAGTTCGCTTTCCAGCAGCTCGGCCGGGATCGCGCCGCAGTTGACCGGCACGAACGGCGCCTCGCGGCGCTTGGAATGGTAGTGCAGGTTGCGCGCGACCACTTCCTTGCCGGTGCCGGACTCACCCAGGATCAGCACGCTGGCATCGGTATCGGCCACCTGCTGCATCATCTGCCGCACGTGCTGGATGGCACGGCTGGTACCGACCAGGCTGCGGAACAGGTTGGGTTCGCGCTGGCGGCCACGCTCGCGCGCCTGGTCGTACATCTCGCGATAGACCTGGGCACGGTGCAGCGAATCCAGCAGCTGGCTGTAGCTTGGCGGCATTTCCAGGTTGGAAAGCACCCGGCGGCGAAGGTCTTCCGGGAACTCCGCAGAAGAAATTTCACCTAAAAGCAGAACCGGAAGGAACTCATCCCACCCAGCCACTGTCTTAACGAGCCCAAGGAGATTGCCCGGAGCGTTTACAGCGCCGATGAGCACGCACAGCACTTCACGACTCGAGGACAACGTCTCGACCGCCTGTTGCCAGTCCTGGCTTGAGCAAGCGAGGTTTTCTTCGCCGAGAAAGTTCAGCACCACCGCAAGGTCGCGGCGGCGCGCGCTGTCGTCATCGATCAGCAGAATCTTGGTTTCACGCCACATGCAATAGCAACTTCCCTAGTCATATCGGCGCCCGAGGGCGTGCTCGACATCATTCCGACTGAATGGTCAGTGTTCGGACGTCTGAAATTCGAAAACAGCCACTAGTAAAGTCAAAAAACACCAGCCAGTCAAATTAATGGCGCATGGCTTTTGGCAACATCTGTGGTCAGGTGAACAAATGGTATACCTTTGCCGCGTTCTTCGCCTGACGGATTTTCGTCATTTCATCCACCAAGGATTGACGTTCGCCACTTGCAACATCGATTAGTTGACGGTATACGGCCAACAACTGTTCAAGGCTGGCACTGACATCGGCCTCGTTGCCCTTCGCCTCGCTCACCATGTCACCGATGCGCAAGCGGCATTCCAGGTCCAGCTCACCCACCGCTTCCCAGTTGCGCTCGGCCAGCGCCGCCAGCAGCATTTCCCGGGTCTGCTCGATCCGGGCGATTACTTCGCTCATGTCATCCTCCTTTATCAGGAAGCCGACGACTGATCGCCGATTGCGTCCCAACCTTCCTTCACAGTGATCAGCAGGCGCGCGACCTCGTCGATGATGGCCGGGTCACCCTTGACGTTGGCCTCGATCAGGCGACGGCTCATGTACATGTACAAGCTGTCCAGCTCGGCCAGGCTTTCAGCATGGTTTTCCAGGTCCAGGCCTTCACGCAGGCCGCCGATGATGTCGATGGCCTTGCCGATGAGGATGCCTCTTTGCGCGATGTCGTTGCGGGCAATGGCGCCCTTGGCCTGCGCCATGCGATCAAGGCCGCCCTGCATGAGCATCTGCACCAGGCGGTGCGGGCTGGCTTCGGACGTCTGCGCTGCGCCGTTGACTTTCTGGTACTGCCGAAGGGCCAACATCGGGTTCATGGATCTGCCTCGTTGCTGCGGTAAAAAGTTGCTTGTACCTGCTGTATCGCCTGTACGTCAAAAAACTTTAGGGGAAAAGCCAAAAGCCCGGGGCGTCTCGCGGACGCCGCCGGGCTTTTGGCATGTTCAGCCGATCAGGATTTCTTGGCCTGGGCGTTGATCGCTTCGAAGATCGAGGTGATCTGGTCGGCCTGGGCCTTCATCTTGCCCAGGGCGGTGTCCAGGGCTACGTACTTCTTGGTCAGCGATTCGGTCAGGGACTCGGTGCGGCGGTCCAGGGCCAACTGCTGGTCGGTCAGGTTCTTGGCCGTCTTGTCGAGGTTGGACTTGCGCGAGGCTAAGCTGCCATCAGCCCCATTGTAGGGCTCTATCGCCTTGTTCATGCGCTCGAACATGCCATTGGTGCCCGTGAAGAATTCCTGCAGCTCTGGCCCGAGCTTCTTGTCATTCATCGCAGCAGTAAACTTTATGGCATTGAATTCGAGGGTGCCGTCCTTCTGGGTATTGATACCTAACTGACCCAGGGTCGTCAGCTTGTCGCCCGCCCCCACCTCAGCCAGCACCTTACGAAGGTCGCCAAGCAGAGAGCGTGTCGTAGGGTCGTTGGTCAGAGGGCCAAGGATCAAATTGTCGTCCTTGTCACGGCTGGAGGTTGTCAGCGACGTGATCGCTCCCTGCAACGTGTTGTAGGCATCGACAAAGCCTTGCACCGACTTTTTCAACCCATCATTGTCAGCCGTCACGGTCAGCGCTGTGGGCGAACGGGTTACGCCATCGGTCGCCAGGGCACTGACACCTGTCAGTTCGAGGGTCATGCCACTGATGGCATTACCGACCGTGTTGGTCGAACTCTTGACCGTCAGGCCATCAATGGTCAACTCGGCATCCTGAGGCCGCGCCGAAATATAGCCTGCCCCGCTACCCGACATGGGGAGCGTACCATCGATGGTCAGCGCCGCAATGCCACCCACCTTGATGTCAGTATTGGCACCGGTGGTGGTGGAGCTGAGCACAAGGCGGGAACCACCCTGCTCATTAATGATGTTTGCGGAGATACCGTTGACGGACATTTCCTTGTTGATCTGATCGCGCACACTCTGCAACGTTGCGCCCGTAGGCACGGAGAGACTGTAACTCTTGGCACCCTGGCTGATGGTCAAAGTACCCTGAGAAATGGCGCTCTCGGCACCGCCAACAAATCGCTGACTGGCGACTTTCGAGCTGGTGGCCAACTGCTTGACTGCAATGTCGTAGCTTCCCGCCACCGCATTGTTGCTGGAGGTAACCTTGACGACCGCCTCATTGGCCGACTTCGCCGTATAGGCGTTGAAGGACGGGGCGTTACTGTCATTGAGCTTTTTCATGGCGTCCTGGTACGCCGTGAGGGCACTACGCAACGCGCCGATCCCCGAAATCATCGCGCTGTTGTTGCTGGTCTGGCGATTGATCTGTGCCTGCTTGGCGGCAGTATCGGACTCTACCAACGCCTTGACGATCTCGGAAATATTGAGACCGGATCCCAGGCCAATGGAAGGAGTAATCGGGCTTGCCATATGTTGTCCCTCTCGTTAACGCACCAATCCCGCGCCTGCAAGACCGACACAATTTACATCATTGGTGTTCGTCGCCGATCAGGCCTTGGCGTCGAACAGAATACTCTTGACATCGTTCAAGCTGTGGGCGATTCGCAGAGCCTCTTCCGACGGAATCTGGCGAATCAACTCACCGCTGTCGCTGGCAATGACCTTGACCACGATCTTGCCCGACTCCTCGTCGGTGGAGAACTCCAGGTTACGTCGTGTCTCTTTCAAAAACTTCTCGATTTCCGCAACGGCACTTTTGACTTCGTCGACACCACCCACCTTGAGCGCGTCGTCTTTCTTGCCTTCTTCGGAAACTTCAGCCGGCAGGACAACCGGCTTGTCGGCAACCGGCTCGGCCGAACGCACGGCATGATAGGACAGGTTCAGCTTGACGCTCACGTCCATTTCCATTACCTCACAATACAAAGGCGGGGAAGCGCAACACCTGCACTCCCCCGCCAACAACTGCCAGGCAGGTTAGCCCAGCAGCTTCAGAACTGCCGACGGCAGCTGGTTGGCCTGAGCCAGAACCGAAGTCGATGCTTGCTGCAGAGTCTGCTGCTTGGTCAGCTGGGCAGTTTCAGCAGCGAAGTCGGTGTCCTGTACACGGCCACGAGCGGCTTCAGCGTTCTCGTTGATGTTCTGCAGGTTGTTGATGGTGCTGGTCAGACGGTTCTGCGCGGCACCCAGAGCAGCACGCGAAGTGTTCATGTTCTGCAGCGCGTCATCAATTGCACTGATGGCGTTGCTGAACTGAGTTTCATACGCACCGGAAGTGGTAGCAGCGTCAGCCGAAATGGTTTTGCTGGCCAGAGCAGACAGAGCGGCACCAGCGGTGGTGTTCATCGCAGCGCTCAGGTTGATGGTGATCTGGTTGTCGCTACCGATGTTGGAGCCAACCTGGAAGGTCATCACCTTGGCGCTACCATCGAGCAGTTTCTTACCGTTCAGCTCGGTACTGGCCGCAACACGGTTGATTTCGCTCAGCATTGACTGGAATTCAGCGTCCAGAGCCTGACGATCCAGGTAGCTGTTGGAGTCGTTTCGTGCCTGCACAGCCAGTTCACGCATACGCTGCAGCATGTTGGTCTGCTCTTGCATCGCGCCTTCAGCGGTCTGAGCGATGGAGATACCGTCGTTGGCGTTCTTGATCGCCATGGTCTGACCACGGATTTGCGAAGTCATTCGGGTAGCGATCTGCAGGCCGGCAGCGTCGTCTTTGGCGCTGTTGATTTTCAGGCCAGAGGACAGACGGGTCATCGAGGTGCTCAGCGCATCGGAAGCACGGTTCAGGTTTTTCTGAACGCCCAGAGAGGTGGTGTTGGTGTTAACAGTCAAAGCCATGACGAATTCCTCGTTGGATTGGGTACTACGGCTTCCGGCCTTGGCAATTCGCCGGGGGTGTGGCCTAGAGAACCTTCGTTATGTTTATCGTCGTCAGAGCGCTTTGCTTTAGGGCCTTTTTCGATTTTTTTTACTGGCATCCTGCCACCCCAATGGAATCAGGTAGTTGACGCCCCAAAATCGCCTAAAAAAAAAGCGCTGACCGAAACCGGTGAGCGCTTTTTATTCGAAGCCGTCCGTCAGTCGATACGCTCGATAATCGCAGACCCCCAAGACAGGCCTACACCGAAACCACTGAGCGCCACACGCTTGCACTGCGAACCGATAACATGTTTTTCCAGCAGCAGCGGGATACTCGACGACACCGTATTGCCGGTTTCGACCATATCCTTGACGAACTTCTCTCGTTGTTTACCCTCATTGAACCGCTGGGACACGGCATCGACAATGGCCGCGCTCCCCTGGTGCAGGCAATACAAGTCAATATCCTCGGCCTGCAACTCACTCTCCTGAAGCAGCGCCTGCAGATGCGCCGGCACCTTGACCAGCGCGAAGTTGTAGACTTGGCGACCGTTCATGAAGAACTTGCCATCAGTCGTACGCAGATGCTCCGCGCCTGCCCCGTCGCTACCGAACAGCGACTTGCCAAGTTGCCAGACAGCCCCCTCTCCCATCCAGGTCGCCGTGGCCGCGTCGCCGAACAGCATGGTGGTGTTGCGGTCCTCTGGGTCGACGATCTTCGAATAAGGATCAGCCGTGATCAGGAGGCCGTTCTTCAGGCCCGCGGCCTCCATGAAGCCCTTCATGGCATAAATGCCATAGACATAACCGGAACACCCCAGCGAGATGTCAAACGCGGCAACATGGGTCGGCAGCCCGAGCTTTTGCTGAACAATAGCCGCGGTATGCGGGAGCCCTTCGGCATCGCCATTCTGGGTGACGATGATCAGGGCATCGATGGACGATTTGTCCAACGACGGATTGGCGGCGAACAGCGCGCTGGCGGCCTCGACGCAAAGATCGGATGTTTCCTGAGTGGCATCCTTACGCGGCAAGAACGTCGAACCGATCTTGCCAAAAATGAATTCTTGATCCTTACCGAATTTCGCACCTTGGGCGTAGTTGTCAACACCCTCCACAGGTACGTAACTGGCGATGCTTTTAATGCCAATCATTGTGGCTTCCCGGTAGACATGGCGGATAGTGCGGATAGGCCCTGCAATTCAGACCTTACAAGCCTCGTCGACGTGGCTGCCCGCTGGCTCGATAGATTAGAGATGCACGTTTCGACTGCCAAGTCACGGTTATACGACCAAAGCGGCGCAGGCCGCAACGTCGCCCTACCTTTCCACACATCCGCCAGCGCGATGCAACATCGATCCCAGCAGATGTGAACTCCTTGCCCATGATACCCGGGCTTCAGAAATAGCACCAAGCCACCACCCGGTATCCTGGCCTTTCCGGCCTCTGCCCAAGATCACTCTTTCTTCACGATCGCCTGCAGGATACGGGACGCGGAGCTCAACCTGGCGTCACCAGAGATCGGCGTCGATCGAACATCGAGGACAGCAAACCCACACGCACCAAACAAGTGACTGATTGCCTTCGTAGAGAAGAAATTGATGTGTTCGTGCCAGTGCTTCTTCTGCCCAGGCGACAGGTCGTTGTTACCCACCATCAGCGCCTCGTGCGGCAACTCCACGTAAAGCAACGTATCGTCACGCATGCATTGACGGATTTCCACAAGCGTGTCCGCTGGGTAGGGAACGTGTTCCAACACCTGACGACAAACGATCAGGTCATAGTCGGACGCACGGATTTCGGCGCCCGAGACGCTCCGCGTACCCGGCACGGTCGCCTTTTTATCGATATCGAAGATGTCAGTCTGGTACCCATGCCCCTTGAAGGGGGTGTTGGTGCCATCCCCTCCCCCCCAATCCAGAACACGCGCCGGATTCAGGTACTGAAGAATGTAGTTCCTGGTCAGTTCGACCAATTCGCTGGGGGCAGTCAATGCCTGGTTGCGTTCGCTGAATCCGGGCTCGTAATACTCGCGCAAACGCTCATAGTCCTCGCCATAGTACCCATCGTACAACCGCGCCATTTCGCTGTCCGAGAAGCGAATATCCAGGAACAGGAACTCGCAGTGTTCACAATGAAGCGTATTGCAAATGCAATACGCCATGCCCTGCGGAACAGTTTTCAATCCCCACTCGGCATCTATCAGCACCGGCGGCCAATTCAGCGCCCGGTGCGAAACGAACGGCATGAGAATGGCTGCGGACATTTGCAAATGCGTGCCGCCACAGCAGATGCATTGCGTAGCGACGCGCTCACGCGGTAGTGAGAACGGAAGGGAGTTGCTCATGATTTCATCCGGTCAATGATGGGTTTGCATGGTCCTAGGACAGTTTTTCGGCAGCGCCGCGTCGTACATGCTGGGCTGCGTATTCAATTGCCTCCATAAGTGGGTACTGCAATTCCAGCCCTAGCTCGATACGCGCCTTGTCGATTGAGGGCACATAACGGTTGCGAAAGCTGGCATCCCCCGCAGCCTTCGCACTGATGGAAACAGACTTGTGCGGCGCAAGGGTATCGCGCACCAGGTATGCCAGTTCACCAATCGTGATCGCTACATCCGAGCCGACATTGTAAGCCTGCCCCGCCTGTCCTTGGTGCAGCAGAACCTCCAGCCAATGCGCCAGGTCACGTTGATCCATGTAGGAGCGCACGGGCGTTCCATCACCACTCACAGTGATGACCGGGGCCTCGAGGGCATCCCGAATGAAATTGCCGATCGCAAAGTGCACATCCAGCGGTAAATCGCGCCCCACGAAGGCGAAACAACGGGCAATCACCACCTCCACGCCAAATTGCTGCCGATACAGAACGCACAGATGTTCCGCGCAGCGCTTGGCAACGCTATAGGCATGCGCTGCGTTGAGCGGGTCCGGCATCCCGGTGTAGTACTCGTCGATGGTCTCCATCTGCGATGGCTGGGGACCATAGACACCACCGGAACTGGTGAGCAGAAAACGGGGAATTCGGTGAGCCACGGCATAATCCAGCAGGTGCCGGGTACCATCGACTATCTGGACATAGCGCTGCAATGGACTCAGGCGAGGACCATCGGTGGAATCGGCGGCCGCATGCAACACATGGGTAAAATCCCCCCCCTCCGGTAACGAAGCAGGCTCCAGAATGTCCCCCTGATGCAGGCGCAACCAGCGCTGGCCGGCAAACTCAGAGTACTGCGCGCAGAATGTTTGAGCGGAGCGACTCAGCACCGTGACCGTCGGCACCTGGGCGCCTGCCTGGGCAGTGGCAAGCCAGTGGCGCAACAGCGCCCGACCAAAGAACCCCGTGCCCCCCGTCAGCAACAGATTCATGGGTTGGGCACAGCATACAGGACAGATTCGAATGTATTAGGACAATGCTGCCGGATGTGGAACTTGTAGTTCGGGCAGAGTTCGAACAACAGTTCCGGCAGTTCCCACAGGTCCTGCGGGTTGTGGTAGAGCGACACGATCAATACCGGGCGGCTGCGCCGGATGATCTGTTCGGCCCCACGCAATACCTGCGCTTCGGCGCCTTCCACGTCGAGCTTGATCAGATCGACGGGCATGCAAGGCAGCAACTGGTCCAGCGCGACTGCAGCGATAGAGGTTCCGCCGCCCTCCTGGCTGATGGAGCAGGCCTCACCCTGCCCGGCATTGAAGGTAAGAATGCCGTAGGACTCGGCGGCAGCCATCGGCAAGCAGATTGCATTGGTGCCTTTAAGGGCGACCTGATGCACCAGATGCGCAAAGTTCTCCGGATCTGGCTCCAGAAGAAACGCCTGCTTGCAGGAGATCTGCGGCCATGCGATCAGCTCATCGTAGCTGTCGCCATCATAGGCTCCGCAGTCCACGTAGGTTATGTCCCGCCCCTGCAGAGCTGGCAGGGTCAACGCATTGATGTACCTCGTCTCGTCAGACAGAAAGCTGGAATACTCCATGTCCAGGCCCAGACGAAAAGCGCACATGCGATACAGGATCCTCCGGCTTTCTTCATCAGCCAGCACCTCGGCCACTCGGCCGATTCTTCCCATCGCGTCCAACAAGAATGGGCGGCTACTCAGCCAGAAGCGCCACCCCAGTTCCTTGGCAAATTGCTCGTAGAGCATCCAGGGCATCAGAGGTGGAGCAAAGCCTGCATTGGCGACGATACCCAGCAACTCATCATAGGCCGCATCCCGATTGAAGATGCCAAGTGCGAGTTGCGCTTGGGGATATTCAAGCGCCAGTGCTTGCCAGTTCACCACGGGCAGGCCCAGCGCCGATGCGACACGAGGCGTCGTTTCAACGAATCCTGCAACCGTGATTCCGTGCCTCTGCATGGCAGCCGCAAGGCTGCGACCAAAATTTCCGGCACCGAAAATCCAGATGGGACGGTCAGGATCGATAGGCGTTTGCGGCAGGTCGCTGGCCCGATCACGGAGGGAAATGAAATCGGCAGAGCGATAGGTATTGTCAGCCATTACCATTGCCTCCTGACTCTTCTGTAGTTGGGGACGTTGCGCGTATCGCAAGTGCCTCTGTGCGAATCCGCTCCAGTGTTGCCTGATCCAGGAACGGGTGCATGTCGTCAAGCTCCGGCGTGACGAAGGCGCCTTGCGCGTCGACACGGGATTTGATGCGAGGAACGAATTCCTGTCGAGGATCGACATGCAGGTCGATCAACAGCGGCCCGTCCGTACTCAGCAGATCGTCGAAGCGCCCCAGGTCTTCTTCCGATGCAATGGATGCCGCGCGCAACCCATAGGCGCGGGCTACAGCTGTAAAGTCAGGGAACTCCACTCCCGACTCGGGCGTGGCACCGATGACGCGACCAAAGAAGTTTTCGTGCGTCTGCCAGATGGAGAGATAACCACGGTTGTTGAGTACGATCACGATAACGTTCGCGTTCACCGTCTTGAGCGTCTGAAGCTCCTGGATGTTCATCTGCAGGCTACCATCCCCCGCGAAGCAGATGACCCGTTGCCGCCCCTGGGCCCGCGCGGCCTCTGCCGCGCCAATGGCGGCAGGTAGGTCGTACCCCATCGAAGCAGACCCCGAGTTGCTGAATAGCCGTTGCTCCTTCTGCAACGCACCGACCTGGAAAGGCAGGATGCACGCGGAAGCATTACCACACACCACGATATCGTCAGGACGCAACTGTCCGAAGATGCGCTCGACCATCACGTACGGATTGAGCGCAGCCCCGGCTTGCTGGCGGTGCTCCGCCGAAGCTGGGTACGTGGCCCCGATATGCTGGCACCACTGCACCCAGGCCTTGAAATCAGGCAGGCTCGCACTCGCCAACTCCTGCTCGAGGATTTCGAGGAAATCTGCTAGATCGGCAGCAACGCCCAGGTCAGGTCGGAACGTAGGCTTGTTCAACTCAGCCGCATCGATGTCCACTTGGGCGACCCATGCATGCTTGGCGAAGGCTTGCCAGTTGTAGCTGGTCTGCCTAACGTTCAACCGGGATCCAAGAACGAGCACGAAATCCGCCCCTTGCAGGCAGAAGTTGCCCGCGCGCGTGCCAATCGTACCCGGCCGGCCGGCAAACAACGGATGGTCCGAGGCAATCAAGTCGTGCGTCCAGGCCGTGGCCATCGGGATGCGATAACGCTCGACCAATGCCAGCAACCGCTTTTCGGTGCCTGAAAGCCGAACGCCCGTGCCCCCCAGGATCAGCGGGCGATGTGATTGCACAAGTCGCCTGGCGATGTCCGCGCATGCATCTCGCACTCCATCGGCAGGCTGCGCTCGGACCGACACCGGCGCAGGGATGCTGATAGGCGCAGTGGACTGCTGAATATCCAGAGGAATATCCAGCCACACCGGGCCAGGACGCCCCCCCACTGCCTCGGCATAGGCCTTGGGCAGCATGACCTCCACGTCCTTCTCCGAGCGAACGATCTGCGCGTACTTGCAGACCGGGCTAGCCATGGCAATCGTGGGGCCTTCCTGGTCGCCCAACTGACGCAAGCCCGGCACATCCTGGAAGGAGACGCAGGTCTCGCGTTTGATCTGGCCCGAGAGCACGATCATCGGAAAGGAGTCGGTGAACGCGCCATGAACGCCATTAAGCGCATTGATGGAGCCCGGCCCCGTGGTAAGCATCACCACCGCAGGCTTGCCGGTGATACGCGCGTAACCTTCGGCCGCCATTGCACAGGCTTGCTCGTGGTGCATGAAGGTGCAACGCAGCCCTTCATGCCCTCCCAGGGCCTGATTGAGGAACATAGCGCCACCACCGGTCACGGTAAAGACCTGCTCGACGCCTTGCTGCACCAACCACTGCGCGATTCGCTCGGAGACACGCATGTTCAGATCCCCCGATTCAGAATGAGATTTTTGAGTGTCGGCGTTTCACTGTAGGGGCCGTCGATGTGCTCGATGGTCAGGCGCTCGTTGGCCCTGATTGGCTGCAGCAGCTTTTCACCGTTCATGACTTCGCGACAGGACAGCTGGCCCTTATGCAATGGAATGGCGAGGTAGAAGTCCTTCTCGAACTCGTCGTGGCTCAGTACGTAACCGGGTTTCAAATCCCGACGCGCATAGGCACCGCGTACCAGGGCATTGAGGTATTCGGTTTCCTTGCGCGAGATGATGCGCCGGCTGGCACTGACACCACCGCACATTTCCTTGGCCTTGTGGAAGGCTTTATACCAGGTGTCGCATTGCTCGGGCAGCGAGCAGTAGCTGGAAACAGGAACCCCTTCATAGTCGATATCGATATGCCGCTCCCAGGTGCGAGCTCCCTTGCCATAGGAAATCAGCATGGACGAGTGCCAGTCATGGTACTCATGGGTGGACAAACCAATGACATGACCTGGATAGCGGTTACGCAGGTAGTCGATCTGATCAAGGTGAAGCTCATCATCCTCGCTTGGGTAGAGCGAAACGCAGTGATTGATGGCCAACGGGATATCACGCTTTTCGAAGTAGCGGACGATATCATCCAGATCCTTCTCCGAAGCCCCCCCGGTCGAGATGATGGTTGGACGGCGAGTGGATGCAATTTTCTCGATCAACGGCCAGTCATTCATGTCGGAGCTGGCAATCTTGAGGATCGGCATGTCGAATTCGACGCACAGGTCAACAGACGCCTCATCGAAGGGCGTGGCCATCGGAATGCAACTCAGATTTCGGACCTCTTCAACCATCCGGGAAAATTCGTCCTTGCTGAGCCGGGTATCCTCGGTCTTCTTGACATAGCGCAGTTCGGACGTGCCCTTGAAATCGGGGTGAATGAACTCATCCACGTCCCGGAACTGCAACTTGATGGCGGCCTTGACGTTGTTGAAACGCGCGATCGCACCATGGTCGCGGATGATTTTCAGCCCACGTTCAAGCTTGCCCCAGTGGTTATTGGCAAGTTCGAGAACGAACAGGTTTTCAAATAGGTCCTTATCACGTTGGCTGATGGTTTTCATGAATACTCCCGTTGCTCATTTGTCTTGCTCAATTGAAGGTGGCGCCAAGAAGGGTTCACTTCTGGGCTGCCGCAAAATCTGCATTCAGGTTCCCGCCAAGCGGTGATTGACCTGAGTGCGCTGTATGAAAACTCGGCAATGCGCCGCTACCACTCTTTGTGCACTGGCCTCAATCAGGAAGCCACGCCTTGAGCCATTGCTGCGCATAGCGCTCATCCAGCATCCAGTGGGCAAGTACCGTCTCACGCAGGTTATCGGCCTCCCTGGCGCTGGCCTTAAGCTCGCCAAGGTGCATACGGATCGCGCTTTGCCAGTCCCTGCTGGTATTTCTTACGCGTGTCACAGGCAAGCCGTGATAAGGCGGCACATCACTGCACACCACCGGATAACCACATGCGGCGTACTCCAGCAGTCGCAAATTGCTCCTGCAGGCATTGAGCAAGCCGTCCCCCAACGGCGCGAGGGCCAGGTCGAGGTTCAGAGAGGACAGTTTCCGAGGGTATTCATCGACTGGCACCGCATCGTGGTGCTCCTTTAAATAGGGCCGAATCTGCGGTGCACATTCGCCCAGGCATACCCAGTCCACTTCGCCGTGCAATGCCTCGACGACCTCCATCATCAGCGCCTGCATGTCCGCGCCAGCCGGCTCACCGACCCAACCCAGACGCGGCCGCACGCTCATGCCTCGACGGCTTTGCAATGCGCCCCAGCGAGCAGGATGCAATCGATCAGTCAACACTCGAATATCACCGCTCGAACCTTGCAGCACCTCCGCTAGCACTTCGCTGGACACCACCAAACGGTCGGTCAGACCCACGAAATGGTGCAGCGCCCCTTGAATAGCCTCGCAGGTATCGACACCCGACATGTATTCCGCCGTCGCCCCTGGCAACAAGGCATCGACATCGGCGACCTTGAAGGCGCGGGTGAAGAGGCTGTTACGCCGCAGCGCCTGGATTTGCGTTTCGCTAACCTGCCGCTGCATTACCCAAGCATCGGGCTGGAGCCTTTCGAGCTCAGCAGGCAAGTAGGAACGCAAGCTCAGGCGGACATCAGCCATGCCACTAATAGTCATGGACAAGGCTGGATCGACGATGCGACTGTGGCCGCTGACGCCAAGATCGCCAGGCATCGCCAGCACCACCGGTTGCGGGCGCCACGCAAGAGGACTGCAAACCTTCGCGGGATCTGTTTCCAGCTCGAACCCTGACCCTTGCAGGGACAAGTTGCGGTTGTATGCAGGATCGCGGGCGATAAGCGCCAACCACTTGAAGTACAGTGCATCTTCTTCAGCTTCAGTTGCCGGTACAGAGGCCCCTTGCATCTGCTGCTCGTCGTACGACACAACGGCATGCGGCGTCCAGACGGTGAGATAACCGGCCTGGGCAGACTTCAGGCATAGATCCACGACTGCGCACGAGCCATGCAAATGTGCCGTATCCATGCCATCCACCGCTTCGTACAGCGCTCGACGGATCATCAGGCAAGCATCGGAAACAGCACTGTAGTTCTGATCCATTTCCAGACGTTGCATGTAGCCGCCGTCGTTGGCCTGTCCCGAAAACGCCGAGTGGGCCGGCCCCGCCAAGCCCAGTACCGTGCCCGCTTGTTCGACTGTGCCATCGGGACGCAGCAGCTTGGCGCCGACGATACCCACCTCTGGGCGCTGAGCATGGTTGAGCAATGCCTCCAGCCAGTCCGCTTGCACGACGACCGTATCGCTGTGCAACAACATCAAATAGTCGCCACGAGCGTGGCGCACAGCTAGATTGTGGGCGACCCCGTGATCAAGCGCACACTCATTGCGCAACAGCCTGACATTACCCACGTGCTGTGCCATCAGGCCATCAAGCCACGTGCGGGCACCCACATCGACGCAGCCATTGTCCACCAACAGGACTTCATAGTGTGAATAGCTGGTGTTCCCTATCAGCGAACTGACACACCGTTGCACGCGATCCAGACGATCGTTGACGACGATTACAACCGACACCAATGGCGAATCCGCATGACCGTAATGGACACGATGAATGCCAGGCCGATGCATCTGCACCCGCGCCTGAACATAGCCACGCCGATGCAGATGCTGTAACAGCACCGCCTGTTCCTGGGGGCTATGAGCCGGCCCGGTCACGGTACTGACGCACACCGGCTCACTGACATGCGCCAACCCATCCAGCCCGTCGGAATCCTCGATCAGCTTCAACAACAATGCCAGTTCGGTAGCCCCCGCACACTCCGGGTCGAACCCGCCCGCATTCAGAAACACATCCCGACGATAGAACCAGTGACTGGCCATATTGGCCGGGCACGACAAGAACATGTCCAGGTTAAAGTCCGGTCGCAACAACGTGTCCAAGTCACCTTCGGGGGTGGAAACGATCTCATCGGCATATACCGCCCGGACATTCATCGCATCCAGCAACTCCAAGGCCAGCACCAGCAAACCGAACGGCGTGAACGTGGTACCGGCACGCACAAAGCACAGCCATTGTCCTACGCCCTGGCGTACGACCAGATCATTGAGCGTTGTGGCATCGGCATTGGCTGCCTCGTGCACCTCGATGTGCTGATAGCTTTGGGCTTGCAAACTTGTACGGGTGATTTCGATAGCCGCAGGGCGGCCATCTGGCACGATCACGAAGTCGAAACGCGGCAAGTCAAACTGGCGCTCTTCGAGCCGCTGGGCCATCAGTGCCGCCTGCGCTTCAGTCGGGGAACGCTGGCGCAGCCAGCGCTCGATGGCTAGGTTCTGTTCCTGTTGGCCATGCCGTGGGGTAACGGGCTCGCTCGCTTGAAGATTGCACGCCAGCGAGGCAACGCTCGGCATTGCCTGGGAGGTCTCGATAAATATGGCTAACTGGTCCCAGAAGCGGTTTTGCAGAGCTACGTACTTTTCCTGGGCAATGACCAACCCATCCTGCGCACGCTGGATCTGTTCCGGCGCATCGTCGAAAGCCAACCCATACGTCCCGAACTCGTCAGCCCCCAGATGCACCCCATCGAAGAACGGTGACTTCAAAACGACAGCGGGGCAACCACACAGGATCGCCTCCAGGGCAATGGCCGTGGAGGAGAAGCAATAAACGCGCTCGCTCTGGCGGAACAGGTTGGCCATTTCCGTTGGAGAAGATGGCCACTTACTAGTAATAACCGTGCATTTCGCTGCCAGCTCAGGGTGTTGCTTGAGCGCATCGACATGGCGCCCAGGATAGATCAGCCACCCTTTGCGGTGCTGGTCATAGAGGTTGTCCCGATTATGGAAAATGGACGTATCGATAGGTGGCATGAAAAGCAGGCGTTCAGAGCCGAGCCCTTCAGGCAACAGATTTTGCGTATAGGCAAAAATCAGTTCCGAAGACGAAAACTGCGTATCACCGCCAAGCAACCCCGGGACATTCAGAAGATAACGCACGACCGATTGCGCATTGGCCGGATTGCCCGGTACCACCTCCGGATACACCACGATCGGCTCACGCCCCGCTTGCGCGTGCTGCTGCTGCAAAACGTCTGTAAGCAAAGGTGTATGCCACTGTGGATTGGTCTCGGTGGCAAACAGATAGGCATCCTGACCGCAGCGGTTGAGCAGATGGCAAAGCAGGTGCATCACGCGTATGCCCGCCGAATTCTGGCGATAGGGCGGCGCGAAGATATAATACGGACGTGGAGACGCCACATGCAGAGGTAGATAGGTGCGATTGGTCATAATTAGCGCTGAAGCCTCTGAATCAATGCACAGCTATTGGCGTTTCGGCTGAACCGCTCAAGGTATTTTCTCGACGACAGTACGCAGGCGGGGGCGACCATCAGCGGAGCCTGCGCACGTAGCGTTCAATATTGTTGGCGGCATGCTCGAGGTGCTCTTCACCCAGCCCCGGCCACAGCCCAATCCAGAAAGTGTCCTTCATGACTTTATCGGTCACGCTCAGATCACTTGCCACCCGATACTGCTGGCCCTTCATATAGGGCTGGCGCGTCAGGTTGCCGGCGAACAGCAGGCGCGTGCCGATCTTCTGCGCATCGAGGTGGCGCAGCAGGTCCAGGCGTTCGACGCCGCAACCATCACGCAAGGTCAGGGGGAATCCGAACCAGGAAGGCTCGCTGTTGACGGTCGCCTGCGGCAGGATCAATTGCTCGGCACACCCGGCCAGGCGCTCGCTGAGCCAGGTGAAATTGCTCTTGCGTGCGGCGATGAAGTCATCGACACGGTCCATCTGGGCCAATGCACAAGCGGCCTGCATGTCGGTGATCTTGAGGTTGTAGCCCAGGTGCGAGTACGTGTACTTGTGATCGTACCCTTGCGGAAGGTCACCCAACTGCCAGCAGAAACGTTTGCTGCAGGTGTTGTCCTCACCCGGCCCGCAGTAACAGTCGCGGCCCCAGTCACGGAAGGATTCGACGATGCGTTTAAGCAACGGAGAGTCGGTGAACACGGCCCCCCCCTCGCCCATGGTGATGTGATGCGCGGGGTAGAAGCTCAAGGTACCCAGGTCGCCAAAACTGCCCACCTGACGGCCATCGTAGGTCGCGCCCAGAGCATCGCAGCAGTCTTCGATCAGCCACAGCCCATAGCGGTCGCACAGTTCGCGCACCACCTTGAGGTTGAACGGGTTGCCCAAGGTATGCGCCAGCATGATGGCCTTGGTGCGCGGGCCGATGGCCGCCTCGATCAGCGCCGGATCAATGTTGTAGGTGCCCATTTCGATGTCAACAAACACCGGGACCGCACCAAACTGCAGGATCGGGTTGACGGTGGTGGGGAAGCCCGCCGCCACGCCGATGACTTCATCACCTTTGCCAATGGCGCGATCCCCCAGACGCGGCGAGGTCAGGGTGGAAAATGCCAGCAGGTTGGCCGACGAACCGGAGTTGGCGGTCAGTACCCCACGCCGACCGAGGTAACGCGCCAGACGCTTCTCGAACGCCTGGTTGAAGCGTCCAGTGGTCAGCCAACCATCGAGCACGGCCTCAGTCATGGCCTGTAGCTCTGGAGCGCCGATGACTTTACCCGAAGGTGGCACGGCGTGCTGACCGGGGACGAAGCCGGGCGAGGCCAGCGCCAGCTCGGCATAGCGGCCTACAAGTTCGGCAATTTGCTGGCGCAACTGCTGCGCCGTCTGATCAGTCATCGGTTTCCGCCTTCATAGTCCGCGATCTGCTCGCGGCAAAATTGCTGCATGTCCTGGCCTTCGCGCCATGCGCAATGCCATTGGAGGGTTCGCTGCAAGGCCTGCTCCAGCCCCCAGCTCGGACGCCAGCCCAAACGCTGGCGTGCCATGGAAGAATCGAGGGTCAGCAGGCCCGCCTCATGGGGCTGTACGAGCGTATCGACCGCCCAGCGTGCCTCGCCAGGCCAGAGCCCGGCCATGGACTGAACCACCTCGCCGACGGTTGCCGTCCCTTCGCTGTCGGGGCCGAAGTTCCAAGCCTGGGCGACGGCCTGCCCTTGCTCGATCAATGCCTGGGCCAACAGCAGGTATCCCTGTAGTGGATCGAGCACGTGCTGCCAAGGACGCACCGCCCCTGGGTAACGCAAGCTCAACGACTCGCCGGCATCCCAAGCCCGCAGGATATCCGGGAGCAAGCGGTCGGCGGACCAATCACCACCACCGATCACATTGCCAGCCCGTGCGGTTGCCAGTGCAACACCGCGCTCACGCAAGAAAGATTCGCGCCACGAGGCGCAGACCAACTCGACGCATGCCTTGCTGCTGCTATAAGGGTCATACCCCCCCAGAGTGTCCTGCTCGCGATAGGGCCACAGCCATTCGCGGTTCTCATAGCACTTGTCGCTGGTCACCACCAGGACAGCACGGACCGAGTCGCTTTGACGCACAGCCTCCAGCACGTTCACGGTGCCCATGACATTGGTCGCGTAGGTCTGCGCAGGTCCGCGATAGGATTCGCGCACCAACGGTTGGGCCGCCAGGTGCAGAACGATCTCCGGGCGGAACGCCAGCAGGCTGCTCGCTAGCTTTTGCGCATCACGGATATCAGCGAACTCGCCCGTCATCCGTTCGGCCAACCGGGCCTGATCGTGGAGCGCGGGCGAGGTGTCGGGTGCCAGCGAATAGCCGTACACTTCGGCACCCAGTTCGTTGAGCCACAATGCCAGCCAACCGCCCTTGAAGCCGCTGTGACCGGTCAGGAAGACCCTGCGCCCCGACCAGAAGCTACGACTTATGGCCATACCCGCCATTGCGCCTCTCCCAGCTTCCAGCGCTCTTCCAGGTAGCTGCGATCGCGCAGCGTGTCCATGGCCTGCCAGAAGCCCCGGTGTGTATGGCTCATCAACTGCCCATCCTGTGCCAGGGAACGCATCGGATCGTATTCCCATGTGGTCTCGTCGCCGCCGATGTAATCAAAGATGCCGGGCTCCAAAACGAAGAAACCACCATTGATCCAACCACCGTCGCCCAGAGGTTTTTCCTGGAACCCATGAACCCGCTCGCCGCGCACATCGAGCGCACCATAGCGACCAGGTGGTTGCACGGCGGTGACCGTCGCCAGCTTACCGTGGCTTTTGTGGAAATCGATCAGCGAGGGAATATCGACATCGGCCACACCATCGCCATAAGTCAGGCAGAAGGTGTCATCGCCAACATAGTCACGTACGCGCTTGAGCCGCCCGCCGGTAGCGGTGTTCTCACCGGTGTCCACCAAAGTCACGCGCCAAGGTTCGGCATGACGGTTGTGGATATGCATGCGGTTTTCCGACATGTCAAAGGTCACATCGGACATGTGCAGGAAATAGTTGGCGAAGTATTCCTTGATCACATAGCCCTTGTAGCCCAGGCAGATCACGAAGTCGTTGATCCCATAATGGGAGTAGATCTTCATAATGTGCCAGATGATCGGCTTGCCACCGATTTCGATCATCGGCTTGGGACGAAGATGCGACTCTTCGCTGATGCGTGTACCCAGGCCGCCGGCGAGGATGACTGTTTTCATTGTCGACTTACCTTGAGAGGCCGATGCCCCATGTCGGACTGACAAAATACTGACCAATTCAGCAACTTAGCTTTCCAAAGCAAAAAGATTGCCAATTCGGTACATAGTGCGCGCGACAGCGCCTGGAATAGGGCTGCATGGCAGGCGGGAAGACGCCTAGAGTAAGCCTTGAGGCAGACTGCCGATTTTCACGGCTACAGGAAGGGAGTTTCAGATAGAGGGCTGCGATGACCTGTATCGCAGCCCTGTCAATAAACCGCCTCGGCGTGCTATTGCACCTGCGCCAGCCAGGCTATTGCCGAAGCCGAGTCGGCACGCCCACCAAAGGCCGATGGCCAACGCGCCAGCAGCACCCGGGCAATCCCTGCATCGGGAGCGACAATGCCACTGATCTGCAATTGCGCCAGAGGTGTCCAGATCACCAATTGTCCTGCCTCGACAGCCCCCAGACACAGGTCGATATCGGCACCATCTTGAAGTCGCAAGCCACCACAGTGTCCGAACACATCCTTACGCACCATCAAGCAGGCACCGCAGACTGCCGGGCAACTACGCGCCGCTAGCGGCCAATGTTCCTGGGCGCAGGCCTCAGCCGACAATCCCTGCCAGAGCGCCACAACTTGCGGGCCCTCCACCAAGGCATAGCCGGCATGGGCCAAGGTACCGTCGGGAAACTGCAACGACGCCCCCACCACGCCAACCTCTGGGCGCTGAGCCTCGTTGAGCAATGCCTCGATCCACGCCGGCGTGATGACCTGGCAACGCGCAGACAGCAGCACCAGATACTCACCCCTTGCCTGATCGGCTGCCTGATTCAGCCAGGCACTGCATGACGCCCCCTCTTCACCGACCAGCAAACGCACGCGCCCACCCAGATGCTGCAGTGCGCTCACTTCGTGATCGGCACAAGCCACCAGCACTTCGTAACGCGGGTAACGGGTCCGCTGCAACACACTGGTAAGGCATGCCTCAAGCTGGGCCCGATCGCCTTCACTAGCCACAAGGATGCTGACCAGCGGCGTGCTGGCATGACGGAAGTCGATCGATACACCACCTTCCTGCTGCTCCCTGATCTGGGCACGATACCCCAATTGCGTCAGGTGACGGTTGAGTACTTTCATGGACTCTTCAACCAGTTCTGAAGACGCTTGCCCACCTATGACCAGATAATCGTCAAGATGCGCCAGGCTGCCCACCCCCTGAACCTCAACCAGACGCAGCAGCAAATCCAGCTCCAGCGCATGACAATTAGTCTCGCTGTACCCCCCCAGATCCAGCACCGCCTGACGACGCATCACCCAATGACGCGACATCAACCCCGCCTGGCTGCGCAGCAGGTTCAGGTCAGCGCCAGGGCGAGCGACCGCATGCAACCGTCCTTTTTCATCGCGCTGCACTTCGTTGGCGCAAATGGCTTGACAGGCAGGTGACTCGGAAAGCTCAACCATCAAGTGCAGAAGGCCACCAGCAAGCAATTCGTCGCCAGAATGCAAAAGCATCAGCCATTCACTAGACAACTGGCGCAACACCTGATTCAGATGGGCCATCCAGTTGGTGTCGTTGACCTGGATGAAATGCAAGGTATCCCGCGCAGTGGTGATCACCGGGGATTTACCCCCCTTGAGCACTACCAGTTTGAAATCGCTCACGCCGCTGGCCAGCAAGCTATCGAAGGTTGCCTGAAGGCCAACGTCATCGTTGGCCAAATCCAGGACCACGAATGCAATCTGGCCGGGAGCCTGCCGCACCAAATGCGACTGGACCCGCTTGCGTTCAGCCACGTCGGGCGTGGCAGCATCAAGCGCAGCGATCACCTGGCCCGAAGCAGTGGCCAACAGACGTGGCTGCTGGTCGATACCCGGCACCTGCTCTAAACGCGCGACCCAGTCATTCAGCTCTCGCGCACGATCGCCATCATTTTCGCCCGTCAGCGTTTCCACCAACCGCTGGCATACCTGTCGATCGAACACGCTCAACGCCAAAGCTTGCCAGTAGCGCAACTGCAAACTCTCGGCGGTATCGTTGGGATGGACACGCAACAGGTCGCGCTGACGCACCCAACATCCTTCCAACGCCTGATACTGCGCTTGCCCCGCAGGCCAGGCATGACACAGGAATTCCAAGGCCGTCAGTTGCTCGAACAGGGCGCGGTTGTAGTACGGCATCTCGACATACTGACGCGGTTCGAACAACCGTTGCGGATCATCGCTGACACCGCTCCAGGTCGAGGTAAACAACGCTGGCGCATCACTCTGGTCATAGGTGCCTCGAACGAAGAGGTTGAGCACTGCGAACCCGGCTTCATCGACGCATAGGCCCCGGTGCTCGCCATCCCACTGACGCAAGGTGCGCTGGGCCTGGTTCAATTGCTCATCACGCATGACCGAGTTCACTGCTGTCGATTGGAGAGCGCAGATGACATCAGTTTGCTCGATCTGCGCGACCACGCCCTCGCATAGAACCGCATAGGACAATCCAAGGCGGAACGCGGTGAAGTCCAGCCCGACCGGCATCGATGCCAGCGTTGCCTGCAAAGCCGGCACCCGGAACACAGCACGCCAGGCTTGTCGAGCTGCCCGGCCATACTGACGCAGGCGCGCGGCCGCACCCTCTGCTTCCTGCGCACCAATGGCTGCGCCGAGCTTGTGATACACCACGCTTGCATTACCCGCCACATACCCCAGCGCATACCCTTGGGCCGCGATGGCCTGTGGCTGCTCACGCAGGCAGGCAACGGCGCGCGCCAAGGCTGACGCCAGGACGAAATCGGCATCCAGGGCCAACACCACGAACGGTGTGGTAACTTGCTGCAGCACCTGCTCCAGCCGCTTGCGACACAACTCGCCGGTACTGCCTGCCAGCAGCGGCTCCAACGACAGACATGGGATGCCGGCCTGGTGATAAAAGTGTTGCGCACGGGCACGATGCCCGACCTCTCCCTGCCCTAGTAGAACGACAGTCACTTCATTGCACGGTGTAGTCGCGATGTCGACCATAGAGCCCTCTGTATAATGTCAATTCGTCACCCAGCTCTGCCGGGTGGCGAGATTCAGTCCGCCAGCCAGGCATTGGCCCAATGCTGTAGATGATGCGATGTCAAGACGTAGTCACGCAGCACCACCTCGCGCAGGGCATCGCCCTGGCGATAGCTGGCCTGCGGATCGGCAAGGTGCATGCGGATTGCCTCGAGCCACTGCTGCGTGGTGTTTTCCTTGACCCGCGTGCAAGGCAGGTACCCAGCGTAGGCCTTCGTGTCCGTGCAGATCACCGGATAGCCACACGCCCCATATTCCAGCAGCCGCAAGTTGCTCTTGCAGTCGTTGAACAGGTTCTGCTCAAGCGGCGCCAGCGCCAGATCGAGGTTCAGGCTGGCCAGCTTACGCGGATACCCGGCGAACGAAATACCTGCGTGGTATTCCTTCACATAGGACCGCAACATGTCTGGGCACATGCCGAAGAAGACCCAGTCGACCTCATCGGCCAACGTTTTGATCACCTCCAGTAGCAGCTCCAGATCACCTCGGTGGCTGGTCCCTCCTGCCCATCCCACACGCGGTTTGGCACTGGTCTGACGCTGACTGGAAAGCCCCGCCCATAGCGGGGCCGAAAGCATGTTGGGGACCACGCGAATATCGCGATGCATATCAGATAGCGCATCGGCCAAAGGCTCGGTGGAAACCACCACACGGTCGCACAGGCCAATGCCCTTGCTCACGACCTCGCGAATATTGCTTGGCATGTTGCGCACATGGTCATTTTTCTTCGAGGGCTCGATGACATAGTCATCGAGCTCATAGATCCGCCTTGCGCTCGAGAAACGCTTGAACTGGCTGATCTCATGAAGATTATGCTGCATGTAACGACACTGCAGGATGACCACGTCGGGCTTCTCGCGCTCCAACTCGATCAATCCTGGCGTGTTGTAATTGATCCGCCCCTGGATCCAGCCGGCACCCTCCAGCTCGATGAACGGCTGCACGACCCGATAATGCCCGATAGCGTTGGTGTTGCTTGGCAAGGCCAGTACCGACGGCATGGCTCGCGCAATGAATGGGTCCCAACCAGTGCGCAAGCCAGGCTCGAAATTGAAATTAGCCAGCTTCAGGCTGAGGTTGCGGTTATAGGCGGGGTCCCAGGCACTCCAGGCCAGCCAACGCTCGTAGAACAGGTCACGATCCGCAGCCTCGGCGTGCCCGTCCAGTGCGGGCACATCCTGACTGGGGACCATGACAACTTTCGAGAACGGCGTCCAAACCGACAGGAAGCCTTGCTCACGTGCACGCAAGCACAGATCGGCATCAAAGTACGACTGGCTCAGGTTGGTTGTATCCAACCCGTCGAGGTCAGTGAACAGCTGACGCCGAATCACCAGGCAATCAAGGCTCAATGCTGTCCAGTTCTGAACCAGACTCAAGCGGCTCATGTAACTCTCGGCATTCACCGCACAACCGACGAATGGGCTGCCGATGCTACCGTTGAGTCCGAGCACCAGCCCCGCACCAAGCACACTACCGTCACTGGCGAACAGTTTCGGCCCCACTAGGCCCACTTCCGGCCGCTGCGCATGCAGCATCAGGGCCTGCAACCACTGGCTGTCGAACAGCACGCATCGGCTGTCGAGCAACAGCAGGTACTCGCCGCGCGCTTGAAGGCTAGCCTCATTCAAGCTGGCCGCCTGCCCACGGGCCTCGACCTGAACGATGCGCAATTGTTCGCTACCCAACCTTCCCATTGCCGCCAACCAGTCGAGCACGTCGGCGGGCGAGCCCTCATCGGCAACCAGCAACACCTCGAAATCAGCGTATGCCGTGTTCGCCAGCAACGACTCGACACAGCGAAGCAATGGGGTCAACTGTGTACCGGCATGGATCAGGATCGATACACTCGCGGCCTGCTCATGAAGATAGGTGACATGGGCGACCAGACTGCCTATCTCCCCTTCAACCTGCGCATTCATCCCCAAACGCTGGAGGTGAGCTTCCAGCACACGCACAACCTGCGCATGGCCACGCGGGTCAGCCTGCCAATCGGCATAGGTATCCAGGCAATGCACCAGTACTTCGGCGATATGCTCCACCGCCTGCAACCCATGGGTCTCGACCATTCGCCAGAGCACATCCTGAGGCGCCATCGTATCGAACGCTTGGTCAAAGCCACCAAGCGTACGCAGCGAATCCACGTTGAATGCCAACAGACGGCCTACATAGGGCATGCTGCGCATCAGATCCAGGTTGAAGTCAGGCTTGAAGATCGGGCATGCAGGCGCGAGGGTGTCATGACTACCTTCGTCGCTGTACAGGCAGGTGCAATCTGTACGCAATGCCATGCGCTCAGCCATGATCACCAGGGCGTGCTCATGCAGACGGTCGCCCGCTCTCAGCAGGTAGATCCACTCAGCCTGGTCATTGCTGGCCAACCAATGGTTGATCTGGGCGAAGTCATCCCCCCTGCGGATGATATGCTGTGCATCGGGCGCCAGGGGACGCATGGACGCCGGTCCAACGATCAAGACCTGGCTGGGGGGATAGGACTGCCCAGTCAGGCTGCCCAGAGTGACGCGCAGCGCGTGGTCATCGTCCTCATTGCAAAAGATCACCGGCACGATGCGGGGCAGGCTGGGCCATTGCTCGATGCGCTTGGGCAACAGACGCAATTGTCCTGGGGCCAGTTTTCGGCAATCCAGCCATTGAGCATACAGATCGGCAAAATCGAGACTATCGGTACCCACCTGTTGATTGAAGTTGCCTAGCTGCTTGGAAAACGCAGCTCGCATATCTATTTCCTTCCACACCTGCCCTTCTTCACCGGTGTACATTCCAAGCGGCAAATAGCGCACCCAGCCGGCAGAGGGTGCTGCCTCGCCCGAACGCGCGGCGAGCATCTGCAACAACCATTGAGTCTCGACCTTGAACGCTTGCGTCATGGAAGATTGATGACTGAGCCGGCCAGGATACACGCGCTCCAAGCTCAGAATATCCTGCAGGCTGAGCAGGTCACCACGCCGCAACAGGCATGCGTACAGGGCCAAGTCCAAGCGAGCAATGAAGCCTTGGCCATCCTGCACCAACGCGCCTAGGTATTGCTCAACCTGGGCCCGACGGAACAACACATGACTGATGCCACCAAACAGGTTGGGCGCATGATCCGAGATGCTATCCAGCAGGTCAGTGCCCTTGAGCACTGCATTTTCAGGCGAAATGACGAAGTTCAGTGGGCGTGACGGCAGCAGGACATCATCGGCAGCACACAGGAGCCGCTGGCTGATGACCATGCTGACCTTTGGCCAATCGTTGGCGGCCTTGGCCTGGAGACTGATGCAATGACCCAGCAGCGTATCGTCGTCACACAAAAACTTGATCAGCGTGCCACGAGACTGTTCCAGACACGCCATCAAGTTGCGGGCGAAACCTAGACGCTGCGGATTGCGCACGTAACGTAAGGGGTGGATTGACGTTCGCCCCAGCGCCTCGCAGATCGCCTCGATCTGCGTTCCAGCACTATCATCGCAAACGACGATCTCCAGGCTCGGATAATCCTGAGCCAAAGCACCAGCCAAGGTACTACGAAAGAAGTCGGGATTGAACGCTGGAATGGCGATAGTGACAAGAGGATGTGCGTTCACAAGTGCTCACTTAACGATTTAGTCGATCTGACCCGGGCTTTTCAGCCACTACCGCCGGCTTTGCGCCGCGAGAAAAACAGGCGGCATCGTCGCACGAGCCGCCCTCTACGAAAAAACCTCGATCAGATGTAGTTGACCAACGACAAGCTGGCAACCTTGGCGTAGGCCTGCAGCGACGCTTGCAGCATGTTGGTCTGCATCTGCAGGCGCAGCATTACTTCTGCAGGGTCACTTTCGCGGATCGAACTCTGGGTCTTGATGTTTTCGGTACTCAGCGCCTCATTGGTTTCGGCCTGCACATCCAGTGCCTGGCCGCGACCACCGATGGCACTCAGCGACGAGGACACTTGGTTAGTAGCGCTGGAGATGTTACCGATGGCCGAATCCAGCGAGGCGAGGAAGTTCTGCCTGGCTACCGGATCGGTGTCCTGCGGGGTATTCAGCGCGGTACGCAGCTTGCCGATGGTGTCGAGGATGTTCTGGGTCTGGTGGGTATCGACCTTGACCGCGAACGAGTCCCCGGCATTCGGTGCGCCGGACAGCTCGAAGCTGACCCCTGCCGCGGTAGCGGTGGTGCCGTTCGGCCCGCCCAGCGCACCCGATGCCACCGGGCGGCTGTCAGCAGTGACCGGTGCGGCGTACAGCTCGAAGGTGCTGCTGCCGGTGAACTTGAGCACCGCGCCACCGCCCGGGAAAGCGGCCTTGTAGGCAGCCTGATCGGTGATGGTCGCGCCCGTCACCTGCTCGGAGGAGGTATTGCCAGGGCTGCGGGTGCCAGAAACCTCATCGGCCTTGGAACTCAGGCTGAACGTATGACCTGCGATAGCGGCATCTTCATTACCCTTGTCGCCGGCCTTGAAGGTGATGTCCAGGCGCAGATCGACACCGCGGAAGCTGATGCTGGTGTTGTCGCCATTGGGGTCGAACTTGCCGCCCTGGCTGGCCTCGAGCGTGACGTCATTGCCGTCGACGTCGGTAATCTTGTATTCGGTGCTGCTGAGGAATTCGATGGTGTACGGCTCGCCACTGCGGAAGCGATCGTTGTACAGGCTGTTACCGGAGACCTGGCCGTTGGACAGGCTGACGCGACCATCGTCGGTGGCCGGCGCGGTCAGGCTGGTCTGGCTACGGCTGGTGTTGAGCGCCTGCTCGAAGGCGTCGTAGCCGGTTTCATTGGCCGCCAGGCTGAGCATGTCACCCACCTGCAGGTTGAGCTTGCCCTGGTCGCCCTGGTAGCTGTAGGTGCCATCGGCATTGCGCGCGTAAGGCGGGGTGTCGCCCTTGGAACCGGAGAAGATGTACTTGCCGTTCTCGTCCTTGCTGTTCATCAACGAGAACAGCTGGTCCTCCAGCGACGCCAGTTCGTCGGCGTTCGCCTTGCGGTCGGCATCAGTGAACGAACCGTTGCCAGAACTTACCGCCAGTTCGTTGACCCGCTGCAGGATGGTGCCGATGGAGTTCAGGGTGCTTTCGGCCGTGCCCAGGGCGTTGCGCACGTTGACGATGTTGCCGCTGTACTGCTTCAGCATGTTCTGCTGCTGCTCCAGTTGCAGCAGACGCGCCGCCCCCACCGGGTCATCCTTGGCCGAACGCACGCGAATGCCATCGCTTGCCTCCTGCTGGCTCTTCACCGTCTTGGCAAAGTTGCTCTGGTAGTTGGCCTGGTTGGTGTTGTAGAACTGCGAAGTAGAGATGCGTACGCTCACGATCTACGGCTCCTTAAAGACTGTTGATCAGGGTGGCGAAGGTTTCCTGGGCCGCCTTGATGATCTGCGACGACGCGGTGTAGTACTGCTGGAACTTGACCAGGTTGCCGGTCTCTTCATCGATCGACACACCCGACAGGCCGTTGCGGCTTTCCACTGCCGAGGCATGCAAGGCAGTGGTGGCATCACTGTCCATCTGTGCCTGGCCGGCCTTGCCGCCAACATTGGAGACCAGCTTGGCGTAGGCATCGGTGAAGCTGATGCCCTTGCCGTTGGCGCCAACCTCGACCGTGGATTTGGTCTGCAGGTCGATCACCGACAAGGCGTTGCGGTTGTCCGCCGAACCTGCGCCGGTCAGCGCCACGGTATAGCTGTCGCCGTTCTTTGGCGCGCCGGAAACGCTCATCTCGAAGGTGAAATTGCCGCCCAGCGAATTGCCGCTGCCATCGACCATCGGCACCGACAGCTGCAACTTGTTCTCCTGGCCCGGCACGATGGTGCCGCTGCCGATCTCGGTACCCTTGGCGTCGTACATCTTGTAGGCCTGGGGCGAACTGGTGTCATCGCCGAACACCAGCTTGACCGGGGTCGAATACTTCAGGCCAGCCTGCAATTGCGAACGCTGGGTGGCATCGTAGATGTCCATCTCCGAGGTCAGCGTCGGCTGGGTGATGACGCCGGTACCTTTGTTGCCCGATCCGCTGGTGGCGGTCAGCGGCGAAGCCAAGGCCAGGCGCTTTGGGTCGGTCAGGACAGTGTCGATGCCTGCGGCCGCATTGCGGGTCGGGGTGATCTTGAAGCTGTCGCCAGCACTCAGGCCGCCACCATTGAGCGACAGGGTGAACCCGTCGATCACCGGAGGCGGCGTGTCGGTGAGGTCGAAACTGCCCATGTCGGTGCCTTCCGGCAACTTGCGCACGCTGTAGCCAGTGGCGCTGGTGAAGGTCACCTGGTAATCGCTGGTGCTCAGCTTGCCGGTGTCCTTGATGGTCACATCGAGGTTGCCGGAGCCGGCGCTGTTGCCGGTCTTGGCGACACTGCGCTGGCTGATGGCCGCGGCGCTGTTGATATCGCCGAACAGGGTGGCACCGAAGTCACCGTTCTTGTCGATGCCCTGGGCCAGCTGGCTGTTGATCGCATCGGCTACTACCAAGGCCACGCGACCGAGCTCGTTGAGCGCCGGGTCGAGGGTATCCTTGCGGTAGCGGATCAGGCCGCCGAGCTCACCACCGGTAGTGGTGCTGGTGATGTCCATCTTGGTCGAGCCGCGATTGAGGATCAGGCTCATGCGGGTCGGGTCGGTGGCGCTCGGCTGCACTCCGATGGTCTGGGTGGTGTTGCCCAGCACCAGGGCCTGGCCGTTCTTCAGGTAGATGTCGTAGTTGCCGTTCTTCTGCTCTACAACATCGGCACCGATTAGCGCCGACAGCTCGCGCACCGCGCCGTCGCGCTGGTCGAGCAGGTCGTTGGGCTGGCCATTGACGGCCGTCATCTTGGAGATCTGGCCGTTGAGGTCGGCAATCGACTGGGTCAGGGCGTTGACCTTGTCAGCGATCGACGCCATGTTGGCATTGATGTCGCTGTTCTGCTGGTTGAGCTGCGCCGACAGGGTGTTGAAGCGCTTGGCCAGGGACTGCGCGCTGGTCAGCAGCAGTTGGCGCGAGGCGTCCTCGGTCGGCTTGGCCGCGGCATCCTGCATGGCGCTGAAGAAGCTTTTCAGTGCAGCGGTGATACCGGTGTCGCTGCTCGACAGGGCGGTATCCAGCGGCGTGATCTGGTTCAGGTACGAGGTGGCATCGCTGCTCAGCGAGGTGGTGGTACGCAGCTGGTTCTCGAGGAACGCGTTGTACACCCGGCGCACATCGGCCAAGGTGGTACCGCTGCCGATGAAGACCTGGCCAACCTGCTGGCCGCCCTTGGTCTTCTGCACGTTCTGCTGGCGCGAGTAGCTTTCGACATCGGCGTTGGCGATGTTGTTACCGAGGGTGTACATCCCCGATTGCGCGGCGCCAAGCCCCGACATACCAATGTTGATCAGACTCGCCATGGTTCCATGCCCTTAAAGTTTCGTTGCGGTACCGAGCATTGCGTAGTGCTCGTACGACTTCATCTGTCTTGCGATCTGCGAGATCTTGCTGGCGTAATTCGGGTCGGTGGCGTACCCGGCCTTTTGCAACTCTTGCACGAACTGCTCTGGTTTATCGGCGGCCTTCACCGCATCTTGATAGCGCGAATTGTTCTGCAGCAGGCTGACCAGGTCGTGGAAGCTGTCCTGGTAGGAATCGTAGGAACGGAACGCCGCCGTCTCCTTGACGAACTGGCCATCGCGGAACTCGCTGGTGATCGCCCGCGCCTCGCCGCCTTCCCAGTTGCCGGTTGCCTTGATGCCGAACAGGTTGTGGCTGCTGCTGCCATCGGTGTTGCGCATGACCGACTTGCCCCAGCCGGTTTCCAGGGCGGCCTGCGCCACCAGGTAGCGTGGGTCGATACCGATGCGCTTGGCCGCCTGCTCGGCCATCGGCAGCATGGTGGCGACGAACTCGTCGCTGTCGGCAAAGGCCTTTTTCGGTGCCAGCGGTGGCTGGGCCACGGCGCGCCCGAGGATGCGCAGGCCGTTGTCCGGCACGGCGAAGGCCTTGGCCACCTGCTGGCCGTCACGGGCAGGCACGGCTGCGGTATTGGTGCTGGCCGCCGACGGCACTATGCCGGCCATCAGGCGGTCGGTGAGCTTGCTCGGCAGCGCCAGGCGTCGTGAATTGAGCGCGGCGACGTCGTTGCGGGTGGCGGTCGACTGCGCGGCATGCACGGGCTCGGCCACCTTGTTGCCCCACAGCGTCGGGGCATTGCCCTCGATACGCGGAAACGGGCTGGTGTTGGCCGGTGTGCCCTTGTTCTTCGACAGCTGGCGCACCAGTACGTCCTGCAGCCCGATGCCGCCACCTTCGCGGGACATGCTCACGGCCAGCTGCTGGTCGTACATGTCGCGGTACTGCTTCACCGTTTCGGTGTTCATCGGGTTGTCATCGGCCAGCACGTCGCTGGCCTTGCGCGAGGCCTTGAGCATTTCGCTGATGAACAGCGACTCGAACTCCTGGGCCACCTTGCGCACGTTGGCGTCGCTGTCGCGGTCGCCATGCT
>RCUU01000219.1_pt1 | contig 33041 bp, 28 predicted proteins | sample 2166211 | NCBI WGS metagenome assembly RCUU01 (sample SAMN09932620, study PRJNA488358) | compost metagenome | feature: garden; material: soil; isolation source: compost soil in phenylacetic acid-enriched culture | place: Germany: Experimental Botanical Garden Goettingen | collected 2016-01-27
TTCGTCCGATGGCGGCGTTACGTGGACAGCGACATTCACGCCGGCTGCAAGCATCACTGATGCGACCAATATCATCACGCTCAACAACACGGGTGTGCATGATCTCGCAGGCAATGCGGGGACGGGTACAACCGATTCCAACAATTACGCGATTGATACGGTTCGGCCAACGGCGGCCATTGTAGTAGCCGACACGGCGCTGGCCATCGGCGAGACATCACTGGTGACGATCACGTTCTCGGAAGCGGTGACTGGCTTCAATAATGCAGACCTGACGATCGCGAACGGCACAATGAGCGCCGTCAGTTCGTCCGATGGCGGCATCACGTGGACAGCGACATTCACGCCGGCTGCTAGCATCGCTGCTGCGACCAATATCATCACGCTCAATAATACGGGTGTGAGCGACATTGCAGGCAATGCGGGACAGGGCACAACTGAATCCAATCCGTATTCTGTTTTCACTGTGCCAGCGGCTAACGATGGCGGCTCGTCTATACCGACGGCTCCAATTGACAATATAGTTACCTCAACAAATGGTAAAATAACGCTTCCGATTGGTACATCAGGAGTGGTTAGCTTGGGCCAAGAGATCCTAATTTCGATTCCAGCAGGTGCATCACGTCAAGAACTGAAATTATCGATAGAGAAAGTATTGAACACCGAAACCCTGCTAACGAATAAAGAGGTTCTGGCAAGCCCGGTATTTGAGCTTCTGAAAAACTTCCCAGAGAACTTCAGTAAACCCGTAAAATTGACTTTAACATTCGATCCAACAAGGTTGGAGAGTAATCAAGCGTTGGCTGTATTTTATTATGATGAAGTGAAGAAGGCATGGGTGAAAGTCGAAGGCGGCGTCATAAATGGGAATCAAATAACAGTACAAATAAATCACTTTGCGAAGTATGCAGTACTCGTAGTAGATAAAACCAGGGAAGAGCCCATCATACAAAAACCAACAGATCCTACAACGGAAATTACCTTTAGCGATCTCTCTGGACACTGGGCTGAGGCAAGCATTAAGCAAGCGTTAAGCGACGGAATCGTAACGGGTTACCCGGATGGAACGTTCAAGCCTGCTAATACCGTAACACGTGCGGAATTCTCAGTCATGCTGATGAATGCAATGAAGCCGCAAAAAGCTGGAGCGGAGCTGATGTTCACAGATACAGCTGAGATCGGAGCTTGGGCCAAGATAGCAGTTTCACAGGCAGTACAAGCGGGAATTATTAACGGCTATGAGGATGGAACTTTCCGTCCGAATGCAAATGTGACGCGCGCCGAGATGGCAAAGATGATTGCAAATGCGCTCAAGGTATCTGCCGAAGGAAATGCCGCAACCCCTTTTGCAGATGACAAGGTTATTCCTGCCTGGGCGAAAGGTTCTGTGGCAACCCTGAAGGAACTTGGCATTGTAAAAGGTATGGGTACCAACCAATTTAATCCTAGTGCCCAAACAACTAGAGCAGAGGCTGTAATCGTGTTGATGAACATGTTAGATCAGACTAAATAATGATTAGCGGTTAACTACGTTGTTTCCCCAAAGATTCGAACGGCGAATTATGGTTTTGAACAGCGGCGGCTCGCCGCGGCGAACTTCTTTCTCAAAAATTTAAAGGCACCCGAGTGGGTGCCTTTAAATTTTGCTCTGTAGATGAAACGGTGAACCGTACCACAAGTAACGGCAAGTTGTTTCGCGGAATTCCTTGCGGGGCAGGAAGCACCTCCGCGCTACGGAAAAAGTTAATGTCTTGCTTCGTTTTGATGATTCTCAATTTCAAATATGATTATGCACCAAAAATGGCTTGATCCGGTTCTATGCTAGTGGGCAGGAAAGTTGTTTGTTTAGTGCTATAGCCTACGCAAACTCATATGACACTTTAGTTCAACCTATAAGAACATTAGTAACCATACTAAGCAAGATGGAGGAATTTTCAACTGAATCTTGTGTAGTATTAATGTATGTGTTATATATGTAATATAACAGACAGACAAACGAGGAGGTTGGTTTGATATGGAACGGCTTAGACATGTCAAAATCACACATGGTTAATGATTGCCTGCGCCATTGCCGGCGCGCTGCTGATGCCCTATTCGCTCGTAGTGCTTCCAAAGACCGAGAATCCGGCGATGTCGCATCAGCAGTATGTGATCGTGCTAACGGCGGCTCAGGTTTTCCAGAACGGCAGCCTTGGCTTCTTCGCCGCATGGGGCGGGTTGGTGCCTGCGAGCCGCATCGGATTGGATGTGCCGTTACTCCGTTACCGGATCTACGGTGCCGGCCGTCCTGCCGCATTGCGGAAATAGTTTCTGACCGGTATTGCGGGTGCGTTCGTCATCACGCTATTGATTATCCCTCTGATCGCCTTGGTTCAATCCCATCTGCCACACGTGGATACTCCCCATCAAACTTGGTGGAAAGGGATGCTGGCGACCGACTTGCTTGTGCAGAGCATAATCAGTCCCCTCGCTTCCTGAAGACGCGCAGCTGCCATAAGGAGAGATGTTCATGTTCATAGAGCTCGATCTGCAATCTGAAACCCCGATTTACGCACAACTGGTTGACCAAATCGTCGAAGGGATTGCCTCCGGAGCCTTGCAGCCGGGGGACCCGCTTCCGTCGGTCCGACGCTTGGCGGAGGACTTGGGGATCAATCTCCATACCGTCAACAAGTCCTACAATTTGCTCAAGCAAGAGGGCTTACTTCAAGTACACCGAAAGAAGGGCGTTATCGTTCAGCCCGACGGGATGCCCGGACTGACTGAGGCGTTCGAGGAGAAGCTCCGGCGGCAGCTGCGGTCTCTAGCGGCGGCAGCTGCGGTACGTGGCATGACGGAAGAGGCTTTCGCGCAGGAGAGCAGGTCGGTGTACCGGAATACCATTACAAATCGCGGAGGGGAACAGCGTTGACTGTACTAGAGACGATCATGATATCCAGCTTTTATTTGTTTATCGCGTTGATGATCAGCATACAGGCCCATATTGGCTTGCGGACCCTGCTGTTCGGCATCACGCTGCCAGCGGAGGCCCTGCAGGATACGGACGTCCGAGGCATTCGCCGGAATTATGTTTTGCTCACCGGCGGTTTTGCGATCGTCATCGGAGCAGTTTGTTTTTTAATGACGCGTAGTCAAACGACGAGTCGGAGTATCCCGCATTGGGCGGCAGCCATCTTTCTTTTAATAGTTGTGTCGGTATTCGCCATCCGGATCAGCCGGATGTCCGCGCAACGTTTGAAGGCGGCCAGAGGCTGGCAGGTTGCCGTGGAGACGAAGCGCGCAGCAAGCCTCGCGGCCGGCCGGACGCATAGTCCGGTACTGGGCTCTTGGTGGTATGCGGCGCATATCACCGTGATGGCGTTATGCATCTTCTTTGCCGTTACGGGATGGAACGCAATTCCGCAGCAGATCGCGGTGCATATGGGGCCGGACGGCTTTCCGGATCATTACATTTACAAATCCGTACGGACCGTATTCATGATGAACATCGTGCAAGCGCTGATGATCCCGTTATTCGCCGGCTATAATCTGATGATCAGCCGCGCCAGGACATCGCTGGATCCCCAGGACCGGGAAGGTTCGTTACGGAAACAGTTGAAGCTCAAGAAAATCCATTCGATTACGGCTTGGGGCATTTCGCTGCTGGGGATTGCAAACTTAGGATTGTTGCAAGCCGTAATACTGTACGGCTGGAAGCTCAATCTGCTCATCCGCTACAACATCTCGTTCATGTCGGTGTTCTTCTTGACACTGATCGGCCTCTTGCTTTACCTGCGTTTCAGAGGTCTTGATCAGCAAAGGGACATTCCGTCGCAGGAGGAGAGACACTGGAAGTGGCTCGGCAGCATTTACGCGAACCCCGAAGACCCGGCGTTGTTCGTTCCGGATAGATACGGATTCTTATGGACGATCAATATGGCTAATCCGCTCGGTAAGATCATAGCCGCCGCAACGATAGCCGTTCCAGTAATCGCTATTCTCGTAGTTATTTTCAATTTTCGATAAATAAAGAATCTCTGGAAGGAGAGTTCGAATGATGAAAAGCCGATGGATAACGGGAGCTTTGCTAGCTTCGTGTCTGCTGCTAAGCTCCTGGGACGACAACACAGCACTGGCAGAGATGCAGAACATAGCAGCAGCACTGAATACATCTGAGGTGATCGAGTCAAGCTCTGTACCGTTAACCGTGCTAACGGCAGCAATGGACATGCCTGCTGTGAATACCTACGAAGTAACCAGGAAAGCTGCAAAGGAGAAGGCTGATCTCCTCACGAAAACTTACGGCACGAACAGCGTGCAGTATGCCATTATCGATCATGGCAGCATCGTCGTATCCGGCCAGTCCGGCAAGAATGATGAGCAGGGACAGAAGCCGCTCACGAAAGACACGATGTACGGGATCTCCTCGACGAGTAAAATGTTTACCACGGTTGCCGTCATGCAATTGGCCGACCAAGGGAAAATCGGTCTCGATACCCCGGTCGTCCAGTATATCCCTGATTTTACGATGAAGGATGAACGCTACAAGCAGATTACGCCACGCATGCTGCTGAATCATTCTTCCGGACTGAACGGATCGTCGCTGATGAACGCCGTTTTATTCGAAGATAACGATACTTACGCCCATGACACACTGCTGGGGCAATTGGCCGGTCAGACCTTAAAGGCGGACCCGGGTGCTTATTCGGTTTATTGCAATGACGGATTTACGCTAGCCCAGATTCTAATCGAGCGAGTCAGCGGCATGGACTTTACATCTTATATCCATAGATATATTACGGAACCTCTGGGTATGGCTAATACGAAGACGCCGCTCGATTCTCCGGACACAGCGAAGATGGCGGGACTCTATTATCCTGCCTACGCAGGACAACTTCCAGGCGAGACAAGCAACGTGATCGGAGCGGGAGGCATATATTCCACGGCGGAAGACTTGGCCCGATTCTCGCAAATTTTCACGGGGGAAGCGGAAGAAGTCTTGTCCGGTAAATCGGCTGAGGCCATGGCGCAAGACGAGTACAAGACGCCTTTGTGGCCTGACGATGCGGACAGCTCATTCGATTACGGATATGGTCTCGGCTGGGACAACGTCAATCTGTATCCCTTCAGCGAATACGGGATAAAGGCGCTGACCAAAGGCGGGGACACTCTCTATCACTCGTCGCTCGTTGTGCTTCCCGAACAGGGCATGGCGGCAGCTGTTATCACTTCCGGCGGGAGCAGCACGATCGACCGGATGCTGGCGAACCAAATCCTGCTTCAGGCGCTGAAGGAGAAAGGGACAATTGCCGAATTCAAGCCTGAGAAGTCATACGGCGCGCCGGTAAAGGCTGACATGCCGGAATCCGTGCTGCAGTATTCGGGAATCTATGGCGCGACCAATGCAACGATAAAAATCGGTATTACCGAAGACGGCGTCATGTCCATCACTTCGGAGCAGCTGCCCGATAATCCGGCCCAGATCTACGAGTATTCAGCGGACGGTACCTTCCGGAGTGCGGATGGGAATACGATGCTTAGCTTCGTGACGGAAGAGAACGGCCGCACCTACTTATGGATACGTCAATACGCTTCATTGCCGGGTCTTGGCCAAATGTCTATATCCGTGTACAATGCCGAGAAGCTCCAGCCCCAAGATCTTCAGGCAGAGACCAAGGAAGCATGGATAAAGCGTGATGGCAAGAAGTATTATCTGTTGAATGAGAAGTATACGTCGTTCGTTTATTTGGTGGTGCCGCCCATCCAATTGAATGTGTCGAAACAATTGCCGGGGTACGTGTTGGATAAGCGGATAACAGGCCCGAATACGGCCATCTCCGAATTGCAAATTCCGGGAATGAGCGGGCGGGATCTCTCAGGTTATACGTTCTTTACTCAGGACGGTGTTGAGTACCTGGATCTTGGTGGAAGAATCTTAGTGAACGAGGACGCTGTGAAGCCTATCTACGTCGCTAAGAAGTCAATCGTTACGATTCCGCCCGGTGGCTACGCCCGATGGTATACGATAAGCGAAAAAGATGTGGGCAAGACCGTTAAGGTGAGCATGTCTCCAAACGCCTCCTTCGCCGTTTATAATGCAAAGGGAACATGCATCTACTTCAGTGTCATCGGAGGCAAGGATCAGGTCGAACTGCCCGCGGGAGGATCCATTGTTTTCGCCGGAGATGCCGGCACGAAGTTCGAGATTTCCGCACAGTAACGTCGCAACAGGTATTTCATAACTGGCCAAGATACAGCCCTGCGTATAAGAAAGAAGAAGATTTTTCAAGAAAAATTGGATGAATTCCAGCTAAAAATATCTATAAAAAGTGCCTTGATTCATTCCAATAGTTGAACAAAGCGACATCAATGAAAGGGCCACCCGCGAAGGATGGCCCTAAAGCTTGCCGTTACAAACAGCGCGGTGAACTGTATCATAAGTAGCGGCAAGCTTTTCGGAAAAACCGCAACGGGCTTGTAATGCAGCATTGCCCCACAAGGGTCAGCTTCTTTTCCGCTTGCGGGGCATGAATTTGTATATGTGTGTGTGGGTTTCGGTCATGATTAAGCAATCTGATATTAGAGTTTTCTTGCCTTGATTACGAAAGTTACAGGAAGCATCTGTGCTTTTTTTGCAAAATCGCTGTTATGTATTAGTTCATCATCCGATTGCTCAATCATTTGCTCAATGACAAATCCCGCTTTTGAGAGCGCATTTACATAGGTTGATAGTTTTCGGTCCGATAATGTTAGCGTACTTTCGTTAAGAGATACCGAATACCACGATTCATCGAAATAATTTTTTTTAAAAACAAGCATATTATTTTCTGCAACAACACATTTGTGTATAGGGTGAGACCAACTGAAAATAAATACGCCGTCTTTTTTTAGATAAGAAGCAATCCGGCAAAAAGTACCCTCGAGGTCGGTTGTCCAGCCTATGGCATAAATCGAATAAACAAAGTCAAAATAATCCTCTGGTATGCCACATTTTTCTTCCATGGGAGAACAGATTAATTTTGCTGAAAGACCGCACGCCGTCAGATGTTGCCTTGCCTTTTCGATTTGGTTTTCTGATATATCCATACCCCATAGTTCAGATGCTTTGCGTTCCCCCAGATATTGCAAAGATTGACCGCTTCCACAGCCTATCTCCAGCATCTTTTTTCCTGAAACATCGCCAAAAAGTTGGCATTTTTCTTCTGAGACAAATGCTCCATATAAAGGAAGTGCGGTTGCCCCTAAAACATCATTTCCTTTTGTATCCCAAAAGATGCTGTTTGTTTTATGTATAGAATTCTTATCCATGTCGACCGAGATGGCGCTGCCAACCTCGCCAGCGCCTATAATGTTTGTTCTATAAACAGAATTTTTGCCCATACAGACACCCTCCCCAAATATAAATAATATGAGCCTAAACGTATATATCCCTACTTGTGTGTTATCCCACTAACAAATATCGAACACGCACTCTGAGGTCATATACCATAGAATAATTTACCATTTCCCTATGAACAAATCCACCTAAAATCATCCATCCAGCGTCTATTTGATCTCGCAGACATGGCCGACCCATCCTGCGGAGTGGTACCGGCCTGATGCAAGTCCTTCTGTTTCACTGGTTCAATCTTTGTATCCTTCTTCTGTTCAATTAGCTTTTTCTGTTCAATTTCTAATGGAACCAATATCTTTACCCTCTCTGACTTGGATAGGCTGGAGCATATTTGCGGTGCGCCGGAAGATAAGGGGAGAACTGCGCTTTGGGAAGGTATGGGGCCCTTAATCAATTCATTAAGGGTAAAAATACCTGAGAAGCCGCCGAAGGGACGTGAAGGGCGATTCACTTATATAAAAAAACCTTAAGATTTTCTTTCTTATCAAGGGTAGCAAGCAGAACGTTTTTTAATTCGGTCTGATATAAACGTTCCAGATTGGAAACGACCCAATCTTCGTCCTTATGCATTTCTATTAACTCCTTGGAATTAATTTTTCCATCCTTAATAATCAGCTTTGGTAAATCGAAAGGCTCTGTTTTCATTTGGCAGTCTGCAGGCGTAATTGGGTCATATATTGGATCTAAAAATACGGAGATTTTTCCATCTGCCTCCCAGATAGCTAATGCTACTTTCTTCACATCCTCTACTTTTTTCTCCCGCAACTCTTCCAATAAAATATCTATTGATATTCTTGCCTTTTTTAATCCTTTATAAATGATTTCTCCATCCTTAACAATGTTGATTGGTGGAGGTGTAATCAAATTTCTAAACCAAGGCCATTTTAGGATAATAAAAATACCGCCAAGATATAAGGCAACTAATACAGTTGTTGTAACAATGGAGCCTTTTAGCCCAAGCTTCTCATCGGATAAAGGGTGTGCAATAATATTTCCAATTACTAAAGCTATAACAAAATCAAGGAGTCTTAATTGGGCAATGGAACGCTGTCCTAAAAATTTAGCAACAATCACTAAAAAGAAAAAAGCAACCAGAGCTCGAAGAATCCACTCTATTGTAGTAAGTGTTTCTTGTCCTTGAAAAAAATCCAAGTGAACGCCTCCTTCTCTCCAAAAAAGCTGCTGTTTAGTGGAAAATTGAACATATAGGAAGTAGTATGCTGAATAATCCTCATTTTGATTCATCATGGGATTAGGACGGTGAACCAAAGAATAGCGGATTAAATGTAAACGTGCTAAAACATAAAACAGCACCTGTTTCCATATTAGGCTTCAGCGATGTTCGGGGCATATTTAGAACGTGATTGTTTTCTACACGGACAGCGAACCGGATAGCGGTCAGGGCGATATCCAGGCGAACGGGAAAACGTATCATCATAAAGGTGAACAATGTTGGATGAAAATCCGATAATAGTAAGGATGGCCCAATTCCAGCTGTTAAAAGGAGAGTACATATTGCCGAATCAATTCGTAAAAAATATCATCGTATTTTGTTTGGTTCTCGTATTAATACCAGCAACTTCCATTTGGGCCGCATCCGTCATTACGGACCCGGTTTTGGCGAAAGCTATTCGAGCGGAATTAAAGCTGCCGGCTAATAAAGAGGTGAAGGCCGTTGATTTGAAGAAGCTGGAATCTTTGTATCCTATGGATTCGAGGAGAAAAATTACCAGTTTGCAAGGATTTGAATATGCCATTAACATTCATAGCTTATTTCTGCCCGGCCAAAAGATAAAGAATATAACACCACTCAGCAAGTTGAAAAAACTAACGTTTTTAGCTGTTGACGGGAATCAGATTACAGACCTTTCACCGCTTTCCGGGTTAACTTCTCTGCAAACCCTCGTTGTTGACGATAACAAGATAAAAAGTCTAATGCCCTTGAAGAATTTAAACAAGCTGACCGATCTTCTTGCTGGCAACAATCAGGTGACAGATCTGCATCCTATCGAGAAATTGAAGTTAAAATGGCTCATACTCAGCGGAAATAAAATTCAAGATTTGACACCGCTAAAAAATCATCCCACATTGGAGCATCTTTATCTGGACGGTAACCTCATTCAGGATATTGAAGTGCTCGAAACGATACCGAATTTAAGAGAAGTATCTTTAGGAAACAACCCGTTGAATCAGCTAGCAACGCAGGTTGTCAAAAACCTAGAGGATAATGGTGTCGTTGTAGATTTGGGAAATAACGATGATTAAGCGGAAAATGTCTATTAAAACCAACAAAGAAATCGCTCTTTTGGGGAAATGGAGGTACCACCCAGCCATTTCAAAAGGAGCGATTTTTTGTACATTCAATACACTATGGACCAATTTTTCTTGCCAATGGATTTGAGGAAGACATTCCAGAACGCCACTCGTTCGTGTCGTTAATGCAGCTGTGAATCGGCTAGAAGGCGCCATCTTCGACGCAGCCTGCCCGGGTGGCGGCGTAACAGCTGCCCCCCTAAAATGCTCACCAAAGTCATCATTTACCCATACATCCAGCGTATCTATTCTTCCCGGCAAATTGCCAAAGCCGTGTCTTCGATTTTGACGACTCGATTTATGGTTGGTTTGCACTTGACGTAGGTGTCGCAGCTGCTCATGCTGTATGGTGGGGATCGCCAAACAATGATCGAAAATCAAAAAATGAATTTGCAAAACAGTTCTTAAATGAATTTCTAACAGGCTACTTTAAGCAAAACCACTTGGACAGGTACTGGATTCAACTGATTCCCATGTTCATGGACTACAGGAATATAAGTTCTTTCTTCTGGTGGCTTGGTGTTGGGATGGGGATGAGGGCACTCTTGCACAATTTACCTAAGGAGTGGTAGAAATGGCGCGTGTTTTATTTATTAATGGTGGATCAGAAGGACATATCAATCCAACTATTGGAGTTGTGGAAGAGCTTATTTCGCGTGGAGAAGAGGTAGTGTACTTTTGTATAGAAGCTTTTCGCGAGCGTATGGAGAAGACAGGAGCTTCAGTACGGACCTTTGACGATCAAAAATTCTTAAAAGCTTTTATCTCAGGCGGAAGAGATTATTTACCCGAGAGAATCAACGGTCTTTTACTTACGGCAGATATAGTCATACCAAGCGTTCTTGAACAGATCGCAGGAGAGCATTTTGATTACATGATCCATGATTCCATGTTTGGTTGCGGACGTTTGCTTGCTCAGATTCTTAAGCTTCCGGCAATCAGCTCTTGTACTTCTTTTGCCCAGACCAAAGAACAATTCGATAAAATGCTCGAACCGTTTTACGCGGAAGTCCCTGCAGAAATAGTTAAACCTATACACGATAAATTTCACAGCCTGACGGTAATGGTGAAGGAAAAATATGATGTGGAGATTCATTCCCCTTACGAAGTGTTTTGTAATCCTGCACCGCTTACCATCGTTTATACAACAAGGGAGTTTCAACCGGATGGAGAAGCATTCGGCCAAACTTATAAATTTGTAGGTCCATCCATCTCTTCACGGTTAACTCAAGAAAACTTTGACTTTGCTGTAATTCAGGGGAAAAACCCGATTTATATTTCACTGGGTACAGTTTTTAATCAGGCAATTGATTTCTATAAACTCTGTTTTGAGGCATTTGGGAACACTGATCATACGATTGTTATGTCTATTGGGAATAAAACCCGAATTTCTGATTTAGGGGAGATTCCTGATAACTTCATCGTCAAAAATTATGTTCCACAAACGGATGTACTGCAGTGCGCTAATTTATTTATTACACATGGTGGAATGAACAGTACCCATGAAGGTCTCTATTACGGGGTTCCGCTAATTGTAATCCCACAAAGCGCGGATCAGCCGGTCATAGCCGGGCAAGTCGCCAATATCGGAGCAGGCATTCAATTACAAATGCAAAGCTTGACAGCAAATCAACTGCGTGAAGCCGTAGATCAGGTGTTAAGCCTCCCATCATTCAAGAAAGCTGTTGCGAATATTAGGGAATCCTTCCGAAAATCGGGCGGGTATCATCAAGCAGTTGATGAAATTTTCGATTTCAAGAGTCAATATCCTATCTAACTTCATATAGCGTGCTGTTCCTTAATCATCTTTCGAGTGTGCTTAGGCGTATTTGCGGATCGTATCGGCCAGCCGATCGGCGATGTAATGCGCTCCTGAAGCAAGCTCATTACGGTCAAAACGCATCTTAACAAAACGTTCATCCGCATCAAGCGCTTCTGCGAACAGGCCGGCGAGCCCGCGTGCCTTGCGGTCGATCTGCATCAGCAAGCCGACACCATTCTCATCCGGATAAAAAATAATTTCAAGTTCGTCCAGTTGGCCACGGAACGAAGAGGCAGGGACAAATTCAAATTCCTGGACAAAAGGCAGCCCGTTAATTTTGCCATAATGGGGTGCATATTCACAGCTTACCTCACGAAGCCTAAAGCCGAGCAGATTGACCGCCTCCAGAATTATAGCAGAATGCGGATGCGGCCCTACTTGGAGATGATCCTGATCGGATGGATCAAGCGCTTCCTTGATATCCAGACCAGTGTGAATCCACACGGGCGTTCTGCCCATTGTCACCGGGGTGAAAAGCGGGAGCTGGAAGGAGACGGGGAACTCATAGACTTGTTCCGCTTTTATGGTGAACTTCTCAGCCAACAGAAATTTGCACACAGTTGCTTCCACATTGGACTTCGAATCATTATGCTCCTTCACATAACGCGTTCTGACAAAAGCGTAAACATCATCGACTTTCTGATCCACACGCCCCCCTTGAATCCGGACAACACCGGTGATGGTATCTCCAGCGCTCACCGTATCTTGATGGAGCATAAGATTAACCTCAGCGGCACCAATTCCGGCACTCGCTAGCATACGTTTGAACATGGACAATGGAAATAACTCCTCTCTTTTCGTGGCATACTCCATGATACGCATAAGTAATCTCTGAGGTTTCGAGGGTTACGGAAGGCAAATAATTCTGTCAAATAATTCTGTGATTGATGATTTCAGATTTTTTTCTCTTCTCAAGAATCACAGCAGTAACATAAAAGCCTCCTTTTCCACGGGGAGTGGTTAGGGAGGGAGGCTTTGTAAGGCATTACAAGTCCTGTAGAAGCAATCGCTGCAGATTTCTTAACTCGGAGCAGTCTTTTTTTTGCGTCAGCGATTTTCATTTCTGCGTTCCTTACGCAGCAGGTAAATAAAATACGGCGCTCCGATAACCGCCGTAATGATGCCGACAGGGATCTCCAGCGGGATGATCAGAATCCGGCCAAGCAGATCCCCAAGCAGCATCAGATCCGCTCCCATGACTGCTGCCATGGGCAGCCGCCAGCAATTGCGGCTGCCGACCAGCGCCCGGGCCATGTGCGGGGCGAGCAGGCCGATGAATCCGATCGCGCCTACTGCAGAGACGGAGACACCTGCCATTGCTACAGATAGCAGAAGCAGCCACAGCCGTTCTCTTCGGACCAGCAGGCCGAGAGATTGGCTGATTGTATCGCCGACCTGCAGAATGTCCAGTTTCCTGGTGTTGGTCATCGCGATAACTGCCAATATCGAGATTAGGAGAAACAGAGGTTTTACCTGATCCCAGTTCCTTCCCCACAGGCTGCCTGACATCCATAACAGAGCCATATTTACGTTAGTTGGATGCGTAACCATAAAGTATTGGATCCCTGCCTGGAAGACCGCGCCAATCGCTACTCCCGACAGCGCAAGCGGGGCAGGGGCAAGGGTCAGCTTCCGGCTGACCAGGACCAAAATAAAGAAAGACATCATTGCCCCTGCAAAAGCTGCCGCTGGCAGCACCCATAGGGGGGCTCCGGGCAGAAGGAAGATTGCGGATACCGCAGCGAAGCCCGCGCCCTGTGTAATCCCGATTACATCCGGGCTGGATAGATGATTGCGGAGCAGGGATTGCAGAATTGCCCCCGCTACCGCCAGACCGCATCCGGCCCAGAGGGCAATCAGCACGCGCGGCAGCCGGACCTGATGCACAATGAAGTAGGACGTACTCTTAGAGTCTGTCAGTCCACCAACGATCCCGGCTGGCGAAATCGAAACAGCTCCAGAGGAGAGAGAGAACCAGCAGAGCAGCAACATCAGCATCAGGGCCGCAGATAAAAGGATCCGTTGCCTCATGTCCGCATCCCCCTTTGTCTGCGTGCAAGGTACAGGAATGCCGGCGCCCCGACTAGTGCCGTCACGATCCCTACCGGGGATTCGAACGGAAAAGCTATCCAGCGGCTAAGCACATCAGCTGACAGCAGCAGGATGCTTCCCAGCAAAGCCGTGAACGGGACCAGCACCTTCAAGTTACTGCCGTTTGTCATAGCCCGGGCCATATGCGGTACGATCAGGCAGACAAAACCGATAGGCCCGCAGACCGCCACCGCGGAACCGGCAAACAGCACCACCAGCAGCATGGAGGCTGCCCGTACGGCATTAAGCTTTGTACCGAGTCCGATCGCCACTTCATCATCCAGCACCAGCACACGTAAAGAGGGCAGCAGACAGACGAGCAGGATTAATCCTGCGCTTACAAGGGGGACCAGCAGGCGCACATGCTGCCAGCCTGCATGATTCACTGAACCGACCAGCCAGGAGACCATGCTCTCTGTCGAGTAGTGGTCCAGAATCATCGCTCCCTCTGTCAGCGAGGCGAACAGAAAATGAACGGTAATTCCCGCCAGGGCCAGTGTGATGTGTTGTTGGGGGCCGCTGCCCGCCAGAAACCATATGACCATCGCTCCCGCAACGGCTCCCGCAAAGGCCAAGCCGATGGAGGAGAGCAGGGTTGATGTTGGCAGAAACAGCAGCCCTATCACAACGGCCAATGAAGCGCCAGCGTTAATCCCGAACACATGCGGGGAAGCCAGCGGGTTTTTGGTGGAGAGTTGGGTAAGCAAGCCTGCCAGTGCCAGCTGGGCACCGACGATAGTGGAGACAATGGCGCGCGGCAGCCGGAGCGTACGGATATAGAGATGCTCTTTCGAATCCGCCCCGGGGTTGAATACGGCCTCAAAAATCGTATGCCATCCGATCACCGAAGGACCGATCTTAAGACTCAACAGAAAGCAAAGGACAAGTAGCACAGCGCCGCCGGAAAACAGAAGCAGCAGAACCGGCATGCGGTTCTGCTTGCTGTCCGGATTCATCATCCTGCTCATCCGTTTATTTCCCGAGGTTCGCCGTGATGTCGGCCATGATCTGCTCCGAACCGAGCAGGCCGCGGGACAGCGACCAGTTGCGGCGCTCAACGGTGTAAACGCGGTTATTGGCTACTGCATCGATTTTGCCCCACAGCGGGTTTTTCTCCCACTCATTAGCGATTGTCACGTCAGCTGTCGGCATAAGGAACAGTGCTTGGGGATTCAGTTCCACAAGCTGTTCCAGGGTCAGTTCAGGATAGGACTGCTCATTTTGCAGGGGATCCGTGAACCCGAGCAGCTTGACGATGGAGCCGGTGTATGAATGGTCTGAATGCCCGAAGAAGCCGGTAGGGTTCACAACAGCCGGAAGCACGGTCAAGCCGGAAGCTGACAGCTTCTCCTTCGTCTGCTTCACCAGTTCTTCATGCTGGGCCATCCGTTCAGCGCCTTCCTTTTCTTTGCCCACCGATTTGGCGATGATATCGAAGTTTTTCAACATCTGAGCATATTCCGCCTGGAAATCATCCAAGACCAGTACGGGGGCAATCTGCTCCAGCTGTGGCAGCGCTGCACCATGTTTGTTGATATCCGCAATGATCAGATCGGGCTGTACGGAGCTGATCAGCTCGATGTTTGGTTCATATCGGGAACCTACCGATGTATAGGAACCAAGCTTCTCCTTGACGGTATCCATGAATAAATCTGGCTCGCCGTCATCGGCAATGCCTACGGGCTGGACGCCAAGGGAGAGCAGCATATCCGTGAAGCTGAAGTCCATCGTGACGATTCGCTCCGGCACTTTGTCCAGTTTCAATTCACCCCGAGCATCCTGAACTGTAATGGTTCCTGATCCGGATGAGGGATTTTCGCTTTCTGCAGAACCTGCGGCGCTGCCGGTTTCTTGCCCTGCAGCAGAATTTGTTTGTTTGGCTTGTCCGCAAGCCGCGAGACTCAGGACAATCATAAGAATCAGACCCAGAGTGAAAAAGTGTTTAGCGCGATGAAGCATGACATCCTCCTTGATAATGATAATGATAATTATTATCAATTATTCTATCACTTCATTTTGCTTTTATACATGTCTGAATCCACGATGAAGCATGCCTGATTATTCGATTTCACCTAGTTGATGCATATATTCGGTGGGGCTCATCCCCGTAATCTCTTTAAATGTCCGGCTGAAGTGGAAATAGTCCACAAAGCCGACGCTTTGCGCCGCTTTTTTGGCCGAGGTCTCTCCCTGGGCGAACAGCTGCTTAGCTTTCTCGATGCGCAGCCGCTTCAGATAACGGCCCAGCGTCATGCCTGTCCGTTCCTTGAACAAAACACTGTAGTGACTCGTGCTTAGTCCTGCCCGCTCCGCGAGCATCGGCAGCATCAGCTTGAGCATGTAATGCTCCTCCAGGTATTGGACGGATCTCTCGATTTGGGCATCCGAAGCCCGCCGCTCCTCACCAAGCCGGCTCTCGTACATATAAAAGCTCAGAATCCGCTCCAGCATGATCCGGTTGCGAAAATGCTGTGCTTCTGCTTCTTCTTCGCTTAACCCCTGCAGATCTTCCTGCGCTTGAAGCAGTCCGTCGACCATGTATTTCACTTTGATCCCGCTTAACAATCGCTGAGGTCCGTTCCAATCCCAGGGGGCGCTTTCCGGTACAATGCGGTACGTTATGATGGCATACTCTGCAGCCCGGCCCGCCGGAAGCTGGACTTTAACGGTACCTGCGGCTGAGTGGCATGCGTAGCCATGCGATACGGGTCTCGCTTCGCCTGTCTCCGTGGCCGCAATCAGGTAGCCTTGCCGGACAATGAGCAGCTTCTCGAATCCGGGCTCAGGCGTAATCAGGCGGGACTCGCGGACAATCTCAATGCGCTGGAATACAGGGATGATGGCATTCATCTGCCGGAAGCTCATGACAGCCACACCTTTTTTATCCCGATTTCACTGCTTCTCATATCGTCATTTATGACGGCTCCTGGCCGTACGACCTGATGGATATCCATGTTTTTCCTCAACTTTCCGGAATAATAGTATCATCGTCAATTGCTTATTGTTCATTATAAACCCAGCTTTTTGCGAATCAAAAAAACCTGGCCGGGAGGCCAGGTTCAGTGTCTAAAAATCATTGCATACGAAGAAGCATTATGTTAATGTTAAAGAACTGCTGATATTTTTTGAATTAGGGCAGAGAAAGTTTATTTTATTTACACCTTTATTGTAGCATGCGGAATTGCATTTTGTCAACCGTCCTTTTTTCCTTTCCAACTTCGTTTGATAAGGGGTGTATTCAGGAGATGATGAACATGAATGAATGGCGGCAGGAGCAGCAGCGGCTGGATCTGGTGAAGGAAAAGCTGAAATCGGAAATCGTTGAGCTGGAGCCCAAAATAAGTCAATTAAGGGATCAGGCAGCGGATATCCGCAAAAGATTCTGGGAAGAGGTTACGGTCAACACCAGCACGGACGAAGATTTCGAAGAAACATTCTTTACGATTAATCAGCAATCCGCAGTGTTGTCGGAACGGGAACGCAGCCATAAACGGCTCATGCAGCAATGGAAAAATATGAACCGGCTGCTGCCGTCTCCTTATTTTGGACGCGTTGATTTTCTTGAAGATGGCCAGGGGATTACGGAGCAAGTGTATATTGGAGTGTCCTCCTTCGTCGATACGGATGGTCTGAGCTTTCTTGTGTACGACTGGCGTACTCCTATTGCGAGTCTTTACTATGACTATCCTCCAGGCACGGCAGCCTATGAAACGCCGGGAGGGCGCATCACGGGGACCATGACCCTGAAGCGTCAATACCAGATCCGTGACGGCCAGCTTCAACATTTGTTCGACTCGAGTATAACCATCGGCGACGAATTGCTGCAGCAGGTACTCGGTAAAGGGGCAGATGCCCAAATGAAAAGCATCGTGGCCACGATCCAAAAAGAGCAGAACGCTATCATCCGCAACGATAAAAGCAAAATGCTCATTGTGCAAGGGGCGGCTGGAAGCGGGAAGACTTCGGCAGCGCTGCAGCGTGTAGCTTACCTGCTGTATAAACACCGCGAAAGGCTCTCTGCTGATCAGATCGTTCTTTTTTCACCTAACCCTATGTTCAACAGCTACGTATCCACTGTTCTTCCTGAACTCGGGGAGGAAAACATGCAGCAGTCCACCTTCCAGGAGTATCTGGAATATTGGCTCGGATCCACATTCCGCTTAGAGGACCCGTTTGATCAGATCGAATATGTGCTGACCGGGCAGCAGGCTCAAGGTTACGAGGCTCGTATGAATGGAATTCAATATAAAGCATCGGAGGCATATCTTCAGGCACTTCGCGCCTATTCGTTGTGGCTGGAGCAGGGAGGAATGAGGTTTGTCAGCATCCATTTCCGGGATCGCGTGTTGATATCTGCTGAGCAAATAAAAGCAAAGTTCTACAGCTATGACTCTTCGATCCGCCTGGCCAACCGTATCACGCTGGTGCAGAAATGGCTGCTGCAGGAGCTGGCCCGGCTGGAGAAGAAGGAGCAGGAAGCATCCTGGGTGCAGGAGGAGCTTACCTATCTTGATGCAGAACAGTACGCTGAAGTATTCAGCATGCTGCACAAGGATCAGGGGGTGTTTGACTTTGCCGAAAAATATGCCCGGATCGATGAAATGCTGCGCAACAAGCTCCGGCCGGACGAGGGGGATTTCGATTTTGCCGAACGGGAGGAAGAGCTGCTCAGCCGCATGGTCGTGAAGGAACAATTCAAACCGCTGAGACGGAGTGTGAAACGGTTCTCGTTTGTAGATATGCCAGGGCTGTATAGCCAGTTGTTCAGCGGTGAAGCAGCATACAGGGAGATGACGAATGAGGCCGGGGTACCGGAGCTTTGGCCGGAAATCTGCGGGCATACCAAAGAAAAGCTGGACCGGAACGAATTGTTATATGAAGATGCTACACCGTATCTATATCTAAAAGAGCTTGTAGAAGGTGCCCGGACCAACACCCAGGTGCGGCATATATTCGTCGATGAAGGTCAGGATTATTCGATGTTTCAGTATGAGTTTCTCAAAAGACTCTTTCCCCGTGCCCGCATGACGGTGCTGGGTGATTTCGGTCAGGCCATTTTTACACAGGCAACGAATTTGCACGGGATCGACTCACCTTTGGTTCGGCTGTATGGCGAGGAGGAGACCAGCCAGTTTCTTCTTGTCCGCAGTTATCGCTCCACCCGTGAAATTGTGGAGTTCACGAAGCCGCTTTTGCCGGGCGGGGAGGCAATTGTACCTTTTGAGAGAAGCGGCAGGAAGCCAACCCTCACGAAGCTGGAGAGCAGCGGGAAACGGGCGGAACGAATAGCCGCAGATGTGGCGGCGCTTCAGGCTGACGGCTATACATCCATCGCTGTGATTACGAAGACTGCTGCCGAGAGCAGAGAAGCCTACGAGACTTTGAGAGCCGGGGGTTCCGAAGAGCTGCGGCTGATCACGAAGAACACGCCCACTTTTGAAAAGGGGATACTGGTCATTCCCGCATATCTCGCTAAGGGTGTTGAATTTGATGCGGTGTTGATTTACGATGCCTCCATGCAGTCTTATCACCGGGAGAACGAGCGCAAGCTCTTTTATACAGCCTGCACACGGGCAATGCACCGGCTTCTGCTGTACACGACAGGGGAATGGTCACCTTTTGTCCAGGCGGTAGACATGTCTTTGTATGAGTTGGTGTAAGCAGACCGCCCGCAGAGGCTGATCCTAAGCAGGCAGGCATTAGCTAGGTATCCCGAACCTGACAGTAAGCTGTCAACTTTCTTATTGTATAATTCAGTGCAAGAGGAGAGTGAACCATGGACACTTATACGATTCGCAAGCAAAAGCTGATATTAACCGGAGTGGCTGCACGTACAACAAACGCTGAAGAGGCGGGGCCGGAGGGGAAGTTACCTAAGCTTTGGGAAACTTACTTCCAGAGCAAGCCCGCATCCTCGGCGGGGATCGGAAATCCCGGCTTCATTTACGCTCTGTACACGGATTATGAGAGCGATGCAAGCGGAGCCTATACCGTTGTCATTGGGCATGAATCAAGCAATGATCCGGTCCTGGACAACGCTAACCATGTGGTTGCAGTAGTTCCCGAAAGTAATTACAGGGTATTCACGACAAAAAAGGGGCCTGTGTATGAAGTGGTGGCGCAAGCGTGGCACGAGATCTGGGCCTATTTCAAGGAATCGCAAGAAGAAAGAGCCTACACAGGGGATTTTGAGCTTTATGATGCCGGGGATTTTGATCCGGCGAACACACAATTGCAGATTTATATAGCGATAAAATAATCACTAAGGCGCCCGGCATCGGGCGCCTTTTTGATTGAAAAGAACAAATGATAATTAGTGCTTCGCATGAAATTTTTTCATGAAAATGTTAATTAATAACATTCAACGACATCATTCACCTTACTTCGACTTTAGGAGTGTGTTATATTCTGGACGCACACTAACATGTTTAGTGAATTTATACAAAAAGAAAGGAAGAACACGAATGGAGGCACTTGTATGGACATCCAGCCGTAAGCTGGAGCTGTGCGAATGGGAAGAGCCGCAAATCGCAGCTTCGGATCAAGTCAAAATCCGGATTGAGATGACTGGTATTTGCGGAACGGATCTGGCGGTCGTAACCGGTAAAGAGGAGGGAGTGCCAGGTGTTATTCGTGGTCATGAGGCTGTAGGGACTGTAATAGAAATCGGCAGCGGCGTTGACCGCGTTAAGGTGGGGGACCGCGTAGTTATCGATCCGAATCAAAGCTGCGGGGAATGTTATTTTTGTCTGAAAAAACAGCCTCACCTTTGTATAGGCACTGACGGAAAGGGGATGCCCATTGCCGGCTTAAATCGGAATGGGACATTTACTTTTTTTTACTCAACTGCACAAACGTTTGCACACCCACTTCCAGAGCATATAAGCTGGGAGGCGGCGGTTATGGTTGAGCCGCTGGCATGTGTGCTCCACAATTTTAAGGAGGCTCACGTTTCGACAGACGATAAGGTGCTCATTCTCGGGTCGGGTCCGATGGGGATTCTATCCCAAATGGTCAGCAAATCCAAAGCAGCGCTCACCGTTGCAACGGAGATTAATCCATACCGGCTTGCTTTTGCAAAAGAGATTTCAGATTTCGCTCTGACCCCTTCCCAATTAACTGAAGCTGCCGTAGATGAGATCTGCTCGGGCCGGAGGTTTGATCTGATTATCGATACGGTGGGTACTCAGCTCGAAGTGGCAGAGAAATGGGTTGAGCGTGGAGGCCGTATCGTGCCTTTTGGTATTAATGCGAAGTACCGGTACACGTTTTCTCCTACCAAATTCGTACAGCATGCGATCAAAATCATCGCAGCCGGTGAATACCGCTACATGTTCGAGGAAGCTGTGCGATTTGCCGCCGAGACACCGGAATTAAAAAATCTGGTGACCAGAAAGGTCAAGTTGAATCAGCATGAAGCAGCGATTAACGAGCTTATCGGCTATGAATTGAATTCATTAAAGGAGGTTAGGAGTGAAACGGTAAAGACCGTTTTTGTTCCGTAAACGCAGAACTACAATAGGTGAGAGGGGACACTGCTGATGAGCAAAGTAAGCAAACTAAAACTTGTTCAGGATTACATTTCCACATATAAAGATAAAGCTGCAGAACCGATTTGGATACCTGCTGTTTGGAATGAGTGCCAGTATGACCGCTTTCTGCAAGAGAAAGAGGGTGAGATTTGTGTACACCCGTATGATTTTTTGACGGAGCATTTACAGTATGTGAACCATCTTTCGTGGAGGTATCCGTTCAAGGAACACACGAATCTGGACGACAGTGCGATCTATTCCTCGCTTGTGCGCTATTCGACGGCTTGGGATTACAATCATGACGGAATAATCGAATCCGGCACTTTTTTGCGCTTATGTATTCTTCTGCCGCTGCTGAAAAAAATGGGTATCAATATTTTGTACATGCTTCCGGTTAACCAGTACAGCCACTTGAACCTGAAGGGGAATATCGGATCACCTTACGCTGTGCAATCGTTATTTCATCTGGACCCGAACCTGCATGACAGCCTGCTCGACGGCATGATAAATTTCACCATCCATGATGAGCTTAGCGCTCTGGTAGAAGCCTGCCATTTGCTTGATATTAAGGCCGTTTTCGATTTCATTCCACGCGTCACGGCAAAGAATAGTACGTTCATCGCTGAGCACCCGGATTGGGTGTATTGGATCAAAATGGATGCACTGAAAGACTTTGCGCCGCCTCTGATCCCGGAGCTTGGATTTTTTGAGGAGTGTACACCCGACAAGTTAGAGACGGTCTATAAGAGCCAAGAGACTGCAGCGTTCCTCCGGAAGTTTTCACCGCCTCCAAGCGAACTGAATCCGGTGCTTTGGCAGCAGTTGAAGGAGGATGCTGCTAAAACCGGAGCGGAAATCTTGACTTTGGTGGAGCAAGCGATGGGGATCACGACTTCTCCGGCGCATTCGGATTGGATTAATGATGTGCAGCCGGTTTGGACAGACATCACGTTCTTGCGGCTCTACAAGGATTTCCCTCCGCAAGTGAGACATCTTATAGGGCCGGATCAAGCGCCATATGTTCTTTTCGATACGATCAAATGTAATGAGTACCCGGGAGAAGAGCCGAATCTTGAGCTGTGGGACGTTCTGGAACAGGCCGTGCAATTTAATCTTGAAACGTACGGTATTGATGGCTTCCGCATTGATATCGGGCATGTGCTTCCGGCTCCGCTGCTGACTCGCATTTTTGACAGGATTAAAGAGATCAACCCGAATGCAATTCTGATCAGCGAGGACTTGTTCAACCGCAACCATAAGAAGGCGGCCAACACCGGCTATAATATCATGCTTGGCAGCGGATGGAATGTAATGACGGAAATTACGAAGGACAATCTCGTCGCATTCTTAGAGGAGCTGCCTGAGCTGAATATTCATGTGTTTGCCTGTGCAGAAACGGCGGATACTCCCCGGATCACGAGCCGTGGCGGCGTCGGGGTTGCCCGGATGATCGCGGTATTTAATCAATTTCTTCCGAACGCGATACCCTATGTGACGACCGGCTATGAAATGAATGAGGAGCAGCCATTAAACTGTGGTCTGGGGGACAATACGGGCGGAGCCAGCATCTCGCGCGCATTTTTTGACGTCATGCAGATTAATTGGACAAATCCTGCACCCATGCTGCCGCTGCTGGCTGAGCTAAGCGATTTCAAGAAAGAGTGGCTTGAGCTGGTCAAGCCGGAGAACTTCTTCGTGGCTCAATCACCGGATAATACCGTGCTTTATGGGTATATGCATAGAGATCAAACGCTGTTGTGCTGCTGTAACTTGAGCGCTGATGCATTCTCCCAAGTCGACTTGAAGGCTGCCGTCCCCGGCCGCGGCCCAATGACCGTGACACTGGATAGTTCCTTAACGGCCAGCAGCGTAGGTCAGACGTTCGACAGCCTGCTGCTTGCACCTAATCAAGCTGTGGTGCTCGTTAACAAAAATAGACAAATCATAAGGGAGAGAGGCTGCGATGAAAGAGAACAAGAAAGAAATCGTGTTGTGGCATGAGTTCGATGGTCCGGGGGATACCTCAATTGAAGTGCTGGAGGAAATTTGCAAGCTGTATACGAAACGCTCCGGCATTCAAATTACACCACAAGTGATGAACATTACCGAGCTGATTGCTGGTCTAAGTCAAATTAAGGACACTCATCAAGGTCCGCATCTGGCGATGGTTCCTGCTGACATGTCCTCCTACGTCGGGAATGGCCTTTATTCCGAAGTGCCGGACGGGCTGTTCGCTGATATTCTGACCGAAGAGGCCCTTTCAACGATGCAAATGAACGGCATTCAGTATGGTATACCGGTGTTGCAGGGCAATCATCTGGTTGTCTATTACAATCAAGAGATTTACGTCAGTGCGCCGGCCGCTTGGGAGGTGTTCGAAGATGCCGCGGAGAAGCTGGCCGCCCAAGATATCGTGCCGATCGGAGCGGATTTACAGCAGGGTTATTGGTTTATTCCCTTCCTCTCGGCTTTTGGCGGTTGGCCTGCAGCTGACGGAAAGCTGAATATAGACACACCAGAAATGAAGCAGGCGCTTCAATTCATCCGTGACAAGATGGATCAAGGGGTGCTTGCCAGTCTCGACGGCTCAACAGGACTGCTGGAGCAGTTCATTGACGGCAGAGTCGGCGCGATTATTTGCGGGGAGTGGATTTATAACCATTTGGACAAGCATATGAAAAATAAGCTTGCGGTTTGCCAGCTTCCGGTCATAGAAGGCCGGCAGTCGTTGTCCATGTCTTCTTCCATCGGCCTGATTTACCCGAATCATTCGTTAATGTCGGAGGAGCGGGAGAATATTTTATCGTTTACGCGCTTTATGCTGAGCGAAGAATGCCAATCGATGTGGGCGAACAAAGTACAGCGGATTCCGGTTCATGAAGGGGTGCTGAGCCGCCTGGCCGCCTCAACGACGCCTAACAAAAAAATGATTTTGTCGCTTTTGGATCACACACGTCCGATGCCCACCGATCCATACATGATCCATATATGGGAAGCGATGCATGCGGGTCTGATCGAGCTGCAACTGAGCAACCCGGAGCAAGCATTGAAACAAATAAATCTGACCATTAAGGAGGAGCTGCAATGAAAACAACTGTTTTCAGTCAAATTTCGATTGATGGGAAGCTAACTATGGGGGCAGGGAACTCAAGCAAGGAGCTTTTTTCGTTATTTTCCAGTCAGGATATCGAATTCATCCATCTTTTCCGGGGGAATGTGCAGGGCATTATGGTCGGTAAAAATACGATCCTGACAGACAATCCCTTTCTCACGAACCGGTATGAGGACAACAAAGATCCCATCCGCATCATTCCGACGACTTCGCTAGACATTCCGCTGGACAGCAATGTGCTCTCAGATCAGGGGAAAACGATTATCGTCACCACTGAACACGGGAGAGATGAGGACAAGATCAGCCAGATCCGGAAAAGAGGAAAGGATTGCCTGATCTGCGGCGAAGATACGGTTGACTTCGTGGAGCTTGAGCATCAGTTGGAGGAACGCTACGGTATTTCCGACCTAATGGTAGAAGGGGGCGGCTTTTTGAACTGGCATATCTTTAATCAAGACATTGTCGATGAAATTATTCTGATGCAGCTTCCGATCATCATAGGAGGTTCCTCGAACATTACTTTAGTGGATGGAGCCGGGTATCAGGAATTGGGCCTAACGAAAAGGTTCAAGGTTGTAGAAATTCAGCCTAAAGATAATTACACGCTTATGCGCTATAAAAAAGTGATATAAGCTCTAAAATCAGATTATAGGGGTTGTGATAATTCTATGTCAGACAGGGATCATTTCTACCAAAGCGTGTATAAAATCGCCGTGCCGGTGACGCTTCAAAGCTTGCTGATGGCATTGCTCAATTTGACGGATCAATTGATGGTCGGACAGCTTGGAGATGTGGCGATCGCCTCGGTCGGGATGTCTACAAAAATATACGGGATTATCTCGGTCGTATTGGCCGGTTTATCGACGGGTGTATCCATTTATGCTGCCCAGTTCTGGGGGAACAAAGATGCGAAAAGCGTATCCCAGGTGCTGGGGCTCGGGCTGATCGCCGGCTTCGTATTCTCGTTCTTGTTCTCCTTGGCTGTCTTCCTCGACTCGCCGCTGTTTCTGAGCATATTCACCACAGACGTGAATGTAATAGACAATGGGTACGTGTTCCTGCAAATTATGTCGATCGGCTTTGTGCCCGTTATGCTCTCGATGATGTATTCCGCGATTTTGCGAAGTACCGGGCATGCCAAATGGCCGATGTATGTCAGCTTATTTACAGTAAGTTTGAACATTCTACTGAACTATGTGCTTATTTTCGGCCGTTTCGGTGCCCCTGAGCTCGGACTGAAGGGTGCGGCCGTTGCAACCCTTATTTCCAGGGTTTGCGAATGCCTGCTGATTATTGGTGCCGTATACTTGTACCGCTTACCGGGAGCTGTTGGGTTAAAGAACCTCTTTATCATTCCTAAACCGCTTATCCGCAAGTTTTTCAAGACGACCTATCCACTGCTGTTGACTGAATTGATCTGGGTATTGGGCGAAACGGCATATGCGGTTATCTATAGCCGCATGGGAACGCTGGAGATGACAGCGATGACGATTACCTTCCCATTGCAAGGGCTTTGCATCGGGTTGTTGTCCGGACTCGCTAGTGCAGCCGGGGTAATGGTCGGCAACCGTCTGGGCGCGAACGAAACCGACATTGCACTCAATCACGCCAAACGGTTCATTCGCCTTGGCATTGTGATCTCTCTGATCGTCGGGGCCGTCATTGCGGCAGGCTCGAAGCTGTATGTCTCCGCGTTCAACATCTCCGGTGATGCCAAACAAATGGGGGTGTATATCGTTATCGTGTTCGCTGGATTTCTTTGGGTGAAGGTCTCCAATATGATTATGGCCGGCGGCATCTTGAATAGCGGGGGAGACAGCAGATTCGTGTTCGGCATGGAATCGACGGCAACGTGGCTTATAGGTGTTCCCTCCGGACTGCTGCTGTCTTATATCTGGAAGCAGCCGGTCTTCCTTGTGTACCTGGTCATTTCTCTGGAAGAAGTGGTCCGCTTTGGCATCGGCTACGCACGTATATACTCCCGTAAGTGGATGAGAAACTTAGTTAGCGATTTAGGTGGAAAAACGGCAGGCATGTGAAGCCTTAAAGGGCTTCGGATAAACATATTGGCCACTCCAAGATCATATCAACAACAACAAGGCTGCCGAAAAATGGCAGCCTTGTTGTTGTATAACTCCCCCTATATATAATGAACTTGAAATCCGTAGTCTTCATTTGGATAACACTAAGTTGATTTATTGCGCTAACTCAACTGCATCCCCAAGAAAGCCTCAGCCGCAAGTGACGGGGACGAATGCTTTCGGACAGCGACGCCAATATGGCGATCGGGTATGGGAACTACGGTGCCAAGCTCTACTAAGGACCCTCCCGTGATACGTGAGGCTACAAAAGCCCTCGGCAGGAAGGCCGCTCCATACCCCCGCTCGGCAAATTCTGTGAGCATTTCCAGGCTGTTCAGTTCAAAATCGGCTTCGGCTTCTACCCCCTGGGATCGGAACCATCCTTCGATGAAGGAACGGGTTGTGCTGCCCGGAGAAAGCATCAGGAGCGGAAGCTCCGTCAACTGTTCCGTCGATAGGGGTTCCCGTGACAAGTCGGCGAAGGCAGTTCCAACAACCACGCAAAAAGGAGAGGTATGGGAGGCCACGATCTGGATCTCTTCGTCTGATACGGGCAGATAAATGTAGCCGAGGTCCAATGAGCCCCGCTTCAACCGCTCCAGGATGAGGCTTGTTTTCTCCTGCGACAATTGAATGTGTACGCTGGGATAGCGGGCATGAAACTGATCGAGCAGGGGGACAATGAAGTCTTTAATAATTGCCCCATTCGCCCCGATTCGCAGCCGGCCTTCGCTGAACTGCTTCATATTCTTCATTTGGCGCTCAGCGGAGTCAAGTTCCTCAAAGGCTTGCCGGACATGCTGATACAGAGTCACTCCTTCTTGGGTTAACCGAACCCCCTTGGATAACCGGTCAAACAGCCGGACTCCAAGTGCTTCTTCCAGCTGCTTGATCGCGTAGCTGACGGAAGGCTGCGTCATATTCAGGTTTTGAGCAGCCTTGGTTAGATTGGAACAATCAGCGGCATGGAGAAAAATACGGTACCATTCCGTGTTGATGATCAATTGCTATCAATCCTCTCTATGGCAAGTGCTGAATATTACAATTTCATTTATTTCAAGTATACCCTTAAACTAATGGATAAAGAACTTTAATGAACAGGGGTGTATTGAATTGGCAGGAAGTACATTCGGGGAGAGATTGAAAGTTACTACATTCGGGGAATCGCATGGAGAGGCCGTAGGTGCTATTTTGGAGGGGGTTACCCCGGGCGTCGAATTGGACGAAGCATATATCCAAATTCAGATGGACCGGAGAAGACCGGGGCAATCCTCCGTCACGACTCCCCGGAAGGAATATGATAAGATCCGCATCTTGTCTGGCGTCTTCGAAGGGCGGACAACGGGTACACCGCTGTGCATCATGCTGGACAATACGGACATGCGTCCGTCGGCGTACGACGATATCAAAGCTATGTATCGTCCAGGACATGCGGATTTCACTTATGAGAAGAAGTATGGGGTTCGTGACTATCGCGGGAGTGGCAGGGCTTCAGGCAGGGAGACGGCTGGTCGAGTGGCTGCGGGGGCGGTCGCGCGCAAGCTGCTGGAGCATCGGAGCGTGAAGGTGCTGGCTTATACAACTGAAATCGGCGGCATCCGCTGCGAGACGTTTGACCCTGAGGCTATCGAATCCAACTTGGTGCGGGCGTGTGATCCGGTAGCAGCCGGACGTATGATCGAGCAGATCGAAGAGCTGGCTGCCAAGGGCGACAGCTGCGGGGGAATTGTGGAATGCCGGATTAGCGGTGTCTCGGCCGGACTTGGGGAACCTGTGTTTGACAAACTGGATGCAGAGCTGGCAAAAGCGATGCTCTCCATCGGTGCGATCAAGGGCATTGAATTTGGTGCGGGCTTCCAGGCTGCCTCCATGCTAGGAAGTGAACACAACGATCAGATGGACGCAAGAGGATTTCAGACGAACCATGCCGGAGGGGTCATCGGCGGGATCAGCACAGGGGCAGACATCGTATTCCGGGTGGTTGTCAAGCCGACCTCTTCCATTTCAGTTCCGCAACGGACCATCGACGTCAACGGCCATGAACAGGAGATTATGACGATAGGCAGGCATGATCCTTGCATCTGCCCCCGTGTTGTGCCGGTGATTGAAGCCATGGCTTGCTTGGTGATCGAGGATTATTACAAGCGCCAGGCGGCGTTGTTGGATAAATAAAAAAACTGGCCCCCTTCCGTCGTTTCGGCAGAAGGGGGCCAGTTCAAATAAAGATGGGTCGTGTCACTCTTACTTGTCAAGGGCTTCCAGGACAGCCTCGATACCATAGGTGTTGCCAAGCGGTCCATAGCCCATTGCGAGAGCTCCGTTGATGGCATGCGTCTGGCCGCTCTGAACCGCCTTAAGTCTGTTCCACACTTCAGTATTCTCCCACTCGTCAGTCATGGAGGCGGCCGACGGATTGTCATAGTTGAAGTAACCCAGAAACAAATGGTCAGGGTTCAGCGCACTTAACCCTTCCAGTGACAGCTCGGCACCTTCTGTCATTGCCGGATTATCCGGGGCCTTCAGTCCGAGGCCCTTCTCGTAATAGGGGACTAAGTATTTGGTTCCACCCAGCCAGACGGCGTTGTTCCGCACCTGAAGAAATGCAACCGTTCCCTGGAGATCAGCCAGCTTCTCCTTGGCATGCTGCAGCTTGGCTTGATAGCCGTCAATGAACTGTTCCGCTACCTTCTCCTGGCCCAATATCTCTCCAAACTTCGTGACGAGCGCCGGCCAATTGCTCCACACGTCGGTGTCCGCTTCATCAATGACGACTGTTGTCGCAATTTTCTCCAGTTGATCCGTCACCTCGGCATTGACAACATTGCCTGCGATGATGACGTCAGGCCCATATTCCAGCAGTGTCTCCATGTTGACGGTCGTGTTCTCACCGACAATAGCGAGCTCATCAACCTTGGATACGTAAGGCTTATATGTATCGCTGTCCAGGGAAGAGCCGTTCTTTGTGAACGGCAGCGCGAGACCTACCGAGTTCAAATCGAATAACAGAATGGAATCCACATATCCCCAATGAACGACAGCGACGCGTTCCGGTTTCTCCTTAATGGTGATGCTGCCGTTGGCGGCTTCAATCGTCCGGGGGAATGCTGCGGGAGCAGTTGGTTCTTGCCCAGTCGTGGCTGGTGACGGGCTGGCCGTTGTTCCACCATTAGCAGCCCCTGTGTTGTTTGAGCAGGCGCTCAGGAGCAGCAGCAAACTGATTGCACCGGCAATAAAGACAGACCACGAAGTGGCTTGATGAACTTTCATAGGTTGGGTACCCTCTCTCTATTGTTGAAAATGATGATCATTATCAATTACATTTACAATAGTATCATCACATAAGCCTGATGAGAATGAAGAGATTCCCGATCTGATGATGGATAATTTCACAGGGCGTGGCGTTAGTATATGTTCAAGTCTCCGTGCTGTCGAAATCTACTTGACTGGGTGCAACCCCCTTATACTTTTTGAAGAGTCTGCTGAAATAGTAGGGGTCCGAATATCCGATGCCTTTGGCGACGGCGGATACGGAAAATTGCTTCGTCAGCAGCCACTCGTGCGCCTTATTCATCCGGTAATGGATCAGATAATCGATAGGGCCTGTCCCGGTATATTTGGTGAATAGATAAGAGAAATATTTGGCCTTTAATTGGTAACGGTCAGCCAGCTTGGTCAGCGTCAGCGGCTCGGTGAAATGCGACTGAATATAATGGATTGCGTCCTCGATAACGAGATAGCTGTCCTCGTTCTGCTGATAACGCTCCGATTGCAGTACTTTGGTGATGAGCTGATAAAATAGCGAGCGTTGATTCAGCTTGTCCATCACATCAGGAGCGGAAGCGGCGTTCAGCAGCTGCTCTACCAGCCTCAGCAGCTCTGGATTGAGCGCAGCCTCCATACAGGAGATGTCTTCCGGCCGCCGTTGTCCTTCTCCACTTGTGCTGTACGGCAGGTAGTGGGCCAGGCAATACTGGAAGCCGTCCGAACCTGGAATAACTTCCAGCCGTCTGCGTGCTCCGCCAATCAGGATGTGGCCAGGCTTCAGCATGTAGTGCTCCACCTCATCAAAGACGAATGTGGCTTCCCCCTCGAGTGCGATGATGACGCCGCATTTGGCGGTCGGTTTATTGACATGTCCGTTATAGATATGGCCACCCTCCAGCCATGTGCGGTACACCCCGAACAATTGAATCGGAGTAGTTGCAAAATAGTGCGCAAGCTCTTCATAGGTCCGCGGCATCCGGGTAGCCTCCTAATCCAACATATAAATGAGATTCATTATCAATTGCAAGCAACGAAGCCATTATAAAAAAAATGTCCCTCTATTGCAATACAAACCGGTGCTTGCTGCCGGACGAACGGCATTGACAGAACATAATTTACGCAATAAAATTGATTGACTGAGTTAATCAATTAAAGAAGAGGTGGCTTATGCCCAATTTAAAAGCTTGTGCCAATGAGGTTAGTCTGTTTATTCCATCGAAAGTTATATCGGAAGATGGTACCCGGATTGGATACCAGAGTATCGGGAAAGGACCCGGAATGATTATTGTTCATGGAGCCTTAAGGGATTCCAGCGACTATACCCGCTTAGCCGAGGCTCTTTCGCATTCATTTACCGTTCATCTGATGGACCGGAGGGGGCGGGGCATAAGTGGACCCCAGGGTCCGGATTATGCTATTAATAAAGAGTGCGAAGACGTCCAGGCCATTCGCGAAGCAACGGGGGCGAACTATTTGTTCGGACATAGTTTTGGCGGACTTGTCTCGCTGGAGGTGGCCATGAAGGATTCCTCTTTTACCAAGTTAGCATTGTATGAACCTGGAGTTCTCCTTCAACCCATGGACGACACTTGGATGTCCAATTATGAGCAGGCCATGCAAAGGAATGATTTCAGAGGCGCTTTTACCCATTTTGTGAGAGGCATGGGCAATACCCCGTTATCCGGACTTCCTTTTTGGTATTCAAAATTCATTCTGAGAATGATGATACGCGGGAAACATTGGCACAAGACCAGCCGGTTATTGACCCAAAATCTAAACGAGCACCGGGAGGTCCAGTCTCATGCCTCCTCATATCCAAACTACAAAAAGATAATGTCAGAAGTATTATTGCTTTCGGGAGGGAAGAGTCCTAAGTCCACGAAAGAAATGATCGAGGAGCTGAACCACACGTTAGCTGACTCTAGCATAGAAACCTTTCCCCAACTGGACCATTTTGGACCGGAGAATGACAACGAACCGGACAAAATAGCACGGGCTCTAAAAAACTTTTTTCTCGATACTTAAGGAGATGTCGCATGCCACGCTTAAAAGAAGATCAGCTTCAAAAAATTTACGATGAGCGCAAAAAACAAATTACAGCGGCGGCTGTAAAAATTTTCGCCCAGCATGGCATTCAGGGAACAAAAATCAGTATGATCACTGCTGAGGCGGGGATGAGCCACGGGCTTTTTTATCATTATTTCAAAACGAAAGAAGAACTGTTCATTTCCCTGGTCCGGGAGGCAGTGGTAACTTCAATCGCGGAAATCGATCAATTGGGCCAGTTGTCCGGATCACCGATTGAGAAAGTTCAAGTCTTAACAGAGGCCATTTTGGATGAGAGTGGAACCCCGTTTTTTATGCTGCTTCATCAGGCCCGGAATTCCAGAGAGGTTCCCGAAGAAGTAAGTCAGCTGATCCAACAATATCCGCTGGAGCTATATGTCGAACGGTTGCTTCCGTTGTTCAAGGAAGGGCAGGAAAAAGGGGAAATCGCAGATGGGAATCTGGAGGAACTGATCTCAAGTTATATAACGGTTCTTTCCGGGGTGATGGTTTTGGGCAAGGGCTATGCCGTTCCCCCAGTGGAATTGTTGTTGAGGCTGGTGAAACCATATCACAAATAGTGGTGTTTGCCAGGTAATAATGAATGATGGGCAGCGGTATTCAAAAAAAGCGGCCGCAATAAAGGCCATCCTTGCCGGATAGCCTTTATCATTGAGGATATCATTTACAGATTGGCCAGAACAACGGCGAGAATAGCTGCGAAGGCCGGGAAGCCCTGAACGAAAAGAATCGATTTCTTGGCAGTGAGGCTGCCATAGATCGCTGCAACACCCACACAGATTAGAAAAAACAGCTGAAGCTGGAACCCGAACGTGGCGTTCGGATGGAGCAGGCCCCATACTAAACCCGCTGCCAGGAAGCCATTATACAGTCCTTGGTTGGCCGCGAGCGATTTCGTGTCCTGTGCGAACTGCCTGGTGGTCCCGAACGCCTTCTGCGCTCTTGGGGTCGTCCACATAAACATTTCCAAGGCTAAAATATACACGTGCTCAAGCGCTACGAGCGCCACGAGTATGGTACTTAAAATCAACATAGCAATTCCCTCTTTTTCGTTGGATTAGGCGGGATAGCCCCCTGCCAGGCTCCGTGCAGCTCATATGCTTCAATAATCGGTCAAAGAAATTAGATTTTGCAAAATTTAATTTAACAAAAGTAAATATACCTAAATTCAGCATTTTTGTCAATTTAGAAATTTATCTGGGCCTGAAAAATTCACCAAACACAGTGAGGAGGCAAAGCCTTGTACATAAGAACACTGACCTCCGCCGATGCGGAGATTTACCGCAGGCTCCGGCTGCAGTCGCTGCAGCAGAACCCGGAAGCCTTTCTCAGCACCTATGAATCCGAGCTCAAAATCTCCATTGTCACTATACGGATCAGACTGGAG
>RCUU01000220.1_pt1 | contig 32923 bp, 30 predicted proteins | sample 2166211 | NCBI WGS metagenome assembly RCUU01 (sample SAMN09932620, study PRJNA488358) | compost metagenome | feature: garden; material: soil; isolation source: compost soil in phenylacetic acid-enriched culture | place: Germany: Experimental Botanical Garden Goettingen | collected 2016-01-27
GGGTCTTTCGGTCCGACGCCATTTTTGACCAAAGGAGGCAAGCTGATGAACGATTTCGAACTCATCCGACGTTTTCCGTATTTCGAGCATTTGGATCCCGTGGATCTTGCCAAAATGGCGCCGCTGTTCATCACTCGGGAATACGATAAAGGGACTACGATTTTTTGGGAAGAGGAGGAAGGGGACGAGCTGTACCTGATCCAATCCGGCCTCATCCATATTTATCGAAACGACGAGAATCGGGAAATTATCTTATCGGTGTTGAGTGAAGGGGATTTCTTTGGGGAGATGGCATTGCTGGAGAGCGTGCAGTTGCGATCCGCTTCGGCGCGGACGATTGAGAAATCGCTCCTTTATGTGTTGAAACGGCGGGATTTCATCGGCTTGCTGCAGCAAAACCCGCTGATTTCCTTAAAAATCCTGGAGACGACGCTCGGACGCCTGCGGAAGGCGAATGAGTTGATTATGGACTTGACGTTGCTGGATGCCCGTACCCGGATTGTGCGAACGCTGCTGCGCTTGATGGAGCAGCACGGCACACCGAAATCGGACGGCATTCTCATTGCCTTTAAGCTAACGCACCAGCAGCTTGCCGACATGTCCGGCACCGTACGCGAAACGGTGACCAAGGTGATGCTGGATCTGCAGTACAGCGAACTGATCCGGGTTGACAAGAAAATGATCCTCGTCCTCGCGCCGGACAAGCTCCGGCAATCCGCCGGACTCTAGAGCTTGGGAACGTATCGCAAAAAAGAGCCGAAGCCGCGAAACATTTCGCGGCTTCGGCTCTCTTTTTTTACTACCTTACATTACTGTGCCTTCACTTCGGCAGGGCCCCGCATCGTCAAACCAACCCGCCCCTTCTTGATATCCACGTTCAGCACCCAAACGGTCACATTGTCGCCGACGGAAACGACATCCATCGGATGCTTTACGTACCCGTTGCTCAACTGGGAGATATGCACAAGCCCATCGTTTTTGATCCCGATATCAACGAAAGCACCAAAATCGATGACATTACGTACGGTTCCCTGCAGCTCCATGCCCGGGACCAAGTCCTCGATCTTCAGCACGTCGGTACGGAAGATCGGCAGCGGCAGCTCCTCGCGTGGATCGCGTCCTGGGCGCTGCAGGCTTTCGAGAATGTCGCGCAGCGTTGGGACGCCAACCTCGAGGCGAGGCGCCAGCTCGCCGGGATCCAGCCCAGCCAGCTTCTCATTCAGCTCCTTGGAGCCCAGCTGATTCAAAGAAACGCCCAGCTCCGCAAACAGTCGGGTCACCACGTCATAAGATTCCGGGTGAATCGGCGTCTTATCGAGCGGATGCTCCCCTCCGTCAATCCGCAGGAAACCGACGCACTGCTCGAACGTTTTGGCGCCGAGCCGCGGCACCTTCTGCAGCTGTTTGCGGCTCTTGAAACGCCCGTTCTCTTCGCGGAATTTAACAATGTTCTTCGCCGTAGTCGCGTTAACGCCGGACACGTAGGACAAGAGCGCCGGGGAAGCGGTATTCACGTCCACACCGACGTGGTTTACAGCCGATTCCACGACGTTCTTCAAGCTTTCGTCAAGATGCTTCTGGGAGACGTCATGTTGGTATTGCCCAACACCAATCGCCTTCGGCTCAATCTTGACCAGCTCTGCCAGCGGATCTTGTAGCCGCCGCGCGATGGAAGCCGCGCTCCGCTCCGCGACGTCCAGATCCGGAAATTCCTCCTGCGCCAGCTTGGAGGCGGAATAGACGCTCGCCCCCGCTTCGTTGACGATCAGGTACGCCAGCTCACGGTCCTTGCCCTTGCGTTCGGCGATGACCTCGGCAACGAACTGTTCGGTCTCCCGCGAAGCGGTGCCGTTGCCAATCACGATCAGCTCGACGCCGTATTTGTCGATCAGCTCGTGGAACTTGGCCGCCGCCTCCCGTTTCTTGTTGTTCGGCGGCGTCGGGTAAGTGACCGCCACCTCCAGCAGTTTGCCGGTGTCGTCGACAACGGCGAGCTTACAGCCGGTCCGGTAGGCCGGGTCAACGCCAAGCACGTTCTTACCTCGAACCGGCGGCTGCAGCAGCAAGCTGCGCAGATTGCCGGCGAAGATCGATATCGCCTGGGCTTCGGCTTTCTCCGTCAGCTCGCCGCGCACCTCCCGCTCGATCGACGGGGCGATCAGGCGTTTATAAGCATCGTCGATCACCGCGCGCAGCACGTCCTCCGTTGCGGAACGCCCGCGGATGACCTGGCCGGCGATGTAGCGGCAAATCGCTTCGGCGTCCACTTCCAGCGACACCTTCAGCACGTTCTCCCGCTCGCCGCGGTTCATGGCGAGGATGCGGTGGGACGGCATTTTTTTCGCGGCCTCCCGGTAGTTGTAATACATCTCGTAGACGGATTCCTCTTCCGGCGTCTTCGCCTCGGACACCATCAGCCCGTGATCCATCGTATATTTGCGGACCCAAGCCCGAATGACGGCTTCGTCTGCCACTTGTTCGGCCACGATATCCATCGCGCCTTGCAGCGCCTCCTCGGCCGTATCCACGCCGTTTTCGATCCCGGCAGCCGCCGTGAACTTCGCCGCTTCCCCCAACGGATCGCCCTGCTTCGGCTGCGACAACAGCCATTCCGCCAGCGGCTCCAGCCCTTTCTCCTTGGCCACGCTCGCCCGGGTTTTCCGCTTTTGACGGTATGGTCGATACAAGTCCTCCACTTCCTGCAGCTTTACCGCCTTCCCGATAGCCGCCGCCAACTCGTCCGTCAGTTTCCCCTGCTCGTCGATGATTCGAATGACTTCCCGTTTCCGCTCCTCTAGATTGCGGAGATATTGCGTCCGCTCCTCGATGTCGCGTAGCTGGTTCTCGTCGAGTTCTCCGGTCATTTCTTTCCGGTAACGAGCGATAAACGGAATCGTGTTGCCTTCGTCCAATAGCCCGATCGTCGTTCGTACCTGCTTCAGCGATAATCCCAGCTCCTTGGCGATTTGAACGATGATCCGCTCCTGTTCCCCCGTGTCGGCCGTACCTTGTACCGCTGTTCCGTTCGTCTCCGTTTGCGCCATGGCAGAATCCCTCTTTCATTCAAAAAATTGCGATTGTTTCTATTATCACAAACTTTGCACGCCTTTTCCAGCGTGTCCGGACGATCACCTCCGGGGAAAAACAAAGAAACACCGCGCCTTAAGGCAGCGGTGCTTATTTTCGGGCAATTTAAAACGTGCTGTACGTCGAATCAAACGTTGTGGCATATACCAGAACCGCGATGATCGCGATCACGATAATGATGCCGTACAACACCGTGCCAACGATGCCGCAAACGAGGCCGGCGACACTAAGTCCCTTGCCCTGCTCGCCCGTGCGTTTGATCTCTTTGAACGACAGACTGGAGAATACAATAGCGACGATCCCCAGAATAAAGCCTACATAAGGAATGACGATCGATAAAATGCCCAACACCAGCGACACGATCGACTTTCCGTTCGTTTTTGCCGGCGCCGGCGGTGCCGACGGCGGATACTGACTGAAGGTGGAATAGGAATAAGGCGTTTCAGACGGACGTTGATCCATGAAAAAAGGTTCCTCCCCGGAAAATGTTACATTTATTGTACTTGATCGTAGCAGATGACGCCATGATATATTTTTTCGCAAACCCCGGCTTTATCAAAAATCCATTCAGAAAACTTTCAGCTAGACTTCAGGTTGGCCTCATCTTCATCCCTTAAAATAGGTTCGACTTGTTGAGTGTAAAGGGCCGTACAAGCCCCGACGCTTGTTGGCGGAATACATAGGTTGGAGGGATTCGATTGAAGAAGAAGTGGTTATGGATCGGGATTGGAGCCGGGGTCATTATCGCGATCGCCCTGATTTTGATCTTAACGATTCCGAACAAACCGAAGCAAGCAGCGACGCCCGTTCAGAATACGACGCGGGTCAGCAAAGGCGACATTACGGTCAGCGTCTCCGGTTCGGGTTCTACCGTCTCTACGGAGAGCGAAAGCGTCCGCACGAAAGACGAAGGCAAAGTCAGTGAGGTTCGCGTAAAGGCGGGAGATATCGTAAAAAAAGGACAGGTGCTGCTTACGTTTGAAGGCACCGATAACTCCGATAACCTCAAAGCGCAGCAATCCTCCTTGGAGTCGCAACAATTGGACCTAATCGATTTGCAGGAGCAGTTTAAGCGTCAGGTGCAGGAAGGAGCCGATGAGCAGACGCTGAGCGCCACGAAAAAGTCGATCACCAAACAGGAGTTGAACATCGGCAACACCGAAACGGAGATTGCCAAGCTGAAGGAGGACATGGTGCCCCCTGACCCGTTAACCTCGCCGATCGACGGCACCGTCACGGCTGTCAATATCACGGCTGGCGAACAGGCCAAAACCGGTGCCGAACTGTTCGTCATTAACGATTACCAGAAGCTGAGCGTCAAGATTCAAGTCGATGAACTGGATATCCCTAGCGTCAAGGAGGGGATGAAGGCGACCGTACAGGTCGATGCCCTTCCGGATCAGACCTTTGAAGGCACTGTCTCAGACATCGCCGACGAAGGGACTGCCTCAGGCGGCGTATCGTTATTTGACGTCACGATTGCACTAAACGATTCCGAGGGCGTGCGGGTAGGCATGTCGGCGGAAGCGACGATTATCACCGAGGAAAAACAGGACGTTTTGACCCTGCCGATCGAGGCGGTTCAGCAGCGGGGCGGCCGGTACGTAGTCTTGTTAGCGGGAACCGAAGCCGGCACAGAGAGCGCAGCTGCGGGTGTGTCGAACCCGGCCGAGGGTACGACCGGCGCCGGTCGGACGGGCCAGCCCGGGGCCGCACTGGACGCCGAAGGAACGCCGCCGCAAACCGGTTCCGGCACCCGAAGCAGCGGTGCCTCGGAGGCTCCGGCGAACCGCCAGGGCCGGGGCAACGGAGCAAACGGAGTCGCCGGGGGGACCGGTGGCATGGGAGGTCGCATGCAAGTCGTAGAGGTCGGCGCGCATAACGAAACGTTAATCGAAATCGTCAGCGGATTAACTGAAGGCCAGGAGGTCATCATTCCTACGGTGATCAGCAACTCCTCCGGTTCCGCCAACCAGCAGCAGCAGACAAGAATCCAGGGCGGATTTGGTGGAGAAAGTGGATTTAGCGGCGGTAGCGGCGCTGGGTTCGGCGGAGGTGCGGTGCCCGGCGGAGGCGGGTCTGCCCCCACCGGCGGCGGAGGTGGATTTGGCGGCGGAGGTGGCAGATAATGGCCCTAGCACATCCCCCGCTGATTGACGTGCAGAACCTTGGCCATGGTTATCGCATGGCCGGTGAAATGATGACCGTGTTAAGCGAGATCAGCTTCCAGGTCGGGCACGGCGAATTCGTGGCCATTATCGGTCCGTCCGGCTCCGGCAAATCCACGCTGATGAACATGCTGGGCTGCCTGGACGTAGCGAACGAAGGCACTTATCTGCTCGACGGACAGGACGTTCGCAAGCTATCCGATAATAAGCTGGCGACGATTCGCAACGAGAAGATCGGGTTCATTTTTCAGCAGTTTAATCTGCTGCCCAAATTAACCGCCTACGAAAATGTCGAACTCCCGTTAATCTACCGCAATGTTCCGCATAAGGAGCGGAAAAGATCCGTCGAGGAGTCGCTCCGTCTCGTCGGCTTGGACGACCGGATGCACCACCGCCCGTCCGAATTGTCGGGCGGGCAGCAACAGCGGGTGGCGATCGCCCGAGCGATCGCCGGCGCGCCGCCGATGCTTCTTGCGGATGAACCGACCGGGGCGCTCGACAGCAAAACCGGCGTCGAGGTGATGGATAAAATGAAGGAACTGAACGCGCTGGGCCATACGATCATCATCATCACCCATGACCTCTCCATCGCCGAGCAAGCCAAACGGCTCATTCGGATTCAGGATGGACGGATCGTCGAAGATCGGGGGAACCCGGCATGAACCTGCTGCAAAGCGTCAAAATGGCCTGGAAGAGCATCGCAGGCGCTAAGATCCGTTCTTTTCTCACCATGCTTGGCATCATCATCGGCGTCTCTTCCGTGATTACGCTCGTCTCTGTGGGGCAAGGCACGACGTCGCAAATTACCGATCAGCTTGAAGGTCTGGGAACCGATCTGCTCACGGTAAATATCATGGGCCGGGGCAGCGCAACCTCGCTCTCTTTCGAGGAGGCGATGGCTTTGGGAGACCTCGATGGAGTGAAAGCCGTATCGCCCGTGATCAGCGGCTCCGTCACCGCCAAGAAAGGGACAACCAACGATACCCTATCGATTGAGGGCATTGCCCCTTCCTACGAGGAGGTTCAGGATTTCCACGTCCAAGCCGGTCGTTACATCATCGATATGGACAACGAATTCCGCATGAAGGTGGCATTGATCGGCACGGAAGCAGCCAGCACTTACTTCGGTACCGACAACCCGGTCGGACAAACGATTCAGCTTAACGGGAGCCGCTTCACCATCGTTGGTTTGCTGGAGTCGAAGGGCTCGAGCTTGACCGCATCCAACGACAATAAGCTGTTGATTCCGATCGCCACGGCGGAGCGCTTTCTGCAAAGCCGCGGCGTGCGTTCGATTACGGTCCAGGTGCAGGACACCAAGGAAATCGATACGGTCAAAACCTCGCTGGAAGCTGACTTGGACAAGAAGTTCCAGAACGCCGACAACGCCTACAGCATCTTTAACTCTCAAGAAATGCTTGATACGTTGAACTCGACGTCCCAGATGCTGTCACTGGCTCTCGGCGGCATCGCCGGCATCTCACTGCTTGTCGGCGGCATCGGGATCATGAATATCATGCTTGTGTCTGTAAGCGAGCGTACACGAGAAATTGGCGTACGCAAAGCGATCGGCGCCAAGAAACGCGACATCTTGATGCAGTTCATGGTCGAATCGACGGCGCTCAGCGGCTTCGGCGGTTTAATCGGAATCGCGTTGGGCTACGGCGCCTGCGCATTGATTGGACACTACTCAGCTTTGACGACAACTGTCTCCTTTCCGATCGTCCTCATCGCTTTTGGCTTCTCCTTGTTCATCGGCGTCGTCTTCGGGATGATTCCGGCCAACAAGGCGGCCAAGCTTCGCCCGATTTACGCGTTGCGCACCGAATAAGCGAAGAAAATAGCGAAAGAATACAATATTTTAGGTTAGAAAAGTAAGGAAATTATGCTATATATTAAAATAGAATTCGAGGGGGAAGGAAGAGAAAACATTGAGTTTAATTGAGACAAGAGGACTGCGGAAAGTGTTCCGGCAGGCGGTCAAAGACCCAGGACTGTCTGGTGCGGTGAAGCATTTGTTTACCCAACGGTACAAGGATAAATGTGCCGTTGAAGGGATCGATCTGAGCATCGAAGAAGGGGAGAGCGTTGCTTACGTCGGCCCTAACGGCGCGGGAAAATCGACAACGATCAAAATGCTCAGCGGCGTGCTCGTTCCTTCCGACGGCGAGATCACGGTTGACGGGCTGGTCCCCTACAAGCAAAGGATGGAGAATGCCCAACGGATCGGGGCGGTCTTTGGCCAGCGAACGCAGCTTTGGTGGGACATCCCGGTCCGGGAATCGCTGGCATTGCTGAGAGATATCTATCAGGTTCCGACTACGGTGTTCAAGAAAAATATGGATGCTTTTACGGAACTGCTTGGGATGGAGGACTATCTTCACCTATCGGCCCGCAAGCTGTCGCTTGGGCAAAGGATGCGTGCCGATTTGGCTGCCGCCCTGCTGCATGATCCAAAGATCGTCTACCTCGACGAGCCGACGATCGGGCTCGATGTTGCGGTGAAGCATCGGATTCGTGATTTTATCAAAGAGATGAACCGGGAGAAAGGAACTACGATCCTTCTGACCACACATGACCTCGGCGATATTGAGGATTTATGCGAGCGTCTGGTCATCATTGATCAGGGCAGAATCATATACGACGGCAAATTGCAAGAAGTGAAAGACGCATTTGCCCAGGAGCGTACCCTACATATCCAATTAAGCTCGCCTTTATCGGATGCGGAGAGCTTGTTTCGGGACTTGCCGGAAGTAAGCGTTAAACGGACAAACGACGGGTCGGAGGCTGCGTTTTCATTATCGATCCGTTTTAACCGTTTTCGCAGCACGGCCAGCGATATCGTCAAACGGGTCATGAGCCATGCGGAGGTTATCGATTTTCGCATCGATGAGCCCAGTATCGAAGAAATCATCCGCCGCGTTTATGATGGACAGCTGGATGCGGCGGAGTTGGCCGCTGCTGGGAAGGGAAGTGCTTAATACTATGGCACCGGCCTTCAAGAAATATATCACACTTGCACTTTGTTCCATGCAAAACACACTGGCTTACCGGCTCTCATTCATCTTAAATTTCTTATCCGGCTTTATCGGGTTAATTGCAATGTACTTTCTCTGGCAGGCCGTTTATATCGGCAGGGATCAGCTCTCCGGCTTTACATGGGAGCAGATGCAAGCTTACTTGCTGGTCACGTTCTTCGTAAGCTCGATGCTGTCCTATTACTCCGAATCGAGTATTACAAATAAAATCATCGACGGCAGCGTGATGATGGACCTGCTGCGTCCGATCCAATTCCAAAAAGCCAGACTCGCGGAAACCCTTGGCTCCTGTGTGTTGGAAGGGCTGTTGAGCTGCATCCTGATTGGACTTGCGGCGATATTCACCTTCGGCATTACCTTGCCGCATGACGTTTGGACTCTTACGCTGTTTGCCTTAAGCCTGCTTTCCTCCATTCTGTTGAAATTTTGTATCGTCTATTTGTCTGCTTTGCTCTGCTTTTGGACCACCAGCGGTTTCGGCATCTATTGGGCCAGAGTCTCCATTACCAACCTGCTATCCGGCGCGCTCGTGCCGCTGGCATTCTTTCCGGGCTGGCTGCAATCCTTCGCCATGGTACTGCCTTTCCAGGGGATTGTGAACACGCCGGTCATGATCGGCCTCGGGATGAGGGGGAGCTTCGAAGCGCTGGAACTAATCGCAATACAGCTGGGCTGGATCGTCTTGCTCTGGCTGTTAGGCAAGATGCTGTGGTCCCGGGCCATCCGGCAAATTACGATTCACGGAGGATAAGGTCATGAAAATCAGAAATACGCCTTGGCGGATTTTATATCTATACTGGCGGCTTTACAGCCAACAGCTTAAGGCGATGATGGAATACTCTGCAGACTTCTATATCATGGTGGGATCCGCGGCGCTGACCCAAATCACCGGCTTTTTATTCCTGTGGGTGGTGTTCTCCCGCATCCCGGATATTCAAGGCTGGGGGCTGTGGGAAGTAGCTTTTATGTACGCCGCGATTTATGTGTCGGAGGGCGTCGGGTCGCTGTTTTTCGAAGGTACCTGGCGGATGCTGCGGCTGATCAATATGGGAGAGCTGGATCGTTATCTCGTTCGGCCGGTTCCGCTTGTGCTGCAAATTTTCTGCACGGGAATCGGGATGAACGGACTTGGCAACATTGTGATCGGCGGGAGTATTATCGTCATGTCGTTAACTCGTATGGATATCGCTTGGAGCGCGCAACATGTGGCTATGGCTTTCCTGCTTTTCGTTTCCGCAATGACGACTCGGGTCGCCATCAATCTGGCGGCAAACTGCTCGGGTTTCTGGATTCGCAGCAGCGGGAACGCCTTCCCGATCATGATCCACAATCTCGGCGAGTTCGCCAAATACCCGATCACCATTTTTTCACAAGGCCTGCAGCTTTTTATTTCGCTTGTCGTGCCGTTTGCGTTCGTCAGCTTCTTTCCGGCGGCCGCCATATTCAGCAAGGCTCCCTGGAGTTACTGGGGTTGGCTCGGCCCGCTGGTCGCTGTCTATTTCGTCTTCCTAGCCCTGCTGATTTTACGTATCGGACTTACGAAATACGAAAGTGTGGGGAACTAAAAACAGGCATTGCTTCCCTTGCTCATGCAAGGAAGCAATGCCTATCAAATTCCTTGGAGCCTCCTCTTCTCGTTGACGCTCAGCTCACCCCGTACACCGATGCCATGCAATCCACGAACATTCGGTTGTACTCCTGCCGGGTCAGGTCCTTGTTACACTGGATATCGCGACCCAGGAACTGGTACCAGGTGATCTCGACCTGATCCTTCTTATACAGGAACCGGCCGTTCGCAAGCGAAAACTTGTCGTTTTCGAAAGATGCTACATTTTCGTAATCCAGCTTGCTGCCTTGCTGCTCCGCCACGAATGTCGCCAACAAAATCAACATTTTAAAGGGATCGTCATAGATTTCATATTGAGCGTTCAAACGGCAACCTCTCCTTTATCCGTGATTACTCTCATCGTACTCGAATTGCCTCCGATCGAAATAGCAAAATCATAAGATTCTTTTATCAAAATTATCGGCAAAACAAAAAACGCCCCGGAGCAAAGTCCAGAGCGTTTGAAGCAATCTGAAAACGCATTAGTTAAAGAAAACTCAAAAATCGATTAAACCGAGACTGATGAGCAGCGAATCATTCACTTTCTTCATCGTCTCATCGTCCAAATGCGTAATTTTATCCGTTAATCTTTGTTTGTCGATCGTTCGAATTTGCTCCAGCAAGATGACGGAATCCCTATCAAATCCGTGCGTAGCCGCGTCAATCTCAACATGGGTTGGCAATTTCGCCTTTTGGATTTGCGCCGTAATAGCGGCAACAATAGCCGTTGGGCTGAATCGATTTCCGATATCATTCTGGATGATAAGCACCGGTCTGACCCCACCCTGCTCCGATCCTACCACAGGAGAGAGGTCTGCAAAAAAAACGTCGCCGCGCTTTACGATCAATGTTTACACCCCGCTTACTAGGCGGTCCAGAGTGATGTCTGCATCTTCTTCCGCGTGGAACGCTTCGGAGGCCATGGACAAATTGATTTTTGCCATCTCCATATAGCCGCGCTGCATCGATTCCCGGATGAATCGTTTCTTCCGCTCGTTCAGATACAGCTTCATGGCCTGCCTGATCAACTCGCTGCGGTTGGAATTCTCCATCGCGACGATTCCATCGACTTCCTGCAAAAGATGATCCGGCAAACTGATCATAATTCTTTTGGTGTTGTGCATATTGGCCATCTTAAAACTTCCACCCCCAAAACCTACTCGACCCTGTTTCCTGATATCAGTATAGCATTATTCAAGGAAATTTATACAAAAGAAATATATGCCGATAGTATATCAAGTATGCTGCATTTCATTATAAACAAAAACGCTCGTGCCGTACATACCTGATCATTTCCATGTTTAGTATTCGATAGACTCGGCATAAATTCCTTCCCTCAGGAAAAAGTTTTGTAGAATTTTGTCTGCCGCTCCATTCTATCACAGCAGCGGGTTTAGCAATACGTCAGGTTCACCCTTCCGTCTGTATACCCGGGGCACTCGGTGGGCCAGCATGCAGATCAACTCGTAATGGATCGTTCCCATGGCGGAAGCCAGCTCCCCGGCGGTAATTTCCTCGCCGGCTTGCCGGCCGATGAGTACAACCTCTTCGCCGGCTTGAATTTCTTCGGCTTCCTCAGCCAAAGCTTGAAGCGATACCATACATTGGTCCATACAAATAACGCCTGCTACAGGAACGCGGCGGCCGCGTATCAGTACTTGTGCTTTGCCGTTCAGCAATCGCGAATATCCATCGGCATACCCGATCGGGAGGGTGGCAATGCGCTCCTCCTGCTGGGTGACGTATTTCGCTCCATAGCTGATGGCGGAATGAGGCGGCAGCGTCTTGACCCGTACCGTTTCGGTTTTCAAGGATAAAACCGGGGTGAGCCGCACTTGATCGCGGCGGACCTCGTCGGACGGATACAAGCCGTACAAAGCGATGCCGATGCGAACCATTTGTACTGACAGTTCCGGCATATCGATGGCGATTGCGCTGTTCCCCGTATGTATGATCGGGATACGAATTTCATGTTCCCGCAGCGCGTCCACCACACCCTGAAACCGGCGAAATTGTTCCAATGTATAGCTTTTGTCTTCCTCGTCCGCCGTGGAATAATGAGTGAACAGGCCTTCCACTTCCACCTGCGGCGCTTGCGTGGCCTTGCGTATGAAGGCGACCGCTTCTTCTCCGGGCAGCAGTCCGACGCGGCCCATGCCGGAATCGATCTTGATATGGACTTTCAGCTTATGCGGGAATTCGTCGGGATGCAGCGCTTCGATCGCCTCCAGCACTTCCATGCTGAATACGTTCAGCGTGATATCTTGCTCCCACGCGGCGCGAACCCCGTGGGGCGGCGTATACCCGAGCACCAGAATCGGCAGCTTTACACCGGCTTTCCGGAGCTCCAGCGCTTCATCCAGGAACGCGACGCTGAGGTAATCCGCGCCGATCCGTTCCAACTCCTTCGCTACGAGCACGGCGCCGTGCCCATAAGCATTAGCTTTCACACATGCCAGCATTTTCATGTCCGCCGGTTGTCTTCTTCGCAATTCCTCGAAATTGCTGCGCAGCGCGTCCAAATCAATTTCCGCACGGGTAGGTCGATACATCACTTGCACTTTCGGGTCACCTTCTCCAAAGATTGAGAGTTCAAATATCTGAGCAATAACCTAATGGTAATGTTCATGGATGCGACTGTCAATTCTGCAAAAGAACCCAATTGCGAAAGAAGGGCCGTTTTCAGTTACAACCTCGCTATAGAATAAAGAAGCGAATCGTCGGGGCCGGTGGGAGAAGTCTCCCGCCGGCGCAGCCGCAATCCGCCTGTTCTGATTTTATTTACCGGTTTGGTCCTGCATCGATGCGGCGACTTTAACCATTTCGGTCACCGGCAAATTCTCGCTGGTAATCCGGAATTCCAGCCCGTCCACGGTCCAGGTGAGGGTCCGCAGCGCATCGCCGGTCAGAAGTCCCCACGTAAAGCCCATGTCGACCAGTTCGCCCGGTACGAGCGAAGCGGTGCGGTCCGGGGAACGCGTCTCCGATAGCGTAAATTGATATGTACCATCATAACGCAGCATGACGGTCGTGCGATCGGCACCTTCCACGGCTTTGTCATCCTGGTACAAGACCCCTTCCGGCAGATAAGTCGGGATAATCACGCCAAAAGGTTCGGTTAAAGCCGGTTTAGCCGGAGTTTTCGCGCCATCCGCTTCGCTGGACGCGGCATCGCCGTTAGCGCCTGCGCCCTCCTCAGTTGGCGTCTTCTCCACGAGCATGCCGTTCTCATCGACTTCCAGCAGCGTGCCTTGAGAATCCTGAGCCGCCGTATCCAGATTGTGCTGCATGTCAAACGAGTTCTTGTCGAACTTGGCATCGAAGTCGAATTTATCGAATTTCACTTCAACGACGACTTTCGCCTCGGCATCGGATACCTGCACTTGCTTCGGCGCATAGTCATCTTTGGCCAGCCAAATTTTTTGCCGCACTAAGGCATGGGTGTTGTAATTGGCCGCGACTTCGAAGATGTAGTTCTCCTTATCGCTTTCGAATTGCCGCGAACTGTCGCTCAAAATGCTGCGAGCCAGCGTTTGGTACAGATACACCTGACCTTGGTTCTCCGGCCAGTCGCTTTGGAAGCGGAAGCTCTTGTTCAGGCTTGGCGTCAGCACGAACACCCCTTGTTCATTGCGGAGCACGATTTGTGTGACGTCCTTCTGTGCATTCGTGAGTGCGATCCGGTAGAACGACGGGTTTTGATACCAAACTTCCACCTTGTACTCCTGAGGCTTGTCACCCGTATAAAGCGTCATCGTGCCTGAACCTTGATAACTCTCCAACTGGGCAACCACTTTGTCCAAATCCTTGACGACGCCATCGGCGTCCTTTTTCCCGCATGCAGCCAGCACGAAGCTTAAGGCTATCACGATGGTCAGCATCCACGTGAAACGGCGCATGAGATCATCCCCTCTGCAGTTTGATTTCCTAAACTGATACATGTCTATGAGGGAACTTGGCCGATTATGCAGACTAGCCCCAGCAGGGCGAAGACAAGTTGCCGAATGCAGGTTACCCTGCCGCAAATGCAGTTTACCGATTACGGTATTGCGTATGCAAAAAACAGCGTGCTATGGTTAACTCACCAACTCATTTCACAGCGGATGTGGCTTACCCCGAACCCCGAGGAGTGAAACCTTTGAAATTGATTATTGAACAATCCCTCGACCACGAGGACGTAGAAATTACGATCAAATGCCAGCTGATCGACGCCGATTTGGAGAAACTGATCGCCCAGATACGGTTGTATGGTTTTTCCATCATGGGCAAAAAGGACGGTGCCGTCCATCCCCTGCGACCGGAAGATATCTTCTACTTCGAATCGATCGACGACAAGACTTTTGCTTATTGCGAGAAGGACGTCTACGATTGCAGCCTGAAGCTTTACGAGCTGGAGCAGCAGCTAGCTAAAGCCGATTTCGTTCGGATCAGCAAAAGCTGCATTATGAATATTGCGAAGTTATCCAGCGTGAGAGCCCTAATTAACGGGCGTTTCGAGGCTCGCCTCCAAAACGGGGAGAAGCTGGTCATAAATCGCCATTACGTGCAGGGATTTAAGGAAAAATTCAATTTTTAGGAGGGCTGAAGGATGACCCAATTTAAAACCTACTTCACGATCGATTGCATCTCGTTTACGTTCGTTATTTTGATTTTCTCAGGTTTGTCACTGCTGGATCTGCTCCCTTCCTTAACGACCCTGATTGCCTTGCAGATTTTTGCTATGACGACATGCATCACCTTCTTAATGACGCTTACCGATCGCATCCCCTGGAAGAGCCTGTGGCCATCCATCCTTGTTGATATCGTGACCGTGTTGTTTTCGGTATTTGCCATCGGGTGGCTATTTCACGTATTTCCGATGGATTGGCCCAATTTCGCAGTGATCAGCGGCATGTCGGTGGTGGTGTATTTTGCTGTATACGGCGTTCTGATCATTAAGGACCGCGTGGATGCGGATAAAATTAATCAGCAGATTCAATCCAAACATAACAAATAGATGAAGTCGGAGGAGAATAACGCATGGGGAATATCATTGAGGTCACCGGCCTAAAGAAATCATTTGGTTCGCTGGAGGCCGTGAAGAAAGTGGATTTTACAGTGAAGGAAGGAAGTTTGTTTGCTTTTCTGGGTCCTAACGGAGCAGGTAAATCAACGACGATCGACATCATATCCACCCAGCTTCAGCCGGACGCCGGCGAGGTGATCATCGACGGGTATCGCTTGGGACAGGACGATGACCGGATTCGTTCTTCCATCGGGATCGTGTTCCAGGACAGCCTGCTGGATCCACTGCTTACGGTCGAGGAAAATTTGCAGATCCGGGGCCGATTCTACGGGCGGTCTCGTTCGGAACTCCAAGCGGCGATCGAAGTCGCGGCAGAGACGGCGGGTGTCTTCGAATTTCTAAAGCGTCCCTACGGTAAGCTGTCCGGCGGGCAGCGTCGGCGGGCAGACATCGCACGGGCGTTAATCCATACGCCAAAAGTGCTGTTTCTGGATGAGCCAACAACCGGATTGGATCCGCAAACGCGCAAGAGAGTGTGGGAAATGGTCCTCAAGCTGCAGCGAGAACAGGGCATGACGGTATTCCTGACCACCCATTATATGGAGGAAGCCGCTCAAGCCGACTACATCACGATCATCGACCATGGTGAAGTGTTGGCTCAAGGTACGCCGCTGGAACTTAAGAACCGGTATGCTTCGGACATGCTGAGAATTAAGCCAGCGGATGACGGCAAGTTGACTGCCCTACTAGAGGAATTGGGCCTTGCCTTCGAACGGGATGCCGCAGGTATCTACCGTATTGCGCTAAATTCTACCCTAGAAGCGCTCGGGATCCTAGACCGGTGCCGGGACAATCTCGCCAACCTGGAAATCGTCAACGGAACGATGGACGACGTCTTTATTAACCTGACGGGAACGGAGGTCAGAAGCTGATGTTAAGCATCGCAAACCGAAATTTGAAAATCTTTTTTAGGGACCGCGCCGCCGTATTGTTTTCCTTGCTGGCCGTGTTCATCATTCTCGGACTCTATGTCGTCTTCCTTGGCGACACCATCGCAAACAGTCTGCCGGTGATCGAAGGGGCGTCTGTTCTGATTAATAGTTGGGTACTGGCCGGAATCCTGGCCGTCACCTCCGTTACCTCAACCATGGGGGCTTTCGGAATCATGGTCGAAGACCGCTCGCGTAAGATCCTCAAGGATTTTACGACTTCTCCCCTCCGCAGAAGCCGGCTAACCGGCGGTTATATTCTCAGCGCTTGCTCCGTGGGCGTCATCATGAGCGTAGTCACGTTTATCCTTGGGGAGTTGTACATCCTGATGCTGGACGGGGAGTTACTGCCGCTGCTCAGTATCCTGAAGGTGCTTGGACTCATCGTGTTATCCGTGCTCGCCAGCAGCTCGATCGTCTTCTTCATCACCACGTTCCTGCGCAGTCAGAACGCCTTCTCGGCAGCCAGCACGGTGATCGGGACGCTGATCGGTTTCCTAACCGGCATCTACGTGCCGATGGGCAGCCTGCCCGAGGCGGTGCAATGGGTCATTAAGATTTTCCCGATCTCCCATGCCGGGGTGCTGATTCGTAGCGTCATGCTGGAACATCCGATGGAAGTGTCCTTCAACGGGGCCCCCGCCGAGGCACTGACGGAGTTCACGGAAAGTATGGGCGTCGTCTATCATTTTGGCTCCTACCAGGTCGAGTCCTGGTTAAGCATCGTCATTTTGCTGGCGACTACAGTGTTGTTCTTCGGCTTGTCCTTACTGAGTTTGTCGCGTAAAAGCAAATAAAACAAAAGACCGGACCGGGCGTGAATCGCCCGATCCGGTTATTTGGTGTGCCCTGACTTAGCTATTGTTGGTGAACCCTATTAACGGTAGAAAATCCAGTGGGTTGATTACCTTATCAACCCGACACCCCCGCCTGCACCTCCCCATTCCCAGCCACCGCTTCTCGCGCGTTTAAATGGCGTTTCGCCAGCAGCAGGAACGGCACGCCGAAGGCGGCCGTCAACGCAATGATCCCAAAGATGATCAGGGATTTTGGGGCACCGAAGGCATCCAATAAGAAGCCGCCCAGCAGCGGCGCGAGCACATTGCCTAATTGGTTAAAGCCAAACATGCCGAAATACGTACCGCGCAGCGATGCCGGGGCAATGCGGTCGACCAGCACGTCAGTCATCGTAAACATCAGCACCTCGCCGATCGTAAAGATGACGACGCCTAGCAGGAACGCCCAGATCGCGTGAACCGAGCCGAACAGCAGCAGGCTGCCGGAGACGAACAAATTACCCGCGATCAGCGGCACAACCGGCGAGAAGCGGCCGGCGAACTTGACGATCGGGAACTGTACCACCAGGACGACTACCGCGTTCAGTGACAGCATGTAGCCAAACAGCTTGGCTCCGTCCTGGATACTCGGCGTCATCTCTAAGTATTGCGCCAACGTCGAGCTGAAATGTCCGTACCCAAGCACGCAGAAAATCATACCGACCAGCACATACAAGAAGGTCCTGTCCTGTCCGGTCACCTGCATCGCGCCCTTCAGGGACAGGCGCTCGCCCGCTCCATGATCCGCCGTTCCGATCTCCTTATGCAGCATAAACTGGAATACCAAAACCAGCCCGTACACCAGATAGACGAGACCGGCGAAATAGAACGCAATTCCCGAATCCGAAGCCCCCATTTGCAAACCTAGGATCGGTCCGACGACTACGCCAAGATTAATCGCTGCGTAACGCAGATTAAATACCAGCATCTTGCTTTCCTGTGGCGTGATATCAGCCAACAATGCCCGGGAGGTCGGTTCGAACAACGCACGGCACAATCCGTTTAAGGCATTCATAATAAAAAAGAGCCACACTTGATTCGCCAAGCCAAAGCCAATGAACACCAGCACCCAGCCGAAAATGGAAATGTACAGCACTCTCTTGCGTCCGATGACGTCCGAGATATACCCTCCGTAAAAGCTGGCGAACACCCCGATCAGCGAGCTGACCGCAACGACGATCCCAGTTTCGGACGGGGACGCTCCAAGGGACTTGATGAGATAGATGGATAAGAACGGAATGCTCATGGACGAAGCCATACGTCCAAAAATGGTCCCCACGATGATGGTCCACGATAAAGGGTGAATATTTCTGAGATGTGCGTTCATACGGTTTTCGCCTTCTTTGTTCACGAGTTGTACAAAACTATCTCCCTATTAAACCCGCGAAGTAAATAATTGTCAAGGCTTGACAGGCTCCGTGTTGCCTGACATTTCAAAGACCCGCGAATCCCCCTGGATCCCCCCCGACTGAAGGGATTACCGGGAACCGGATCAACACTGTCGTGCCGATCCCGGGACGGCTAAACATCTTCACCCCATACTCCGTGCCGAAATGCAACTGAATGCGGCTATGTACGTTGCGTATGCCAAACCCGGCCTCCGCCCCGGGTGCCGAGTCGAAAATTTGCCGAAGCCGATCTTGCGGCATGCCGATCCCATCGTCGATGATTTTGAAGCAAACTTCCCGCCCTTTCGCATAACCTTGAACCCGGACGTGAATCGGATCGCCGAACCAGGCATGCTCCAACACGTTTTCGATAAACGGCTGCAGGACTAGCTTGACCGTGGACAAAGATAGGATCGCCGGGTCGACCTCGAAACCAAAGGACACCGCCTCCCCGAATTTCGTTCGCTGGATATTGATGTAAGCCTCCGCCTGGGCCAGCTCGCTGCGAATCGGAATGATGGTCCGCCCGTCGCTAAGCGACAAGCGATAGAACTTCGCCAGATCAAGCACCATGCGCTGCAGCTTGTCAATCTCCCCGAACTTGGCGAGCCGGCTGATCGAGGACAGCGTATTATAGAGGAAATGCGGGTTGATCTGCGCCTGCAGCGTCTCCAGTTCGGCTTCCTTCTTCTCCAATTGGGACAGATAGACCTGCTCAATCAGCCGTTCGATATTGTGCCCCATCTCGTTTAGGGCAGAGGCGATCTGGGAAAACTCATCTTTCCCCCGGTAGCGCATCCGTTTATGGAGATCCCCTTCGCGGAAGGCATTCAGAACCGACACGATTTTCGTTACCCGGATCGAAAAATAACGGGAAATGAACATCCCGGCAAACGTAAACACGATCAAGCACAACACGCAGATCAGGGTCACGAACCAACGTACCTTCGTCGAGTCCTGTTCCATGATCGTAAGCGGAACCCGGGCCGTGAGTACCCATCCCGGACCTGCGACCTCCTCGCGGATCGTTAAAAACTCTGCCGATTCCCCCCGACTTCCGGCAACGCCGGTCTCTTCGATCCCGCCGGATTCGTATAACGTCTTCCCCGCCCCATCTTGAATCAGCAATTGGCTGCCCTCGCCGATTTTGCGGTAGTCCAGTGCTTCGAACAACTCGCCGCTTCGCACGCTCAGTCGCAAGAAGCCGATTACCTGCAAATCGAGCGGCTTATCGCTGTCGACCAGCCGGCGCAGCAGCGAAATTCGGCCATACTCCATGTCCCTCTCTACCTCGCGCCAAACAAGCGTTTCTCCGTATTCCTCTTCCGGAAACTCCAGAACCCACGGTTTGTCCTGAATCCTCTGAAGATGATAGATGTTGTATTGCCCCTCGAGCGCATCCGGGTTCTCTTGTAGGAATGAACCGTGATACACTTCGGGCAGCGTATCGTTCTCAAGGAACACGTACATGGCCAAATTCAGACCGGTCGCATTCATGGCGATATGGAGCTTCGGTTGGAGTACCGTTGTCGTGCGTTCATAGCTGCTCCAGCCTTCCTCATAGCTGCGGAGTTGCCTCACCAGTGTATAGTCGTGGTATAGCATGGAGGAAACGCGCTCCACATCCGCCATTTTGTATTCCATGTTATCGCGGATTTGCAACAGCGTGCCTTGAATAGTGCTGCGGGTTTGCTTGCGGATGGATTCCTGATAAAGAGTGTGGGAGAAATAACCGATGGCGAGCACCGGAATCAGGATAAAAACAAGGTAGGTCAGCATCAGCTTGTAGCCGAACGGTAGGTAACGGGGCGACCGGTTTGGCGAAACGCGGAGAATCTTCATCAAGGCGACTCACTCCCGTTTGCGGAATTCCATCGGCGTCATCCCGAAGGTTTCCTTAAATTGCCGGCTGAAATATGGCATATAGCGATACCCGACCTGACCGGCGACCTCATAGATTTTCACCTTGGGGTCCCTTAGCAGCTCACGCGCCCGCTTCATCCGAAGCTCGGTCAGCATTTCGCTGAAGCCTTGGCCGGTTTCTTCTTTAAAGAGGTGTCCCAAATAATTGGGGGAAAAAGCAAACTGCTGGGCGATTTGCTTCAAAGTGAGGTTCTCGTGGAGACGCGCCTGCATGGTGGCCACGATTTCCTTGATCAACCGGCTGCTGCCTGGCATGTTCCTCAGGTCCGATGGGTCCGAAGGCTCCGGTTCGGCGAGCCGATCACGGGCGTCCTTTGACTCTCTGCCGTCTTGTGCTCCCAAAGCTTGCATCATTTGAAGGAACTGTTCCTCCGTGCGTTTGCGATTCGCCTCGTACTCAAGCTCAAGGGTGATTTGCCGCAACGAAGCGACCAGCTCTTCATCGTCCATCGGTTTCAGCACATAGCTGCACGCCTTCAACGAAAGCGCTTGCTTAACAAAGTGGAAGTCCTGATGCCCGCTGACAAACACGACGCGGACGTCCGGCTTTCGGTCCAACGCTCGGCGCGCCAGCTCCAGTCCCGACATATTCGGCATATTGACGTCTGTCACCAAAATATCGACGGACTGCCGTTCCATCAGCTCACAGGCCGAGAAGCCGTTGCTTACGGCGCCTACGACCTCCATCCCCAGCTCGGACCAGGGAATAAACGTCCTCATGCCCTCCAGGTCAAGATGCTCGTCATCGGCAAGTAATACCTTATACAAGATCGTCTGCCCCCTTTTCCCTTTGCGGAAGTTCGGTGTATCCCTAAGTATACCCGTCCCCCCCGGCGGTTGAGAACGGAGAATATCCTCTAATAACAGCAGGCGTTTACGGATGTTCGGCGCGATGCAAGAAAGGGGAGCCCGAAAAAAACGGGTCCCCTCTTCGTATGTCCTGCTTCCTCGCCCTAGTTGCCCTGGATCATCTTCAAGTTTTCATGCCAGCGCTGAGTGTAATAATCCAGCAGCTTCTCGAACCCGATGGACATCGTATCGTCATGCGCTTTGTCCAGAATCGCCAGCGCCTCCTCATCTGTCTTCGCGTACAGGGCTTGAGCTCTCGCTTTCTGCCAAATGTCTTTGCCGCTTTGGAAGGTGATTCCCTCCTCCGTATCCGGCAGCGGGAACAAGTTGATAAACTCGGTCGCATCCCCTTGGGTTTTCCACGTGATTTCATACTGCCAATAGGTCGACCAGTTTCGCTCGTTCTCCGGCAGCGTTGCTTCGAATTTCCCCTTGATGTCGTCGACGTATACGGTATTGCCGACCCACATTAACGGGTCCATCTTCGCTTGGTAGTCCGCGAGCTTCTCTTTGTCCTTCGTATAGTTCTCCGTAAACTTCGGCGTGATGCCATCGGCTTCACGTCCCTGCCAGAACTCGCCCTCGACACCCCACATCTGCAAGGTCATCCCTTCCGGACCGGTCCACCAATCCAGGAAAGCGAAGATCGCCTCCGGATCTTTGGCGCCGGTCGTAATCACAGCGGCGTTCCAGCCAAGCATATTATAGGTGCCGGGATACGTTTTGTTTTTGTCCAGCCCTTCCTTGTGGATCGGCCAGATCATGATGTAGCCGGCGTCCGGATCCTTCTGGGTTAAAGCCGCATGGGCCTGCATTGCATATAAGGTCGGGTTAGAGGAAGTATATACCGCCACTCGGCCGTTCATCAGCTTCTCCTGCACCTGATCCCGCGTTTGCGTCATCGCATCCTGCGTCATCAGCTTCTCGCGGAACAGCTTCGCCGCGTACACCACCGATTCACGGTAAGCCTCATCCTTATAAATCGAAGTCATCTTATCCCCGCTCGGAACGGCAAAATAACGCGGAAAGCTTAAATTGTTCTCTTTAAACGCGGAGTAGATTTGATCCAGGCCGTGGCCTTCGCTGGCCAGATCTGTCTCCAGCGGAATCACGTCCGGATATTTCTCCTTCACGAGCTTTAAGTAGGCGTACAAATCATCGGTCGTTTCCAGCTTGGGCGAGCCCAGCTCCGTATAAATCTTCTTGTTCACGACCCACCCGGCATTGCCGTTCGGACGGTTCGTATACCAGTTCGGGAACTGGTACAGCTTGCCGTCGGGGGATCGCAGCATATTTAGCGCTTTCGGATCCAGCCACTTCTTCAGATTCGGATACTTCTCGATGTAATCATCCAAGGGGACCAGCAGCCCTGCTTCACGCAACCGCTCGACATCGGCTCCCCGCTCACCCCAAATCACGTCCGGCAAATCCCCCGAGGCGATCATCGTATTCAGCTTTTGAACCGTATTTCCGCCGTTCGGGATTTCCGTGATGTTCACCTTCTTGTTCTCCTTGACCCAGGTGGTGGTCTCATCGGCGCCCCATTTCGGCATGGTGTACCAGTCGTAGTTGCCGTATAGCGTAAATTCCAGCGGCTCCTTGCCAAGCTCGTAAAGCTGCGGTTCAGCAGATTCGGCTTGGTTGTTCTTCGCATTGCCGCTGTTCTCCTTCGGCGCCTCGGCGGTATTGCCGCCATTTCCGTTGTTCCCCCCGCCGCCGGAGCATCCCGCGATAAACAAGGCGATCACCAGGAAAATAACCATCATTCGGCTTAACCGTATTCCCCTCTTTTGCATGCGACTGTTATCCCCTTTCTACTTACATTTTTATGTTCAAAGCAAAACCATTTGCTCCAAACCCCATGGCTACTCCTTCAAGGAACCCACCAGAACTCCTTTAACAAAATACTTCTGCACGAATGGATACACCAGGACGATCGGGAGCGTTGCCACCATCATCGTTGCCATCGAGAGCGATTTGCTGGTGACGGTTTTGGCCTGCGCCATATGGGCCTGCGCCGCTGCGTCCAAATTGGCCGTCTGCTCGGAGACGATATTGGAAGCGAGAATTTGCTTGAGAATGGTCTGAATCGGCAGCAGCTCCTCCTTCGAAATGTAGATGCTGGCCACAAACCACTCGTTCCAGTGTCCAACTGCCGTAAACAGCGACAGCGTTGCGATAACCGGCCCCGACAACGGCAACACAATGCGGAACAGGGTGCCCCAATTCCCGCAGCCATCGATCTTGGCCGATTCCTCTAACCCTTGCGGCAGCCCCTGGAAGAAGGTACGGAAGATGATCATGTTCCACACCCCGATCAGCGAAGGAATAATATAAACCCAAAACGAGTTGAACATCCCTAAGTTACGAATGAGCAGAAAGGTCGGAATCAACCCGCCGGAAAAATACATCGTAAAGATACATATCAGCATGTAATACTTACGTCCCATCAGCTCACGTTTCGTCATTCCGTAGGAGAAGATCGCGGTTGCCAAGATCGCACTGACAGTCCCGACGACGGTCCGGAGTACGGAGATGACGAAACCCGACATTAACCGTTCGTCCTGAAAGACGACCTCGTAATTCTCCATGGTGAAGGCCCGCGGCCAGAGAGTAACCCCGCCTTTCGCGGTATCCAACCCCTCATTCAGCGAGATCGCAATGGCATTCAGGAACGGATATAACGTGGAGAGAGCAAAGACGATTAAGAAGACATAGATGAAAGCAACCATGACCCGGTCACCTCTGCTGCTAAACATCGCAAACACCTCCTCCTGATTACCATAAGCTGTTGCCGGATTTGCGGGCCACATAGTTGGCGATGGTCAACAACCCGACGCTGACGACCGCTTTGAATAATCCGACGGCGGTAGCGTAGGAATATCGGTAGTTGTTGATCCCGACCCTGATCACATACGTATCGATCACGTCAGACACATCCCGCAGCGCCGGGTTCACGGCCAACACGAGGATATCCTCGAAGCCGGCGCTTAGCAAATTGCCGATCGCCAATATCATAAAGATCGAGATCACCGGCATGATGGATGGAAGCGTTATCAAATAAATCTGCTTGAAGCGGCTGGCTCCGTCAATCGAAGCCGCCTCATACGTATTCGGGTCCACCCCGGCAATCGCCGCCAGGTAGACGATGGAACCGAAGCCGATTTCCTTCCACACGTTGGTCGTAATCAGGATGCTCCAGAAATACTCGGGCAGGGACAGGAAGTTGATCGGTTCCTGAATGGTACCGAGCCGCTCCAGCAACAGGTTTAAGCTGCCATTATCCGTTGCGAGCAGCGAGGCGACCAGTCCGCCGAGAATGACCCAGGACATGAAATGCGGTAAATACGTAATGGTCTGCACCACTCTTTTGAAAGCCATTTTCCGCACTTCGTTCAGCATTAGAGCCAACAGGATCGGCGCAGGAAAACCGATGCAGAACTTCAGCAAGCTGATCACAATCGTATTGCGCATCACCGTATAGAAATCCGGCGATTGAAAGAAGTAGGCGAAGTGCTTCCAGCCCACCCACGGACTACCGGTAAAGCTGTGTCCGATCTTGTAATCCTGAAAGGCGATCAGGACGCCGTACATCGGAATGTAGCTGAACACGAATATGAGCGCGAGCGCCGGGAGTACCATAAGCTGCAGGTCGATTTGCCGAATTAAACGCGCAAACCCGTTGTTCCTCCTCTTGTAAGGCACGCGCGGCATGGCGGGTTGCATTTCCTGATCGACGGATAGCCGGGCCATACGCTTCTCCCCTTTTCGCTTTATTCATCTTGTGAGTTATTGTATATTGGCCCCGGGCGCTTGCCTACCTGACCAATCAACGAAATGTGATAATAATCAATCGGCTATGATTTCATTTCCTCTGCCTGGGGAATTAGTGTAATATAAGTCCGTATTGCATTTAAGGGCATTTCGAGGATTTAACTTATGTTTAGGGGGCTTTATTTACGTGAAATCCGAATCTTCTACGCTGCAGAAAAAACTGCTGCCCCGCCATATCAGCTTCATGGCTATGGGCGGTGTCATCGGCACCGGCATCTTTAAAGGCAGTGCCGAGACCGTCAGCTTGGCGGGTCCTGGTGTGATCTTCTCCTACGTCTTCGCCGGCCTGCTGCTACTTGTCGTCATGGGCGCGATTGCCGAAATGGCCACCGTGTATCCCGGCCGAAACATGAAGGACTTCATCCGCGAGGCGTTTGGGGAGCGTATCTCGTTCATCTTGGGTTGGCTGTATTGTTTCATGTGGCTAGCTGTTTGCGTGATTGAAGTGATCGCTGCCGGCAGCTTCCTGCAGTTCTGGCTGCCAGACGTGCCGCTGTGGGTGCTCAGCCTGGCCAGCGCCATCTTTATCCTCGCCATCAATATGATGAGCGTAGGCGGTTACGGTGAATTTGAATTTTGGCTGGCTGGGGTCAAGATCGCGATGATTATTGTGTTTATCTTGCTTGGTGCGGCTATGTTGTTTGGCTTCATCCCGGGTGCGGAAGCCTCATTCCCGCGCAATTACATCGATTACGGCGGCTTTTTTCCGAACGGATGGACGGCAATCTTCTCGGCGCTGCTGGTCGTCATGTTCTCCTACGGCGGCTCCGAGCTAATCGGCCTCACCTTGTCGGAGGCCAAGGACGCTGAAAAGGTGCTCCCCCGGGTGGTCAAAAACTTTATTTTGCGTGTGGTGCTGTTTTATACCTTGCCGATCTTGATCATTTGCGGACTTATTCCGTGGAATAGTCTTAGCGAGCAGACCAGCCCGTTCGTACAAGTGCTGACGTCGGCAGGGCTGCAAGGCGCGGCGCATTTAATGAACTTCATCCTGATTACGGCCGTCTTGTCCGCAGCCAATTCCGGCATTTACGGTGCGACCCGGATGCTCCATTCGATGGCCACCGGCGGCGAGGCGCCGGCCAAGTTGGCGCGGATTTCGTCCAAGGGCGTACCGATCAACAGCTTGATTCTCAGCGGGATTGTCCTGATCCTGGGCTCCATGCTCGCCGTTCTCAATCAAGCGGGATTGTTCCGCCTGCTGATGGCCGTGCCCGGCTTTGTCGTCCTGCTCGTGTGGATTACGATCTGCTTGTCCCAGCTGAAGCTTCGTCGGCGTTATCCGACTGTGCCTAGCTTTAAAGTTTGGGGATTTCCTTATCTAACGGTGCTGGCCGTCATCGGTTTAGCGGTCATTGCCCTGCTGTTCCTGTTCGACGCGCAGAACCGCATCAGCATCGGCGTATGCCTCGCCGTACTGGTTCTGTTGATCGGATGGTCAACTGTCCGATTCCGCACGCGCCCAAGCCAGAGAGACTAGCAGCCTAGCAGTTCAAAAGCTCGGACCCTGCATTCCCCTGTTCCTCCCGTTCCCCTGCCCATGTTACAATGAAGGCAGAGGAGAGATTACAACTATTGGGGGAGACCATGGAACTTCAGGTTGTTACGGAACTAGTGTTGCGCAAGCCAAAACGGCGTCACCGGATCGCTCGCCGCATCCGGAATGCCTACCAATACGATACCGCCTACTGGCGATCCGCCGTTGCCGGCCCCTGGGGGGCCGGCATGTTCGCGTTTGGTCTGTTGGCGCTGGGCATGCCGACCGGGCTCGGAACCGCGGTCGACTTACTCCTGTTTCTGCTGGCGGGAACGCTCGCGCTTTACCTGATTGCTCACCTCACTACACTGCTGATAGCCTTGATCGGCTTGCCGATCCCCCGGCTGTTTACGGGGGCGGTCTTGTTTGATTACGCCGCCTCCTTCCTGATTTTCTACTATAACGAAGTATCCCTAGCCGCAGCTGCGATGGTGGCTGCGGTAATCAGCTTGGCGGGGATCGCCGCCGGACTGCTGGCAGGAATGCTTGCCAGCCGGCGCCTCCGGCTTCGTCATAAAGCGGCGATCACCCTGACGGCGGTGTTGCTCGTTGCGGCGGCTGCGATCTGGTCTTTTGCTCCGGGGACGGGCAACGACTCCACCGTGCCCGCATTCCAAGGCGTGCAAAGCGCCGGGTTGTTGCAGGAAGCCGGCGAGGCTGGGGACGGCGGCAGACTATTGGCCGATCAGCCGGATAACCCCGCCGAACCCGGGCCCTATGCTGTGTCGACCTTTACGTACGGTAGCGGGAACGACACTTGGCAACCCGAATACGGTGAATCGGTTGACGTTACGTCCCAGGCGGTGGATGCTTCAGCTTATATCAAGAAGTGGTCGGTCTACCGAACCGCTTATTGGGGATTTAATCAACGTGCATTACCGCTGAACGGCAGAGTCTGGATGCCCGCTATGGCGGAAGGGAAGGACTCTACTGAAAGTCCTTCCCACTTTCCGATCGTCCTCATCGTTCACGGGAATCACTTAATGGAAGACTTCTCCGACGACGGCTACGCTTATCTCGGGGAACTGCTGGCCAGCCGTGGGTTCATTGCCGTCTCGGTTGATGAGAATTTCCTGAATTACTCCGTATGGACAGGGATTCCCGACAACGATATGAAAGTCCGGGCCTGGGTCCTGCTCAAGCATCTGCAGCAAATCGGCGATTTTGCCAACGAGCCCGGCAACCCGTTGTACGGCAAAGTCGACTTTGCCCGCATCGGCCTAGCTGGCCATTCCCGAGGGGGGCAGGCGGTGGCGATGGCCGCCGATTATAAGGATTGGTTCGGGAGTGATACGGAGCTGATTCAGAGCCTCGCCTCGTACCAAATCGAGGCCGTAGCCGCCATAGCGCCTACCGACAGGAAAGTAGACGGCAAGGTCACTCAGTTGAAGGATGTCAGTTATTTAACGCTCCAAGGCGCCCGGGACGGCGACGTTAGCGACTTTGACGGAGACCGGCAGTACATGCGAACGAGTTATTCATCGGGCGAGGAGCGGTTCAAGGCTTCTCTGTACATCGGGGATGCCAATCACAGCCAATTCAACAGCAGTTGGGGCGGCCGCGACGTCAGCTATCCGAAGGGCATCCTGCTTAGCCGGGACGGAATGTTGTCGCCGGCCGAACAGCGAAGCATCGCCAAGGTGTACCTTTCGGCATTCTTCGAAGAGACGCTGCGTGGCGGGGAGTCAGGGAACGACGGCCAATCGGGCCGGTACCTCCCGTTACTGCAGGATTATCGCGTCGGTCTGGACTGGCTCCCAGACACGGCTTACTACAACCGGTTTGAGAGCGGTTCGTTTACGGCCTGGGCCCGCTACGATGAGGATTCGAACTGGGCGACGCTGCCCGGTGGCGGGAATGCGGCAGCCCGTGGATTATCCTGGAGAGAAGAGGATGCGAAGAACCGGCAAAAAGGCGTCAAGCCCTCCCGCGGGATCGTCCTGGAGCGCCGGCTGAGCGGAAACGAGCCGTCCACTTACGCGCTAAGCTGGAAGCAAGGCGCTCCCCTACCAGCTAGCGGTAGGCTGGAGGGGCTCGCGTTCTCGCTAACCGACCGCAGCTTTGAGCTGGAAGACGATACGCCGGATGCGCCCTTGGCTGCGGGGGCCGTCACGGTTGAGGTAGAGCTCATTGACGGCAACGGCACCTCCGTCCGCCTGCCTCTGACGAGATTCATGGAAGCCGAACCGTTGCCAATCACGTCGTTTACGATCCACCCTTGGCTGGACCGCCACCTATCGGACGGGAAATACAAGCATCCGACGGAAGCGGTATATCAAACGTACCGGCTGGCGATGGAAGACTTCATTGCAGCCAATCCGGATTTCGACCCGGATACTGGAATCCTAGAGTTGGCCTTTCAGCTCAGCGGCGGCTCCGCCAAGCTGATGCTCGACGATATCGGAGCCTACTGACACGCAAAAAACGCTTATTCCCAACGGCCACCTAATGGCGTCGTTGGAATAAGCGTTTCTTTTTTTGATCATGAATGTGATTCGGTTTCTTTCGGGACCAGCTTGTAGATCTCTCCGCTTTCCATCGTATCGATGAGACGATCCAGCCATTCGTAATACTTCACCGTTTCCTTCATCTTGCGGACGTCTTCCTCCAACACCCTGCGAAGCGGCCCCTCCGCCTCTTCCGTCATCGCTTTGGTCAATTCCTCGATCGAGCGGCGCAACACCAGGATATTGCCTTCCACCGCTTTTCTCCATTTTATTGCGAAAAAGTCCGTAAACGTTTGGTACCAGTCGTATTCCACTTCATATAAGTCCTTGCGGGAGCCTTTCTCCCACACTTTATTGACCATTTTGAGATCCAGCAGGGTGCGAACTCCCGTACTCATGCTGGTTTTGCTCATTTTCATTTCCATGCCCATCTCATCAAGCGTCATCGGTTTGTCGGCAAAGAATAATAACCCGTACAAGTGCCCTGTCGATAAGGAGACCCCGTACAAATCCATGTTTCGTCCGATCGCCTCGATCACTCGCTTGCGTACCTTCATTAATAATGCCTGTTGCTCATCGGTGAGCTGGTCCAAGCTCATGCTTGCAACCTCCTATTCATTTGCAAAAAAACTCTCCGGCTGTAGCGCGTTTAACCCGTAAACCTTAAATCACCACGCGGCTCAACGCTTATTCTATCTTAAGAAAGTCAAGACCAAATGTAAAGAAGCAGCCTAGGGAGCATTTGGGAGGATTATGGAGTTATCCGGAAGATCTTTACGTTCAGTTTTTTCTGTACGTTCCTTACGTACGGTTTTCGGCTTTGCGTTCTTGACAAGAGGTTTGTTAAGCTTACATCACGGATTGATGCGATACGGTCTCGCTCGGCCATTTTCTAGCAGTGAGCTGATATCGAAGGGGGAACTGAAGATTTAGAAAAGGAGTGAATCTATGAATCAGCCATTATTGCAAGTACGTGAAGTCAGTAAGTTATTTGGCCCTCATCCAGAGCAGGGCATTCCCTTATTAAAACAAGGTTACACCAAAGAGCGTCTACTCAAAGACAAAGGGGTTACGGTCGGCGTCGGGCAGGTCAGCTTGGACATCCGAGAAGGTGAAATTTTCGTCATCATGGGCTTGTCCGGGAGCGGCAAATCGACGTTGGTTCGCATGCTCAATCGGCTAATTGAACCGACGGCCGGAGAAATCCTGCTGCATGGCCGGGACCTCCGTAAAATGAACAAAAGCGAGTTGCGCGAGGTGCGGCGTAAATCGATTAGCATGGTGTTTCAGAAGTTCGCCTTGTTCCCACACCGAACCGTCCTGCAGAACGTGGAATACGGACTGGAAATCCAGAAGGTTGCAAAAAAAGAGCGTCGCGACAAAGCGATGCAAGCGCTGGAGCTCGTCGGCTTGAAGGGCTGGGAGCTCAAAATGCCCGATCAGCTAAGCGGCGGTATGCAGCAACGGGTCGGCCTGGCCCGCGCGCTGGCCAATGACCCGGAAATCCTGTTGATGGACGAAGCGTTCAGCGCACTCGATCCGCTCATTCGCCGTGACATGCAAGATGAACTGCTAGAACTGCAGGAGAAGATGAAGAAAACCATCGTCTTCATTACGCATGATCTGGATGAGGCCCTGCGCCTCGGCGATCGGATTGCCTTGATGAAAGACGGGGCGCTCGTCCAGATCGGTACGCCGGAGGAAATGTTGATGAGCCCGGCCAACCGCTATGTGGAACGATTTATCGAGGATGTGGATTTGTCCAAGGTGCTGACTGCGGCCCGCGTGATGCGCCGGCCGGAGACGGTCACCTTGGATCGGGGGCCACGTGTTGCCCTCGAATTAATGCGCGAACGTGCGATCTCTAACCTGTTCGTCATCGGTCGGGGCAAACAGCTGCTCGGTGTTATTACGGCTGAGGATGCCTCCCGCGCCGCGAAATCCGGTGTGGGACTCGAGGAGATTCTGATCACGGACGGCCCCCGCGTAGCTCCGGACACGGTACTGAGTGATCTGTTTGAGGTCACTAGCTCGTCCAAGGTTCCGCTTGCGGTCGTTGACGAGCAAGAGCGGTTGCTTGGCGTGATCGTACGCGGCGCCGTGTTGGGTGCCCTCGCCGGAGAGAGCCATCACGAATCCAAGGAGGTGAGCCCAAATGAAGTCCATACCGAAATTGCCGTTAGCCGAGTGGATTGAATCGCTGGTGGACGGTATGGAACAGACGCTCGGCGGATTTTTCGACGGATTGTCCATGGCGATCGAAACGATCGTTGATTTTTTCGCAGGATTGTTTCTGCTGCCGCACCCCCTGCTGTTTATCGTCATCATCGGAATCATTGCTTATTTGATCGGAAAATGGCAGTTGGCCCTATTCACCGTCATCGGGTTCCTTCTGATCGATAACCTCGGTTATTGGGACGAAACCATGAGTACGTTAGGTCTGGTTATCACGTCCGGGCTGATTTCAATCCTGCTTGGGATTCCAATCGGCATTTGGAGCGCCTACAGCAAGCTAGTCCATCGGATCGTTTCGCCGCTGCTGGATTTCATGCAGACGATGCCGGCATTCGTCTATCTGCTGCCGGCCGTGACTTTCTTTAGCCTAGGTGTCGTTCCCGGGGTGATCGCTTCGGTGATTTTCGCCATCCCGCCAACGATCCGGCTCACTTATCTTGGCATCAAGCAAGTGTCCGGCGAGCTGACGGAAGCGGCCAACGCCTTCGGCTCCACGTCCTGGCAGAAGCTGTTCAAGGTGGAGCTTCCGCTTGCCATGCCTACGCTGATGGCCGGGGTGAACCAAACGATCATGTTGTCGTTGTCAATGGTGGTCATCGCCTCCATGATCGGAGCGCAAGGTATCGGGGCTACCGTCTATCGAGCAGTCACCCAGTTGAAAATCGGGCAAGGGTTTGAGGCCGGTCTGGCCGTGGTCGTCTTGGCCATCGTGCTCGACCGCTTTACACAAAATTTGTTTAAATCCAAATCACAAAGGGGAGATTAAGATGAAAATGAAGTTGAAGACGACGAGGAAACTGATGGTGCTGGCAGGTCTGGTTGGGATGTTGGTACTCTCCGCATGCGGACAAGCGAACAATTCCGCCGCAGGGGGCGGTAGCAACGCACCTGATGCGTCGGCGAACGGGGCAGGCAACTCCACTGCCGTCGCGATTGGCGAGCAAGTCGACTACGAAATCATCGGGATCGACCCCGGCGCGGGGATCATGAAAGCGACAAACCAAGCAATCGAAACCTACGGCTTGGCGGACTGGAAGCTGATCGAAGGCTCCGGTGCGGCGATGACGGCGATGTTAGATAAGGCGATCAAAGCCGAAGAACCGATCATTATCACCGGCTGGACGCCGCACTGGATGTTCGCCAAATACGATCTGAAATATTTGGAGGACCCGCAGAAGGTTTACGGCGAAGCCGAGGAAATCCACACGGTGGCTCGGAAAGGCCTGAAGGAAGATCATCCGACCGCTTATGAATTCCTTGACCGTTTTGAATGGACTTCGGATGAAATGGGAGCGATTATGACCGCGATCCAGGAAGGTCAGGATCCGGCTGAAGCCGCCAAAGCCTGGGCAGAGGCCAACACGGACCGCGTTGACAGCTGGACCGAAGGCTTGACGCCGGTGGACGGCGACAAACTCAAGTTGAGCTACGTCGCTTGGGATTCCGAGATCGCCAGCACAAACCTGCTGGAATACGTGCTGGAGAGCAAGCTGGGTTATGATGTTGAGTCCCTCCAGGTCGAAGCCGGCCCGATGTGGACCGGCGTCGCCAGCGGGGACGTCGATGCGACCGCAGCCGCTTGGCTGCCACTCACCCATGCGGATTACTGGGACAAATACGGCGATCAACTCGATGACCTCGGCGCGAACATGACCGGCGTCAAAACCGGCCTGGTCGTCCCGGCTTACGTGAATATTGGCTCGATCGAGGATTTGAAGTAAGGAAGTCACGACCTTCTCTTCCTAACGGAACTCAGAGACCTTATTCCCCCATTTCCCGGTGATTTCCCGCTGTAACGGAACCCAGAGACCTTATTCGGCTCTAATGCCCGCAAATTAGCTGCTTTTATCCGAAATAAGGTCTTCTAGTTCCGTTATCTGCGCTGAACATCTATAAAGTGTGAAATAGCGTCTCCTGGTTCCGTTAGCACTTTTAAGAGTGAGCAACGGAGCGACCGGCTGAATTCAAGATTCGACGTCGA
>RCUU01000221.1_pt1 | contig 32862 bp, 25 predicted proteins | sample 2166211 | NCBI WGS metagenome assembly RCUU01 (sample SAMN09932620, study PRJNA488358) | compost metagenome | feature: garden; material: soil; isolation source: compost soil in phenylacetic acid-enriched culture | place: Germany: Experimental Botanical Garden Goettingen | collected 2016-01-27
CGCAAAAAGTAAGCGCTATCTACTTTTAAGTCTTGAAATTTCAATCATTACCCAGGTATGTTCACGAAATTTTTTCGTTAAATCGTGCAGCAGATTTCCGGATTTCGAGTCAAAGGCAGCATTTCCTGAGGATTCTACTGTACAAGAATGCAGTAGATTGAGTTTTTTAGCCGGTTTAAGGGTCATCTGCTGCAGAAAGTGCAATAGAATCGTTCAGACCTATTTGAGAGAGATTGGCATCGGCATCGGCGTATGATTGACCCGCTTGCTTCCATCCCAACTTTTTTAAGTCCAAATTATATAGAACAATGTATGGTACCGAAGTATAGGTATCGAAGCAGACACTCCTTGCCCTGCATGATTAATCCCAGAGGCCTCTGACACCTTCACTGCGCCTTTTGATTTCTCACTTCATAATTGCACCACTGCACCGCTGCAAAGCCCGGAGAAAGGCGCACAGCGCCAAAAAAAGAAGCCCCCGGTTTCCCGGAGGCTTCTCCATTCATTCGTAGATTTAAGCAATCTTATACATCAAAGTACAGGGAGTATTCATGCGGATGAACACGAATGGCAACCGCTTGAGCTTCAGAACGTTTCAGAGCGATGTAGTTATCGATGAAGTCCTTCGTGAATACGCCGCCTTCTGTAAGGAATTCGTAGTCAGCTTCCAAGGAATCCAGTGCTTCTTCCAGAGTGCCTGGAACGCTGCGGATCTTCTCCTTGTCTTCATCAGCCAATTCGTAGATGTTCTTGTCCAGAGGACCGTAACCCAATTCGATAGGGTTGATCTTCTTCTTAATTCCATCCAGACCTGCCATCAGCATTGCGGAGAATGCCAGGTAAGGGTTAGCTGTGGAGTCTGGTGTGCGGAACTCAATGCGACAGCCCTTAGGTGTCACAGCAGCTACCGGGATACGGACTGCAGCGGAACGGTTACCTTTGGAGAATACCAGGTTGACCGGTGCTTCGTAACCAGGTACCAGACGTTTGAACGAGTTGGTGCTTGGGTTGGTCAGCGCGATCAGGGCCGGAGCATGATACAGGATACCGCCGATATAGTGCAATGCCATTTCACTCAGGTTGGCATAAGCGCCTTTTTCGTAGAACAAAGGAGAATCGCCGTTGAAGATCGATTGGTGAACGTGCATGCCGCTGCCATTATCGCCGAACAGCGGTTTTGGCATGAAGGTTGCTACTTTGCCGTATTGGCGTGCAGTGTTTTGTACAATATATTTGTAAGTCAGGAGATTGTCGGCTGTTTTCTTGAGAGTGTCAAAACGGAAGTTGATTTCCGCCTGGCCTGCTGTTGCCACTTCATGGTGATGGCGTTCGATTTCGAGGCCTGCTTCACTAAGCAAACGGCACATTTCACTGCGGATATCCTGTTGGGAATCCACTGGTGCTACTGGCACGTAGCCGCCTTTAACGCCTACTTTGAATGCCATGTTGCCGCCTTCGTCTTTGCGGTTGGTGTTCCATACCGCTTCTTCGGAATCTACGAAGTAGGAGGAGCTGTTCATTCCACTCTCATAGCGCACATCGTCAAAGATAAAGAACTCAGACTCAGGTGCGAAGAATGCTGCTGTACCTACACCGCTGGCTTGCAGGAACTCTTCTGCTTTTACTGCGATACCGCGCGGGTCGCGCTCGTAACGTTCGCCATCAGGTGTGAAAATATCGCACATGATGTTAAGCGTCGGATGAGCTGTAAAAGGATCGATGTATATTGTGCTAGGATCAGGCATCATTACCATGTCTGATTCTTCAATACCACGGAAACCTGTGATGGAAGAACCGTCAAATGCAACTCCATTCACAAATGTTTCTTCATCAACAGCAGAAGCTGGCAATGAGATATGGTGGGCACGTCCACCCAAATCTACAAAACGAAAATCCACCCATTCGATATTGTTCTCTTTGATCGTTTGCAACACTTTTTCAACCGACATGAATTTATTCCTCCCCAAGTTCCGAACATTAGGCCGCTCACAGTATCAAATGTTCTTGTTTTTAATTTTTTTGCTGTCGTCATTATAAATCTCAAACCTAACATCGTCAATGCTTATGTCAGGTATTTCTTGAGACAATGTAAGATATTCTGACGCTTTAGTGAAAAATGCACACCCTGTCCAAACACATGTTATGTTCAACTCTGCCATACGCAAAAACAGCCCTCTTTCCCGCCCGAAAGCGGGATAGGAGGACTGGCGGAATGCTTTGTTTTCCACTGTTATTAAAGGGCAGGAGCTGCCTCAAGCGAATTGGAGAATTTGCGTCCTACAAGCGGTGCCAGCTTCTCCAAATCTCTCAGAAGCTTGTCGAACTGCTCAGGGAACAGGGACTGCACGCCGTCTCCCGTCATGGAATTATCCGGATCGGTATGCATCTCGATAATCAGCCCGTTGGCTCCCGCAGCAACAGAAGCCTTGGCCATCGGCTCAACCAGCTCACGGCGGCCTGTGCCATGGCTCGGATCAGAAATGACAGGAAGGTGGCTCAGGTTCTGGAGCACAGGAATAGCCGACAGGTCAAGCGTATTGCGTGTGTATGTTTCGAATGTTCGGATTCCGCGCTCGCAGAGCATGACATCGCGGTTACCGCCGGCCAGAATGTATTCCGCCGCATTCAGCAGCTCATCGTAAGTCGCGCTGAAGCCGCGCTTCAGCAGCACGGGACGCCCGCAGGTGCCCAGCTTGCGCAGGAGGTCGAAGTTCTGCATATTGCGTGTGCCTACCTGAAGAATATCCGCGTGCTCCGCACAAATATCAACATACTCCGGTGTCATTACCTCCGTAATCGTCAACAGACCATGGCGTTTGCCGGCTTCCGCCATCATCGTTAGACCTTCCACACCTACACCCTGGAAGCTGTAAGGACCCGTCCGGGGCTTGAAGGCTCCGCCGCGAAGCACCTGGCCGCCAGAAGCCTTGACCAGACGGGCGATCTCATCGATCTGTTCAGGGGATTCGACCGCACATGGCCCGCCCATGATGACCAGATTCTCCCCGCCGATTTTTACGCCGCGGATATCAATCACTGTATCCTCCGGGTGGAAGTCACGGCTGGCGAGCTTGTAGGACTTGGAGATCTTCACCACGTTCTCCACGCCTTTCATCTGGCGCAGATGCTCGGCCAGCTTCGGAGTGACTCCGCCCACCAGGCCAATTACCGTATGATCCGCACCGCGCGAGAGATGAACCTGAAGGCCTTCCTTTTCAATAACGGCGATAATCTCGTTGACCTGCTCCTGAGGTGTTTGATTGGATGTAATGACGATCATATTATAGCTCCCCTTTTTGGACAAATATTCTTAAACCGGCTCTAAAGAAAATGAAAATACTATTTCGCTACGACGCGTGTACGCTTTTAAGCGCTAAAGTAATTTTAACTCATTCAGCAGCATTAGTCAATCCGTAATCGCCTGGGCGGTCTGTATTGTGTCCATATTATGGCTGATTCCCTCCAATTCCCTCAGGTAACTTCAGGATATATTTCCGGATTCCGCCATAGCAAGCAGAAATGGCTTCGCTGTCCTTTTAAGGGACGGTACCGTTTCAGCGAAGAAATAGAAGGATAAAGGATATCGTGCAACATATACTTTCTTATATTTCAAAAAAGCACACACCTCCCAAAAACCGGAAGTTGCGTGCTTTCTAAATGTATATAAGTCCGCTTGATTACATTTAATCAGCTGGTGCTAGCGCTCTTGTTCTTCACCGGAGGCAGCAGCTTCGACATGTTCACGGTACGCTTGATCTCCCAAGTCTCAGGGAGTGCAGGATCGTACTGCTCCAGGTAGCTGATAACTTCCTTGGTAATCGGCGTAGGCGTAGAAGCACCGGAGGTTACCCCAACCCTGGTAATTCCCTGCAGCCATTCCGTCTTCAGCTCCGACAGATCAGCGATACGGTGTGCAGGCACACCGGCAATTTCCTCCGACACCTGGGCCAGGCGGTTGGAGTTGTTGCTGCGCGGGTCACCGACAACGATGACGAGCTCGCATTGTCCGGCCTGCTCCGCGACGGCTTCCTGGCGCACTTGAGTAGCCATGCAGATTTCGTTATGCACCTCTGCACCGGGAAAAGCCTCCAGCAGCTTCTTCATAATATGCTTGATGTCCCACTGGCTCATAGTGGTCTGGTTGGTGATGACGATACGCGAAGAAGGGATCGACAATCCGGCGATCTCCTCTTCTTTTTCAATCAAGTGCACATGCTCCGGCGCAATGCCGACGGCACCTTCCGGTTCCGGGTGGCCTTTCTTGCCGATATAGATAATCTCGTAACCTTCGTCTACCTTTTCCTTGATAAGGTCATGTGTCTTCGTTACATCCGGGCAGGTGGCATCGACCGTAGTCAAACCTTTGGCCCGGGCCAGACGGCGGACTTCCGGCGATACGCCATGCGCGGTGAAAATCACCGTTCCGCTGTCCACTTTATCCAAAATATCAAGACGGTTATGGCCGTCCAGCGTGATAATTCCATCGTCCTCGAACGAGTTGGTAACGTGGCTGTTGTGCACAATCATGCCCAATATATAAATCGGCCGGGGCAAATCAAGATTTTGCGCGGCCTGCCGTGCCATGACCATGGCATCGACGACGCCGTAGCAATAGCCCCGGGGAGAAATTTTGATGACTTCCATGCATTCACCGGCTTTCTGCTGTCGTAGACTGCTGTAATAGGACCTGCCTAATTATACCCTATTCCAGCGGCGGAGCAAAGAGAAGCGGCAGCCAGATGACAAAAGTAGTCCCCTCTCCCTGGCGGGTCACCACCTCTACCGAACCTCCATGCTCATCAATAATCCATTTGGCGATCGACAAACCAAGGCCGATTCCTTCGGTAATTCCCCGGGATTCATCGGCACGGTAGAAGCGGTCAAAGATATGGGGAACCTCGTCCTTATCCATACCAATTCCTGTGTCAGTAATGCGGATTCCCACCTGGTTCTGATAAAAAACTGCGTCCAGTGTAACCTCTCCCGAAGGAGTGTACTTGAAGGCATTATCAATAAAAATAAACATCATCTGCTGCAGATAGTCTTTGTTGCCAAGGATATATTTGCCGTTCAAGTGGCTGAAATCCCCCACGGACCATTCTGCCTGACGCGGCAGGAAAGACGCTCTGCGGGCTACTTCGGTCATCATCGGCTCCAGCGCCACCGGCTCTATGTCAAACGTCCGGCCGGTATCGGCGCGGGCTAGCGACAGCATATCGGTCACGAGGCGGCTCATGCGCTTAGATTCATCGGCGATATCCTTCACCGATTCAATCGACAGCTGGCGGATCTCTGCTTCGGTCATCCGGCTCTCATCGGGGTCCATCTCCCATATCTTTTGCAGCAGATCAATATTCCCGCGTATCGTTGTAAGCGGTGTCCGCAGCTCATGCGATGCATCGGACACAAAGCGGCGCTGCGTCGCATAAGAATCCTCAAGCTCTGTATAAAAGCCTTCCATCCGCCCAAGCATGCTGTTAACGGTCTGAATCAACCGTCCAATCTCATCCTGTGGTCCATCATATACAATCCGTGAGCTGAGGTCAGTACCCGTCTGAATCCCGTTGGCCGCCTCAATGACCTTGCCGATCGGGCTCATGGCCTTTCGGGCCAGGAACAGGCCGAAGGTGAATGCCGCAATCAGGGTCGCGAAGGAGCCGACGATCAGAATGTTCTTCAGCCTGGTCAGCAGCGTCACCTGCTCACCTGTATAAACTGCAACCTGAAGGACGCCAGAGTGACTGCTGTTCGCACTGGCGACTTCAACGGCCTGCTGATAGATTAGAAAAGGATTACCGTTGTAATACGCTTGCGAAAATCCTTGCTGCTGTATAACGGTTTCCTGTGCAGGAATCTTAAATTGTAGATTGATTTCAGACATATTTGGACTGGAAATCATCTTATCCAGATCATAAATGTACATTTGGGCAAATAGGCTTTGCCCTGCAGGACCGCCGAGCACCTGTCGTAAAGTGCCGTCATAGTTAATGCCCAGCTTAAGGTCTACTTGCCGTGCCTGTTCTTTAAGCCGGTCCTTCAAGTCCCCATACGTATTAAAATATACAAATCCGTAAATTGCGGCTGATAAGGCCAGCAGCATAACGGCCAAAATCCCTGAATACCAAGCAGTCAGCCGCAATCGTATCGACATATTAGTCACCTCTTAGGATGTAACCGGCTCCCCGGATCGTTTGAATCAGTCTTTTGCCGCCGTGCTCCTCAGTTTTCTGGCGAAGCATGGCAATATATACTTCAAGCACATTGGATTCCCCGCTGTAATCATAACCCCAGATCTTATCCATGATCAGATCGCGGGACAGCACCCGCTTCGGATTCTGCATAAACAGATGGAGCAGCTCGAATTCCTTCGCCGTCAGCTCCAGCCGTTTACCGCCGCGGGTGACCTCGCGCGAGTCTACATCCAGCGTAATATCCTCGTAGGAGACTGCCTGATCCGAGCCTCCTCCGCCCTGTTCGCTCTTGCGGCGGAGCAATGCGCGTACACGGGCAAGCAGCTCCTCAAGCGCAAACGGCTTCACCAGGTAATCGTCCGCTCCGAGATCCAAACCTTTTACCCGGTGCTCAATTTCATCCTTGGCCGTAAGCATCAGTACCGGCACCGTACTTCCACCTTCACGCAGACGCCGGCAGACCTCGAATCCGTCCACCTGGGGCATCATCACATCCAGCACAACCACATCCGGATCACTGTTCAATACAGCCCGCAAGCCGTCGGCCCCGTTCGTGGCCGTTTTTACGTCATAGCCCTCAAAAGCAAGCCCCCGGCGCAGCATGGAAATAATTTTCTCATCGTCATCAATAATTAAAATATTCGGTCGCATCAAACAGCCCCCATTGTCCAAATCGTATATCTCTATTGTAGCATGATATTTGCAGCAAAAACGGAAGGGTCTCCCCTTCCGCTCTGCACTTCACCGTCCGGTATCTGTTACTGCTGCTGAGTTTGTGAAGTGTTGAAGTCGTTTTTATTGCCAATGGTTACGGGAAGTTCAAGCGTTTTGCCGTCACGAACTACGTTCAGTGTGATTTTGTCACCCACTTTGAGCGTCTGGATGTAGGTAATCAAGTCCTGGCTGGTTGCATACTTCTTGCCGTTAGCACCTGTGATAATATCGTAAGGGCGCAGATCAGCGGTGTAGGCTGGTGATTTGAAGATGATTTCAGCTACGACAGAACCTTCTTTAATATCCGTACCCATCTGTTTGGCTACCTCATCCGTAATGGTCATGAGCGAAGCGCCAATGAATGGAACCGGCTCTTTAGGAATTTCCTGATTGGCTTCGAGTTTATCAACAACCTCTTTAATGGTATTAACCGCAATGGCAAAACCAATACCCTGAGAATCCGTGCTTACGGCTACGTTCATTCCGATAACCTGGCCATTCAGATTAAGCAGCGGGCCACCCGAGTTACCAGGATTGATGGATGCATCTGTCTGCAGCAGGTTCTTATAATTGCGTGTGCCGCTGCCGTCTTCCTCATTAATATCAATGCTGCGGTCTTTGGCGCTGAGCACACCAGCTGTAACGGTGTGGTCAAAACCCTGCGGGTTACCAATAGCTACCACTTCAGATCCGACCTTGATGCTGTCCGAATCGCCAAGCTGTACCGTCGGGAAGTCTTTTCCTTCAATTTTCAGCACGGCCAAATCCAGATCCTTGCTGGTCCCGAGCAATTTGGCTTCATATGGCTTCGTGTTGCCGTCGACGGTAACCTGAATCACATCGGCGTTGTCCACCACATGCTGGTTGGTCAAAATATAACCTGCGGAATCATAGATAAACCCTGTGCCGATTCCATAAGGTGTAAGCTGGGAAGAATCCGAGCCTGAATTCGATTCTGAATTCGAGCCCGATCCGGACCCGGAAGAATTGCTGCCGCCAAACTGATCACCGAAGAAAAACTGCGAGAACGGATCACTCAAATTCGGATTGGTCGAGTTTCTGCCAGAGCTGGTTTTCACCAAGGTCTCAATTTTGACAACAGCCGGTCCTACAGTGTCCACTACCTTGGAAGCATCCGTTGTACCTGTGAGCAGCGACGTCGTCGAGGTTGTTGGTGTGACATCCGCGCTGCTGTTAGCCGTCTTGGCTGCAGTATTCGAGAATGCCGCAGTGGTGACCGGATCTCCCGTGAACCAGTTGCCGCGGTCGGCCATGAACATGGAACCTGAGAGAACAATCATCCCGGCCAGAAAAGAGACCAGCACCGCTTTTACCGGCTTCTTCGGTTTACGGTTATATTGCCAGCCGTTGCCGCCATCTGCTCCATTCCCGCCATTGCCGCCCCGTCCGCCGTTGCCGTCAAATCCGGTTGTGCGGAGCGAAGTGCTGTATGGTACCGGTCTGACCGGCTGCGGAGGATTCACCTCCACACGTTCAGGTTCCCTACGGTTGTAATGCTGTGGATCATCCGGATTCATCTCATCTTTGTTAAGCGATTTAAAAGGTCCATAAGAGTAATAGTAGGAAGAGCCGGATTCAGGAGATTCATTATTATTGCTGCCACTATCATTGCTGTTCATATTATTGTTCACATTGCTATCCCAATCCCGCTCCGACGACGGTTCATTATCACGGTTAACGTTGTTTTCACGACCAAAGTTGTTTTTGTTATCGTCCATGTTTTTCTTTCCTCCCGCACCTTGCGCTATCCGGCAAGGGTTAATTTGTTTTCTTGGTCTTATTTTGTACTTTAAACCTTAAGGTCACATTAAAAACAATTTAAGCGGAGATAAAAGATGAAAGATAGTGGGGGGCCCGTGTGTCAGGCTGCACCGCTGTTAAACTCGTGTTCCTTTGAATTGACCCTGCGGGTGGAACACGAGTTTAAAGGCGGCCGTAAACTTTCCGCTCTGACACACGGGCCCCTGGCAGGGTAGCAGAGATCCGGTATTCGCTATGATATTCGCGAATGGAAGTAAAAAAGGCCCGGGCGCACAAAACGCGCCAGACCTTTAATTGTATTTCGTACATTTAAAATAGTGGATGTTGTCGCATCCCAAAGGTTAATTGTATTTAGTACACTTATTTTTGCGAAAAAGCATAAAAATCAGCTTTTGACTCAAAGTTAGTTGTACAGAATACAGTAAAAATGAAATCATAGCCTCATTCATTTGAAATAGCTGTATAAAGTGCAGTTAGGCCTTTTTTCAGCCTATTCAGCCCTGCGCCCAGCCTTTACGGTGGGCGTAAATCGCCAACTGGGTGCGGTCATCCAGCTCGCATTTCATCAGCAGGTTGCTGACATGCGTCTTTACAGTTTTGATGCTGATGTGCAGCTCCTCGCCAATATCCTTGTTGGTCTTGCCTTCGGCAATGAGCAGCAGCACCTCCTTCTCACGTTCGGTGAGGCCGGAGGAATCTCCCTGCACGGTCCGCTGGCGGATCCCCCGCGTGAGAGCCTGGGACACATCGCCGGTCATCACCGGCATGCCGCGGAATGCGCCTTGCAGCGCGTAGATCAGTTCCTCGGCCGAGACGGTTTTGAGCACATAGCTGACCGCTCCGGCTTCGATGGCATCCACAACAAGATCGTCCTCCAGGAAGCTGGTGAGAATGACGATTTTGAGGCCCGGAAATTCGGCCAGCACAGCCCGGGTAGTCTCCGCTCCGTTCATCACCGGCATCATCAGGTCCATCAGCACCAGATCAGGCAGCGCCTCCTTCCCCCAGTTCCGGAGCATTTTGAGCGCTTCCTGACCGTTCGCAGCCTCTCCTATAACTTCGAACATCGGGTCCAGCATCAGATACGTTTTGAGGCCCATCCGGACCATATCATGATCATCAACAAGCAGAACTTTAATGATACCCATGTTTATCCTCCTCAGAGTTTTATGGAGCTGTAAGAAGCACGTTTGGTTGGGTCAGCATGGCTTCTCAGGCTCTGTTGGTCAGCCTTCAGCAGCATCGGTGCTGTCCAGCTCCAGGGTACCCTGCACAAATTTTGGTATATGTACACGGATCGTAGTGCCCGCTCCCTTGCGGCTGATAATTTCCACCTGCCCACCGAGCTTCTCCGCGCGTTCCCGCATTGTTGTCAGTCCATAGGAGCCTTGCTTATGCTGCACATGCTCGAAGCCCTGGCCGTCATCACTGATGCTCAGCACCACTTGTCTCGGCACTTCACGAAGCGACAGGCTGACCATACGCGCACCCGCATGCTTGACAATGTTCGCCATCGATTCCTGAATAATCAGGAACAGCTGATGCTCAATGGCCTCGGACAATTCTCCCTGCAGCTCAAGCTCCTTCACGCCTTTGAGCCCGTTCTGACGGCAATAATCGGGGAACCATTTCTCCAGCGCTTCGAAAAGATTGCGCCCCTCCAGTTCCACTGGCCGGAGCTGGGCAATCAAGGCTCTCATCTGCTTCTGCGCCATTTGGGACATGGTAATCAGCTGATCCATCACGGTTTTGCCGTGCTCAGCGCTCCGTTCCAGCACTTTAGGCAGCGAAGAAGCAGACATATGAATCGCGAACAGCTGCTGGCTCACCGTATCATGCAAATCCCGGGCCATACGCCTGCGCTCTTCAAGTACCGCACTCTCCGCTGCCTTTTCCTTCTCGATCACTTCCTGCTCGCCCAAACGCTGCAGCAGCTGCATTTTATTCTCCACCGTGTCCATCATCATGTTAAATTCATGGTAGACCCTTGCAAAAGACTGGTCGTCGCTCTCAGGCATCCGAACCGAAAGATTGCCTTTAGCCACCTGGAGCATATTCAGATCCAGATGATCTATCCGCCGCTGAATCCGCTGGCCGGCCATATATCCGACAACTACAGTGAACAGCACGATCCCCACGCAGAGATACAGCCACATGCGGTAATCCTTAACTTGAATATAGCCAAGGCATGTCCCCGCATACATAAGTCCGGCAGTTACACCACCGCTAAGGAGAAAATACACCAGCAGCATCCATTTGGTATTGCTTAATAATTTCCCCATGCCTAACCCACCGTTTTGATTTTAATGTCGCCAATGAAGGCACTGACATTAATACGGACTTTTTTGCCGGCTTCCTTATAATAAGGCGTCTTGCATTGGACACTGCTCATGAACCCGCTGCGCGACTGTTCCAGAACCTGCATGTCTCCGATAAAAGAGCTGCTGTTGACCTTCACTCCCAGATTCATGTCTTCCGGTACATACACCTTGATATCGCCTACAAAAGCGGAAATATTAATCTTCGTCTCCCCATAAGGAATCTGCGCATTGGTCAAATCCAGCACAGTGTCACCGATGAACTGTGAAATATTCGTATTTTTGAGCTGGAAATGATCCTTGCCCATATGGACATCCCCGATAAAAGCGGAGCGGTGTGTTGTTTCCTTCGAGTCATCCGCATCGCCAAACTCACCATGCCATTCGCCATGCCGACGGGCGTGGCGTTCCTGGCGCTCCTGCCGTCTGCGTTCGTGCCGCTCATGCTTCTCCTGCCAGCGGGAGTCTGCCGAAGAGCGGACTCGCCCGTTGTCCTCCTCTTCGTCTTCTTCATCCTTATGCAGATACTCGTTCCAGTCCCGTTGTCCTTCAGGCTTGCCGAATTTCTGCTCGAACTGCTCATCAAGAGTAGATTCAAGCGGCTTTGGAGGTTCTACGTCCAGAGAGCCTTTTCCAGGTCCCGGAGGATAGAATGTTGGCGGTGCTGGCGGTGCCGGAGGAACCGGTGGCGTATGTTCCCGTGGCTTGAAGATGACATATAGCCCTCCGCCGATGAGCATTACGGGAATCAGCATTTTAAAGAAATCGCTTGCCGAAACATAGAACCAATCCAGGTTGCGGCCCAGAAAAAACACCCCAAGTGCGAGGTAAAAGAACCCCCAGAAAACAGATGATCCCTTGCCGTGGTCATTCGTGGACAGAAAGTTCTGCATACCAATGATAATAAGAATAACCGGCCAATAATCGGCGAATAGAGATCCTATGCTGAAATCGGTATACCCCATCTGCCTAAGCAGAAACATCGCTCCCAGACCAATCAGGATCAGCCCCCCGAGGATCTGGCTGGTGAATCGTCTTTTCATCCTTCATTTCCCCTTTATATTGATGTAGCTCACTTGATTCCATCTTATAGCCTTAGTCTACAGGAACAGACAGCCGGAGAACAGCGCCGGGAGAAGGAAACTTAACTCAGTCTCTGGACCGAGTCCTATGGAAAATAAAGCAAGGATTAACACATAAAAAGGCCGCCCCACCGCTCAGGAAATGAACGGATCGGGACAGCCGGTTAAATATCTGATGCAATTCGAAGGCTACTGCTTCAAAAGTGTAAAGCCAGCATTACTGCTGTGGTTTTTGGACCGGTTTGGCAATACTCTGCTTCGATGCGACTTCATTTTCAGCAGCAAACTCAGCATTGTATTTTTCATTAGGTGTTTTATAGTTTTCTTGTACCTTTGGTTTTTTAGAATTGGCCACGGAACTCACCTCCCTTGTCTCCGTATTATGAGAAAGGCAGGACCTAATTATGCATAACTAAGTGAAAGAAAATTCATACTGCCAATATATACGGCAAGTCTAAATGACTTCCTCAAGCAGATCCTGCGGGATGGTGTTATAGGTTTGAATGGCCTGCCCCAGACTCCTCAGCATGTTTTCGGTGCATTTTCCGTTGCCCCGCTTAATGAGCTGAACCACTACCGTTTTTTTACCCCACTCTTTGTAGACCTGTTTGGTGGTGCTAAAGTACAGATCAATCTTCCGGCCCTTGATGGCCGAACCGGTATCCGCTACAACCGCATAGCCATAGCCAGGGATATACAACACGCTGCCAAGCGGAATCACTTTTGGGTCGGCAGCGATGGTCGATACGGCATTTTTGTCCCGGCGGACTTTGACACCTGAATACGTAATGCCGTACTGCGGATGTTTTGAAGTTTTTCCTGTAGACTCATAGCCTGCTGTATAACCTGTTGCTGTTACTTTTAAAGAAGAGATAATCTGCTCCGGCGCGGGTGCAGCGACCTGAATGGATGCCGGTTTAGGCGCTTGCTTCTCCGGTTGTTGGACAGCTTGAGGTGCTGCTGAATGCTTCGGAGACTGGGTGGCTGCCGGCTGGCCCGATTGGGCTAGTGCCTCTGAACGGGAAACCCCTCTGGAAACGGATTCTCCTTGAGCGTACAGAGCGGCTTGGCCGACCGTAAGCACGTCAGTCTGAGTACGGCTGCTGACGCTGCTGAACGGCACAGCATCCTTTGTATATTGCGGATCAAGTGACTTCGTTGTGCTGCTTAGCTGACTTGCAGTGTCTCCCGTCCCGTTAGCTTCCACCCGCTTGTGTCCAAAATCAGGATAGACTCCGGCAGCAGTCAGCAAAAGTACAATAGTGACGAAAAGACACCAAAACCTCTGGCATAAGCCCATTTTGTTCATTAGTTAAACCTCCCCCTATTAGCGAAGGTTTCCCGTTTCACAAAATTTTATACCTGCAGCCGTTAGAGAACGGCCGCAGACGGCATATGACAGAGGCTTATAAATGACAATAAAACTTAACAGAGTACCTGCGGTGACAGCTTTAGATTACGCGCTCCGCAACTTCCTTAACCAAGGAAGCAATTACTTCCTGAAGCGGCCGGGCACCAATATCGCCTTCTCCACGCTTGCGGATAGAGACGCTTCCGGCATTCATTTCGTTCTCGCCGACCACGAACATATAAGGAAGCTTCTCAAGCTGCGCTTCACGGATCTTGTAGCCCATTTTCTCGTTGCGCAGGTCCACTTCGACCCGGATACCGCTGGCCAGCAGCTTCGCTTCCACGTCCTTGGCGTAATCATCAAATGCGGAGGACACCGGAATAATCTTCACCTGTTGAGGCGACAGCCACAGTGGCAGCGAACCGGCAAAGTTCTCCAGCAGGAAGGCTACGAACCGTTCCATGGTACCGAGAATTCCGCGGTGCAGCACGACCGGACGGTGCTTTTGACCATCATCCCCGACATATTCCAGCTCAAAGCGCTCAGGAAGCAGGAAGTCGATCTGCACGGTCGACAGTGTTTCTTCTTTGCCCAGCGCTGTACGAATCTGCACATCCAGCTTCGGACCGTAGAATGCGGCTTCGCCATCCGCTTCAAAGAACGGCAATCCGGCTTCCTCAGCCACTTCGCGCAGCATCCGCTGTGCAGTTTCCCACATCTCATCATTCTGGAAATATTTCTCGGTATCCTGAGGATCACGGTAGGACAAACGGAACCGGTAATCGTGAATGCCGAAATCGCTGTAAACCTGCTTGATCAGATCCAATACACGGGTAAACTCACTTTTGATCTGGTCCAGACGGCAGAAGATATGCGAATCGTTCAGCGTCATGGAGCGCACGCGGTGCAGCCCTGTCAATGCGCCGGACATTTCATAGCGGTGCATGGTGCCGAGCTCAGCGATACGGATCGGCAGATCGCGGTAGCTGTGCATCGAGCTCTTGTAGATCATCATATGATGCGGGCAGTTCATCGGGCGCAGGACGAACTCTTCTGTATCGATCGTCATTTTAGGGAACATATCTTCCTGGTAATGCTCCCAGTGTCCGGAAGTTTTGTACAGCTCCACATTGCCCAGCACCGGAGTGTATACATGCTGGTACCCAAGGCTGGCTTCCAGATCCACGATATAGCGTTCCAGAATACTGCGCAGCTTCGCGCCTTTTGGCAGCCAGATCGGCAGACCCTGACCTACCAGCTGATTGAATGTGAAGATCTCCAGCTCTTTGCCGAGCTTCCGGTGGTCGCGTTTCTTGGCTTCCTCCAGCAGATGCAGATACTCATCGAGCTGTGCTTTTTTGATCCAGGCTGTACCATATACACGCTGAAGCATCTTGTTCTTGCTGTCGCCGCGCCAGTATGCCCCGGCCACATTCATCAGCTTGAACACTTTGATCTTCGCTGTGGAAGGCACATGCGGGCCGCGGCAAAGGTCAAAGAACTCTCCCTGTTCATAAATCGTGATCACGCTCTCTTCGGGCAAGGCCTCGATCAGCTCCAGCTTATACGGATCACCCAGCTCACCGAAACGCTCCAGCGCTTCCTTGCGGCTGACCTCCTTCCGGATAATCGGCAGATTCTCCGAGACGATACGTTCCATTTCCTTCTCGATCTTCAGCAGGTCCTCCGGGTTCAGCGGGTGCTCCAAATCCATATCATAATAGAAGCCATCTTCAATTACCGGTCCTACGCCCAGCTTAACCTCCTTGGTTCCGAACAGGCGGCGTACCGCCTGAGCCATCAAGTGGGCAGTGCTGTGGCGCATCACTTCGAGGCCTTCCGGCGAATCCAGTGTGACGATCTCAACCAGCGCCCCTTCCTGCAGCGGCGTTGCCAAGTCGACCACAATCCCGTTCAGCTTGCCGGCTGCGGCGTTCTTGCGGAGTCCGCTGCTGATCGAAGCGGCTACATCGTCAATGCTGCTGCCATCCGCATATTCGCGGACCGAGCCGTCCGGAAGCTTAATATTTACTGACATGATTATTCCCCCTAAAAGTTTTGTGAGCCTCTGATTCCTGAATGTATTTCGTACACAACTCGCTTCGAAAGCATAGCTGTCAATACACACAAAAAACACCCGTCCCGCAAAGGGACGAGTGATTGCACCCGTGGTTCCACCCAAATTCGATTCCAAGCTTGCTGGAAATCCTTCATCAGCATGAGAATAACGGCCATGAACCGGCGGTTCTTACTTACCCGGCAGGTTGTCCGAAGTTGGACAGCACCCGGGAGTTCATAACCGCAGCTACAAAGGGGTAGATCGATTACCGGATACCGGAGGAAATTGCAGCCTGAAGTTCCCTCTCTCTGGAGCGGTCCTGAAATAATCATCCATATCTTTGTCAACGCTGTTAACATGAATCTTGTGTAATTATAATTCTGTCTCCGGCCTTCCGTCAAGTCAGTCCCTTCAATTCACATCCGCAATACCACCGCCAGAAAAATACCTAAGGGCAGAAGCAACCTTCTGCCCTGCATATTTCTATTCTTCCCGGCGTTTCCGTTCAGGCAAGCGGCCTGCGCGTTTCAAAGCCTCACGCAGCAAATATTCGATATGTCCGTTTACGCTGCGAAATTCTTCTCCAGCCCACCGTTCCAGCGCTTCGTGCAGTTCGGGATCGATCCGCAGCGGAAAGCTCTTCTTGGCCGCCATGATGAACCGTCCTTAGTACAACGAGCCGGCATTAATGACCGGACTCGCTCCGCGCTCCGACACAATCGCTACCATCAGATTGTTGATCATCGCCGCCTTGCGTTCTTCGTCAAGCTCTACCACACCGCTCTCTTTCAGTTGGCGGATCGCCATATCCACCATTCCTACCGCTCCTTCAACAATAATCTGCCGAGCGGACAGAATAGCAGAAGCCTGCTGGCGCTGCAGCATAGTGCTGGCGATTTCAGTGGAATACGCAAGATGTGTCAGGCGGGCCTCAATGACTTCAACTCCGGATAAGGAAAGGCGTTCCTGCAGCTCGGTTGCCAGTTCCTTGGCGATTTCATCCGAATTCGCCCGCAGTGACATCCCGGACTCATTAAAATTGTCGTAAGGATACCGGCTGGCCACATGCCGCAGTGCCGTCTCGCTTTGGATCTCCACAAAAGCCATATATTTGTCGACATCAAACAAGGCTTTGGCCGAATTGACAACCTTAAATACGATAACTGCGGCAATCTCAATCGGATTCCCCTCGACATCATTGACTTTTAGCGTGGCGCTGTTGAAATTGCGCACCCGCAGGGATACGGTCTTGCGGACACTGAACGGAATAACTGCAAAGAGTCCACTGGCAGCGATGGTACCGACATATTTACCAAAAAAGGTTACCACGACTGACTTATTCGGCTGCACTACCGTAATACTCGTACAAAGTATACCTGCTACAACGAACAGGACAACGGGAACCACAGCGTAATCATAAGCTGCACCGTAAATCCCCCCTGCCACACAGATGGCAATAAGCGCAATAACCAGAAAGCCGCTGACCGGATGCAATGTTTTTTCTTTCATGAAAGGCACCTCCACAAGATATGTATTTGATATAATTATGATATCACTTTTGGATATGACTGTAAACAAAAACATCACTGCACTTTAACCGGTATTCTTTTATAATTCGAATCTATCAGGACCATAATCAAAACTATTAATTACAGAAGGAAGTGGAACACATGAGTGTTAAAGAACAAGTACTGGATATTATCAAGGCATCGGAAACTCCGCTCAGCGCAGGCGAGGTTGAAAAGCTGTCCGGTCTGGAACGCAAAGCCATTGACAAAGCCTTCACCGAGCTGAAAAAAGAAAATGCAATTGTCTCCCCGGTCCGCTGCAAGTGGGAAGCTGCCGCCAAGTAACGTCCCCTACCCATGCCTGTACAAAAAAAAGCTCCGCTGCCATCTAAAACCGATGGGCGGAGCTTTTTTGAGTAAACTAGTTCATGCCAGATTCAAAGCTTAGGAAGCTTTCTTCTCCAGCATACGGTAAATGATAACCGCGGCCTGTGCACGGGTAGCATCGCTCTTCGGTGCAAATTTCTGTCCATCCACCCCGTTGACAATGCCAAGCTGAGTAAGCTGGGCTACGGCCTCTTGGGCGTAGGAAGCAATCTTCGACTTGTCGCCAAAGTTCGCCAGTGCGGATGCTGTGTTGATTGGCTGCAATTGATCCTTAAGCGCCGCTGCGATCATAAGCGCCATTTCTTCACGGGTCACTTCACGGCCCGGCTCAAACTTTCCGTTGCCGGAGCCTTTCACAATACCGGCGTTAACAGCAGCAGCAATGGCATCGGTATACCATACCCCTTGCTTCACATCGCTGAACTTGGTGCTTGCTCCTGAAGGAGTGAGGTTCAGTGCACGAACCAGCATCGTTACAAATTCTGCGCGTGTTACTGTCTTGTTCGGAGCGAAATTCTTTCCGTCAATTCCTTTTAGGATACCCTTGGCCGCCAAAGAATTGATGGCTTCCTGCGCCCAAGCCACTTTGCCTAAATCTCCAAAAGTGATTACCGGCGTTGGTGTAGGAGCCGGAGTTGCGGTTGGTGCAGGCGTTGCCGTTGCAGTCGGTGCAGGTGTAGCCGTAGGAGTAGGTTTTGGTGTTGACGTTGGTGAAGTGCCTCCTCCTTGGCCCGGGGCTGGAGTTGACGCTGTCAGATTATTCGTAATCCGGCCTTCAACCGCGGCAGTAATCGCGCCACCCTTGAAGGTATTCACAATGTAGTCATAGAAGACATCCAGGTCTATCGGACCTGCCAGGGATTCACTGGCTTTGGTCAGTACACTGTAGTTGTCGCCACCCGCAGCCATGAAGTTATTGACGACTGCCGTGTAGCTTTGGGTCATGCTGATCGGCGTTCCGTCGGTCTTGGTCAGGCTGGCAATCCGGTCAGCCACCGGCAGATACATATTTGCAGTATATTTCAGACCAGAGATCTGAAGGGTTTTGGTGTCAGCCGTTCCGTCAGCTTTGGTTCCCCATTGCTGCTGAAGCAAGGTCTTGATCTGCTCACCGGTCAGCGTCAGCTTCACCAGCGTGTTGCCGAATGGCTGGATTTTCGCCAGGTCGCCAAAAGACACATTGCCTTTCGGAAGGTCGGCGCGGATGCCGCCCGGATTCATGAAGGCGAAATCTGCGATGCCTTTGCCGTCTTTAAAATTAGCCTGACGCATAGCGTCGGCAATCAGGTTGCCGAGAGGAGCTTCATTATTGTAGGCATCCGTACGGGTAACCGAACCGTCTGTGGTGCCCACTGGTTTGGTCAGCTCTGGATGAAGATTAAGGTACTTGTTCACCAAAGCCACCGTTTCAGCATCCGGTTCCACTCCTTTTTGGAAGGTTGAGGTCACAGTAGCTGATTTGGCTTTGACATCCTTGGTATCCGGGTCAATCACCAGTCTGATGTCTTCAAATGCTGTTCCGTAAGAATAAGCCTGTACAATCAGCTTACCGTTCACTACACCATTGGCAAGCGCATGATTGTCGCCGGCCACGATGACATCCACCGGTGAATCGGCCGGAAGAGCCTTGGCCAAATCTGCGGCTTCGCCTGTAGTCACATCCCCTTTGGTGGTTGCCGGGTCATGGGCAAGGACGATAATCGTTTCAACGCCTTGCTTCTGAAGCTCTGCAGCATATTTTCCAATCGCCGCAACCTCTTCCTCCGCGCTCAGGAATCTCACACCGGCTGTACCGGCCGGAGATACCTTGCTTGGCGTTGCTTTGGTAACCACGCCGATAAATCCGATTTTAACGCCGCCCACTTCTTTAATGGTATAAGGTTGGATGATTGGTTTTCCGGTATCTTTGTCAACTGCATTGGCATTAATGTAGTCAAAATTCACTGGTGCATGCGTAATTTTATTATTTACCGGGTCTACTCCACCAAAAATCTGTGCTTTCAGTGCTGCTACACCCTGGTCAAACTCATGGTTGCCCAACGTTCCGACATCGAACTTCATCAGGTTCATCCATTCCAGCGTTGGCTTGTCGCGCTCCATTGACGACACGGGGGCTGAAGCTCCTACAGAGTCTCCGTTGTGGACAAGCAGCGAGTTCGCATATTGCGCGCGTGCCGTTTTCAGATAAGTTGCCAGAATCGCAGCTGTCCCCACAGCATTGTCGCCTACAAAAGACGTAGTATCCAATTGGCCGTGGAAGTCATTGATTCCAAGAATATGAACCTTAATATCACCGCTCAGATCAAGGTTGTAAATTTCAAACCCTTTATCGTTCTGTGTGCCGGTATCCGTAATTCTGTCATCCTTGCGCAATACATTCTTAGCCTTCGGAGAAGAGGTGAAGGTTACCTTGACATCCCCTTTAATCGGCGCAATGGACCAGTTGTTGTCGGCAGGCTGATTCACGGTGCCCGCTTCCTTGATATAATCCATCAGAACCTGGCGGTTTTCTTCCAGTGTATCAATAATCGGTTTGATGCCCTTGAGGTCCGGGAAGTTACCGCCGCCGCTCGCACGGTAGTTATTGGTAACCACAATAAATTTCTGATCCATATTAAGGGGCTGATCATTATAAGTAATAGAAGTTACACGGCTGGAGGAACCGTCATTAATCGTTCCATCCGGGTTGTATTTGGCATTTTTGGTCACATCAATCTTATATTTAATTCCGTCGATAACATCGAAATTATATACGGCAAACTTGGAGTTGAGCAGCTCCTGCGGCGTGGAAACTGCCGGATCGATGCGGTTGAACGCACCCGCACTCATCTCTACCCACTCTTTTACCGTAGCGCCGCTGACCTCGACCGCTTTCAGGGTATTATCGTAGAGGTACAAGTCACTTGCACTGCGAATGGTCAACGGTCCTGCTTCGATTTCCGTATACTCATCCGGGCCGTTGCGTCCGGCCTTGAAAGGTGCTCCTACACTAAGAATTGCCTTACCCTTATACTGGGCCAAAGAGGGATCTGTATTAATCAGATTCTCGACATAACGCTTCTGGGCATAGGTGACGATCTGAACAGTCGGATCATCCTGCACCAGAGCAAAATAGCTGTTCATAGGTACGGTTGTTGTGCCGAGCGGTTCATTGACGTACTTAATTGTGGCCTGATGATTGGCAGCAACAGCCGCGTCTACCTCAGGGTCCGGTTCCACATTGGAAATATTCACTTTGTTCTCGGTTCTGTAAATCGAACGTGTCGAGGAAGTGGAAGCGGACTTGTCCACCTTCCAATGCCCGCTCTTAGCCGGGTCCGGACTAATGGCAAGATCGATCAGACCCAAATATCCGCCGCCATAACCGGCTTGAACTGCGGGAATGCCATTAATGTGGCCTTTGGCATTGTCGATGCCAGGCAGCTCGTTGCCAGCGGCATCCTTGAATGATGCATCCAGTGATTTCACATCCGCTGCAGGGAATACCTTATGGGTATGGGAGAATGTAATGGCATCAATGCCCGCAACTTTGCTGAGCGCATTAATGTCATTTTCGGAGAAGTCGCCTTCCACTGCGGACCCGTCAAAACCGGTATGCGCCATAGCGACGATAACATCAGCACCTTCAGCCTTCATTTGCGGAACAAATTTGCTGGCTGTCGCAGCAATGTCCTTAGTAATGACCTTGCCTTCCAGATTGGCTTTGTCCCAATCCATGATCTGCGGTGTCACTAAGCCAAGAAGACCGACCTTGATGGTCTGCTCTACTCCGTTACTGTCTTTAACTTTTTTGTCCACAATCTTGTATGGCGTAAAATAGTTCACATCATTCTCAGGATTGTTATCCTTGTCATCCACATATACGTTTGCATTCAAATAGGGGAACTTCGGAAAATTATTCGCATGGCTGTAAGTAGCATAGGTTGCAGATGTTACGCTCTCCAGATAATTCAGACCATAGTTAAATTCATGATTGCCAAGCGTTGCCGCATCATAGCCCATAACATTCATCGCCGCAATCATCGGATGAATCTGGTTCAGCTGGCCGTCCGCATCTGCCTGCTTCGACATGTATGTGCCAAGCGGTGTGCCTTGAATCAAATCGCCGTTATCGAGCAAAAGATTGTATGTTCCTTTCGGCTCTGCCTTAGCTTGTTTCACCAAAGTCGCCGTCCGGTCCAGCCCCACTGTTAATGATGGATTATCCTTAAAATAATCCCAGCCCATCACATTGGTGTGAACATCCGTGGTGCTCATCAAGCGCAAATTAACGGTTCCCGGAGTTCCCGGATCAACTGAATCAGCGCCTGCTGCCTCTGCCTTGCCTGCTCCCAAAACCGGAACTGCAAAAACTCCGCCCAGCACTTGTGCTGCCAGAACGGTGGTCGCCAATATCGAAGCTATTGGCTTGTTCCATCTTCTTTCTCCCATAAGTCAGATATCCTCCCCATATGTTTCGTATTCCTACTTATGCTGACCGCAAGATTGTATCATACCCAAAAATATGAATCTAGCAAAAAGCATTAAATCTGAGTAATAGTTGTGTAAAATATCACATTTCAACCATTAATTTTGGGTAAAATGCCTATAAGATTTTACACAATACAAAAAAAAGTCTGGCTTTGTAAATTTCCATAAAGGAATTTCACAAGGACAGACTCCGCAAAAAAATCTCACACATAAAGTTATGAATATTTTGAATTTTATTGAATAATTAGTTCTGCATTACAAAATCATTGTCAATCTTAGCGTTCACATCGTCGAACACCCGCAGGATGTCGTAGCGCGTGTTCCGCTGCGCCGGGATTTTGCCTGCTTCACGGATCAATTGGGTGATGGACTCGATGTTGACCTTGTAGGTCGCGCCCGCCGAGGATACTACATTCTCTTCAATCATAGTACTGCCAAAGTCGTTGCAGCCATACTGTAGAGAAAGCTTGCCGACCTCCGGCCCCATCGTTACCCATGAGGACTGGAAGTTCTTGATGTTGTCCAGCACCAGGCGGCTGATGGCCACGGTTTTCAAGTATTCTTCCGGGGTTTGTCTGTCCAGCTTCAGGTTTGTATTATCCGGCTGGAAGGTCCAGGAGATAAAAGCCAGGAACCCTTCAGAGTCATATTTGTTTGCGATACACTCATCCTGGGCTTCACGCACCCGCAGCAGATGAAGAGCCCGCTCCTCCATGCTCTCGCCAAGGCCGATGACCATGGTTGCCGTAGTATTCATGCCGATTTTGTGCGCGGTCTGCATAACGTCCATCCATTCCCGCCAGGAGCCTTTGAGACGGCTGATTTTGCGGCGGGTCCGGTCATCCAGAATCTCCGCACCGCCACCGGGAAGGGAATCCAGACCGGCAGCGTGAATCTCGCGGACCACCTGTTCCAGCGGCAGCCCGGATACTTCGACCATTTTCATGATCTCCGCTGGGGAGAAGGAATGCATGGTGATCTCCGGAAAACGCTGCTTGATTCCCCGCAGCAAGTCCGTATAATAGCTGAATGGCAAGTTCGGATTCGTTCCGCCCTGCATGAGGATTTCCGTACCCTTCACATCGATGGTTTCCTGGATTTTCTGAAAAATCGTCTCGTCGGGCAGCACATAACCTTCCTCCGAGCCCGGTCTGCGGTAAAAAGCGCAGAAACGGCAATACACGTCACACACATTCGTATAGTTGATATTGCGGCCAATAACGAATGTGGCCAGCGGATCCGGGTGCCAGCGTTTCATGATCATATCAGCAGCAGCGCCCATTTTCTCAATTTCATTGCTCTCGAACAACCGGACGGTGTCCTCCAGGCCGAGACGTTCGCCTTTCAGCGTTTTGTCCAGAATCAGATCTATCGCACTCATCGTTCGCAGCCTCCTTTTACGCCCATATTATTAAGAATGGAAGAATTAAATTTGTACAACATTTGAATAAGCTCGTTTCTCCATCGTAACACAATCCGAACGCCTTGAGAAACCTTTACATCGACAAGCAGGCATGAAATATATAAGTCCTGGCGTTATATTTTCAAAAAAATAGCAGCGCCCTCCCGGGCGCCGCTGCCAAGCTTATTATTCTGCTGCGTGAGTTGTGCCGGCAGGTACTTCTTCCAGCTCGATCCGGGCCGCTTCGAGCGCCTGTCCAAGATCTGCAATCAGATCATCCGCATGCTCAATGCCAACAGAGAAACGCAGCAGCCGGTCGTCTACACCAACCGCATCGCGGATCTCCACCGGAATGTCTGCATGAGTCTGCACAGCCGGATAGGTCATCAGCGACTCCACCCCGCCGAGGCTTTCGGCGAAGGCAATCAGACGGATGTGGCGGAGCAGCGGCTCGACGTATCTGGCATCTTTTACCTTGAAGGAGAAGATCCCGGTGTTGCCTGAGGACTGGCGCTTCTGGATTTCATAACCCGGATGGTCGGGAAGTCCCGGATGAAAAACCTCTGCGACCGCCGGATGCTCCTGCAGGTAGCGGGCCAGCGCCAGCGCATTGCTCTCATGCCGTTCCATGCGCAGCGCGAGTGTCTTCATACCCTTCATCAGCTGATAGCTGTCATTTGGCGCAAGCACTGCACCCAGGGAATTGTGCAGAATCGCCATTTCCGCAGACAACTCGGTCCCTTTGGTTACGATCAGCCCGGCAAGCACATCATTGTGCCCTCCCAAATATTTGGTCGCGCTGTGAACGATGATATCCGCCCCCAGCTCCAGCGGCCGCTGAAAAAACGGCGTCAGCAGCGTATTGTCCACAATCGTAAGCAGCCCATGCCGGCGGGCCCACGAACAGACTGCTTCAATATCCGTAATCATCATCAGCGGATTGGTAGGCGTTTCGATAAAAACAGCCTTGGTATTCGGACGCCGTGAAGCCTCCAGACCGTCCAGGTCATTGGTATCCACATAAGAGGCACTGATGCCGTATTTGGAGAGAATCCGTTCAAGCAGACGGTAGGTTCCACCGTATAGATCCAGTGAAACCACCAAGTGGTCCCCTTGTCCAAACAGGGCAAACACGGTCGTCAGCGCAGCCATGCCTGAACTGCAGGCAAAAGCAGCATCCCCGGATTCGAGCTCTGCCGCAGCTTCTTCCAGCACCCAGCGGGTAGGATTTTTGGTGCGGATATAATCAAATCCTGTACTCTGCCCGAGTCTCGGGTGACGGAATGCCGTTGCATTGTAAATCGGATAATTAATCGCACCCGTAGCCGGGTCCTCCAGTGAACCAATCTGCGCCAATCTGCTCTCAATCCTCAGTTTCTCATCCATTGCTGCTGCCTCCTAAGTGTGGTCTAATCATCTATATTTTTTAAAATACTAAATAATCGGCCTGGTCTATATCGTAAGGGGTCTCCTGATATACATAGTAATTGAGCCAATTAGAGAATAATAAGTTGGCATGGGCACGCCAGACTGCAGGCGGTGTGCGCTGCGGATCATCCTTAGGATAGTAATGCTTCGGAATGGCAATGTCCATCCCTTTGGCGATATCCCGGTCATATTCCCATTTTAACGAAAACGGATCGTATTCGGAATGCCCGGTCACAAAAATCTGCTTGCCGTCAAGCGTCGAAACCAGATATACTCCGGCCTCCTCGGATTCGGCAAGAATCTGCAGCTCCGGATTTGCTAGGATATCTTCACGGGAGACATCCGTGTGCCGCGAATGCGGAACATGGAACACCTCGTCAAAGCCGCGCAGGAGCTTTACATTATTTTGATTCACGGTGTGCGGGAACACACCGAAGCATTTCTCGTCCAGATTAACCTTGTGCACGCCAAAGTGATGATACAGCCCTGCTTGTGCCGCCCAACAGATATGCATGGTCGAGGTCACGTTATGCTTGCTCCATTCAAAGATCACTTTCAGCTCTTCCCAATAATTCACGTCTTCAAATTCGAGCTGCTCCACCGGAGCGCCGGTGATGATCAGTCCGTCAAAGCGGCGGTCGCTGATCTCGTCAAACGTTTTGTAAAAACTCTTCAAATGCTCCGCCGAAGTGTTCTTCGAGGTATGGGAGCTGGGGTGCAGCAGCACAACATCCACCTGCAGCGGTGAATTCCCTACCAGACGCAGCAGCTGCGTCTCAGTGGTTTCCTTCGTAGGCATTAAATTCAGGATAGCGATGCGCAGCGGGCGGATGTCCTGGTGGAAGGCCTGGCTTTCATCCATTACAAAAATATTTTCTCCGGACAATACTTCTTTGGCCGGCAGGCTGTCGGGAATTTTTATCGGCATTGCATTTTCCACTCCTTCGTTGATCAATGTAAAAATGACCTTTCTCAAATGAGAAAGGTCATATATCTGCAGTCATATGCGCCCCTCTCATCTGCCAGAGAACTTGTGCCCGGCGGCCGGATCGGCTCACCATGCAAAGCTTCCGCAAGAATTAGCACCGTGCGTTCACACGCCGGTTGCCGGGTTTCATCGGGCTAGTCCCTCCACCTGCTCTTGATAAGATTTAGCTGTATTCAATTGAGAAAAAGTCACATAACGTTAAATGCTTTTCTTAAAATTCACTTTAAATCATGAACCTACTTTTCGTCAAGTCCATACAATGCTATTGGGTCCCGAAAAGCCACAAGAATTTAGCTTGAAAGACCCATACCCGGGGGTTATACTAGACAAGGGTTTCACAGGCCCTACCTGACGAAAAGAAGAGGTGAGAGAAGAATGGAAGGCGACCCGAGTTCGCAGTTAAGCGTCCAGAAAGAGCAACCACACAGGATTAACATCAGCTTGCCGGCGGCGGGAGCATTTCTTCTTCATGCCCTCGAACCGTCATTCGGCCTTATGAATTGACCGTACCACCGGCCAAGCTGATTTTTCCCTGTGCCTGAATTTAGCACAGGCCCTGGAGAAGACCAGGGCTTAAGAGGAGTGGATCAGATGAAAATCCGGCTGGTAAACGCAGGGGTTTTTACACCTGTAGATGACATTGAAGAAACATTGACTGCCCCCGCTGAGGGATTTTATTGGATTGATGCGGATGTTGAGGATCTGGAGCTGCTTCAGCCCTTGTACAATCTGCATGATTTGGCCGTTGAGGATTGCCTCAGTGAAGAGGATCAGCGTCCGAAGCTTGAAATTTACGAAAGCCATTATTTTATTGTAGTCAACAGCATCCGTTTTGATGATGAAGAGATTTTTCTGCGTGCGCTCAATGTGTTTCTGGGCAGAAATTTCATTATCACCGTCACCAAGCAAAAAATTCATGAGCTGCGCGTGCTGAAGCCCATTCTGTGGGAGCAGGAGGTCAGCGAGCCTGACCGTTTCCTGTATCTGCTGATCGACCTTGTCGTAGACAACTATTTCTCCGTCGGTGACCGGATTGAAGCGCGGATTGAGAAGCTGGAAGAGGATATTCTGATGCATACCAAGAAATCGCATCTGAGCGAGATCATCGGTCTGCGAAGTGAAATTCTCTGGCTGAAGAAGATGCTGGGGCCGCAGAAGGAAGTTATCAACACGCTTAACAAAAAAGACCTCCGCCTGATCGATGATCAGCTGCAGAAGTATTTCAGCGATATTTATGAAAATGCGGTCAAGATCTCTGAAACTTTTGAAACGTACCGCGATCTCATGGGGAACTTACGGGAAGCTTATCAGTCCAGTATCGCCAACCGCGCCAATGAGATCATGAGAGTGTTCACCGCGATTACCACAATATTCATGCCACTGACCGTCATCACCGGGATCTATGGAATGAACTTTGATAATATTCCTGAAATCCATACCCGGTACGGCTACTATGGAGTCATTGCCGTCATGGTTACGCTTGGCTGCGGTATGCTGTTTATTTTCCGCAAGAAGGAATGGCTATGAACAAAAATGTGCGAATACGAAGGACGAAGGCTTCTCTGCCCCAAGGCAAGGAAACCTTCGTCTTTTTGGTTTACTGCAGAGTCTCTGCATCTGCTGCTTCGATTTGCATAAACAATCGTTCCGTATCCTCACGCTTGCACAGCTGGCGCTCCGGATTCATCACCGCCGCTGCTCCGGAGGCGATTCCGAACTGAACTGCCCGGCGCAGCGGCCAGCCCCGTTCCAGACTGTAGACCAGCCCGCCCACCAGACTGTCTCCAGCCCCTACTACACTCAGCACGGGAACTTCAGGTGCCTTGAGATGCTCGCAGCCCTCTCGGGTAATCAGCAATGCCCCCTCGCCGCCGAGGGATACCACCACCACTTCGGTCCGTCCTTGCTCGATCAGCTCCAGGGCAGCCGCCCGAACCTCTGCATCCCCTGAAATGGAATGCCCGGCCAGTTCCTCAAGCTCACGGGCATTCGGTTTGAGCAGATATACACCTGCGTCAGCAGCCTTTTGCAGCGCTTCGCCTGAGGTATCGACAATCACCCGCGCCTGCCAAGGCTTCACGGCTTCAATCACACGGCCATAGAAATCCACCGGACATCCAGGAGGCAGGCTGCCGCTGGCAACAATGTAGTCCGGCTGTCCGCTCAGGGACTTCAACTGCTCCAGGCACTGCTCCCAGTCGCCTTCGATAAACCGCGGACCTGGCATATCGAACCGGAATTGCTGTCCCGTGGATTCTTCCACGACAATCAGATTTTCCCGTGTCTGTCCGGAAATTGGAATTTCCTGGTGGCTGACGCCCTCCTGCTCCAGCATCTCATGCAGCAGCTGCCCGTGCAGTCCGCCGGATGCATACAAAGCCAAGGACTCTCCGCCCAATCTGTGAATCGCCCGGGACACATTGACCCCGCCGCCCCCAGGCTTATAGGATGCCTCCCGGCAGCGCAGCTTATGGTCCGGCACAACCCGGTCTATACCTGTGCTGGCGTCAACGCTGGGGTTAACCGTTAATGTTACGATCATAGGTTTCTCTCCTTTTATTCGAATACCTGTATTCTACTCCAAGTTACAGTATTCTCCAAAGTGAGTCCCAAGTGGGCATTATTGCGCTGGCGGAGGCGAGCTGCCTGTTCAATTCCCTGCGAACACAGACTCTATACAACAAGTGGAAACGGCTACGCCGTCCTAATAAGGACGGTATCCGTTTCAGCGAGAAAGAGAAGGGAAATTTATTGCGTGAAACATATAAATTCTTATCTTTTTAAAAATTCGTCGCCGCTCCTAACTCCTCTGCCTGCCCCCGCCGGTAGCGGATGCGGATCAGCCGCAGGCGCTCATAATACACATCCAGTCCTTCCGCAGGCGCGAAAGCTTCCCCGTAGGCTTTGTAAAGTACAGGTTTGAGGAAGGTATCGCCCATGAGCTCATAGGCAGTCCATACATTGGCTTGCTCGCTGGAGGATACCACAGCCAGTTCAAGAGCAATGAGCTTTTCCACGGTATAGCCGTCCTTTTCGAGCTCCTCTACCGCTTCAAGCACCTCACGGCGGCTTACACCGCTCTGTGCCTTCAACTGCTCCAGGCCGAGGCCGTCCTCGATTCCCTGGAGCAGAACCCTGCGCAGCCGCAGCCGCTCCAGCTGCTTCTTGTACTTCAGCTCCTTCTGCTTGTACTGCCAGGACACAAAATGCTCCTGATCCACTGCTTCATGCACCCAGCCCAGCGGAAAGCTATGATCCCTCTCTGCGGCAGAAGTGATGCTGAGCCAGTCTTCGCCGTATTGCGAGGCCTTACCCTCACCTACACCAGGGATCTGCAGCAGCTCCTCCAGTGTGCGGGGAAGAAAAGCGCTGAGCATCCGCAGCAGACGGTTGCTGGCCAGAATGTAAGGCGCCTTCCGTTCACTGGAGGCTTTACCCCGGCGCCAGGCGCACAGCTCATCAAAGACGGATTCATTGCCATGCTGCTCGCTGAAATACTGTAGCTTAAGCTGCTCCTGATTGCGGCTGCCGGACAGGCTGTCTTCATCGTGAAAGGCGCCATCGATCAACGGCCGGTAGCCATCGCCCATCTTCACCGCCAGCTCATGCCGGTAGACACAGAGCATCTCATTCCAGGAGCCGCCTTCATACCACAGGCTGTCCCCGATTTCCTGTGAGCCGGAGAAGTCACGCCAGCCAAGACGCCAGCTGCCTTCTTCTTCCCCAATCCAGAGCTGGGCGAATACCTCCTGATCAGCCCCTGACATTCTGGACAAACGGTTCATAAATACAATCTGCATCCCAATCCCTACCTTCCTTGTCTTACAGCATGCATAATCCCGGTGCTCACCAATTTGACGGTTCCCCAGACTAATCCATCGCCGGGAAATATAAGGACGATATAAAACGCAGCTTATACCACCTTATATTGGCACAAAAAAAGCACCTCTCTCACGAATTTCGTGAAAGAGGTGCTTCCTCTTGAATGCTATACTGTTAATGCTTACAATACCCATATATTGAGAAACAGTCAATCTCTTTTTATCGGATCTGGACTACTCCCGGTCCAGTGCCAGCTTAGCCAGTCCAAGCGCTCCGGACAGACCAGCGTTATCGCCTAGCTGAGGAGGAACAATGTAGCTGCCGATGGCCTCATTCAGTGCAGGATGCTGCACATAGCCGCCCAGGAGCTCCTGAAGCTTCGTATGAATAAGCGGGAAAAGCTGGCTTTGCTTCATCACACCGCCGCCCATCACAATCTTCTGCGGCGACAGAATAAGCACGTAATTCATCAGCGCATGCGCCAGATAATGGGCCTCCATCGCCCAAGCCGGATGATCCGCAGGCAGCTCGCCTGCCGGTTTGCCCCAGCGTTTGCCGATCGCCGGCCCCGCTGCCAAGCCTTCCAGGCAATCGCTGTGATAAGGGCAGAAGCCTTCAAAGGTATCTTCCGGATGGCGGCGTACAAGAATATGCCCCATTTCAGGATGGGACAGGCCATGCACCAGCTTGCCGCCCACTACTGCACCTGCTCCAATCCCTGTACCAACTGTGATATACAGGCAGCTGTCCAGCCCTTGGGCCGCGCCCCACTTGTATTCCCCCAGCGCCGCACCGTTCACATCCGTATCGAACCCGATCGGCACGGAAAAATGCCCGGCAACCGTTCCAACCAGATTGTATTGCCCCCAATGAGGCTTAGGTGTGGTTGTAATGTAGCCGTAGGTCGGACTGCCAAGCACCGGGTCAATGGGTCCGAATGAGCCTATGCCGATCGCCTCCACATTTTTGCCGGTAAAATAGTCCAGGACAAGCCCCATCGTCTCCTCAGGTGTGGTTGTCGGAAAGCTGACCCGGTCGATAATCGAACCGTCCTCCTTTCCAATCCCGCATACAAACTTTGTTCCCCCTGCTTCAATTGCTCCAAGTACTTTCACTGCAGCAGTCTCCCTTCCCCATAAACGTTCAGCCAAAGATTGGCCATTCGTGTAATAAAGCGTTCTCTTGTTCTTATTATACGTGGCCGACAGATCTGTGACAAGCGGTTGACATATGAAAAGAAACTTATGCAGCACACCTGCTTTACCTCATTGCACCGGCCTTGCTGAAACACACACTTACTTTCGATCATGCAGCGGCCTTGCTGGGTGAGCCGGAGTGGAAAAAGGTAACATATTCTGTGCTGCTCGGGTTAACCAGACACCTTAAGTGGAAAAAGTATACTTATTTAGGCTCATTTGCTCCTGATATCGAAAATCCGCATGAATTAAGTGGACAAAATCCAACTAAATCCTTTTTCAGAGCGGTTTTTGGCGATTTAGTTTTACTTTTTCCACTTAGATTCACTCAGATCTCAGCCTCTGTGAATAACCTGGAAAACCCTCACCATACTCCAAGTATTCGCATGCTCAGAACCCGCATCCGTCCGGTATCGGTGCAGTTTATTCTGTTCCGGCTGATAACAATTCTCCTTCATAGGTATCAGACTATTAGAGCAAGAGGCCTTTCTTTCTCCCGTGGTAGCTGGAGCAGGCTTCTACAAACCGGAGTGCCGCCGGCCTGTGGGAAGCCAGATGAATATGCGCATAGGCAGCCATGATGTTGCCGCGGGCGTAGCCCTCCGGCTGGCTGCCGCTTCTGCCGCTGCTGTCATAGGCATATAACCGTGGCTCCCCGGACGCATAGCTCATCCGGGAATAGTGGAACTCATGGCCGCGCAGACATTCCCCCTGCTTCAGCAGCAGGCAATCCGCCCGCGCGGTGACTTCGCGGTAGCCGAGGGCGGCGCGCCGGTCCTGCATGACAGTATGGGCGGGAATAATCCCGGCCATCTCATGCACAGCCCCGGTGCGGTCGGTAAGGCTGCGGGCCAGCACCATGTAGCCCCCGCATTCCGCATACAGCGGCATGCCCGCCTCCGCTGCTGCCCTTAGGCCGTGCAGGAAGGCCAAATTCCCGGATATCGCGGCGGCGAACTCCTCCGGAAAACCGCCGCCGATGTAGATGCCATCCGCATCCGGCGGAATGCCTTCGCCGCTGAGCGGGCTGAACAGAGCCAGCCGGGCTCCGGCGCGGGCCAGCAGCTCCAGATTGTCGGCGTAATAGAAATTGAACGCCGCATCCTGTGCAACGGCAATGACCGGAACACGGTCATATGCAGTGGCCAGTGGCTGGAGGGCATTCATGGACGGCCCATCTTCCGGCAATATTCCCTCTGCTGCCGGATAGCGCAGGGCAGGCGCTGCTGCCGCAATTTCCAGCAGCAGATTCAGATCAGTACCTGCCTCCAGCAGGTCGGCGGCGCGGTCAAATAAGGGCTCCAGCTCGCCGCGTTCCACGGCAGGCAGCAGCCCCAAATGCCGTTCCGGGATATCCAGTCCCTGATCCCGTTCCAGCCACCCGATGACCGGTATGCCGCAGGCCGCTTCAATCGCTGCTTTGACCGTCCGGTAATGGCTGGCGCTCCCGCAGCGGTTCACGATCACTGCTGCGATGCGTACCCCCGGCTCCATCTGCTGGAAGCCCAGCACGATCGCAGCCGCACTGCGTCCCATACTGCGCACATCCACCACCAGCAGCACCGGGCTGTCTGTAAGGAGGGCAATTTCCGCCGTTGATCCGGTTAGCGCAGTCGCCTCTTTGCCGTCATACAGCCCCATAACACCTTCTATCACTGACAATTCGGCCGCCTCCGAGGAACGCAAAAAATACTCCAGCATATATCCGCTTGGAGTCATCCAGGAATCCAGATTGCGGGCGGTCCGTCCCGTTACAGCCGCATGGTAGGCCGGATCAATATAATCCGGGCCGCATTTAAAGGCCTGCACCGCAAGTCCTCGCCGGGCAAATGCCCGCAGCAGTCCGAGCGTGACCGTTGTTTTGCCCGATCCGCTGCCTGTACCGGCTACCACAAAGCGCGGGCGGAGCTGTGGAAGCCGCTCCGGTCTGCTCCGCTCATGTATTCTTGCTCCTCCTTTGCTCCGCTCATTCATCCTTGCTCCTCCTCCGCTCCGCTCATCTATTCTTCCTCCTCTGCTTCGTCAAATCGGACTCTCGCTACGGCAATGGTCGCATTGCCGCTTTTTTTCTTCTTGAGCACAAGGGTACGGGCGCCGGAGGACAGCAGGGCTGCCGGCTCGCAGACACCGTAAGCTCCGGTAGCTTTGAAGACGGTCTCCGAAG
>RCUU01000222.1_pt1 | contig 32821 bp, 37 predicted proteins | sample 2166211 | NCBI WGS metagenome assembly RCUU01 (sample SAMN09932620, study PRJNA488358) | compost metagenome | feature: garden; material: soil; isolation source: compost soil in phenylacetic acid-enriched culture | place: Germany: Experimental Botanical Garden Goettingen | collected 2016-01-27
CTCGATATCACTTTGACAGAAGAAGAAGTATCCAAGCTTAATTCGTTATCGCAGCCTAATAGAAGCTTTATCGCAAATTTTATTAATACGGAGTCTTCCAATTCCATACTTCAAAGCGGCACAACCGTTAACGGCGTATCGAGCCATTCTTTTTTTATTCATGGCTAAAGAAATTCTCTAAGAACCCTTAAGAAGAGGAGAAATAAAGTCCTATGAACTTTAGCGAAGCGGTTGAACGTTCCAGTCAACTTAGAAAATTGTATCACAACCTGGAACGGCAATATCATCAGACAGAATGGACAGTTGAAGAAGATGCGTTAGCCTTCTTGACAGATGCTGGATTAGTCGGCCGTCTGACCATGTCTCAGCAGGGGCGCTGGCCGGCAGGCAAAAGTGAATCAGAATTGGAGCATAAACTTGGAGAATGCATGTGGTGGTTGATTGTTCTGGCCGAACGAATGAACATCGATATCCGCGATGTATTTGAACGATTTTTATCGACAACGGAAGAGCGGTTAACGTAAAAATAACTTATGGTGTACAGACAATGCCAAGAATGGAGATGTTAAGATGAGCGAGCGCATTTTGCCAGAGGTCGTCACTCGTTATCTTCATGCTTCTAACGATCACGATGTTGAGGCCTATTTAAACACATTTACTGAAAAGGCCGTCATCGAAGAGGAATCAATCGGAAGAGATCTTGCGAGTAAAGAGGAGATCAGAAATTACTTCGAAACTTATTTCGTCAAAATGAACACTCATACGGAGATTATTGAATACGCGGTAAATGATAATGCCATCGATATGCGAGTACTATTTAAAGGCGATTTTCCAGGCAAAGAAATCGTTGGCCTTTACCAATTCATTTTGCGCGATGGAAGAATTCACAAGTTAAAAGCTGATCTGGAATAAGCTCGAATGGAAGAGAACGAATCTATTCATGCATTGCCAATGTTAGGAAATAAAAGGTTTGTCGTCGCACTGCTAGCGATTGCGGCCTTATCGCGACGGTCAGCTGTTCCGATGTCCAGCGCTGAATTGTCCACTCTGATTGGCGTAGAAGCGACGATGCTAAGACGTTCACTCGGCAAGCTAATAAAAGCCGGAATCGTCTTTTCACGGGAAGGGCATGACGGCGGGTACGTTCTGAACCCTGTCCATGAAAGTACGTCTCTCGCCGATGTTTATTTAGCTGTGCAGGATGTACCTCCTTCGAAGAAGAGGCTAGATATTCCTTTGTCGAACCGCTTTAGTTCATCAATCATTGCTTCCTTGGCCGAGATTGCAATCGAGATTGAACGCCAAAAGGTTGAAGAACTCGAAAAGCATATGATTTCGAAGCTATCTCCATAAACAAAGCTGCCTCTTCGGTCTCGAGCCGCTACATGAAGTCCTGAAGTACGAAAGCGCCGCTATATTAATAGAATGCCTTCAATTGCTCGATATGGCCGTCATAGATTGATAAGTGCCGACGATTTTATTCCCTGTAAGGACTCTCGTTAATCAATTTTAGACAGGCCTCCGTATCATGCATTCGAAGCCTGAATATAGTCTGATGAATCAATCTCATTTCAGGAGGAAGTTATGTTAACAGAAAAATTTCACGAAGTCTTGCAGCATGAAGGTATTGTAACGATTGTATCTTGGGGCAAGGGTGAACCGCATATCGTAAATGAGTGGAACTCCTATTTGGCGGTAACCGAGGGTGAAAGAATTTTGATCCCTGCCGGCATCATGCATAAAACCGAAGAGAATGTGAAACTTAACCCTAAAATAAAAATGGCATTAGGCAGTAAAAATGTAGTTGGCTTCAATGATTATCAAGGAACGGCTTTTGTTATAGAAGGAACAGCGAGATTTTTATACTCCGGTGAAGAATTTGAAAGAATGAAATCAAATTTTGCATTTATGACCCGACTATTAGAAATAACGGTAACTTCCGCTAGACAGATGCTCTAGTGGAGGAGATGCTTCCCCTCACTTTATCGGCTAATGAATTCGCGCCGTTCAATTAAGGTAGGATCGCGAGTTGAATCAACGAGGAGCTGCTGACTACGCTGCCAAATCTAGAAGCCCCCAGCGCATCCGGAGAAAAGTGGAGCACGAGCTGCAGCTCTACCGACATCCGCCGTCACCTGCATGTCAGTCTACAACTTTATTTTCTCTGCTAATACTTTATTTTTTAGTTTAATACTTTATTTTCTTCGAACAGCTGCGATCCCGGCGGCATTGATGGAACAAATAATAATTAAAGTGACATAAAAAATGAAATGAGCAGAGTGCCTCGGCACCCTGCTCATTTCATTTCAACTCAACCTTATAATATGACACAGTGTCGTCAAATTAAGAGTTGTATATTAGGAATGTAATTGAATCTTATTTCCGATGATGAAGTCAATCGGGAGTACCCATATTAATAGGAGGTATTATATGTCATTCGATTCTCAAACTACACTTACCCGTTCAGGTGCAAAGATTCTAATATATGGAGCCAGCGGCTACACCGGCAAGCTCATTAGCTCACGGGCAAAGCAGGCTGGTATTGATTTTGAGGTCGCTGGCCGCAACGAGTCCGCCGTTAGCGAACTTGCTCGTAGACTTGGAGTCTCCTATCGCGTCTTTGACGTATTGGACGTACAGGCGCTCCAGGCTACATTAAAGGATTTCACCACCATCCTTAATTGTGCCGGCCCATTCGCGGTAACAGCTCTTCCAATCATGGAGGCCTGCATTGATACCGGGGTTCACTATCTGGATATCACCGCGGAGTTCAAGGTATACGCACTGGCCGAATCATTGTCACAGAAGGCCGCGGAGGCTAACGTGATGCTTCTCCCCGGCGTAGGTTGGGACGTCGTACCTAGCGACTGTCTGGCCGTGCATACCGCGAACAAGGTTGCTAAACCGCAGCGTCTGCGCATTGCGTTGGAAGTGGCGGGGGCGATGTCCCGAGGCTCTGCGACTAGTGCTGGGGAAATCTTGGACGTGGGTTTGCTGGTCCGTTCCGAAGGCAAGCTTGTTGCCGCGCCAAATGCCGACACGTCTGTATTTGACTTTGGGGAGGGTGACAGGGAATGCGCCCGCTTGTCATTTGGTGATTTAGTGACGGCATGGGCATCAACTCACATCCCTAATATCGAGATGTTCGTGCATGTGAAGGGAGACGCTTTCCCTGAAGGCGATCTGTCGCTTCTCCCGGATGGTCCTTCACCGGAGGAACGGGATGCCAACCGTGCTAAAGCGGTGGCCGAAGTAACAGGAGAAGACGGTTCTATTGCTCGTGCTCGCATAGACACAGTTAATGGTTATTCCTATACAGCGTTGTCATCGGTCGAGGCTGCAAGACGCGTGCTTGCTGGCCATTTCATTCCCGGCTTTCAGACGCCTGCTACAGTATTCGGTGCCGAATTCGCGGCGAGCATCTCGGATACTCGCATCATTGACTTGAATTGACTTGTCGGCAAGCTCGGGGATCCAACAAACAATGTGGCCCATGTACTCGTCTTCTCGTCTTCTCGTCTTCTTTCTTGGCGACAAGTCAAAATTCATTACGGGACTAACGATTTGTGTTGATGGCGGTTTGAGCTTTGTTCGCTAAGGTAGGATTTAGTTTCTCCTGACTTGTTGTGATTACTCCATAGTTACCACTTGCATTGGAACTAAACTTCCCAGGTACGTTCTAACCTTCTGATGATGCTGGAGTTGAATAGAAGTTTCGATAACACAAAAGCCCCGATAAGGGGCTTTTGTGTTTGAAGCGAATTCCAACTAACCTCCCGTTAGCTTAATGTAGCATCGTCAGTCTAATACTTTATTTTCACAGTCTACAACTTTATTTGCCTAGTCTAACACTTTATTTTTCAGTCTAGAACTTTATTTTCTTCTGACAAATTGCTTTTTATCAGCGATACCCCTTACTCCACCGTAACACTCTTCGCCAAATTCCGTGGTTTATCGACATCGTGGCCCAGGGCCAGCGAAGCATAGTAGGCCAGCAATTGCAGCGTAACTACGGACAATGCAGCGGTCAGCAGCGGCAGTGTCTTAGGAATCACGAAGGCTTGATCGACGGATCTCAGCAGGTCGGTGACATGCTCTTCGTGTGTGATGGCCAAGACGTCTGCGCCGCGGGCTTTCACTTCCTTGATGTTGCTGACGGTTTTCTCCAGAACGGATTCCTGGGTTGCCAGGGCAATCACCGGAACGCCTTCTTCGATCAGCGCCAGGGTACCGTGCTTCAATTCGCCCGCAGCGTAGGCTTCGGAATGAATGTAGGAGATTTCTTTCAGCTTCAGCGATCCTTCCTGGGCTACAGCGTAGTCAACGCCGCGGCCGATGAAGAACAGGTGCTTATGCTCAGCGATTTGCTCAGCGTAGGTTTTGATCGCTTCTTTTTGTGCGAGAATTTGTTCTACCTGCTCGGGCAGGGATTGCATAGCGGCCAAAATCTCGGCAACCTGTGCTTCCGTCTGAGTGCCGCGCACTTCAGCCAGATACAGACCCAGCAGCGTGAACGCGATGATCTGCGAAGTGTAGGCTTTGGTGGAAGCTACTGCAATTTCCGGCCCAGCCAGGGTCACCAGCACATCATTAGCTTCACGGGCAATGGAACTGCCCACCACGTTAGTGATTGCCAGTACATGCGCACCGTTTGCTTGACCTTCACGCAGCGCTGCCAGCGTATCCGCAGTTTCACCGGATTGGCTGACTACGATGACCAGGGTTTCCGGTGTAACGATCGGCGAACGGTAACGGTATTCCGAAGCGATATCATTTTCTACAGGAATACGCACCAAGGACTCAATCAGATTACGTCCAACAAGACCGGCATTATATGCAGTACCACAAGCAACGATCTGGATGTTGCGGATGTTCTTGATCTGCTCTTCGGTCAGGTTAAGCTCTGGCAGAATGACTTTGTTACCTTCAGCATTTGTACGTCCACGCATAGTATCTCGGTATGCTTTTGGCTGTTCGTGGATTTCTTTCAGCATGAAATGCTCATAGCCGCCTTTTTCTGCGGTAACTGCATCCCAATCGACAGTAATCATTTCCCGAGAAATAAAGTTGCCTTCAATCGTCATCAATTCGACAGCATCCCGTGTCAACACAGCCATTTCGCCGTCGTTCAAAATATATACGTTACGGGTATATTCCAGCAAAGCGGGAATGTCGGACCCGATAAAGTTTTCGCCTTCGCCCAGACCAATGATCAGCGGACTTGCTTGACGCACAGCCACCAGTTTGTCGGGCTCATATTCAGTCAGAACTCCCAGTGCAAATGCACCGCGCATGAAAGTGATCGCTTTTTGTACAGCTTTTACGATGTCACCGTTATATTCACGGGCGATCAGGTGGGAAATAACCTCCGTATCCGTTTCGGAAGTAAAGTGGCATCCTCCGGCAATCAGTTCTTCCTTAAGGTCAAGGTAGTTCTCAACAATCCCGTTGTGTACGACCGAGAATTTCTTACTCTCGTCGGTATGCGGGTGGGAGTTCTCATCGGAAGGTTTACCGTGGGTTGCCCAGCGTGTATGCCCGATTCCGGCGCTGCCGGTAAGCGGAGTAGCTTCCAGTCTGGATTCCAGGTTCGCCATGCGTCCCTGTGCCTTAACAACCTGAAGGCCTTCCTTGGTAAACACGGCAATCCCGGCCGAATCATACCCACGATACTCCAGCTTCTTCAATCCCTCTACCAAGATTCCCTGCGAATTCTGATTCCCGATATATCCTACAATACCACACATAATAATTTCCTCCGTCCAATTTATAGTGTGGGCGGCATAAGGAAAGAAACGTGCCGTGCGGCATGTTTTGAGAAAAAGCAAATATTCTGTTGTATTTCAAGCTCACCAAGTTAACACGATTACGCCATCCTTAAAAAGGACAGTATCCGTTTCCCTTGCATCCATGTTCATGAAATGCACAGTCTTCTCCTCTGCCGCAGCAGAACGCTCTGTGTTTCTTTCCGTTATTGCGCTAGCCCATGAAATGTACAATTTCTCCTTGCACCCACAGAAACGTTGTGTGAAAGGTCGCCCTCGCATTTTCCGTTTCCATTTACGGCTCTGGTGCATCACCGGGAGGTCCCCGCCGAACATTTCGAACACCTCCACCTCGTCAGCTTACATCTGCCGTGATCCGTTCAAGCCCGCCCCTATGGGCAACTTGCTGGCTCTCCCTTCTCCCCCGCGCAAGATCAAGCTCTGGCGCTTGCTGTTGCTAACCTTACTATCCCCGCTTTCCTTCTGGAATGACACTTAATCTATTATATGCACCTTAAATCGTTTTGGCAATGATGTACCACAGGAATACTTTGGGCAGCTTGTACAAAACATTGGACAAAATAAAGATTTCAGCCGGTGAAGCAGCATCAAACACTTCCTTCACCGGCTGAACAACCCTAATATTAATATTATGATTACACCAATTCCCGCTGCACCACATCCACAATCTGCCCTACATAAAGATCCAGCTCCGCCTTATCCGGACCTTCCGCCATCACGCGGATCAACGGTTCCGTTCCGGAAGGGCGCACCAGCACACGGCCATTATCGCCGAGCTTGCCTTCGACTTCTTGAATAGCCGCTTCAATGGCCGGATTGTTCGGATAATTGGTCTTATCCTGCACGCGGACATTCACAAGCACCTGCGGATATTTGGTCATCATCGATTTCAGCGCACTGAGCTTTTTGCCGGATGACTTCATCGTGTCCACCAATTGGATCGCGGTCAGAATACCGTCACCGGTTGTGTTGTAATCCAGGAAAATCACATGGCCGGACTGTTCGCCGCCCAAATTGTATCCGCCCCGGCGCATTTCTTCCATCACATAACGGTCTCCGACTGCAGTTTTCGCTGTATTCAACGCCAATTGCTCTGTCGCTTTGTAGAACCCGATATTGCTCATTACTGTGGATACAATGGTACCATCCTTAAGCTTGCCGGCACGGTTCATGGCATCTCCGCAAATGCAGAGGATAAAGTCTCCGTCTACTTCGTCGCCGTTCTCATCAATGGCAATCAAGCGGTCAGCATCCCCGTCAAAAGCAAGTCCCAGATCCGCACCCTGGCGCAGCACTTCCTTGCGCAGAGTCTCAGGATGCGTGGAGCCAAAGCCGTCGTTAATGTTCAGTCCATCCGGTTCTGATCCGATGGCGATCACTTCCGCCCCCAGCTCTCTGAACAGGCGCGGCGCGAGTTCATAGGCCGCTCCATGGGCACAATCCAGCACTACCTTAAGTCCGGCGAAGCTGTGCGAAATCGTTGTTTTGAGATAGTTCAAATACAAATATTTTGCTTCATTGTCTATACTTACTGTTCCCAGACCCGCACCAACAGGGCGTGGCAATTCATCGATTTCGGCATCCATTAATTCTTCAATCCGCAGTTCGGTTTCATCTGTCAGCTTGAAGCCGTCTCCGCCAAAAAACTTAATCCCGTTATCTTCAACCGGATTATGCGAAGCGGAGATCATCACTCCAGCATCCGCCTTCAGCAATCTTGTGATATAAGCCACGCCTGGCGTGGTCACGATACCCAGACGGATGACCTCTGCACCAATGGACAACAGGCCAGCTACAAGCGCCGATTCCAGCAGTGGACCGGAAATACGCGTATCCATGCCTATGACCACCTTGGGCTTCTCAACATTGCCTGCCAATACATATCCACCACAGCGGCCAATACTGTAGGCCATTTCTGCTGTTAATTCACGGTTTGCGACTCCGCGCACACCATCTGTTCCAAAATACTTACCCATCTTATTTCTCCTTTGAATACGCTGCGTCAGCTTAATGAATTATTGTATGAATGAATCCATATTTCGTGTGCCTTTGACTCATAGGTTAGACGTCTACCGGCTGAAAAAGTTACGTTCCGCCCGTACTTCCCGCGTTGTTGACAGCCCCGTTGACAGAACCTGAATTACTGCTGTTCTCCGGCGCTTCATCGGAAGGGGTTGGCGTGGCTGTGGGATCAGCCGTAGCCGCGCTCTCTGCAGGTTCTGTCGGACTTTCCTCCCCGAAGGCAGGCTCAGTACTTGGCTCCGGGGTTACAATTGCACTGCCGTTATCCGGCGTCTCCGTGGCCTCTGGCGTTGCCGGTGCCCGCAGTTCTACCGTTGCCTTCAGCCGTTGCGAAGCATTGCCGAGTGTAATGAACCTGGGCAGCGAGATCTGCAATGTTACTGCATGATTCCCGGCTGAGAGGCCAACAACGTCGGCCACCACGCTGATATTATCCTTGTCCAGCTGATCCAGTAAGGCCGGTGCTCCTGATACGGTGAGCGTAACAGCTTTGCTGACCGGATCCGTAATCTGAGCAGTAAGCCCGGTGTCCACACCCTCCAGCTTGATAGGGATATTATCGATGGTCTTCTCGGCAACTTTCGAGGTCACTACAGAAACATTCAAGACTGCCGGCTCTATCTTCGCAGTGCCCTCCGGAGCGGTCAATTCCAGCTTCAGCTCCTGTGTGCCTGCGGAATCAATCGTGCTTAAATTCAGCGTCGCTTCATAGGACGATAAATCGGCCAAGGACTCTTCGGTTCCGTATACCGTTACCGTGTCCTGCTCCGGCGTCACCCGGGACAAGGCCAACGCGCCTGGCAGCAACCCGCTAAAGCTGATGTCCAGCGGCAGGCTTTTGAATGGCAAAGTGATCGGCAGGTCCACAGTGACGGAGGACGGCTCGATCACCGCATCCTTGATCTCATTGCCGCTGCTGTCAACCGCATACAGCTTCAGCTTCTTATCCTTGATCGAATCGCTTTCACCATCCAGTTCAATGGTTCCCTGCACCTTGGCTACATTGCTGAGCTCACTTGCCGCCAGCGTAACCTGCGCCTCCACGGCTGGATCGATGACCGGTGTACCCACCTGATAGCCCGCCGCAGGCTCCCCCTTGGTCACGATGGATATAGGAAAAGACTTCGTATTCCGCAGTTCCACATGCACATTCACTTCATTGGGATTGATATCCTGCAGCGTCACACCGCTTGGAAGTGAATAATGGAGCGGAAGTGTGGTATCGCCCGGTTGTACGTTGCTTAAATCAATCCATACTTTATAGGCATCCGAAAACTTGTAGGTGAGATCCGATTTTTTGCCCAAGACCTCCAGTCTGACACTTTCGGCGTCCTGAGACGTGATTACATATTTGTCTTCATCGTATCCTTTAACCTCTATCTTGACGTTTTCGATAATTTTGGACTCCTTGTTAACCGTGGTCTGGCTGGTAGGTGCAGTATCCACATGGACAATCGTCCACAGGATAATAGCAAAGGCAAGTGCGAGAATTTTATTGAAGTTGTTGTTCTTCATCCACTTATCCATTGTTCTTATCCCCCTTCCGTTTCCAGAAAGCGGAGCCTTTCTCCTTGAGCGATGAAGTGGCACGCAGTTCCTCATACAGCTTGGAGATCAAGGACTCTTCTTTAATATCGCGCACAATCTGTCCGTTAATCGCCAATGAGATCTGTCCAGTCTCTTCCGAGACCACAACGGAGACTGAGTCGGCCACTTCACTGATCCCAATCGCTGCGCGGTGGCGGGTCCCCAGTTCCTTGCTGATAAACGGATTTTCTGACAGCGGTAAATAGCAGGCGGCAGCAGCAATCTGCCCATCCTGCATAATCAGCGCACCGTCATGCAGCGGCGTGTTCGGGATGAAAATATTGATCAAGAGCTCGGAGCTGACCACAGAACGCATAGGAATCCCGGATTCCGTATATTCATTAAGCCCGGTAGCTCTTTCGAAGACAATCAATGCCCCTATTTTTCGCTGCGCCAGATAATTCACAGCTTTAATCACTTCACCGATCAGTTTGCTGATCTCTTCATCATTCTCGGCAGCCCGTCCAAAAAATTTGCCCCGGCCAAGCTGCTCAAGCCCCCTCCGCAATTCCGGCTGAAAAATGATAAATATCGCAAATATCCCGAAGGTGAAAATCTGGTTCATCAGCCATTTCAGGGTATACAAATCCAGCAGAGTACTCAGCGCCCAGATCACAACCAGCACCAGAATCCCCTTCAGCAGTTGAACCGCCCGGGTTCCGCGCACCATGTTGAGCACTTTGTAGATAATATAGCTGACGATCAGGATATCGATTATATCTTTAATGGAATCTTTCCATGTCATGTCCGAAAAATAACTCATGCCAAAACCCCCGTCATATTTCATATTAGCTGGGTTTATGTAAAATGTCTGTAATTTCCGTTTCACATCTAGGTTATAACGTTCCAGCCCAGGTTGCAAGTTTAGGCACGCTGGGATTTAATTCATATTATTTCCAGGCAACAAAAAAGCGCCATCTTTCCGGAAAAAGAGGCGCAAATGATATTCCTGCTAAAAGCAACCAAGTGTTAATTAACGGTAGGCAACTTCAGAGAACATGTTCGTCACTTTATACCAGAGCCAACTTACCGCTTGGTCTATGCTTTTGACTTGCCCGGAGATATGAGCTGTTGAAGCCTGATACAAGGAACCGTCGATCACAGTCACATTGCCGTTCACTTCACCGTATACCTGAGTTTTACCATTCTCCACCGTTAGATCACCGGATATTGTTTTGCCGGAAGGTACGATAACCGTATCTCCTTTGATGACAACCTGTTCCAGGTCACTTCCCCTGACGACAAGCTGCCGATCCTGATTCCAAAAGGTAACGGAGCTCATCAGCATTACGAGAATAAACACGGACGCCGCTGTAAGTGCGGGATGCCGCTTGATCCAGGTAACAAAAGCCCGTTCCTTCTTGACTTGCGGTAATGAATTCATAATCCGGCCTACAAGATCCTCCGAAGCCACAGGACTCTGGTGCATCAGGGAAAACATCAGCATATCGGTCTGTTCCAATTCTTTGAACTTTGCACGGCAATCTGTACAGGATAGAAGATGCTCCTTCAATTCCCTCTGCTGCAGTTCGGGCAAGTCGTCATCCAGGTAGTCGTGCATCATAGAGACGGCCAGTTTGCATTCCATAGGAGCCAATCCTTTCATGAGTGCTATTTAATTATTACATGGCAAAGGGGCAGGGCGCATAAGACTTGCTTAACTTACATACGTCGCTGCCAGTCAGGCGTTTCATAAAAAAATAATCTATTTTACATTTTGGGGCCTAATTTTTTACGTAAAAATTCACGTCCGCGGTGCACGCGGGTCTTAATCGTTGTTACAGGCATATCCATGACATCACTTATCTCTTGAAGCGACAAATCCTGCAGATACCGTAAAATCATCACCGACCTGTATTTTACAGGCAGGCTGTCGATGGCCTCATAGATCAGACTCTGCGTCTCGGAGACCAGCAGTTCCGTTTCCGGGGTCACATTATCGCTGGGGATCATGGAATAGCCGTCAATCCCTTCCTGATCGTTCATCTCGGCATCCAGTGAATACGTCGGCCGCCGCTTGCGGAGTCTGTCAATACACAGGTTCGTGCCGATGCGGTAGATCCAGGTTGAGAATTTCTGTTTGTCATCATAACGGTCCAAATTCCGATACACGCGCAAAAACGTTTCCTGAACAATATCCTCCGCCTCGTGGCGGTTATTCAGCATCCGGTAAGCCAAATGATATATTTTGTCTTTATATAGTTCCACAAGCTCGGCAAATGCCCTTTGGTCGCCCTTCAAGGCGAGCTTTGTCAATCTGCCTTCCAAATTCTCCACCTGTTAACTCCCCCAGACTTGCCGCCCTTGGTCTTCCATCTCTTGATTGTCCACGGTACAAGCTCTTAAATCGTAATTCAAGTTTGTGCAAAAATCAAGGATTGTATTGTTACCTTCTATATATATTGGGCTAACGCTGTGGCATTCAGGAATATCCGCAGATTCATCGGGGCTCCGAGGAACATTTGGATTTCCGGCCGCTGTTATTGTCAGATTTCCTGATTGAAACCGCCGGCAGCGGTTGAAATCTGACAATACAGGCGAACGCTCCGCTCCTCCAATTCCAACTTTCCTCTCCACCACTCCATCCGCGGAAGTTCAAATGCCTGCTGCATTGGTATGAAACACAAAATCCCCGTCCGGCCTCCATACAGAGGCGGACGGGGATGGGAAGCGGCTGGGCCGACTTCAAATTCCACTATAATATCAGCCGGTATTCCGCAGCCCGGCGGCAATGCCGTTGATCGTAAGCAGCACCTCGCGCAGAAGGTCGGCGTCATCGCCCTCTACTTCGCGAAGGGCTCTGAGCTCGGACAAGAGCTGCACCTGCAGATAGCTGAGCGGATCAACGTAAGGATTCCGCAAGCGGATGGATTCCTGAATAACTGGAACGTTATCCAGAATATCCTGCTGCCCGGTGATTTTGAGAATCAGCTCAGAGGTCAGCTTGAATTCTGCTTCGATCTGGCCGAAGATGCGCTCACGGGCCTCCTCATTTTTGCCCATGCCGGCGTATTCCTTGGCGATAACCAGATCCGCCTTGGCAATCGCCATTTGCAGAGTATCAATTAACGTAGTGAAGAACGAGAAGTTTTCATACATATGCTGCATGATTTTCAGGTTCTCCTCCTTGTCGTCATAGAAGCTCTGCAAGCCTGTTCCGGCAGCGTACCATGCCGGGAGCAGGTAACGGCTCTGAGTCCAGGCAAAAACCCAAGGAATCGCACGTAGGTCTTCAAAGCGGTCACTGTTCTTGCGTTTGGAAGGACGCGAACCGATGTTAAGTTCTCCAACCTCAGGAAGCGGCGTCGACTCCTTGAAGTAGTTCAGGAAATCCGGATCACGGAAGATCAGGTCCTGATATTTGTTCAGCGAAACCTCAGAGATCCGGGCTACAATCTCTTCCCATTTAGGCTCGTATAGGTCGGCCTGTGGTGATCTGGCATTGATTGCAGCCGTAATCAGCGCGGAGGTCGCCTGCTCCAAGCTTCGGTAAGCAATTCCCTGCATCGAATACCGCGAGGAGATGACCTCGCCCTGCTCTGTAATCTTAATGCCGCCGCCAATCGTCGAGGCCGGTTGAGCCAGAATACTGCGGTTCAGCGGCATGCCGCCACGGCCAAGGGCTCCGCCGCGGCCATGGAAGAATTTCAGTTTGATGCCGAACTCATCCGCCGTAGCTGTAATTTCCTTGAGTGCAACACGCAGCTCATAGTTGGCGGTAACCACACCGCCATCCTTGTTGCTGTCCGAATATCCCAGCATGATCTCCTGCAAATCATTCATCGCTCTAACCGCATCACGGTAGATCGGCAGATTGAGCAGTGTCCGCATAATTTGCGGTGCATCATGCAGGTCGTCAATGGTCTCGAACAATGGCACAGCCTGAAGTGTACAAACAACAGTACCATCGTTATCTTTGCGGAATAAGCCGACTTCTTTGGCGAATACCATAACCTCCAGAATATCGCTCGCCGCTTCGGCCATGCTGATCAAGTAGCTCGTGATGCATTGTTTGCCGTACTCCTCTTGAGCCGTATAAATGGTACGGTAAACTGCAAGACATTCTTCCGTGCTCTCGCTGTAGGTCTGATACGGCGAAGTCAGCGGACGCGGATCATTCAGCAGTTTTTCCAGGAGCTCGATCTTCTCGTTCTCCTGCAGCTTGGCGTAATCTTGTGTAACATTCATTTTGGCCAGAATCTCGGTCATCGCATTTTCATGCTCCTGACTGTGCTGGCGGACATCAAGCGTTGCGGTATGGAACCCAAACAACTCTACCTGGCGAATCAGTTTCTTAATGTAGGTATCCGCTACATAATCGGCATAGTGGTGACGCAGACTGCGGTCAATCACATTCAAATCATCTATAAATTGCTCCGGTGAGGAGTAGCGCTCCGGCGTACCTTTTTTCTCATCATCCAGAACATTCTGTGTCTTGGAGATCATGTAGCTGAGTTTTATCCGGTACGGCTCATTGTCATTACGCCAGGCATCGACCCGGTTAAGGTTGATAATGTTGCGGTCGCGTTCAATGGACTCCAGCAGTTCCGGCGTCACTTCGACGATGCTTGTACTGAAGCTAAGGTACTGCATCAATCCGCGCATAATGCGCTGATATTCCCGAATCGCCAGTTTGCGCTGCAAACGCAGAGTCTGCAGGGTCACTGCCGAGGTTACCGAAGGGTTGCCGTCACGGTCCCCGCCGATCCACGAACCAAACCGCAGATATGTCGGAACATGCCAATTCTGGCCCGGATAATATTTGCTTAGACATCGTTCAAGTTCTTGATACACATCCGGCAGCACCTGAAAAATCGTCTCATGGAAATAGTACATTCCATTGCGGACTTCATCCAGCACAGTAGGCTTGCGGTCACGCAGTTCATCCGTCTGCCACAAGGTAATGACTTCATTAAGCAGCTTCTCGCGCAGCTGTTCGCGTTCCCGGAAGGTCAGGGTAGGGTTATCCAGGCCCATCACATCATCGGAAATACGCTTATGAATATCAAGGATTGCCCGCCGCATGGCTTCCGTAGGGTGAGCTGTCATGACCAGCTCCAAAGACAGACCATTCATGATCTCATGAACATCCTCGTGTGAGAAATCACGCTCGCGGAGCTCCTGAATCGCGCTTTCGATAGAACCAGGCTGTACAGTCTCCCCGGCTGAACGTTCGTAGTCGCGTTTGCGGCGAATCCGGTGATTCTGCTCGGCGATATTCACCAATTGAAAATAAATAGCGAACGCCCGTATCACCTGGTGTCGGTTCTCAGGATCAAGTGAATTGATTAGCTCCTTGAATTCATTGTGCAGTTCAGGCAAAAACAATGAGCGCAGCGATTTGCTGGTTTCGCGGATCTTCTCTACGATCTCCAGCAGTTCGTTGCCGCCTTGGTGAACCAAGACTTCGCCCAAAATATTCCCCAGGAACCGTACGTCTCGCCGCAGCAGATTGTTAGAGTTGCTTTTGCTGACGGTAGTCGTAAGTTCGGTCATGCTGCTCCCCCCATCCTCTTCCGGATCAATGTTTTACATTGTCTATTTGAAGCTTTCCTCATATCATACAATAAAACTGCCCGGAAATCTCCAACTTTATTGCGCTGTAAAGCGATACAGCAATTAAGATTATACACCATTCCGGCTATTTATACAGTCTCAAAAAAAATATGTATCTCTTCCTATTATAATGTCTGATCGGCGTCGGGTTTATGTAGTTTTTGTGTGATAATATATCACGCAGACACACAAAAAAAGCCAGCTCCAACGAGCCGGCTGTCAATTTAATTCACGTATTATTTTTTGGTAGTTCCCGGGTGATCCTTGAAAGCCAATTCGAATAAACCTGTCGCGGATAATCCGGCGAGCCCCCCTGACCATAACCGGAGCGTAAGCCCCAGATCGGTAAAAGGATATGCGGCAGCTCCTATAAGCAGCCCTATCCCAAGTCCGATAAAAGGCACCGCATTGCGCGGAAGATTGATATTATTTTTGATCAGCTGCACTAGAGCAAGAATAAATACCGCTAAAACCGATGCAAAGGCCAATACATTATCCAGAATATCGGTGTGAGTCATAAAGATCATTCCTTTCTATTCATGTTTATCGATCAAATCTTTTCAGATTTCCAATTTCAGGAGAGAATTGCTGCTTATTCATAATATACAGCTGATGTTATTCTAGCGGCCACTTGTAATCTCAACGGTTCGGGTAGCCGAATCATAACCAACCGCAGCTCCCAACGCTTCCGCTACAGCCCGCACCGGCACATAAGTTACACCGTTCTCCATACGGCCATCGGCAATTTTTACGCCATTCACTTTTACTGCTGCCACCACATCACTTTTCACATTCTGTTCATCTTTATTAACGGTCTGGATCACCTTATACGCCGATTCCACCGCTTGTGCTGAAGGCTGTGCTCCCGATCGCAGCTTGGAAAGCGACAGTCCGAAGCTCATCTGAAAATGGGGATAATCCTTCAGGCTGCTCCAGTCCCCGCCCCATTCAAAACCCAGCCGCTTAGCCTGCTGCACTACCTCCAGCCAATCTGCTGTCTGATCATTATCTCCATCACGCCCCATGTCCCAGGACACGCTGGAACCACTCGGCAGCAGCAGCACAAAATCCACAGCCAGGCCATAATTATGATAGCTGTACCCTCCCCGGGCATTGGTAACAATCGCCCCCGGTTTGGTGCGGCCTTGTGCATAAAGTGCATCCTGCTCAGCAACCGTCCGCAGCCCTTGCGTAATCTGGATCGGAACACCGCAAGCGCAGCAGCGTTCAATTAACGCAGTCGCAGCTGCGAGTACGACGGGATGCAGGCCAATTAGACGGGGGGCGGATTTATTTTTGATTTGCGTTAGGGTCAGCATGGCTTGGTCCCTTTCCTCTATCTTTTTTGATATAAATAAACTGGTCATATACTCCTGAATGGGTTATTAAAGCTAGAACAATCAAACTGCATGTCATGCCGAACTGTGCAATGATCCAGCTAAATAGGAACCAATTCATCAGCAATGATGAATATATTTGTAACGAGGAAGCTAATCGAACTAATAATAGGAGTAACATCTTCAAAGCGTAAGCAATCATCAAAAAAAGCATCGCCAGCATAAATACGCTAACCACACCTTTTTGAAATCGCTCATAGAAATATTTACAGTGACTAAAAATGATGTAAACTGCACAAATTGCTGAAATGGTATATAGCACGGGTAATATAACATCAATCATCTTCATGATGATCCCCTCGATTATAAACTAAATATTGTGCAAAACGGTTACGCTCAATCTCGCCTTGAATCTCTTTTGATACATTCTTATAGTGGCTAATCGTTAGTGTAACACTAGTTGAAGCTTTGTGAAGCTCCCTTATCTTGGCTACATAATGGGGGAGAAATAGACGCCATATCCATTGTGACAGCACCTTTAACTCCCCCTGTCTTCCGTATGGTCAATCTTCAGTTTTTTCAATACATCCAATGTTGGCTGCATAAACTCTGAGCGCTCCTTGTCGAGAATGGCTTGCAGCCGGTCCCGATCCTCCTCCGCACGATCAAGCAGCTCGCGCGGCACCAGATTCCCTTTCACGATTGACCGCAACAACAGGATGACTACGAGCATCAAAATTAAAGCTGCAATGTAAGCCAGTCCATACTTATCTGCCAACGGCAGCAGTTTCTCGAGTTGTGCGATTTCCCCCTGATCCATCCCTCCCGCTCCCTTCTTTGATGAAATTATAAGCCCCCGAAGAATCGGGGGCTTTAGACTCTCGTCTGATTTCCTGCGTTTAAACGATAGAACGATTATTCGTATGCAGCCCAGTTAACCCCTGCCCAGTTTCCTGGACCTGGACTCCTAAAATTATATCCAAAATTCATATGGAATCCACTTGATGTGAGATACGTACTACTACCATAAGTCCCGGGACCTATAGTACTTATTGCATTAAAATCCATGAGCTTATCTCTGTTCCCTATTCCGATCCACGTATTACCATCTGGTCCATTCGTGGAAAACAGATTGAAGGATGACTCAGGGCTTTGATTCATATATCCATTGGCTGCTATTCCCCAGTTCTGATATCCGTGACCGAATTTAGTAATTGTTCCATGTCCCCATACATCGTAGTATCCATAATTGTTATTGACATCATAATATCCATAAATAATTCGATATTGATAGGCAATTACACTTGGTGTGAAACCTACGTTAATATCCCATGGGGCATCTACATTACTCTGCATAATCTGCCATCCATTACTGAATGCTTTTCTTCCCCCAACATTAATCTGTCCAACCTTTGCTGCTAAAGTTCCAAAATCATCGCTTCCTGATGCTGCTACCCCCTTGCCGCTAATGGCGGAAGCGATTCCGTTCTTCCCGTTAGCGACAGATTGAAAAAGGTCTATACTCCAGGCACTCCAAACATTATTTTCTTTGGTTCGCATAAAAAAGGAATTAACGCCTCCGTTAAGACGGTGCGCTTTTTGAAGTACATAACCCACACCATTTGTATGACACTGAACCTCAATATAAAACCAACCAACGCTTCTATCTGGGGAGTTTGCCAAGTTATCTCCGTTGTAGAACCCATTAGTTACAAGATTGTTAAGGTCGGTTCCACTTATAGCAATCGATTTGCCATCATCACCAGTAAGTCTAAATTTCTGCCATGCCTTAGAATCTATATAGGTTTTGGCATTACTCTCAGCCGTATTCGCTTTTGTCTGTGCTCCCGTGGGCGTTTCTTTTGCATTAAGCTGGACTTGAATCCCGCTAGTAACGCCATCCAGGTAAGCGAACTCCGCGTTTGATACCACGCCGGTTCCGATCTTGCTCGCGTCAATTGCCGCAGCCGCGTTGATATCCGCATTCACAATGGCACCGGCGGTAATCGCCGCAGTCCCCGTGCCCGCTGCCATAGTGATATCGCCTGAGATCGCAGGCAGACGTGCAGCGGACAGAGTTCCACTGGATAAATCCCCAGCAGATCGTGTAGCCAGGTCTACAAGGGATGAGCTCGTCTTGCTGATCTTTGACCAGTCGATCGCAGCGGCGCTATTCACATCAGCATCAACAATGACTCCAGGAGCAATGGCAGTAACGCCATCTCCTGTACTGGTCACATCCCCTGTATGATTGGGATGTACATACTTATTCGCTCCCGCCGCTACCCCGTCCAGCTTCGCCTTATCTGCTGCGGCCATCAGGCCCGCTGTGCTGGTGGTTGCTGCAGCCGTGGAAGCCTTGGCATTCCATGCGGTACGTTCCGCCGCTGTAATATGCTTTACAGTATCCGCTGCATGCTCCTGCACATTTTTAACGGCAGTGTCCAAAACATCCATATTGCCGTTCAAATCCGCGATATCTACAATATCTGTGCCATCCGGCTTTTTCAGCCCCAAATTTCCTGTTGTCTGCATAGTTCACACTCCTATTCATATACTCTTAATTCGTTCCATGTTCTGGCATGCGCAGCATTCCATGTGAGCGGCTTCACCGTGTCCCACCAGGTATAGCTGTACACAAACTTATAGTCCAGATGAGCAGGTTTAATCTCTTCTATGATTTGAATCAACCCTGCCATGTTCGCCGGGATGCCCAGCGTCCCCACAAAACGCACCTCAAAGCTGTACGCTCCCGGCACCTCCACAACCTGAACATCCCCACCGGAAAAAGCAGACGCCGTCCGCTGAATCATCTCAGGTGTCGTGGTCCCGCTTCCGCGCAGCTTGGCCTTGATCATTTCCCTGCGGGTGGCATAGGATTTCGCACTGTCCGTGATCAGGGCCAGCATATTCTCCCAGCGTGCAAGTCCCCAAGTTGCCGACTCCACACTCGTCTGCAATGCAGAATCCCCGATTGAATAGGCAAGCTGTCCGCATTCCATGGCACTGCTCTCTTGGAGTTGCTCCATTTCAAGCACACCCTGGTAATACTCAGGAAGATATTTCATCAGGTCAGGCTGACTAAATTCCGGGCCCTCTTGTGTAGACTGGCTGGAGGAGTAGCTTATTGTGCCATATACATTTTCACCATAGGCCATAGTTACACCCCTTTTAGCTGATTCCAGCTCAGCGGACCTTTGGGCATGTAATCCAGATACTGAAAGACTGTTGAAGCTTCTGGATGACAAAAGAAAATTTCACTCAAGCCAAACTTTCGATTTCCATTCGAATCTGCATTTCCAACACTGCTGTCATAAATGGTAATACGAATTTTGGTGAATTGACCTTGAAAATTGGGATAAAGAGGAATTAATAATTCTTTGGCGGGTGCGTCAACTGTACTTTGGTCCTTGAGCGTTCGCCATCCTACAGCATTATAGGTATCATAAAACTCGATCTTATATTTAGATGGATACCAATACCGGCAAGTCCAGCCGAATACTCCACCAGTCTGGGTATGCACCTCTGGCAATCCCTCAATTGTAATAACGGTAGGCGTTCCTGCTGGCAAGCCCAAGGAAGAATATGTCGGTGTTACTCTGCCGTCGAAAAGTGCATTGGTATCGATTTTTGCAACGCCAGTCTGAGTTATCGTTATATCCTTTCGTTTATGTGCATTTAAAAGAATATTATACTCATTTCCGAGCATTGTGCTTGATGTTGAAGGAAACAAACCATACACTGCACCATTTGAAAGCATTGGATACCTGTCATCATGCGTATGAGCAGCCGGAGGAAACACCGCAGGCTTTCCATCCACCCCTGACCAGGGCACTGTATCCGCTGCCTGCGCGTAGTCCACTTTACCGTTGTTGTTGGTGTCATAGATGCTTTTCAGCATGTCGCCTGTGCTTTGTGAAGCTACGAGCAGTTTGTTGACAGTCCCCGTACCGATGTAGAGCTTGCCAGTATCGGTGCAGTAGCCGAACTCGCCGGCAGCAAGAGTGCCCAGTGCGTTTTCCAGGCCGCGGCGGATTTGAATTAATGTCTTCAGAGCCATAGTTGTCGCCCCCTAGAATGTGCCTCCGTCAATAGCAGCCACCATCAGCCGGTTGCCATTGGCCGTGTCGTATACGATACTGCTTCCGTCAATATTGGCTGCTACACCACCCGAATCCACAAGGATTCCTTTTCCGGCGGTCACTGCAACCGCATCGGCAGTTACACCAATCCCGTAGCCTGCACCAATGTTCAACGTTACTGAATCAGCTTGTCCGCCCCCTGTGAGTCCATTGCCGGCCGTGATCGTCTGCAATGCTCCTCCCGTGCGAACCCAGGCGCTGCCGTTCCAGCTGTAAATTTTCTGCTCATCGTCAACGTAAGCCGTCCAGCCCACAGCCGGTGTGTAATACACCCATGCCGCAGATTGATATTCGGCAATCTGATTGGTTTTCCCCACCCAAACTCCTGTTGCTGCCGCAGGAATAATATAACGGTCGCCTTCAGCAGGACTCACAGGTGGAGTCGTTAAGTTCTGATCCTTTACCGAACTCTGCGGCTCAATGTTATGTTTGGCCAGCTCAATTTCGTTCCTGATTTTTTGTGCTGACCACAGATCGGTAATGGCCGTTCCCGCATCATTGATCACCCGGTGCTTGGATGCATCGTCGATATGGGTTTTAATCTCCGCAGCTGTTTTTACATTCGTGCCGTCAGAGATCTTATTGATATGCCCTGCTGTGATGTCTGCCTTCAGTACCTTGGCATAAGTTGTGCCGTCAGCAACGTCGTCCACTGTCCCTGTCAAATCAACCAGCTTCTGCGCATTGATCCGGCGCCAGGCCGAACCGTCGTCGAAATACAAATATCCAGTATTCGTTCCGCTGGTTACGTAATATACCCGCCCCACCGATGCGGCTGCCGGACGTGAAGCCTCTGGACCGGACAACGCCCGGCCGACCATGGAATTGGAAGTGCCGTCACCAATGTAGACTTCCTTGGTATCTGTGCAAAACCCCATCTCTCCCGCCTGCAGAACTCCATAAGTAGCAAGCTCTGCCCGGGTGCCGCGTTTCATCTGAATCGTTTGTGCCATTTTACACCTCTCTTCTAAAAGATCCGCCGTCTATGCGTCCTGCAGCCTTGTAGCGTTCCAGCTCACTTTGCGTAGCAGTTAAACCCCACTGCAGAACATTGATATCATCTGCTTCCACGGTATCGCCTGGTGTCTCATAAGTGACATAGACCTCAGGAACCTCGGCAAAAATCCTGATCATCCTCCGCCAAGGCGTTTCATCCGGAAAGGAAACCGAGAAATTCCGCAGTTCCACCCCGCTGTAATGAGAGCCCGTGTACACGGCAATGCTCTGGTTGTTAATGTTGTCATGCGCGAGCAGGCCGCTGTAGACCCCATCTGTAAGTAACAGTTTCTCCTCGACAACATAGCTGCCGCCGTTTGCCTTTTTGTTCAGCTTGTCCTTAAATACATCTATCTGCTGCGGGTACCCCATTCCTACACCTCCAGCACGACGTTGCTGAACAGCGGCACTTCAGTTTCGCTTAGAGTGACATTGCCCGTTCCGCCGTTCAGCTTCAGCCCGCTGTAGTCCACAACGCCCTCTGTATCCAGCAGCAGCGAACCAATGACGGATTGGCTGATATAGGAAGCGGTAAAAGCCTTTTCTTTCCGGTATTTTTCCAAAATCACCTGAAAAGCATCGATAACCGACTGCAAGGTATATCCGGCAGCGAGTGTAACCTTGGCGCTCACACTGATGCTTTTCCCGGCTGCAGCCGCTACAGTCACTACCGCTCCTACTGGTGCCTGGCCTTCACCTTGTCCTGCAACCGGATCTATATATTGCTGAACCTGCGACACCAGCAGTTCCGAAGCGGGCCGCTTCGCAGCATCCACAATGACAACCTTGACCGTCTTAGGGCCATCCCATAACGGAAAAACCCGCGCACCGCCTACCCCGTCAATTTGCAGCGCCCACTCCATGTAATGATATTTGTTGCCGCTCGTTGACGGGCGCCGGGCCGAATCGAAGTAGCGCTGGCGCAGCGCCTCGTCATCCTCGGCATTTTCACCGGGAATCAGAAGGTCGGCGATCTCCCCCCGCGCCAGTTCAGGAATGTAGTCAATGGGCAGCAAGGTGCCAAAATAACGGTTCCCCTCTTCTCCCGCTGTTTCGCTCTCCATTCTGTAGGTTCCCGGAGCCAGCTTCTCTACCGCCTTATAATGTAGTAAATCCAGTGAAAAACGGCTGCCTAGCGGAATATCCAGCAGTTCATCTGAACTGTTATAAAATCTTCCTTTAAGCTCAGCCTTGCTTGCCGTACGCCTTACCATTCCCGACCAGGCAATGCTGCGTTCCAAATATTCACCGGTAGCCGTATCCGCAAAATACAGATTGTTATTCACATCCAGCTCGATATACATCTGAGCCATCTCGGCGGCAGCCGGAGCCAGCGCATCATAAATGATGCTGCCTTCACGCTTATCCAGACCTGAAGGTACCCGGTCCAGCATTCGCTCAAGCAGAGCCTCAAACGTCTGATCTTCATACACCCTCACTCATCTCCTTTCTCAGCTGAAAATTCCCATATCGTGTAATTACATTGCAGCTGAAACTCAGATTATCTCCGTTAAAGGAAACCTCAGTGTCCTCCAGCCTGATAATCCGCTCATCCTGAAGCAACGCTTCACTAACGATGCGCCTGATTTCAGCTCTCACCAGCAGCCTGTCTTTTCCTAATACCAGAGTCCATTCGGTTCCGTAATCAGAACTGTAAATCAGATGCTCATAGCGGCCGGTCCGCAACATTTTTGCCACTGCCTGCTGCACGGCTTCAAGGCCATCCAACCGGCCCGTAATCCGTTTCTTGTCCCAATCCATTCTGTAGGTCAGACTGGCGGCTTCTGTATTCTCAAAAAGAGACTCTCCTTCAAGAGGTCCTGTGATAGGACCTGCATTTCCAATTACGGGGATCATAGCGAATCCACCAGCCTGTCCAGTACGACATAGCTCTGCCCGCCCTGCATCCGGACCATCAGGACACGGTCACCACTCTCAAGCCCCCGCCGCAGCACAATTTCTCTGCCATCCCATTCAAGCTTGCTTTCCATGACGGATTCGGGAAGTACCAGAGCAGCGCCGGACAAAATAAACCGCTGATCCACTTGAATCTGCAAAGGAGCCGTCCCTGTAACCGTTCCATAAGAAAAAGCCACAGGGTTCGTACTCCCCACGGCTCCGAGACTCGCTTTTTTAATAATATCCAGCATCATTTTACACCACCTTTATATCCAGGGACATCGTATGCTCCCCTCCGGAAATCTTATGGCTGCATTGATCCACCAGAAACAGCTTGGTGTCCAGCTCATCCAGCAGCACATAAATCAGGTTGCCCGCACGCACCCGCAGATCGCCTATTGCCTGTACGGAAAGACTTGTTTTTTCCCGGTTATGCAGCTTCAGCAGGTTGCCTGCGTTCTCCTGGATCTGAGCTTTGTTTGCTTTGTCGTCAGCTTTCTTATACAGATGCAGAATGCCCCAACGTTTCACATTCTCCGGGTCGCTGACCGGGTAGAACTCCCGCTTGCCGCTCTCCTTGTTGTCCTTATAGAGATAGATCGTATTGTAGGTATCGTCATCAATGCTTTTTTTGAGCGAATAGTCATAAAGATAATGTCCTGCTCCCAGCACCAGATCAAGCTTCATCGAGTCCATTCCCCGCAGCGTCAGCTTACCGAAGTCATCATAAAAAGCCATAAGCTGCCCCTTCTTCTCCATCTCACCGCCAATAGCCCCCATAATAATATCCAGCAGCTTCTTGTCATCTTCTATTAATGAAGGCATGCGGTAGGTGGTCTCTTCAAGCACTCCGGTCTTCAAGCCGTAGTCCTTGGCAATTTTTGTGATGAGCTCGCTAGCTGTAACGTCCTGAAGTACATAACTCCCGTTGCCCAGCAAATAGCGGATCTGATCATAGGCTGTCAACTTAATCTGTTGATCACTCCCGGTATCAATGCTGAACACGAACCCGTAGAACACATTAATGCCATCTTTGCGGAACTGGACAATATCCCCGTTGCTGATCTTAAATTTAGGGTGCTGATAGATGCCACTATCAATAATGGTCATATCCAGCGTTGCTGGCTTGCCTGTCCGGGCCGTCTTCCAGGAGAGATCTGAGACAATCCCGGTAATATCCCACAAGAGCCCTTCTTTATTCTTCAAAAGCAGTTCCATACGCTTTCCCTCCTACGGCAGCTTAAGGACTTTGCCGATGGGCAGCTTTTTCAGCTCACTGTCCTTGATGCCGTTAAGCTTCTGTATCACTTTGTATTTCTGACCATCACCGAGAATCTTCTTGGCAATGCTCCACAGACTGTCGCCCGCTTTCATCGTGTACGTTTTGGGGGCCGCCGCTTTGTCACTCGCCCGCTTGGGCTCTGTTTTAGCTTCACCTTTGACGATTTTTACCGGATTGGCCTGATAGAACACATATTTTTTGAGCGACAGCGAATATTCAATATCTCCGGAGGTTCCCGCACTAAGCTTCCAGTTGAAGCTCTCGATACTGGCTGCCATATTCAAGGCAAAATCATTCGGTGCGGACGAATCCTCACGCTCTCCCTTCAAGCTCACTCCAGATAACACAAAACGGATCGGACGGCGGCTTTTCATCCATTTCTGGATCATCAGCACATATTCAAAAGGCCGCAGCAGCCGATTTTGTCCTTTTTGGCCTACGACGACAAAGGGGTAATGCTGTGCAGGGAAGACACTATCAATCGTAATCTCCGTCAGCTTCGGATAGGCAATGGCATTGATTTCACCCAGATCGACAATGGTATAGCTTTTGCTGTCTCCCGACTCTTTGATTTCCAGCGTCTCCGGATTCACAGGCAATCGGAAGAGATCCTCCAGCTCGTTAAAACTCAAGAAAAAACCGTATTCTTCCACGTTACGTATACACCCCCTGGGCCGTAGAGACAAATTCCTCATTCAGCTTTTGCCCGATCTTGGTGATGATCGTATCGATGCCCCCGGCATTGTTGATGTTCCCCGTTGTCACCTGCACCGTTGGGGTAAGCTCCACAAAGTTCTGAATGGCCTGAATCTCCGCCAGCTCCCGCATCATCTTGAGATCCTCACTGGAGATGTCCACGGTATCATCAATGGAGCCAACCTCGTTCACCCGATTGACCTCTGCTGCCGGGGAAACCGCAGAATTCTGAATATTCTGGGCAGCAGCAGCCGCAGGATTATCAGGCTTAAACTCATCGATCGTCACCTTACTGTCGAACTTCCCAGCCATCTCCACTGCCTTGCCAGAGTATTTGCTTATTTCACTCTCAGGATTAATAAATTCCTTCTTTGTTGTATTATGAACATCTTTATCGCTTGTTGGTTCTTTGATTAAATTTTTGGCGCTAAGAATCAAATCACTGAATACATGAGGATTCTCAGTGTCGAGCATCCGGGGCTGAAGGTTGGCCAAGAACTCGAAACCCGGGATTTTGCTTATAAAATCCGTTAACGCCTTAAATTTCTTAAGCACAAAGTTGATCGCTTCCGCAATCACCTTGATGAATCCCCCGGCAAAGCTTTCCGCACCAAGGGCCATCTGATAGATAAAATTCAGTATATTCATAGCCAGATCATAAAACAGCTTCTGCACAGCATAGACCGGATCAGTAAACAAATTCCGGAAGAAATCAGCGAGCGAAATAAAGATATTGTATAGAAAAATCCCGATATTCTGGATAAATACCTTCAGCCACCCGAAGGCCCCTCCTATAAAAGCTGCCGCCTCCGCCATGGAAACCCCCGATTGCTTCAGGTAATAGATAAGCAGCGCAATCGCAGCTACTACAAGTAATATCGGCCACATCCCTACCAGCCACGCCACAGCCATTGAGTATATCTGCACAATCATGGCTGCCAATAACACAAAGGCGATTGCCGCGAGGATAGGCCCAACAATCTCCCAATTCTGCTGGATCACGGTAGCCATATACATTAACCCCTCGACCACCATGCTAATGACCGTTGCAATGACCATAAATACATTGGCCATTAGATTAACTGCACCGATAACAGGCTCAGACGTGAAGGCATTACTAAGCATATCCAGCGCAGGGCGCAGCGCTTCGATGGCTTTCTGCCCCATGGCGTTAACGGCTTCCCCGGCATTTCCCTGGATAGCTTCCCATTGCTGTTTATCCTTATCCGAAGCACTGCCTGCAATGGCTTTCTCACCGAGTGATTTCACCTTATCAAAGATACCTCCGAGATCCAAAGAACCCAAAGAGTCGGCGAGTTTCGATCCAAACCCGCCCCCGCCTCCAGGTTGCTGTCCCGCTGCCTGTTGCCCCAGTGCTCCCGCCGCAATGACTGGAGGTACTGCCGCAACCTGGCTGCCTTGCGCATTCCCATTCTTGCGGTCCTGCACCAAGCCCCAAGCTGCCTGACCGGCAAAAGCGACAATATCCAGTACATTGATATCTAAATCCTCCATGATCTTCTTGGCCTTAGCCTTGAAGCCTTTTTTTGCCTCGGGCTGACCATCTGTTTCCTCTGTACGATCCTGATTGCCCGATTCTCCCGATAATTTCCGCCCGGCTTCCTGTGCCTGCATAAAGCCCTCAACGAATGATTTATTTTTTTCCTCATAGACTTTTTCCAGAATCCGTTGAAGTTCGTTCAGAGAATGCGTGGCTTGGTCAAAATTTTGATTTAGCCGCTCCCATTGCGAGTTCACATTTTGCCAGGCAGTGAGAGCCGTTCCAGGGACCAGCGCTGCACTTGTCACACCATTACTCATTTTCCCACCCCCTTTATATCACTATCTCCTTTTCCCCTTGCTACGCGATTGTTCCTTCTTCTCCTTCTCCACCCGCACTGCGATCATCGCATAGATCGCGGCACGCTCGCGGGAGGAGAGCTTCATCAGCTCATGCGGCAAAATATGCAGCTCATGGAGGGCGTAGTAGGCCAGGTTGGTCTCACTGTCGCCCCCGTTAATTAGTTTTTTACTTCATCCACCAGTTCGTTCATGTCGGTGCCGAAGCCGTTAAGCGCCTGCACCCGTTCACCAAGCGCCGCGAATTCGCCGGGGAGCAGCATTTTGCGCAGCAGTGTTTCCGCTCCAAGCACACCATAGGAGCGCTGCAGCTCCGCATTTTTCAGATCCGGGTGCACCACGCTTGAAGTCATGAGCTTGGCCATATACTCATTGGGATCGATGTCGGAGGTGTACACGCCGTTTTTCCCTTTCACTTTGCGGGTAGCCGCTTTGCGGCATTCCTGATTCTCATCCTCGGTCATACTGCGCAGCTTCCAGGCCACCGGGTGACCCTCCTTATCCTTAAAACGCAACGAGACCACAAATTCCTCCGTCGTGTCACAAGCCACATTTTGCGCAAAAAACAAGCTTAATTCACTCATGATTATCCTCCTTAAAATTTCATATCACAGATTGTGTACAGAATAGAGAAGAGACCCGTCGTCGTCACGCCCGGGCCATGCACTCTCTCATCCATTATCTTCCCATTGCCGCTTACTGTCCCGAACCCGCAGGGGCACTGAACGATTGGGCGATCTCCACATCTTCAAACGTAAAGCTTACTTCTTCCTCCAGCGCATCCGATTCGGTATCCAGGGAGGCCATAATTACGCTGTCCAGATTGACGCCTTTAAGAATGATCCGCTGTGCGCCCACACTGGACGAAGGATCGTCATTGGTAACTTCAATATCGAAATATTGATCGACTCCGGTCTTCATATAATCAAGCATCATTTGGCGGAAACGGCTGGTCATATAAAAAATCGTCATCGTGCCGCTGCCCGACCATCCGGTCGCTTTATGCTGCACACCGCGGCGTCCGAGTGTTTTGACTTCCGCTTTTGTTTTCTCCACGGTAGCTTCAAGCGTTTTTACGTAGAACATCTCTTCTGTTTGTGTGCCAATCACAGCATAAGCGCGGCCTTCCTGGCCGGAAAGAGTATCGCTAGCCTTCAAAAATGCCATCTTAAACCACCTTCACTTTCATATATACTTTTTCTACCGAATCCACTGGTTTTACAGCTACATCCAGAACGATGCTGTCACTATCCGTACCGGCTGCAACAACAACATCCGTCTGAGCATTGAAATCTTCAATCGCCCCGATATTCTGCAGATCATTCATATAACTCACACATTGCGACCAGAACAACGCCCGGCCATCTTCGTTATTGGCAACCTTGCCGATATAGTACGTTTCAAAGATCGACTTCAAATCATTGGCGATCCCGTCCAGCACACGCAGTACACGGTTTTTGGAGAAGGCTTTACCTTTATCGGGAGCGAAAGAAGTAAACGTATTGATATCCTGTTCGACAACTGCCCGGCCACCGCTGTAAGTGAAGAGAAATTCACCGCTCAGCAGTGCGGCTGTCGTCTCAGAATGGCTGAGGCGCACATCGGCGTCTACGGCATCGTCATAGGCCTGATACGTCAGGGATTCGTTTACGGCAGCTGCTGCCGTAGCACCGGCTACCCAGGCAACCGCATGCTCATTATCAATCGTAGTACCATCGCTCAGCACCACTCCATTTTTCACACTAATAATTCCCTCGTGGCCGGCAGTTGCGTAGTCAGACACTACAGCCTGTACCTTTTTGCCTTCGGTATCACGAAGCCGTTTCACAAAAGCGCTATACAACGCCTTCAGCGAATTGTCCTTAGACAGCAGTCCTACCGTCTGAAACTCTTGAACCTCAAGGGCGCTCAGGAAATCACTATGCGCTGCGTTCGTTACTGTACCATTCGCTCCGCCTGCAAGACGCATACCTGCCGTTACAGTCAAGCCCTCCGTCCCGTTCTTCTGGAACGTAACATAATCGTTAGCTACGAGATCATCCGCGTTGCCAACCGTTTGTTTATCCAGCTCTGTTCCACCTAAGAGTGTTTTCACATCGAACAGAACATTATTTTCAATATTTTTTTCAATGATTACAGAGATATCATTACCACGTTCTCCGCCGTACTTGGCCGTAACCTGCAGACCATTATTCGTTACCGTTGCTTTAACGCCTTCATTCAACCGGTATAGCAGCACAGTGTTTGCCCGCTTCAGCGCTTCACGTACCGGCAGCAGAGTGGGATGTCCCAAGTCGTAGCCAAGCAGCTTTTCAAAGTCATCCTGGGCTGTAATTTTTGTAATGACTCCAGATGCTCCCCAAGAAAGAGAAAGAGCAAGTGCTGTAATCCCCCGCGCACCCATTTTACCAATTGAACTTTGATTCGACGCTACGTTCACGTACACCCCAGGGCGCACCTTATTTTGTGTTGTCCATGTTCCTCCAGCCATTAGATAACCTCCTTAGTTAAAAAGCTCTTCAATTGTTCTCTTGTTTCTGCCAGTGTATAGTTCTGATCATCCAGTAAAATAACATTCAGCACATCTTTTTCCCCAGGGTAAAAGTGCGACGAGTTTACAATCTGTTTTTTGCTAAAGCCCGTATCACTAACTTCATTTGTATTCATTTCAGCCGTTCTCCTCCCGTCATGTGACCCATAGGTACCCTTTCAGGTACCGCAGTTTGCAGATACATCATGAAATCAGCCGTAAAAAGTGGCCCTTTCCCTTCTGTGCCTGCCTCCCAAGCTTGTCTGACTACCCGAAAAGCCTCGCCTTCATGCTCCATAGCAGCCAAAGCTTCACTTAATCCATCAGCCATGTTCTCCGCTTCCAGAAGGCTTCCTTGTTCATAACGGATACCGTAACGATAGACCGCCAGGTATCTGCCTTCCCGCTGCCTGTCCAGAGTTGCCGAGATTAACCCCGGCTCAAAATAAGCAGCCTGTGGTTTCTCCCCGCTAACATATACAGGCACGTCCGGAAAGTAGCGGCCAAGGACGGCATTGATGTGATTCCGCAATTGTTGTACAGACATAATAAGCATCCTTTCCTGACCCTAACCCGCATGGTCATTGATGGCATTTACTTTTAAGTCCATTAATAACTAGCCTTGTTTCCCTCCTCTCATGGGTAAATCAAAAACGGATACCCCCTCTGTACGAGTGATATCCGCCCTATAATTTGGCATGTGCCAGAAGAATCTTTCACCGCGATCATGAGGATTCGCCTGTTGAGAGGCTGAATTGTTGGAGCATTCATGCTCCTGCGGTGTCCTTCTGCTTCATTTGCCATGTTATAATCATACCCCCTTTATTTCCGCATGGAGCCGGTATTAGGACGAGTTATGAGAGAACCTAGAGATGATCCAGGGCGGTTTTAAGCTGGTAAAAAAGAGGCCATTGGAGGACCCTAGCCATGGGATCTTCCTCCCCAACAAAAAAAGCTGCACCACCCCTTAGGACGATACAGCCTTCGCTTTATTTATATCTTCAGCTTGCATTCTATTCTAGAACCCTCTTCCATAATACGAACGTGGAAGTTCATTGTTCTCCAGCTCTTCTTGTTTCATAGACGATCCGTTTTTCATCAGTGAACCGAGCGATAACAGCCCCAGGTCTGTCAGTGCGAGAGCCATCTTGTAAAATGCCTTTGAACGTATTTTTACGTAGGTATCCTTGCTGACCGGCGGATCGAACACATGATTGTACACCGTGTAATCATATACCTCATCTCTACGCATATAACGTTCCCGCACGAGCTGCTGCTCCCGCTTATCCAGCCTGTCCACTACAGAATCCAAAGCAGCACAGTAAGCTCTTCTTGCGGCAGGAACGTCTACGTTATGTGTGGCTATGGCTGCAGTCTGATCCGTAATGGTATGAGTCGGGCCGTGAAATCTCTCTGTGTAGGAATAGGTTATGCCCGCTTCCTTTGCTTCAAAAGTTACCGTCTTAAAAATACGGTATTTCTCCAGCATGCTTTCTATAGCGGTTTGAGTACGACGGCGGTCCAGTTCAGGTAAAGCGGATAAATTCATCAAATTATATGCACTCCTTTGCATTTGGGCTGATTTCGGATGATTTTTGCGGAAGTTTCCAGAGATATGTGGTAAAATTCTTCTTGTTCGCATGTTGTTCGTCTTTTTCAATAATATACCACCTTATTGCCAATTCAGTAAAATCCTATTTAAGGCCGTTTATAAGAAAAAAACACCTCTTATCATCGTTTAGCTGATAATCACTACTGGTATTACCTTTTGGCATTGTTATTCACTTTATGTTTACCTATTGACAATAATAGCTTATATTATTATTAATAGATGAATAGGTGATAAGGAGTTGTTAACGATGGCAGAAGCGTTCGGAAATTATCTGAGACAGCTGCGGGAAGATAAAGGCCTGACAATCAATCAACTGGCCTCTCTTGCGGGTATCAGCGGTGCACAGATCTCACGGATCGAAAATGGACTAAGAGGGGTGCCAAAGCCTGCTACCTTGCGCAAGATCTCTGAGGCTGCTGGAGTGCCCTATGAAGAGCTTATGGAGCATGCAGGCTATTTAGCCGAGGATATGCAGAACAGTGCTGAAAATAAGGTTCCTGAATGGGCTACAAGTAAGGATAAACGGGATTTCCGCAAAATGCTGGAGGATGACGGGGAACTAATGTTTGACGGGATTCCTTTGAATAAAGAAGACAAGCAGCGGATTAAAGATGTGTTGACCGGCCTCTTCTGGGAAGCTAAGCAGATGAATAAGAGAACCAAACCCAAGCACGATTCAAGCACTGACAATAGTTGAATACCATCACATACATTAATATGCGCGGGTGAAGAATATGGATGAGATCATCAATAAGTTGATCAAAAAATATAAAACAAACAGCCCTTTCGAGCTCTCCAAAGCGCTAGGCATTCATATTCGGTTCCTGAATCTTGGAGAGAGTACGAAGGGCTTGTATTATCGAAAGCTTAGAAGAAGGTTTATCGTGATTCATAATGAGCTTCCTGTGGAGTGGCAGCGTTTTGTTTGTGCGCACGAGCTCGGCCATGACCGCTTGCACAAAGGAATCAACCGGTTCTTTCTGGAGGAAAATTCTTATTTTTCACCTGGAAAGCTGGAACGCCAAGCTAATTTATTCGCCATCAAGCTGTTATCATCAGGGAATTCGCCCGAGCAGGATGAGCCCTTATTAAGCTTTTACCTGCGGATTGGCATCCCACCGGAAGTCATCTTTTTTTTGGACGATTAAAGGAACATATGTTCCTTAATGGTATTAAATAGGTAATTAATACCTTGAAGAAAGAACAAATTCACCCAGGCAGGTGAATAAAAACCTGGGTCCTTCGAGGCCCGAAACTGTTGTACAAAAGGCAGTATGGCCTGTAAGATTGTCATCCATTTGGCGTGCTTCGGGCGCACATTGTTGTATAACCTGCAAGATTGTCGCCTATTTGGCATGGTTTGGACATACTGGGTTGAACATGCGGATTTGGCCTGGAGTCCCTCTGAGGACATTATCGAGTCCCTTCCCGATCTATCCCCGAGTGATGCGGACAGGAAATTCGTTATTGGGGCGGATCAAGCCATTCTGCGGGTCAAACGGACTGAGAATCCGTT
>RCUU01000224.1_pt1 | contig 32775 bp, 28 predicted proteins | sample 2166211 | NCBI WGS metagenome assembly RCUU01 (sample SAMN09932620, study PRJNA488358) | compost metagenome | feature: garden; material: soil; isolation source: compost soil in phenylacetic acid-enriched culture | place: Germany: Experimental Botanical Garden Goettingen | collected 2016-01-27
GTATAAATTCAAGAAATCTGCAGATGGGCAGTGGCCGGAAGTCCAAACATTCTCTGGAGTCACGACCAATCCCAAAATAGTAAAATTACAAGTTCAGTTTATCTAGCACAAACACGAAAGGATGGCCGGCGGATTTCCCCGTTCCATCCTTCCGTTATTGCCTATAAGCACTGCTTTGTCTCGTAACCCTTATTTTGCCGGAGCTTTACCAATCCACTTGGTGTAGATGGCATCATACTCGCCGTTCGCTTTTAGTTCAGCCAGTGTATCATTCACGGCTTTAACTACATCGGTGTTGCCTTTCTGTACAGCAATTCCGTAAGGCTCGTCAGTGAAAGGCTCGCCAACCACCTCATAGCCCGGGTCCTGGGAAGCCATACCGTACAAGATCGCATCATCGGTTGTGAGTGCGTCCCCTTGGCCGGCCTTCAGCGCGCTGAACGCATCCTGGTAGTTGTCAAATTCCAGCACGGTCACACCCGGAACCTTCTCTTTAATATTTTTGATTGAAGTTGCACCCTTGGAGCCGAGGATCTTGGTATCCTTGGTCACATCCTGAATGCCTGTGATCGGGCTGCCCTTCTTCACCAGCAGCGATTGTCCGGCCTGGAAATAGACGTCGGAGAAATCCACTTCTTTTTTACGTTCCTCTGTAATGGTCATGGTAGCCACAACCATATCAATTTCACCGTTATTCAGCATGGGAATACGTGTTTTGGAGGTCACTTCCTTCAGCTCAATCGCGTTTTCATCCCCAAGGATGTGCTTGGCAATCGCTTTGGAAATATCAATGTCGAAGCCTTCCACATTGCCGGAGGAAGGATCTTTGAGCCCGAACAGCCGGGTATCATACTTCACGCCGACGAGCAGCTTGCCGCGTTCCTTAATTTTTGCAATGGCTTCGGAATCCGTACTGTTTCCCGCAGCAGCATTGCCGCTGCCTGCATTATTATTCTTGGCATTGTTGTTGCCGCATCCGGCGATAACCAGCATGGCGGCAATCATCAGCACACTCAGCATTTTGAAGCTTTTGGACATTTTCATTTCTCTTCCTCCCCTTATTCCTATCTATTTGTTTAATGGCTTGACACACGGCTGAGAAAAGTTCGTGTCCGTTCTTCCTGCGGATTCGCGAAGAATTGCTCCGGCTCCGCCTCTTCCACAATTTGCCCTTGATCCATGAAGATGACGCGGTCTGCAACCTCACGGGCAAAGCCCATTTCATGGGTCACCACAACCATTGTCATCCCCTCACGGGCCAGGTTACGCATAACATCAAGCACCTCGCCAACCATTTCCGGGTCAAGCGCCGAGGTCGGTTCGTCGAACAGCATGATTTTCGGCTTCATGGCCAGCCCTCTGGCAATCGCTACGCGCTGCTGCTGACCCCCGGATAACTGGGAAGGGTAGGATTGGGCTTTGTCAGCAATGCCAACCTTCTCCAGATAATACATGGCCGTTTTCTCGGCTTCTGCCTTGGAGAGTCCCAGCACCTTGATAGGTGCTAGTGTAATATTGTCGATCACCTTTTTGTGCGGGTACAGATTGAAATGCTGGAACACCATCCCGATCTCCTTACGCAGCTTGTTGATGTCCGTATTCCGTTCATTTACCGTGATTCCGTCAACAGACAGTCCACCGCTCGTGATCGTTTCCAGACGGTTGATGCAGCGCAGCATGGTGCTTTTACCGGAGCCGGAAGGACCGACTACAACGACTACTTCGCCTTCCTGAACATGCAGATCGATGCTCTTCAGCACATGGAATTGTCCGTAATGTTTCTCTACCTGATGAAAGTCAATCAACGACAGGCCTCCTTTGCCAAATGTTTTTATCGTAAAAGAATCTTCGGGCTGTCTTCTGTCAGCTATGGTAACACTTAAAACACACCTTACCGTAGAGACTACTAAATCCTACATAATCCTACGCAAGTTTCAAAATATTCATGTCATTTTGTTTTCAAAAAGTGAGATATTTCATTTATCTTTAACCCTGATTAATGTTTTTTATCATTCAATTGTAAGTTTTTATGACATTCCTCTCTTGAAAAAATAAGCATAAACGATTATGCCATCTTATAAAAAAGGCAACAAAAAAAGATGTCCGCAGCCAGCCTTGGCTTCCGTGACATCTTATGCATGCAGCACGCTGCTTAGAATATGAGCTTGAACACAAGTCCTGCCAGCACTGCGCTGATCGGAATCGTAATAAACCAGGTGACCACAATCCGTCCGGCGACTCCCCATTTCACAGCGGAGAAGCGTTTGGCCGAGCCAACCCCGAGAATGGATGATGTAATGGCATGTGTCGTACTGACCGGCAAATGAAGCAGTGTGGCCGAGAAAATAACGGAAGCAGCCGAAATATCAGCAGCGAAGCCGTTAATCGGCTCAATTTTGAAAATCTTCGTTCCCATGGTCTTGATAATTTTCCAGCCGCCGATCGAAGTACCTAGCGCCATTGACGTGGCCGCAGCGATTTTTACCCATAAAGGAACCTCCATGGTATCCAACTGGCCCGAGGTAACGAGCGCAAAGGTGATAATCCCCATCGCCTTCTGGGCATCATTGGTACCATGCGTAAAGGATTGAAGCGCCGCTGTAATCACCTGCATGGAGCGGAAGCCCTTGTTCACGGTATGCGGACTGCGTTTGGCGAAGATCCATTTCAGGATCGTCATGACAATATAACCAATAACAAAAGCAATCAGCGGGGAGAATACGAGTCCCTCCACAATTTCAATAAAACCATGCCATTTAATATGCTCCGTACCGGCACCTACGTAGACCGCTCCTGCCAATGCACCAATAAGCGCATGGGAAGAGGAGGACGGAATTCCCAGCCACCAGGTCACCAGATTCCAGATAATCGCGGCGATCAGCGTAGCTATTACGATGTCTATCCCGTTATCGAGCAGGGACGGGTCAGTAATGCTGCCGCCGATTTTTTTGGCTACGCCTGTAAACATCAGCGCCCCGATAAAGTTCATTGAAGCTGCCATAATAATAGCCGTCCGGGGACGAAGCGCCCGCGTAGAGACCGAAGTGGCGATCGCATTCGCTGTATCGTGGAACCCGTTGATGAAATCAAAAGCAAGCGCGAGAAAGATAACAAAACCCAGCACAAATAATGATGTTTCCATATTTCAGGCCCCTTATGAGTTGCGCATGATGATCGATTCCAGCATGTTGGCTACATCTTCGCATTTATCGGTTGTAGTTTCGAGCCGCTCGTACAGCTCTTTGCGCTTAATGAGCTCAATAGGGTCTTTTACCGTTTCAAACAGGGCTTTGGTGCAGATACGGAGCACTTCATCGCCTTGGTTCTCCAGATCGTTCAGACGGATAGTGTACTCGCGGATCGCCAGCAGCTTCTTCTGGGAGAGCAGATGAACCGCTTTTTGGATTTCATATGCGGACTGGCGGAGAATCTCTGCGAACTGCACGATATATTCATCCGGTTCGAGCAGGTTGTACATATAAAAACGTGAAGCTGAAGCTTCCAGACCGTCAATGACATCATCCATGCTTGTGATCAAGTCCATAATATCGTCGCGTTCCAGCGGTGTGATAAACGTCTTGTTCAGTTCCTTGATAACGGTGTGCGTGTACGAATCGCATTGGGATTCATATTTCTTCATCACCGCTGCGAAATTCTCGACATTTTCCCGGAGAGTCGTAATATTCTGAGCGAAATAGTCTGCTGCCTGGACAATGGTATCGGCCATATTTTCAAGTGTCTCAAAAAATATGTCCTTTTTTCTCAACTTCATTAGTTTAAACCCCTTTACATGAAATTACCGTGAAAACGTGAAGCCATTCATATGTAAACAGCATGAAAATGAATGACAACCCTTGTTATCTTATCATATCAATAGAAGGGATAGAAGTAAAAGAAACGAACTTTTTTACACTATAATTACAATTCCCTGTAATCACGAAAATAATCATCCGAACAGCAGACATTTGCTTATGTATTAGGGAGAAACTGGGATTTCCGGCACTTCCAAATGGCTGCTGAAGGTTGGGCTGTTGGGTACAATCAGAATATGGGAGATGCCCGGATACATCATTGCCTCTTTGCCGTCATTCTTCACGAAGCGGATCACATCCCCCGGCTTGCGCGACCATCTGCCCTTCACCGCTTGTCCACGCTGGAACAGCATGGCTTCGCCGCCAAGCTCGGTGTCAATCTGCAGTCTTCCCACTTCGTCGAGCACTTTATGGTCCGCCCCCATCACAATGACATTTGCCGCCTCCACCGGATTGCCGTTATTCAGATCCAGATGCGGCTTGCCGTTCACCCAGCGGAGATAGGTCTGACGCTCAGTGCTGTATTTATAGCCTACGGTATAGCTTTTGAGCAGAAAATTGACGTTGAACTCCGCCGCAGGCTCCCCTTCAGTCGGCACATAATCCTTATCCGTGAAAAGATACCCGGGAACCTCAGCGGTTCCGGCGTATCCGAGCTTGTCAGCCCCCTCGCGCAGCTTGGCGGCATTGCTGTAGAGATTATGCGGTGCTTTGCGTTCCTTGTCCCGCCAGAAATACGCCCCGGCACGGCCAATCTCGTCCATGTCATCCTTCTTTTCCTTCTGGAGTATGGCATACGCCGCCGGGCTTCCTCCGGCGTGTACCGTCACGCCGCCGTAGCTTTCACCGATGTCGATCAGATACGGGCGGATGCTGCGGATCGGTCCGATTTTGACCACACCGGTATGGCTCTGGAAAATTCCGATCAGCCGCGTAATTCCGCCTTCGGCCAGCACCTCATACAGGATATCCGCTTCGCTGATCCCGGACTGCGGCCGGGCCGCCGGCGCATTGTTGATCATGACCGCCAAAGGGCGTGGCAGACTGATCTCCTCCAGCGGAAGCCCGGTCAGCCCGGAGGTAATTAACCCTGCCGCAGGCTCGGCTGCCGGCGACGGCCCGGCAGAGGCGGCAGGCGATGGCGAAGGTGCAAGAGTAGGCTCTGCCGAAGGGGCAGGTACCGTCTCCGCTTCCTGTTCTCCACAGGCGGTGAGCAGCAGGCCCGCAAGCAGACAGCCGGAGATCAGGCGGGAAGAATAACGGATTAGGGTCATATGTATTTTCCTCCTCTATAGACTGGATTTGCAAAATGTTGAGAATTGCAAAAGATCTTCCACAGCAGCAGCCTTCATTGTCAGCTTTCTTCCATTTAATCATAGCCGGGTGCATTTGTCTTGTTTCAGGCGAATAAACAAAACGGTATAATAAAAAGGATACAGCGCATCCGGCCGTATCCTTCATGTTTCGTATATGTGTGTGATTTAGTCAACCATCCAGCAGTTCAGGCTGAGCGTACCGTATTGGTAGGCCTGAATCATCAGCTGCGCCCGCCTGCCCTCATCGGCTGTTCCCATGATATAGAAGATCGGCACAAAATGCTCCCGTCCATACGTGGGAACCGCATCCCGCACATGCGGCGCTTTTTTCTCATAGGCGAATAAGGAAGGCAAATCCCATGCGGTCAGGCCATCGGCGATCCAGGCATCGAAATCAAGCGCCCATTGCTCAGGCTGGTCATCCTGCTTCAGCAGCCGCAGATTATGAACAAGCCCTCCGCTCCCGATCAACAGAACCCCCTCATCCCGCAGCGGAGCCAGCATCTTGCCGATCTTGTACTGCTCCTCCGGGGAACGCAGGGAATCGACAGATAAGGCCACTACCGGAATATCGGCAGCCGGGAACATCTTTTTCAGAATGACCCAGGTTCCATGATCAAGGCCCCTTCCCAGCACAGGCTGGTGAGGAAGGTTGTTCGCGGTAAAGAGTTCGGAGATTCGGCGGCTTAATGCGGGATCACCCGGGGCCGGATAGGTCAGCGAGTACATCTCGTCCGGGAATCCATAGAAATCATGCAAAGTTTCGTGCTGTCCGTCCACTGTAATCAGCTGCTCAGGGCTGTCCCAATGCGCAGAGAAGACTACAATGCCGCGGGGGGTCCCCAGATCAGCCCCCAGCCGCTCCAGGAAACGGGTATATTCGTTATCCTCAAGGGCCAGCAGCGGAGAACCATGTGCAATAAAAAATGCCGGTAATTTCATAGGGTGCCAACCTCCATAACCCAGTATATGGTCTGCCTCTTTATTTTACCGCTTATTCTGAGTTAATGCGAGTGGAGGACAATCCCTAGTAGAGCAACTTTCGAATTGAACGCGTACTATATCATCCAATTCTGCCATTCTTCCTGCACATGCTCCTGCTGGTTCATCCAATCCTTCGTCCGCTTCAGCACCTGGGCTTGGGCGGGACCCGATGAGAAGGTATGATCGGCCTGAAAAATCACCTCTTTGTCGCAGCGTCCCTCCGGGCGTGTCCAGAACAGCTTCTGGTAGAGGAAGGCATAATCCACGGGAATCACATCATCGGAGGTTCCATGGATCACCAGCACATCGCCGCTGAACTTGCCTGCCTCCTGAAACGGCTGAAAAGCAGCAAGCGAGTTGAAATAGACCGGAGTAAACGAGTAGCCAGCAAAGTCCGAGGTTCCGCTTTTCACCGAACGGTCATAAGCTTCCCTCCCCACGATCTTTACGATATCGTTGAACGGATAGCCCACCGCTGCCCACAGCACCAGATTCTTGACCCGGCGGTCCCGGACTCCGGTGAGCAGTGCCACCGCACCGCCAAGACTGTGCCCGATCAGCGTGACACGCTGCGGGTCTACGTCGGCTGAGGTGATACCATAGTCAAGTACAGCGCGGGTCTGGGCAATCATCGATTCCATGTCTTCACTGCCATAATTCCCGCTGCTTTCCCCGCAGCCAGCATAATCAAAGCGGATGACCATATATCCGTCTGCAGCCAGCTCACGGGCAGCCTTGACAAAAATCCGGTCCACTCCGATCCGGTTGCCGACAAATCCGTGGCAGATCACCGCAAGCGGCACACGATCCTTGCAGCGCCCTGTACTCCCCTTCTCTCTGGATGGATAATGGATGCTCGCTGTCAATTCTTCCCCGTTATGCCGGATGATAATATTCCGTTCCATTGCCGGTTCCCTCCTCAAAGATACACTATTTCAATATACAATTATCCCGATTAAATTAGTCAGATTAATATCTTAATTATACGTTTTGCGCTAGTATTGTCAACAAGCTGCCGGGATAAATAGGCCATGCTGGGAAGAAAAAGGCCCCCTTCACTTCCAAAAGGAGCAAAAGGAGGCCCAGGCATGGGACAGGCTAAGCCTCATTCATAGCTCTGGTGAAACATATCATGTGTTTCCTGTCTGCCTTCCCAGTCTTCCAGCCCATTCTCAGGTTCTCCCTGCGCGGAATCCCACAGGCTGAAGCCGTCGGAATTGCCCCAATCGCCAACTTCACCTGCCAGCTCAGGCGCGAAGCCGTCACCCACAAATTTGCCAGGTTCCTGTCTTTTCTTAGTTCCCATAACGCTCCCTGCCTTCCTTGAAGCCATAGTGGTGAAGCAGTACCCTTATCAGTGTTCACTCATCCAAACGGATTATTCATGTATTGGCAGTACTCCTTGTCCTTGCACACAACCGCTGCCCAAACGTATACTTTAGGTTAAAGGCTACTCTGATCAACCACTGGAGGTTTACATTTCTGCTATGAAAGTCAAAGCTATGATTAAGCAAAATAACGCGCTGCGTGAGCAGATGACACCGTTCAACCGCTCTTATTATGAAGATATGCTCCTGGCGCTTCGGGCCAGCAAGGTGGACCCGGTCCGCACCGAGGAACTGCTGCTTGAAGCAGCGGCGCTTCTGCTGGAGGGACAAGGCAAAGGCAAAAATGCCAAGCAGATTTTTGGTGAACATCCGGAGGATTATTTCAAGGAGATCACCGGAAGCACTCCCGAACGCAAGGTGCGCAGCAAGCTGAACCACTACCTGATGATTCCCTGGGCTGCACTGACCGGGCTGTTCAGCATATATGCCATTGCCGGACTGCTCCTGTTATGGAGCACAGGTGAAGCGGGTATGTTCGGACAAATCAGCATTTTTACGATTCTTATCGTGGGTGCAGGCTCTATGATCCTTATCCAGATGATTATGAAATGGCTGTCTTCCTTATCTGAAGAGGATGCGCCGAAGCCCAAGGCATTCGATATCAAGGGTCTAGGAATATATGTGGGCATAGCCATCCTTGTAGTCTTCCTGGGTGTATTTCTCGACAACCTGTTTCCGGTCATTTCTCTTTCCCCATGGGTGAGCCTTGTTTTAGCGGTGGCTGGAGGGCTTGGATTGAAATTTATATTCTTCAAATCATAGACGTCCGATTTCATTTCCAACTCAAACAGGAGGAACACTTCCATGAAGATGAAAACAACGATTCTAAGCACAGCGATAGCAGCAGCTCTGGGATTGCAGGCAAGTCTTCCCGGACATGTGCTTGCCGAAGGTTCGGGAAGCAGTTCCAGTGGAGCTGCCGCCGCAGGAAGCAAACCGGCCGCAGCGGCGGCCAGCAGCCATGCAGAGGCGGTATATAAGGCGGCCCTGCCCCTCCTGGCCTCTTCCGCCAGCCTGCCTGCGGCAATTAGATACCTGAACAGTAATATCTATGCGGTCACCCCATATCAGGCAACTGTACTGACCCTGAAGCTGGAAAATCTTCACAAGGCCGCACTGAAGGCCTGGGAGAGCAAATTCCAGAGCAGCATTGTTCAGAGAAAACTGACCTCTGTCTATAAAGCGGGGGCCAGTATGTCCAAGCTGGCCGAAAGCACAGATGACACTTCTTTGCAGAGCCTGCTGAAAAGTGCAGGTGAACGCGGCTATAAGCTGGAGACAGCCGAGGGCTCATTTTTTCCGGTGATTGACTATGCGGCTTACCGCAAATACAGAGCGTACGTTACGTCTGACATCGGAGATTATATTTCTGTCATGAGCACAGAAGCGGAACTGCCTCCCTCCAAGGATAACGGTCTTATCATTTCCTGGGGAGATGTTGCTGCACGCGCGCTTGCCCAGGAGGAGTTCATCCAGAGCTACCCGAAATCGAATCGTATTTCGGCAGTAAAAGCCTTGTATTCCACATATGTGATTAATACTTTTTATGGCCAGAACAATACTCCCCTTTTCCATTATGACAATCTGGAAATGGATCTGGAGGCGCAGAAGGCCTACAGCAGCCTTCTGGCCAAAAACAATGGCAGCAGCCCGTTTCTGCAGAAGCTGGACAGCTTCATGAAGCTGATGAAGGAAAATGGATACAAGCTGGATGATGGCGTAACCGAGTTCCTGAAATCTGAAGTACCGCAGTCCTGATCATTATTATGCACAAAGGGCCGTCCCATAACCTCTGGGGCGGCCCTTTCTTGTCTTCCTTTAATGGATAGAGAATTAGATCAGCATATTAAACAAGTTGAGATCCTTGTTGATTTCCAGATAATCTACGCCCTTCTGCTGCATGCGTTCGATGAGCGGGGTATAGTCCTCCTTGTGCTGAAGCTCGATACCGACCAGCGCCGGACCATTCTCTTTGTCGTTTTTCTTCGTGTATTCGAAGCGGGTAATATCATCCCCGGGTCCCAGCACCTCAGCCAGGAATTCACGCAGTGCTCCGGCCCGCTGCGGAAAATTAACCATGAAATAATGCTTAAGCCCTTCGTAGATCAGCGACCGTTCTTTGATCTCCTGCATCCGGTCAATGTCATTATTGCCGCCGCTGACGATGCAGACCACCGTCTTGCCGCGGATTTGGTCACGGTACAGATCAAGCGCCGCGATGGGAAGTGAACCCGCAGGCTCCACAACAATCGCGTTCTCATTATACAGCTCCAGAATAGTCGTACACGCCTTGCCCTCCGGCACCTTAACCACATCGTCCAGGCGGCGGGAGCAGATATCATAGGTCAATCCGCCCACCCGCTTCACGGCAGCCCCGTCAACAAATTTATTGATCTCTTCCAGCGTGACCACTTCCCCAAGCTTCAGCGCTTCACTCATGGATGCCGCCCCTGAAGGCTCAACGCCAATAACCTTGGTAGTCGGGCTGACCGTCTTCACATAGGTGGCAACACCTGCAGCCAGTCCGCCTCCGCCAATGGTGACGAACACAAAGTCAGCAGGCTTGTCCAGACTCTCCATAACCTCCATGGCAATCGTGCCGTTGCCGGCGATAATACGCGGCTCATCAAAGGGATGGATCAGTGTCATGCTATGATCAATGCACGCTTGCAGCGCCTCATCGTACGCATCATCGAAGGTATCCCCCTTCAGAATCACCTCTACGAACTCACCGCCAAACTTGCGGACCTGCTTAATCTTCTGATTAGGGGTCGTGCTTGGCATATAAATCTTGCCTTTAATCCCCAAAGCCTTGCAGGAATATGCTACTCCCTGTGCATGATTTCCCGCGCTTGCACAGACAATGCCCTTGGCTCTGTCCTCTGCAGACAGGCTGCGGATCATATTGTAAGCCCCCCGGATCTTGAAGGAGCGGACAATCTGCAAGTCCTCACGTTTCAAATACACATTACAGCCGTATCTGGCGGACAGTACTGCATCCAGTTGTAGAGGCGTGCGTACAATCACCTCCCGCAGCACATGATGCGCTCGCACTATATCTTCCATTCCGACGATCCGGTCTTCGCCTTCTTTCATCTTCTCTCGCCTCGCTGTCTCTATCTAATCATTTCGCTTCTTGTAACATACTATTCCGAGGACATTTAATCAAGCATTGTCCTCTCCCGGCAATACATTTTCCCGGAACTCAGGCTTTGAATCTGGATACGGTATGGAGTAGTCCCTCTGAGCTGTGCTTGATCTCTTCCATCTCGGCAACGATGCCGCCGGACTTGCTGATTATCTGCTCGGCCTGGGAAGCGATATTCCCTGCGCCTTCTGCCCCTTCATTAGCAGCACTGCTGGTTTCACTTATTGCAGAGAGCATGCTCTGGATGGATGCCAGAAGCTGCCCGGAGGTGGCGCTGAAATCCGTAACCAGCTCATGAATATAGCTTGCATCCTCACTGTACTGCTGGCCTGTCTCCTGCATCGAGTCATAATCCTTCAGCACCTGCCGGTCCACAAATTGGAGCATGTTCTCTGCACCCTCTACCAGATTTTCAACAGCCGCAACCACAGCGCCTGTAACCTGCTGGATTTCCGCGACCGTCTCCCGGGAATTCTCCGCAAGCTTGCGGATCTCATCGGCCACAACCGCGAATCCCCGGCCCGCATCGCCCGCTCTTGCGGCTTCTATAGAAGCATTCAGCGACAGCAGATTGGTCTGGGCGGCGATGTCCAGAATCGCCCCCGTCAAGGCATGGATCTGTGCGATGGATTTGGACTGCTCAATGGCATTCCTCAGCTTTTCCTCGCTCTGCCCATACACTGCATCGGCCTGCATCCGCGAGCGGTTTGCTCCTTCCTTCAGGCGCTCGGCACGGTCGTTGATTTGTCTGGCCGTCTCGGCACCCTCCTGGGCTTTACGGGCAATGCCGTTAACTGCATGTTCAATTTCATTCGTGCTGGCATTCAGCTCTTCCATTGACGCCGCCGTTTGCTGCATTCCTGCCGACAGTTCTTCCGTAATCGCAGATATTTCGGAAATACTTCCGTCAAGCACAGAGACATTGGTCTCGGTGTTGCCAACCGCACCCGAAATGCTCCGGGAGCTCCGGATAATATCCTGAATCATATTTTGCTGCGAGGAGATCAACTCGTTGAAGCCGTCTGCCAGTACGCCAATCTCGCCTTTGGCGTTCACCTTCGCCCGCACAGACAGATCACCGGTCATGGCTTGCCGGAAAGCAGCCGTAAGCAGCGGAATCGGCCGCAGAATACTATTGGAGACAAAGTACAGCAGCACCGACAACACCACAATAGACACAATGATCGAGAGGACAAAAATCAGCTGAAAGCTCTGAAGCTGCTGCTCCGCGCTCTCTTTGGGTACAATCAGGGCAACAGACCACTGATTCTCCACAGCAGGCGCATAAGAGACGTAGCTTGCCACACCGTCGATCTCCGTCTGGATCACGTTAGAGCCCCACTGTACCATTTGATCGCCGAGCATTTTCCAATCTTCGCCCAGATCACTCATCTTCTGCAGCAGAATATTGTCACTGTCAGGGTGATAGATGAAGGTTCCACTCTGGTCAATCAGCACGGCAAACCCGCTGCCATTGTAGTTAAAAGCGCTCAGCGCCTGCGTAATCTGCTCCGTAGAAATATCTGCACCCGCCACACCGGTCAGCTTACCGGATTCATCCAGAATGGGGGTACTGACACTGACAACCATCTTGCCGGAGCCCGCATCAATATAAGGGTCTGTTACAGTAGTGTGTTTATTCCTGGCAGTCAGTGCGTACCAGTCCCGTTCCTTCAGGTTGAAATCAGCCGGAGGCTCGAACTCGTCCTGGGTAATGAGCTTGTTCACCCCGTCCAGTCCTACATACACATTTAACAGGTTCTTGTTATTGTCTTTAATCAGATTCAGCGTGGTAATAAGATCACTATAGCCGCTTGTGGTTTTGACCGTATCCGCAGAAGCCACCTTGCCGATAAAATCGCGGACATAAGCATTGGCGTTCAGCAGTTCCACACTATCAGATGCGGGCTGAAGCAGTTCGTGAACCTTAACGCTGATTTCCCCCTTCTCATACGTCAGCGAGCTGTTCAAATTTTCCACAATAATCTGCTTCGCCTGGCTGTAAATTACTACCGCTACAATGACGAATATAGCCACTACAGGCAAAATCACGGACAGAAACAGCTTGCCGCGAATCCCCCTATTGCTAAAAACTGAGGCCAGCGGCGACAGTCTGGATACTATCCTATTCCCCTTCTCCGGCGCTTTTCCGGCTGGCGGTAAGGATATTGTTCTCTCCACAGTTCTAAGCTCAGGCCGCAGCCCCTTCTCGATCTTCTCTTCCTTGCTTTTTCTCACTGCCATAGGGCTCCCCCCTGCCTTCACAATAAAATTAGCCAACATCACTGCTTCTCTTTATATTTGCTCTCTGTTTCGACTTATTTCTTCAAAAAAACTCTTTATCCCTTTAACGTTTCACTCCGAGCTGTGAATTAACTGTGTCCATGTCAGGTATTTTACAAAAATAACATCATTAAATAAGCGTTTACCTATGTAAACACCTGTTTCAAAGCTTTATTTCATAGTTTTCGAGAGAATCCGCCTATTTCATGTCAGGTTATGTATCAGAGAGGATGATCATCAGTGATATTTTTGGGGGCATAGAAGGTAACGAAGGGGGAGGATTAACAGGTGGCGTCACAGCCGCAGGCATTCTTTTTACAGGTACTCCATATGAAAGCCCGCAGCGTAAACGCCCTGCTATTCCATTCATTACAATCAAGTATGCTGGTGCATCTGTAGAGAAAATAAACTATGAAGGCTGTGTAGTGCGTAGAGTAGTTCTTCCCTCCGTTTTATGACGCGGAGTTTGCGGTACGATACAGCTGTGCATGGGTTGGCCATAGCTCTTCGGAGGCCAAGCGGTTGCCTGCTGCACCTGATCTTTTTTTCACTTGGGCGACATTGCTTCGGGTGTATTGATTAATCAGTTCGTCGAGTACCATCGATTGATGAAGCACGGCTGGATGATCCAGGTCATACTGATATTGCAGATTGTTCAAATCTTGCCGGGCTTGTTCCAGAATTTGTTTTAAACACTCTTCTTCTCTCACTCTTATCCCTCCTCTTTTAGTATTTTAGAGGGCTATGTCTTTTTCGGGTGAAAATTTTTTTCGTATAATTTAGCTAGAATTCAAAAAAAGACCAGCCAAGGACTGGTCTTTTTCCAACTATATTATTGACTCCAGAATAATAACGATAGATTAACCGCCATGAGGTTCATAAAGAATACCAAAAGAATGACCTGACGTTGTAGAAATTGGAGTAACCAGAACCAGAGCGAAACTAACTACGACCAACAGGACTGCCAATTTTCTTTTCATTTTCTTCTTCCTCCTCTTTTAATAGATTTTGATATTTATGTTGTATTTCGTGGGATGCCAGGGCTCTATATCTCTCAAATAACCTAACACAGGCGAGAATGCGAGTTTCATTGTTGATGAGGGATGACTTGGACAGACTAGCCAATAAGTAGTCAAATCCAACCTGATACAGCCCTTGCTTCAGATAGTACTGGGCAACGCCATACAGAAAACGGGCATGCTGTTCAGAGACTACCTGCTTCGTGTATACGCCTACAGCATCTTGATGCTGCACCTGCATAAAGTCATTAATTTCCGAATCGAAATGCTGCAGTATATGATCCACATTAATATCAAATTCATTTGCCGCTTTTGTGATGTTTAATAAACCAACCAGCAATTCATCCTTGTTCTGTTCGATATAAGTTACATAATTGGCAAGCACGCTTTCATCCCCGCGCATCAGCTTGGACACATAAATGTTAGCCTGTGCCCATCCTTTATACAACTTCAGCCAATGTAAGGTGTCCTCATCCGTTTCTTTTACCCAGCTTAAGTCTTCATAGGCGTATGTATATTGGATTCCCTGCTCATAATCGTTCCTGGAATCACAGACACTTCCACGTAGCAAATAGGAAAAGGCCAAATATACAAACATCGGTTTCTTAGGTTTCTTATACTGCTCCCGTTTTGCTCTCGCTCGCTGTTGTTTCGTAGTAAGCTGGATTTTAGCCAGACGACCCAATTCCTCGGCTATCCGTTCCACCTTGTCCCAACGCCCCAGCGAACGGTACGTATTTGCCAGATCCCGTAAAGCATCAAGCTGGTCAATCTCGTCAAGCCTGTCCACAAAGGGCTCAAACTGGAGCGCACACTGGAGATTGTCCTCCTGGTTATCGCTTAACCGGAGCGTAAACAAGCGATACTGGCAAAAGGCCAGGCGTTCGGAATGCTGCCTCCTCTCACTGAGGGCAACGCTTTCATAGAGCAAGGCTGCTGCGCCACTTCTGCCTTCCACGAAGAATTCCTCAGCTGTCTCAAACAGCAAAGGGGAATACGTCAGATTGTCCAGGAGCAGCGGCAGAATCCGCTTGATGCAATCCAGCTTGTCCAGCTCTGCACAACGGTAGAGAAAGGGTCTGACTCTGCGCCAGTTCGGTACGGCTTCAACCATACATTCCTGAATATACTGCTCGTAAAAATGTCCCATGGGCAAGCCCAGTACAGCAGTCATCCGGTCCAGCTGATCCACACCCATAATCCGGTTACCCTTCAGAATAGAGCTCACCGTACCTGCATTAAGCCCCGCCAGTCTTCCCAGCTGGCTGAAGCTCAAAGCTTCCCGTTCGATAAAACTCTCCAGCTCGGTGCGAATCGTGGTTGCATGGTTCAAAAAAACCACCCCTTAGAAACACTTCACAATGGCGAATTTCCCCGCTTCAGCTTCGCTAGCATTTGATAATAATTCCTAATATATTGCAAATATAACCATAATCTTCGACGAAGTCAATTCTTTTTTTCGCATTCTCTTTTTTTCTGCATTATGTTATATAATACGTCATTTTTCGCGTAGGAAATTGTCCGATATTATGTGAATCCATGATATTTTGATCGTTTTAAAAGAACAAAATCCCCCTAAAGGTGAATACGGATGGAGCTTACGAAGTCCCTATGTGTTGTACAACGTGCAAGATTTCCGTTAATTTTGCGAAGTCCGGCACATGTTGGTGTCCAATTCGCAAGATTTTTGTCAATTTAGCATGTGTAAGACACAGATTGTTGTACAACATACAAAACTTTCGCCAATTCGGCCTACTTAAGAGACAGATTGTTGTATACCGGGCAAGATTTACGATGGTTCACACGAAGCATAAAAACCACAGCCGGATACGGCTGTGGTTCGTTATGGGGATGAACCCCTATTGTTTAAGCATCCATTTAAGCAAATCCGGCACGCTCGCCCATAGACGGGAGTGCATAATGACATATTCGATCGCTTCGTTGGAATCGCCCATTCCGACAAAATCAGGGAGGTTATGCGGCAGCCGCTTCACTCCCAGCAGATAATCGGGCACATGCTTGTTCACACCCCGCGCCACACGGTACAGCATTTTGAGCTGGGAGGTGATCCCGTTTTTCTTATACTCCAGAATGATCCGGTCATAGGCAAAAGCGGCTGCAGCATCGTCCTTGCCGTATTTCTCAATCACCTGCTCTGCCTGCTTCAATTGGTTGCTGTACAGGTACACAGCAGCGAGCAGGTAACGTGCACCGGTATTGTCTTCCGTGTTCAGTTCCAGAATATGCTCCAGGATTTGCGCCGCTTCCTTGGCATTTCCGCCGAACCAGCAGGATTCGGCGTAGCTTTTACAAATCCGGATATATGGCCGGGTCTCATGGAGACCCCAGAAATAGCCTTTATTCTTCTCAAAAAACAGTTCACCCAGCTCGCGTTCGCCTGCAGCGATTCCCGCCTTGAGATAAGCCCGTGCGTCATGCTCATTCTCCGATTCCTCAGCCAGAATAAGATAAGCGTCAGAGCTGTCCGGATACATCTCCAGCGCCGTTTCCGCCAGCTGTATTCTCCGTTTGGAAGAGTTCGCCTCCATCGCCTTGTACAGCAGCGCCTGCGCTTTGTCCTTCGGCGTGCCCGGGCCGTTCAGCATCATCAGCTCATCGGCCTCGCCGCCCATGCCGAATTCCTCGATATAGTTGAGCATTTCTTTAACCTTGCGGGAGATCGTCGCTGTCGTAACCTCATATTTGCCGGCCAGCTCGGCCTGAGAAATATTGAAACCGTATTCCTCAGACAGCAAATACTCAATAGCCGCACAGAACGAGCCTGTTTTCTTCACTGCAGGTCTGGTCTGGCGGGAATAGCCGTTCCACAGCACCAGAGCTTCCAAAATCAGCTCCCGCTCGTATTGGCTCCTCATGCTCTCAATGAGCTGCAAGGCCAGCTGTTCATGAGCGGGATGCTCCCATTTCATTTCGCGCGCCACCATCTTTTTCAGCTTGGTCAGGGTAAGCTTGCCTTCAGGCTGAAACGAGGCTTCCTGTGCGGTCTGTTCCATTTCCGGCAGAGCGGCTCCCGGCTCCTGTGCGGCCGCTTCCTCCGTTGTTACCAGCCGCAGTATGGATTCTACCGCAGAGGATTCCTTGCCCAGGCAGCATTTCTTATATTTTTTCCCGCTTCCGCATGGGCACAAGTCATTTCTTCCAACCTTACTCAAAACTAATTCCCCCTTAAATCTGTCAATAACCATTCGCATGAGCACATTGCTGCTTAAGCACTACAGGTATCATTTCACGGCACGAGGCATTCTATATTACTTACAACTTCCAGTGATTTAAAAAAGGCCTTTCCTGAAAGGAAAGACCCTTTATCTGTATATATCCGCACATTTTTCCCCCGTACGAGTTGTATTATAGCACTTCTTCTATCACTTGTCAGTCCTTTTTTAGGACTAATAGCGTAAAAGCATGCTCTAATACAGTTCTTTGTCCTCAGACCAGTGCTTTCATGGCGATGTCGCTGCGGCTGTGCATTCCGGGAAATGATATCTTGGCCGCGCTGGCATATGCCGCTGAACGCGCTTCGGCAATGCTTGCTCCCATGCCAACGACGCCCAGCACCCGCCCACCGTTGGTTACCCATGCTCCCTCTTCCGTCCGCGCAGTTCCGGCATGAAAAACCAGTTCATCCGGGCTGCCCTCAAGTCCGGTAATCGGCACTCCCTTCGGATAAGTGCCAGGATATCCTTCGGAAGCCAAAACTACACATACCGCCGCTTCTTCGCTCCATTCAATCTCGATATCCGCCAGTCTCCCCTCGGTTACGGCGAGGAAAATCTCCAGCAGATCGCTCTTCAGCCTTGGAAGAACAACCTGTGTCTCGGGATCGCCAAAGCGGGCGTTGAATTCAATGGTCTTCGGTTTGCCATCCGGTGAGATCATCAGGCCGGCGAACAGCACACCGCTGAATGGACGCCCTTCGGCCACCATTGCCCGGGCAGTCGGCTTGATAATCGTCTCCACCGCTTCCTGAATAATGGCCTCGTCAATATGCGGCAGTGGTGAATAGGTGCCCATTCCGCCTGTATTGGGACCTTTGTCGCCGTCAAACACAGGCTTATGGTCCTGTGCAGCAGCCATTGGACGCACAGTCTCGCCATCCACAAAGGCAAGAATCGACATTTCCTGCCCGGCCAGGAACTCCTCTATGACCACCTGGGTCCCGGCTTCCCCAAATACCTTGGTCACCATGATATCCCGCAGGGCAAGCTCTGCCTCTTCCCGGGAGTAGGCCACGGTTACACCTTTTCCTGCCGCCAGCCCGTCCGCCTTGATGACAATCGGCAGTCCCTGTCCACGCAAATAGGCTAGAGCTGCTTCGTAGTCACTGAACTTCTCATAGGCCGCGGTAGGAATGCTGTATTTATGCAGCAGATCTTTCATAAAAGTCTTGCTGCCTTCAATTTCGGCTGCATTCCTGCGGGGTCCGAATACAGGAATATTATGCGCTTCGAATGCATCGACAATACCAGCGGCCAGCGGATCATCTGGTCCGATGACAACGTAGCCAATGTTCTTTTCCTTGGCAAAAGCGGTCAGCTTATCGAACTCGAACACCCCGATCGGCACACATTCAGCAAGCTGCGCAATCCCGGCATTGCCGGGTGCGCAGTAGATTTTACCGGCTTTGGGGCTGCGGGAAAGGCTCCAGATGATGGCATGCTCCCGGCCGCCGCCGCCCACTACTAAGATATCCATTGAAATAAGACCCTCCCAGCGTTCTAGTGTTTGAAATGGCGAACGCCGGTAAAGACCATGGCAATACCATATTCATTGGCAACTTTGATGGACTCCTCGTCCTTGATGGAGCCTCCCGGTTGAATAACTGCGGTGATACCTGCTTTTGCCGCCATTTCCAGCGTATCGCCCATTGGGAAAAAGGCATCGGAGGCCAGCACAGAACCTTTGGCTTTCTCCCCGGCCTGTTCAATGGCGATCTTCGCCGCACCTACACGGTTCATCTGGCCTGCACCTACGCCGACTGTCATATCATCCGCCGCCAGCACGATGGCATTGGATTTCACATGCTTAACAACCTTCCAGCCGAACAGCAGCTGCTTCAATTCTTCCTCTGTAGGCTTGCGGTCCGTAACCACCTGAAGCTCCTCAGGATTGACGGAATGCACATCGCTTTCTTGTACAACCATACCGCCCTCAATCGAAGTCACTACAAAGCTGGCTTTCCGCGACGCAGCAGTGCTGAGATTGCCAAGCTTGAGCAGGCGGATGTTCTTTTTCTTCGTGAGAATCTCCAGCGCTTCAGCTGTAAATCCCGGCGCCAGCACGATTTCCAGGAAAATATCCTTCAGCATATTGGCCGTATCGGCATCAATAATCCGGTTCGCGGCTACAATCCCGCCAAAGATAGAGGTCGGATCGGCATTGTAGGCTTTTTGGTACGCTTCATATACGCTTGCCCCTACGCCTACGCCGCAAGGATTCATGTGCTTAACGGCCACCACAGCCGGTTCTTCGAACTCCTTCACGATCTGCAGCGCCGCGTTAGCGTCATTGATGTTGTTGTAGGACAGCTCTTTGCCGTGCAGCTGCTCGGCAGAGGTCAGCGTATCCTGAGCGGCCAGAGGTTTGCGGTAGAACGCAGCCTTCTGGTGCGGGTTCTCCCCGTAACGCAGATCCTGGATTTTCTCGTAAGTCACCGTGTAGCGCTCCGGCAGCGGTTCACCGGTCACACTCGCCAGATAATCGGAAATCAGGGCATCGTAAGCCGCCGTGTGGCGGAACACTTTTGCCGCAAGACGTTTGCGTGTTTCCAGAGTGGTATCCCCGCCTGCGCGCACTTCCTCAAGCACCGTGGCATAATCGGCTGCATCTACGACCACACTGACAAAAGCATGGTTCTTCGCCGCCGAACGCAGCATTGTCGGTCCGCCGATATCGATATTCTCGATCGCTTCCTCATACGACACATCCGGTTTGGCAATTGTCTCCGCGAACGGATACAGATTCACCACCACCAGATCGATGTAATCCAGACCCAGCTCCTGCATCTGCCGCGTGTGCTCCTCGTTGTCGCGGACCGCCAAGAGGCCGCTGTGTACGGCCGGATGCAGCGTCTTCACACGCCCGTCCATAATTTCCGGGAAACCCGTCACATCCGAAATGCCGATGACCGGCACGCCTTCTTTGGCCAAAAGGGTGCTAGTACCGCCTGTGGAGATGATTTCTACGCCCAATGCAGACAACCCGCGGCAAAAATCCACGATGCCCTGTTTGTCCGATACGCTGACCAGCGCTCTTTTGATACTCACTTTGAATAGTCCTCCTCCGGATAATTCTGAATTTTAGTTACGGATGAATCGGTACTGAAGCTCTGCCATGTGAAAAATGGCCTTATACACTCAATGCAGCAGTGAGGGGTGCAGAATCTGCGTTTTTTGACATCATCAGCTGCGCAATAAAGAACAAAATCCTTCTGCTTCCCGGCAGCAGCACACTGCTTGTGCAATATTTCCCGAGAAATATCAGAACCGGGCGGACTTGTCTGAGAAAGTCGATAAAGCCCTCCATAAATATCATTTTCCGCAGCCTATGGCGGATAATGCAGACTCCTGGCTCAGTTAGCTGAACCTGGCGAACGCACTTAATATTTGCTGATGGATGGCCCAACGCCCAAACTAAGTCTGCTGCCGCTTCCAGCTTTATGGTTTTTTGAAGTTCCCGGTCCCTATACTCCTACTCGCGGATAACCGTCTTTCTGCTATTCAGCTCTACTTTTCCCTCAGCCAAAGCACGCACAACCTCGGGGTACAGCCCGTATTCGACCTTATGGATACGTTCTGCCAGCGATTCCACAGTGTCTTCAGGCTCCACGGCCACACTGCGCTGGGCAATGACCGGACCGGTATCCATACCCCCGTCGACAAAATGCACCGTCACACCAGTCAGCTTAACGCCATACTCCAGCGCTTGGCCAATGGCGTCTTTCCCGGCGAAGGCAGGCAAAAGCGAAGGATGGATGTTCACGATCCGCCCCGCATAAGGCGCCAGCAGCACCGGGGTAATCAGCCGCATATAACCGGCCAGAACGATCAGGCCGATCTCCCGGCGCTGCAGCTCGGCTACAATCTCGGCCTCGTACAGCTCCCGGCTTGCGAAGTCCTTTGGCCGCAGCAGAAGAGCGGGAATCCCCGCTTCCTCCGCCCGCTTCGCCACTGGCGCTTCCGGCCTGTCCGATACCAGCAGCTCAATATGGCCTCCGCCAAGCTGTCCTGCCCGCTCCGCCTCTGCCAGTGCGGCAAAATTGCTGCCCTGCCCCGAGGCAAAGACAGCGATCCGGCTCCACTGCATCACACTTCAGCTCCCGTAAAGGTAACGATGCGTTCCCCTTCCGTTACTGTGCCAATCAAATAGGCTTCTTCTCCGGCAGCCTTCAGCAGCTCCAGTGCACGTTCCCCATCTGCCTGAGCCACCACCAGCACCAGACCCACGCCCATATTAAAGGTGGTGAACATATCACGGTTGCTCACGCTGCCCTTATTCTGCAGCAAATCAAAGATCGGCAAAATCGGCCAGGAGCCGTAGTTAATTTCTACATTCACACCTTCCGGCAGCACGCGCGGAATGTTCTCAATGAACCCGCCTCCGGTAATATGGGCCATGCCCTTCACCGGCAGCTGCTCCAGCAGTCCCAGCAGCGGCTTCACATAGATCTTAGTAGGCGCCAGCAGCACATCTACCAGCGGAGCGCCCAGCTCTGGAACCACTTCGTTCAGTTCATAGCCGTCTTCCTCCAGCAATAGCTTCCGCACGAGCGAAAACCCGTTGCTGTGCACACCGCTGGATGCCAGCCCAATGACTGTATCTCCAGGAGCGATATCCGCGCCTGTTACCAGCTTGGCCTTGTCGGCCACACCCACCGTGAAACCCGCGATATCATACTCACCCGCCGAATACATGCCCGGCATCTCAGCAGTCTCGCCGCCGATCAGTGCGCAGCCTGCCTGATGGCAGCCTTCCGCGATCCCGGCTACAATCGCTTCAATTTTCTCCGGCACGACCTTGTCGCAAGCCAGGTAATCGAGGAAAAATAACGGTTCAGCGCCCTGCACTACAATATCATTCACACACATGGCTACAGCATCGATGCCAATCGTGTCGTGGCGGTCGGCCGCGAAAGCGATTTTGAGCTTCGTGCCCACACCATCGGTTCCCGATACGAGCACCGGCTCTTCATATTTATCTTTATTGAGACCAAAGAGCGCGCCGAACCCGCCCAGCTCCGTCATCACTTCCGGACGGAATGTGCGCTTCACATGCTTCTTCATGCGTTCTACCGCTTCATTGCCAGCTGCAATATCCACTCCGGCGTTTTTATAAGCTTCCGACACTTTTGGACACCTCATTTGAATTAGTTTAGAGCGCGTGTTCGGGGCGGCAGGGATTTGGTCGGTGGTTATAGTCGTCATTACGAGGAATGTTTGGACTTGCGGTCGCTGTTATGTTTGGATTTCCTTGATTTGAACCGCTGTCCGCGGTAGAAATCCAAACATAAAGGCGAACGCTAACGCTCCTCCAGTTCCAAACTTCCTCTCCATAACTCCAACCACCGGGTACAAACCCGGCCGCAAGCCGCAGTTACGCGCCTTGCACAGGGGCAGCAGTCGGCGCTATTGGCGAAGCCAAGCGCCCCCTTTAGCGAGAGCTCCCCCGCTTTTGCGCAGCAAACAGGACGGGGGCTCAAGCTTTTGTTCTTGGCGCACGGGGCGAAGCCGTGCGCTCCCCGGGCGAGAGAACCTCCGCTTTTGCGCAGCAAGCAGGACGGGTTCTTGAGCTTTTGCAGTCGGCGCTTTTGGCGAAGCCAAGCGCCTCCTTTAGCGAGAGCTCCCCCGCTTTTGCGCAGCAAACAGGACGGGGACTCAAGCTTTTGTTCTTGGCGCACGGGGCGAAGCCGTGCGCTCCCCGGGCGAGAGAACCTCCGCTTTTGCGCAGCAAGCAGGACGGGTTCTTGAGCTTTTGCAGTCGGCGCTTTTGGCGAAGCCAAGCGCCTCCTTTAGCGAGAGCTCCCCCGCTTTTGCGCAGCAAACAGGACGGGGACTCAAGCTTTTGTTCTTGGCGCACGGGGCGAAGCCGTGCGCTCCCCGGGCGAGAGAACCTCCGTTTTTGCACAGCAAACAGGACAGGTTCTTGAGCCCTCAGGCCCGGCGGGCAGCATGCCGCCAGGGCGCGGTGCGCCGTAAAGCGTGTCCGCAGGACAAAGCGGGCACCCGCACCCACGCCCTCTTAGAAAGTTAAAAGCAAACTCCTACCGCCAAGCTTTCGGGTGGCCGGAGGGCCGAGCCCTCTGGAATCCCCCTTTGCAAGGGGGGCTTGGGGGGATGGACCCACTAGCAACTGCACCCGTCCTTCTCTTCCCCGCCGAAATCCACCTGCGTCGGATAGTCATTGTCGAAGCAGGACAAACACAGGCCGCCCTTGTAATCGCCGCTGTTGTAGCCGCCGATGGACTGGATCAGGCCTTCCGGCGTGAGGAACGCCAGCGAATCGGCATTGATCTCCTCGCACATTTCTTCGACCGTCTTGTACGAAGCGATCAGCTCGCGGCGGTCCGGGGTATCGATGCCATAGAAGCAAGGATTCTTGAAAGGCGGCGAGGTAATCCGCACATGGACCTCAGTCGCTCCGGCTTCGCGCAGCAGGTTGACGATCCGGCGCGAAGTGGTGCCGCGCACGATGGAATCATCGATCATGACCACGCGCTGGCCTTCAACGACGCGGCGCACTGCGCTCAGCTTCATCTTCACGCCCTGCTCACGCAGCTCTTGGCTCGGCTGGATGAACGTCCGGCCAGTGTATTTGTTCTTGATCAGGCCAAGCTCATAGGGAATGCCTGTCTGCTCGGCATAGCCGATCGCCGCCGAAATGCTGGAATCCGGCACGCCGGTTACGATGTCGGCATCAACGAAGGCTTCCAGCGCCATCCGGCTGCCCATCCGCTTGCGGGCGGAGTGCAGGTTGGAGCCGTTCAGATCGCTGTCCGGCCGGGCAAAATAAATGTATTCCATGGCACACAGTGCCTTGCGCTGCGGCTCGGCGAACCGGTCCTCCAGGAAACCGTTCTGATCCAGCACCAGCAGCTCGCCCGGCTCAATGTCGCGGACGAACTCAGCGCCGATGACTTCCAGCGCGCAGGATTCCGAAGCAAAAACATAGGCTTCGCCTACACGTCCCATCACAAGCGGACGGAGGCCATGCGTATCGGATGCTACGATCAGCTTGTCATTGGTCATCAGCAGGAAGGCGAAGCCGCCCACCAGCTGCTGAAGGGCATCTTTAGTCGCTTCGACAAAATCCTTCTGTGAGCGCGCAATCAGATGCGCCAGCACTTCGGTATCGCTTGTGGTCTGGAAGATGGAGCCGCTCTGCTCCAGCTGCTTGCGGATCAGCGGCTCATTTACGATATTCCCGTTAGTCGCAATCGCCAGATCCCCGTCGCGGTATTTGAAGACCAGCGGCTGCGCATTGGTCAGCCGGCTGTCGCCGCTGGTGGAATAGCGCACATGGCCAATGGACATGTTGCCGATCAGCGAAGCGATTCTATCCTTGTCGAATACTTCCTTGACCAGCCCCATGCCGCGGTGATAGTTGAAGTCGCGTCCATCTGCCACGCAGATGCCCGCGCTCTCTTCCCCCCGGTGCTGCAGGGCATGCAGGCCGTAATATGACATGGAGGCCGCCTCCGGGTGTCCAAAGACCCCGAAGACGCCGCATTCTTCTTTTAGCGTGTCAAAAATATCTCCCGAGCCCGTTCCTTCGTTGTAAAAGTCGCCGGTCCACAGGATTGGGGTCTCCTGCTTGTTCCCGGTCTTTATTTCATAAGACATGGAATAGCATCCTCCCAAGTGGTTTTTAATGCGGCTACAGCCTCGTCTAGTGCGGATGCGCCATCCAGCGAGACGCGAAGTCTGTCGCCGCCAAGGGTTCCGATGATTTCGACCGGCACGCCATAGGCAGCTACTGCTGCTTTCAGCTCTTGCGCACGTTCAGGCGCCGCTGTCAGCACAATGCGGGATTGGCTCTCGCTGAACAACGCCACGTCAGGGCGCAGTCCGCCGGCGGACAGCTCCACATTTGCGCCGATGCTGCCGCTGATACAGCTCTCAGCCAGCGCTGCTGCCAAGCCTCCTTCGGAAAGGTCATGCGCTGAGCGGACAAGTCCGCTGCGGATCGCAGCGAGAACAGCATCCAGCAGCTTCTGCTCAGTTGCCAAATCCAGCTCCGGCGGACGGCCTTCAGTCACGCCGTGTACGGCATATTGGAATTCACTGCCGCCCAGTTCGGCTTTGGTTACTCCCAGCAGCAGAATCGCATCGCCTTCCTGCTTGAAAGCCTGTGTTGTAATGTGATCGGTATCTTCGACCAGACCGACCATGCCGACAACCGGTGTCGGATAGATCGCTCCGGAGGCATTTTCGTTGTACAGGCTGACATTGCCGCCGATAACCGGCGTGTCCAGCACGCGGCAGGCTTCCGCCATACCGTCTACTGCACGTTCCATCTGCCAGAAAATATCCGGCTTCTCCGGGCTGCCGAAATTCAGGTTGTCCGTAATCGCCAGCGGCTTGGCTCCGGAACAAACGATATTGCGTGCTGCTTCACTGACAGCAATCCGTCCGCCAACCTCAGGGTCCAGATAGACATAACGTCCGTTGCAGTCTGTAGTCATTGCCAAGCCTTTGCGGGTGCCATGAATGGTTACCACCGCCGCATCGGAGCCCGGACGAACTGCAGTGCTGGTACGCACCATGTAATCGTATTGGTTATATACCCATGCTTTGCTTGCTACTGTAGGTGAAGCGAGCACAGTGTGCAGTGCACCGCCGAGATCAGTTACTTCTTCATAACGCAACGTGTCAACCGATGCGTTCTCTTCATAGTAAGCAGGAACTGCAGATGGCTTTTTATAAATTGGGCACTCATCCACCAGAGCCGTTACCGGCATATCGCCAACAACCTCGCCGTGATGGAACAGCTTCAGACGGCCGTCATCGGTTACCTTGCCCACTTTGCGGCAGATAACTCCCCAGCGGTCAAAAATCTCCTGTGCCTGTGCCTCATCCTTCGGCTCAACCACAAACAGCATCCGCTCCTGGGATTCGGACAACATCATTTCGTAAGGCGTCATGCCGTCTTCACGCTGCGGCACCTGATCCAGATACAGCTCCAGACCGTTGCCCGCTTTGCTCGCCATTTCGGCACTGGAGCAGGTCAGTCCGGCTGCGCCCATATCCTGAATGCCCAGCACGATGCCGCTGTCGATCAGCTCCAGGCAGGATTCCATCACCAGCTTTTCCATAAACGGATCGCCAACCTGCACCGCAGTTTTCTTGGCTTCCGATTCCTCACTCAGCTCCACGGAAGCAAAGGTTGCCCCGTGAATCCCGTCGCGTCCGGTAGGAGGACCTACATAGAACACCGGATTGCCTACACCTTTGGCGACACCGCGCTGGATTTTATCATGATCAATAAGTCCGACACACATGGCATTGACCAGCGGATTCCCGTCATAGCTGTTGTCGAACATAATTTCGCCGCCGACGGTTGGAATTCCGATACAGTTACCGTAACCCGCGATACCGGACACAACATGCTCAAAGAGATATTTGACCCGGTCGCTTTCAAGCTTACCGAACCGAAGGGAGTTCATCAGCGCCACCGGTCTTGCACCCATGGAGAAAATATCACGGATAATCCCGCCCACCCCGGTCGCCGCGCCCTGGTAAGGCTCAACTGCCGAAGGATGGTTATGGCTTTCGATTTTGAATACAACCGCCTGGTTGTCTCCGATATCAACGATCCCGGCGCCTTCGCCCGGTCCCATCAGCACGCGCGGCCCGCTTGTAGGGAAACGTCCCAGCAGAGGCTTAGAGTTCTTATAGGCGCAGTGCTCGGACCACATTACACTGAACACACCGATTTCTGTATAGTTTGGCTTGCGGCCCATGAAAGAAGTGATGAGCTCATATTCGCTGTCCGACACACCGAATTGACTGTAGATTTTCTGCTCCGCGATTTGCTCTGCGGTCGGCTCCTTAGCGGATACTTGCTGCGTCATAACGATCCCTCCATGTCTTGAGAATGGATGTAAACATCCGTTTGCCGTCTTCCGATCCAAGCAGGCTGTTCGCCGCGCGTTCCGGGTGAGGCATCATGCCAACCACGTTGCCCTGCACATTGCAAATCCCGGCAATATGCTCCACCGATCCATTAGGGTTGTCACTATATGTGAACACGATCTGATTATTAGCTTTTAGCCCGGCCAAAGTCTCTTCATCACAGTAGTAGTTGCCTTCGCCATGCGCGATTGGAATGACAATCTCCTCATCCTTCGCATAATCAACAGTAAACGGCGTAGTGTTATTAACGACCTTAAGCACCGTGTCATGACAGCGGAACTTCATCGACATATTGCGGCGCAGTGCGCCTGGCAGCAGGCCGGCCTCGGTCAGAATTTGGAACCCGTTGCAGATGCCGAGCACGAATTTGCCCTGCTCTGCCGCTTTGGCCACTTCAGCCATCACTGGAGCGAACCGGGAAATCGCGCCGCAGCGCAGATAATCACCATAGGAGAAGCCGCCCGGCACGAGAATGCAGTCATAAGCCGACAAATCCGTCGCCGTATGCCACACATATTCCACAGGTTCGCCGAGGCTGTCTTCTACCGCCTTGTAGCAGTCAATGTCGCAATTGGAACCCGGAAAGACAAGTACAGCAAATTTCATGACATTTAGTCCTCCAATTCGTAGCGGTAATCCTCGATCACCGTGTTGGCCAGCAGCTTTTCGCACATTTCCTTTAAGCGTCCTTCCGCTTCAGCGCGGTTGTCGGTATCCAGGGTCAACTCCATATACTTGCCGATACGCAAGCTCTCCACTTCCTGAAAACCTACGGAATGCAGCGCCCCTTGCACGGCCACACCTTGGGGATCGAGCACACTTTTCTTGATGGTGACATAGACTGTCGCTTTTAACATACGCTTGTAGTTCCTCCTAAAATTTAATGAGCTTGGCTTGTCGTGATTAATAATCGGTACCTCAACGTTATAACTAACTCAACTGCTTGACATACAACTTTAACTGCATAACATACAGCTATAATCTCAATATCTCCGGCAAAATTATTTTTAGTTGTATTTCTTACAGTTATATCCCTGAATATCTGCTTTTCAAGGCCTTATCACCTGATTTAGCTGTATCAAGTACATTTAAAATGCAAGTTGCATTTATTTTGTGCGAAATAACTGCATAGAGTGCAATTAATACTGGCCCGGGAAAATACAAAAGCCTATAACGACTTGCCGGTGAGGCGATGATAAATATCCAGATAACGGCGGGTGGTTTCTTCTACAACTTCAGCCGGGAGCGGGTCCGGGGTGCTGTTCTTGTCCCAGGAGGATGCGGAAAGATAGGTCCGGACCGGCTCCTTGTCCATGCTGTCGATCTCAATATCCAGCGCGTATTTGTCCTTAGCCCAGAAGCGCGAAGCATCCGGTGTGAAAATCTCGTCGATCAGGATCACCTTGCCGTCCAGCAGCCCGAACTCGAATTTGCAATCCGCGAGGATAATGCCGCGCTCTTCACAGTACTCTCTGGCAAAAGAGAACAGCTCCAGACTTTTCTCCTTAAGCTCCAGTGCAAGCTCCGCACCAATCAGCTCCTGCATCTTCTCAAAAGGAATATCCTCATCGTGGCCGACATCATTTTTGGCAGCAGGGGTGAAAATCGGCTGAGCCAACACCGCGTTTTTGCGCAGGCCCGCAGGGAGCCCGATGCCGTTGACCTTGCCGGTCTCCTGATACTGCCTCCAGCCGCCGCCGGTGATGCAGCCCCGCACGACGCATTCAATGTCAATGCGCTCCGCTTTGCGGACGACCATAATGCGGTTTCTGAGCGCCTCCCGGTCCTTCGCGATATCCCCAAGCCGGTCCACATCAATGTGCACGACGTGATTCTCCATCAGTTCATTGGTTTTGCCGAACCAGAACGCGCTGAGCCGGTTAAGCACATTGCCTTTCTCCGGCACCGCCGGGTCAAGCACATAATCGAAAGCGGATATCCGGTCCGTAACAACGATCAGCACTTCTTCCCCCAGATCGTACAGCTCACGAACCTTTCCTTTGTAGAGCAGCGGTGCATTTACGAGATCCACAGCCGTGGAAACGGCAGGGTATGTCATGACCTTTCCTCCCTTGAACAAATGATCTTGCGTATATACTTGGGCTAAAAGCGCTGGGACGCTGCTTATTCTCCGCTTCGCTGGTGAATATGAACTAATCTGCTGGTTAATAGGTTCACTGCAAGAAATGTTTGGACTTCCGATCGCTGTTATCCTCAGATTTCCTGATTTGAACCGCTGTCCGCGGTAGAAATCCGAGGATAAAGGCGAACGCTGACGCTTCTCCAGTTCCAAAATTTCTCTCCGCTCCTCTTTAACCAACTATTCTTTTCAATTCTGTCGCTAACGCTCCTGAACAACAACAACTCCCCAGCGCTCCCGCCCGTATTATTCTCCAGTTCCTCAGTTCACCACTAACTTACCTTTTATTAAATAAGCTCCAGCTTGCGGAAGATGGTGTCCACATGCTTGAGGTGCCAGGAAGGATTAAAAGCATCCTCGATCTCTTCCGGGCTAAGCACGGCAGTGATCTCCGGTGTAGCCTCAACGATATCGCGGAACTGGGTTTGCTCCTCCCAGGCCTGCATCGCACGCGGCTGTACGGTATCGTAAGCCTGCTCGCGGCTGAAGCCCTTGTCAATCAGCTTGGTCAGGATGCGGCCGGAGAAGGGCACGCCGAAGGTGCGGTTCATGTTGCGCTTCATATTTTCCGGGAACACGGTCAGGTTCTTCACGATGTTGCCGAAGCGGTTCAGCATATAGTTCAGCAGCATGGTCGCATCCGGCAGGATAATCCGCTCCACGGAGGAATGCGAGATATCGCGTTCATGCCACAGCGGCACGTTCTCATAAGCCGTAACCATGTGGCCGCGAATAACGCGCGACAGGCCGGAAATGTTCTCGCAGCCGATCGGGTTGCGTTTGTGCGGCATCGCTGACGAGCCCTTTTGTCCTTTGGCAAAAGCCTCTTCCACTTCACGGATTTCGCTCTTTTGGAGCGCGCGGATTTCAGTAGCGAACTTGTCGAGAGATGTCGCAACGAGCGCCAGCGCAGCCATATATTCCGCATGACGGTCACGCTGCAGCGTCTGTGTGGAGATTGGCGCCGGGCTGGTGCCCAGCTTGCGGCAGACAAATTCTTCAACAAACGGGTCGATATTGGCGTAGGTGCCGACCGCGCCGGAGATTTTGCCGAACTGCACGCCGCTTGCGGCATGGCGGAAACGCTCCAGGTTGCGCTTCATTTCCTCGTACCAGAGCGCCATTTTGAGTCCAAACGTGGTTGGCTCCGCATGTACGCCATGGGTGCGCCCCATCATCGGAGTGTCTTTGTAAGCCAGCGCTTTGTCTTTGAGAATGTCGATGAAATTGATAATATCCTTCTCCAGAATCTCATTGGCCTGACGCAGCAGGTAGCCTAGCGCCGTATCCACAACGTCCGTGGAGGTTAATCCGTAGTGTACCCATTTGCGCTCCGCGCCCAGGCTCTCGGATACCGCACGGGTAAAAGCAATAACATCATGGCGCGTTTCGAGCTCAATCTCATTAATGCGGCCGATGTCGAATTTGGCATCCTTCCGCAGCTTTGCGGCATCCTCATGCGGGATGACTCCCAGCTCGGCCCAAGCCTCACAGGCACAAATCTCCACTTCCAGCCAAGCGTTGAATTTATTCTCTTCGGTCCAAATGGCCCGCATCTCAGGTCTGCTGTAACGTTCTATCATATCTGGTCAGTTCCTCCAAAGGTTAGTTTGCTCCACCCAGGACAGCCCGTCGCCGGTATCCTTGCAGAGCAGGTTGATGTGGCCCATTTTGCGGCCGGTCTTGCTCTCAGTCTTGCCGTATATATGAAGCTTGGGTGCTACACCAAGCCGGTTTCCTGCTTCATCCGGCGTACTGACTGCCTGAATGGCCCCATCCAGATGCTGGCCCAGCACATTCACCATGACCACAGGGGTCAGCAGCGAGGTATCGCCCAGCGGCAGATTGCAGATGGCACGCACATGCTGCTCAAACTGCGAGGTGACGCAGGCGTCCATGGTATAATGCCCGGAATTATGCGGACGCGGCGCCAGCTCATTCACGAACAGCTCGCCTGCTTCAGTCACGAACATTTCCACAGCCAGCAGTCCAACCGCATTCATCCCGGAGACAATCCGCTCGGCCAGCTCGCAGGCCCGCCGCTGAATTTCCTCCGGCACCCTGGCAGGCACGATGGACAAATGCAGGATGTTGTTGACGTGGATGTTCTCCGCAGCCGGGAAGCTCTTCACCTCGCCGGAGGCGCTGCGGGCGGCAACCACAGAAATTTCGCACTTGAAGGCGACAAATTTCTCCAGCACCAGCTCAGGCAGGGCACCTCCCGCTGAAGCGCCAGGCGCTACCTGGCGGAAGGCCGCTTCCAGCTCTTCCGGCTGGCGGATGACGGCTTGTCCCTTGCCGTCATATCCCCCTGTGGCTGTCTTCAGCACACAGGGGAGGCCCAGCTCGGCTGCCGCAGCCGTAAGCTCGGCCAGGCTGCCAACCTTGCGGTACGGGGCGACAGGGACGCCTGCCGCCTCGACCGCCGCCTTCTCGCGCAGCCGATGCTGCGTCGTATACAGCAGCGCACTGCCCTGCGGCACGTACGACTCTGCCGTCAGCAGCGCGGCTACGTCCGCGTCGACGTTCTCGAACTCGTACGTGATGACGTCCGCGCGCCGGGCCAGCTCATGCGCTGCGTCCCGGTCGTCGTACGCCGCCTTAATCTGCGGCGTCACCTGCCCGCAGGGCGCATCCGGCGCGGGGTCCAGCGCCACGAAGCGGTAGCCCATGGCGCTGCCGGCCAGCGCCATCATGCGCCCGAGCTGCCCGCCGCCTAGCACGCCGATGGTCGCTCCGGGCAGCAGCGTCCGGGGCGCGCCTGTAGCCGGCGCGGCAGCTGCCGGCTTCGCAGCCGCACTGCCTTCCCGGCTGCCTTGCCCCGCAGCCTCAAGGCTCTGTGCTTGCAGCTTCTCCGCCGGAGTCGCCAGCCCATCGGCCTTCAGTTCCCCCGGCCTCATAGGCTGTCGCTGCTTTCCAGCACTTCGCGCTGAATGGCATCGCGCCGCTGCTGCGCCCGGCTCTGCACCTCAGGGTCGAACGCGCCGATAATCTGCGCGGCCAGCAGTCCCGCATTGGTGGCTCCTGCACGGCCAATCGCTACCGTGGCTACCGGAATACCTCCCGGCATCTGCACGATGGAGAGCAGCGAATCCAGACCGTTCAGCGCCTTCGACTGCACCGGAACACCGATAACGGGCAGCATCGTCTTTGCCGCCACCATGCCCGGCAGATGCGCCGCTCCGCCCGCTCCGGCAATAATGACGCGAAGACCGCGCCCTGCCGCCTCTTCCGCATAGCGGAACATCAGATCCGGTGTGCGGTGCGCCGATACCACCTTTTTCTCATATGCTACACCCAGTTCCTCAAGGACATTGCAAGCATGCTCCATCGTTTCCCAATCTGATTTGCTGCCCATGATGACACCAACCTGCACAGACATGATTCAACCTACCTTCCGCTTCCCAATTTTCATGTTGGTATAAGTTTGTCCGGTTTCATCTTAGTTTTCCATAAATCCGAAAAAAAAAGCCCGGATTCCAGACGCATTTTGCTGCGGGTGGACCCAGACTACTTCAGGAATAAGGAGTGCTGCCC
>RCUU01000225.1_pt1 | contig 32675 bp, 24 predicted proteins | sample 2166211 | NCBI WGS metagenome assembly RCUU01 (sample SAMN09932620, study PRJNA488358) | compost metagenome | feature: garden; material: soil; isolation source: compost soil in phenylacetic acid-enriched culture | place: Germany: Experimental Botanical Garden Goettingen | collected 2016-01-27
AACCGACCGTAACAAACGGAGGAGCGTTCTGGATAAGAATGCTGCGAATGAAAGGGTGAATTTCTCATGAAAAGTAGCACCTCTAGACGTGGGGTGTTGCCCGGATTTGGGCTAACCATGGGCTACAGTGTTCTTTATCTCAGTTTGGTAGTGCTGATACCACTATCTGCGCTCCTTCTTAATTCGACAGGACTAACCTGGGAGAAGTTTTGGAGTGTTGCAACTGATCCGCGCGTATTAGCGTCTTACAAAATCAGCTTTTTGACGGCGGCGGCGGCAGGCTTGATCGATGCTGTGTTAGGGCTACTGTTGGCCTGGGTTCTGGTCAGATACGAGTTTCCGGGTAAAAAATTGTTTGATGCCATGATCGATTTACCATTTGCATTGCCTACGGCTGTAGCCGGCGTGTCGCTTACAGCGATCTATTCATCCAAAGGCTGGATTGGCTCCATCTTTGAATCGATAGGAATAAAAATAGCATTTACCCCGATGGGGATCACTTTGGCATTAATGTTTATTGGTATTCCTTTTGTTGTACGTACGGTACAACCGGTATTGCAGGATCTCGACGCTGAGGTAGAGGAAGCGGCGGCTACGCTTGGAGCGAGCCGTCTGCGTACCTTCCGAACTGTAATTTTGCCTGAATTGCTTCCGCCTCTTTTAACAGGATTTGCACTGGCTTTTGCGCGGGGGATTGGAGAGTATGGATCAGTAGTTTTCATATCCGGCAATATGCCGATGAAGACAGAGATCGCTCCACTCCTGATTATGTCAAAGCTTGAGCAATTCGATTATGCAGGGGCAACGGCGGTAGCACTAATGCTGTTGTTGATTTCGTTTATATTGCTGCTTCTAATCAATTCATTACAGAAGCGCATGCGCAAAACAGCACTCTAGAGGCAGTCAAATTATAGGAGGGGTTATGCATGGCCGGTTCTGTGCCGTTAGCTTCATCAAAGACTCAGACGGTTAGAAATCGGGCGACAAAAGAGTCCGGAGTTGTGAAATGGATTCTGATCGGAGCCGCGGTTCTCGTCTTATGCTGGTTAATTGTTTTACCGCTGGTTGTTGTGTTGACAGAGGCCTTGAAAAAGGGCTTTGGAGTATATGTAGAAGCAATTACGAATCCGGACGCTTTGTCTGCACTCCGTTTAACGTTAATCGTGGCAGCTATTACGGTGCCGCTGAATACGATTTTTGGTGTAGCGGCGGCCTGGGTGATTACTAAATTTAAATTTCGCGGCAAGCAAATTCTGATTACCTTGATTGACTTGCCGTTTGCTGTATCTCCGGTCATTGGAGGACTTATTTACGTACTAGTATACGGGGCGCATGGATGGTTTGGACCTTGGCTTCAGGAGCATGATCTGAAAATCATTTTTGCCGTACCGGGAATCGTCCTGGCGACATTGTTTGTTACCTTCCCGTTTGTAGCCAGAGAGCTGATCCCGCTTATGGAGGACCAAGGACAGCAGGAAGAGGAAGCAGCGGTTATGCTAGGTGCGCGTGGCTTCCGGATTTTCTGGAAGGTGACGCTCCCTAACATCAAATGGGGACTTCTGTACGGTATTATTTTGTGTAACGCTCGTGCGATGGGGGAATTTGGCGCCGTATCCGTCGTTTCAGGACATATCCGGGGGCAGACAAATACACTTCCGCTGCATGTTGAAATTCTCTATAACGAGTATCAGTTTTCCGCATCTTTTGCTGTAGCATCGTTGTTACTGCTGCTGGCGTTAGTAACCCTGCTGCTTAAGAGCTGGTTCACACGAAAAAGCAGCGGTCATTAATTTTAGGCTTCACTAAGGATATGGAAATTGACAATAGGAGGGACTGAATGATGGCAAAACCATTGCAAGTCGATGATTTGTGGTTAGAACGGATCGCTGGACTGTTGAATGAAATGGAGTTTGGTTCGCTTAATATCGTCGTTCACGAGGGTCAAATCGTTCAAGTCGAACGTACGGAACGGAAGCGTTATGAGCTTGGTACGGCTGGATCGACCAAATCATCCCATTCGTCCCGGACATCAAGACCGATTCGCAAGGCTGAATCACGATAACGATAAAATAGTAATCATGATTTGGCAGCAAGAGAAAACGATATGATGATAGCAATGATGCAATTTAATAATTAGCAGTTAAAAGCAGTTAAAAGCAATCATAGCAAAATAATAGAGGGGTTGTTCGGAAGATGGAATTTCATCTTCACGGACAGCCCCATTGTTATTGTATCAGGAAGGTCGATTATCCTGATTGTATTCACGGAGAGGAGAAGCAGCTTCGTCCTCATGGGATGGAGCTATAGTCTCGTCACCGGTTAATTCCGTAGCCGGAGCAGGATAATGTCCTACGAACGGCCGTGATTTCCGTGATCTGCTGCCCGTAAAACGAAACCCGACCAGAAAGAGTATCACTTGCACGGCAAGGATGTACGGAGCAAACGTGGAGTTGATAGCATGAAGCAAAAATAATAAGGCGATAATAATGGACCATATTTTAAGCAGTAAGGAGCTTGCGGTGGATCGATTACCGTTCATAAGAGCTGGATACAGAAGGATAAGAGAAAATATGGCTGATCCAAAGTGTGACCAAGCAACTACAACGTCCCAAAACGGCAGTTGTGATGCTGTCATTTGAATAAGCAATCTAATAAGCCAGCCGAATAAGTAAAAAATAGCACAAGCGAACAGGAAGGGAATGGCTGGATAAATCTGTTTCCATAATGAGTAGCCCCAGCTCGGAGTCTCGATTGTATGAAGGAGCCTGTCCTGCTCTTCAATCAAACGCTCACTTTCGCGTTCTATTGTTTTTAACAGCAGCGTTAATCTACTATGATCCTGATCGTGAGCATAGGCATTGATTTGTGTTAGCAGATCAGATGTAATGTAAGGGGCTGCTCTGCACTGGAGCAATACGTCCATTAACAGCGCCTGCTCTTCAGCACATAATTGTGAGGCCTTGGCACCGCGAATGAGCGGACCTGAAGCCGATGCATATAGATTGAGAGTGCTGTTGATACGTTGAAGCCTGGAGCGCTCCCGCTTCTCTCTTCTCCATTTGGTTGCTATGTATAAAGCGAGAAAAAGACATAATGCAGGCAAAGTAATAAAGGAGACGGCAGCTTGCTGCTGCAGCCAGTCCAGCAATGACACGGATATCACCCTTTCGATAGTCCTTCTTTCCACTATTGCATACGTTGAGGGATGATTTCAAGCTTAGGCAACAAATATTTTCCATTTTGACAGAAGTCGTAAAGTTCATTTGTGTCGGTTTTCATCGTTAGTTAACTGTCTTATACTATATTTTGGAGTAAGGGAGGATACATATGGAGAAAAACGAAGAGAAGGACGAGATTATGATTGCCCGTGAAAGTCCTGTGGTTTCTGATTATATTCGGCTTCGGGAATTAGCGGGACTTAGTGCGAGAAGCGAAGAAGGTGCAGCAATTGGACTTCAAAACTCGTTGTTTGCTGTCTCATTGTATGCCGGAGATGAGCTGATTGGTATGGGTCGAGTAATAGGTGATGGCGGATGCTTTATGCAAATTGTTGATATTGCGGTTAGGCCGGATTTTCAAGGGCGAGGTTTGGGGAAAATGATCATGAAAGAGCTTATCGATTATTTAGACCGCGAAGCTCCGCCCAAAACATATGTAAGCCTGATGGCGGATGTTCCCGCAGATCAGCTGTATTTAAAGTTTGGATTCCAGTATACTGCGCCGCGTTCTCAGGGCATGTATCTGGTTACAAGGTAATTAGCGTGTGGAATTGCCGAGTGCACCAGGGATTGAATACAAGTGCTTTCCAGCACGAACAGCAAAGGAGATGCAGAATTGACAGCTACAGTAATTGAAATATTTTTAATTGCTATTTTGGCGGGCGTAGTAGGTTCAGTCTTAGGGCTAGGAGGAGGTATCGTTGTTACTCCAGCTCTGACTTTATTATTTGGGGTAGATATTAATCATGCAATCGGCGCAAGTATTATATCTGTTATTGCGACTTCAAGCGGATCAGCGATAGCTTATCTCAGAGATAGAATTACGAATTTGCGAGTCGGGATGTTTCTGGAGATTGCGACGACAGTAGGGGCCATAACCGGGGCGTTCATTGGTGCATTGGTCGCCCCGAAGTTTTTGTATTTTATTTTTGCACTGCTTTTATTGTATTCAGCTTATGCTATGGTGAAGAAAGGAAAAGAAGAAGTTCCAACAAATGTTCCTCTGCACCCTGCGGCCGAAAAGCTTGGATTGCAGGGTGAATATTATGATAAAGCTCTTGGCAAGACGGTATCCTATAACGTCGATCGTGTCTATGAGGGCTTCGGCGTAATGTACGGTGCCGGAGTAATATCCGGGCTGCTGGGTATCGGCAGTGGAAGCTTTAAAGTCATGGCGATGGATGTTTTTATGAAAATGCCGCTAAAGGTGTCTACAGCCACCAGTAATTTTATGATGGGTGTAACAGCGGCAGCTAGTGCAGGCATTTATTTGCTGCGGGGCGATATCATTCCGATTATTTCTGCACCGGTAGCGCTTGGAGTACTGGTAGGGGCGACGATAGGATCAAGAATTATGCAACGTATGAAAAGCAAGACGATCCGTAAGCTGTTCATCCCTATCATGGTTTATGTTGCCTTCCAGATGATCTATCAAGGATGGAGGGGTTAAGATGGAACAGAACCAACAACAGATGAAAAACAGTCGTGCATTTGAAGTAGAGCTCATCATCAGTAAAATGCTTAGAGTGGGCGTCATCATTGCAGGCGCTGTAATCGTAATAGGTCTGCTTCAATATTTGATTACAGGGGATAGCGGCTATCCGGGAGATACTTTCCCGACGACGTTTGCCGGTATTTTTGAAGGGTTGTTCCAGCTAAAAGCGATGGCGGTTATTGAAACAGGTCTGCTGCTGCTTATTTTGACACCAGTGTTTCGCGTGTTTGTGTCGCTGTTCGTATTTTGGGCGGAAAAGGACTATCGTTTTGTGGCGATTACAGCGGTCGTATTCATCATCTTGATCGTTAGCTTTTTGCTTGGCAAGGCAGGCTGATCCAAAGTCGCAGGGCAAGAGTGAAGGGAGCTGCTGCTATTTATGAAATTTCTGACGTCTGAACAAATGAGAGATGTAGACCAATATACGATAACCAGGCTGGGAATCCCTGCGATCGTGCTAATGGAAAATGCGGGAAGAGCCATCGCAGAGGAAGTATTGCGTTTATGCGGCGTTAGTTGTATCAATATAGGTTCAGAACGGGTAACTCTCCCTGACGTAACTGGTGCTGCACTCGACCCCTGTGAAGGGGCAAGAAATGAGCGAAAGCAGCATTGGCTTGTACTTGTCGGAAAAGGCAATAATGGCGGGGATGGCCTGGTGTGTGCCAGACATCTTATCGATGAAGGTGTGGCAGTAACCCTATTGTATGCGGTGCATCCGGATAAGCTGAGCGGGGTTACTCTGGCACAGCACAAAATGGTTGAAGCGCTGGATATTCCGCGATTCGTGTATGCTCCTGATCCTGCTGATACAGAAACAGATTCAGATACAGGGCTAGATAAAGATATAGTTGATGATATGAATGATGATCAAGGAAATAAAGCAATCAATACCAAAATACCTTTGCTTTATCGTAAAGAGCTGCCTCGGCTGCTCAATAGTGGGTTTACAGGGATTGTAGATGCCCTGCTCGGAACTGGAGCAAAGGGAGCTCCGCGTGGTGCATATGCTGATCTAATCCGCGAGGTGAATCGGAGTGGTCTGCCTATTGTGGCGGCAGACATTCCGAGCGGTCTGGATGCCGATACGGGCGAGGTCTACGACCCATGCATTCAGGCCCGGGTGACCGTCAGTCTCGCCTTCCTGAAGGCGGGATTGACGCAATTTCCGGGTGCCGATGCAGCAGGGGAAGTCGTTGTACGCTATATCGGCATCCCGCGTCTGCTTCCACCAGGAATGCAGGAAGCAGGTGTGCTGCTGACCGAGAAGGCGCTAGGCGCCGAGCTCGGTGTAGACATAACCCGTCAGCGCGAAGCCGACGGACACAAGGGCACGTATGGGCATGTGCTGCTCGCCGCAGGCAGCATGCCCATGAGCGGCGCGGGGCTGCTAGCGTCCAAAGCAGCCCTGCGTTCAGGCTGCGGGCTAGCCACATGGGCGCTGCCCGCAGCGGTACTGCCGCATGTGCTCGGCGCTGTGCCCGAGCTTATGCTGGCGCCGGCCGCCGATGGCGGGGCCGGCGCATGGAACGCAGCCGCAGCAGACGAAGTGCTGCGGCTGCTCGCGGCGCGCGATGTGCTCGCCGTCGGCCCGGGCTTGGGCCGATTTGCGGGCGAGGACGCATTTATGCGCGCCTTGTGGGAGGGCACGGATCGTCCACTGGTGGTGGACGCCGATGCCCTTAACATCCTCGCCGGGGCGGATGGCCTGGCGAGGTGGAAGCGCCGGGATGCGGCGGCGACGATTCTGACGCCCCATCCCGGCGAAATGGCCCGGCTCACCGGAGTGAGCATGGGCGAGGTGCAGCGCGACCGCCTTGGCATAGCCCGACGGTTTGCCCTTCAGCATGGCGTGACGCTCGTGCTGAAGGGGGCGCGCACCGTCATAGCGGCACCGGATGGCCGCCTCTTCGTCAATACGAGCGGCCATCCCGGCATGGCAACGGGCGGCTCGGGCGATGTATTGACCGGTATTATCGCCGGACTACTGGCACAAGGGCTTGATGCTGTGCAAGCCGCCGCGTTCGGCGTGTATCTGCACGGCCAGGCTGGTGAGCGGGCTGCCGAACGGCGTCACAACTCCGCCGCGCTGATCGCCGGGGACATAATAGAAGCGCTTTAGGATGAATTAAATTTCTTTATGCTTAAGGCTGCAGCCTGGTTAAGTTTAGCTTAACGGGCAGCAGCCTTTTTTCGATAGATAGTTATTAGGTGTTTTCACTTAATAGAGAAGCGCCCCCTGTAACCCGCATCAATGCGCTCAAAATTACTTTTTTGCCCGATATTGTTCCTGGAATTCTCCAGGGGGGAGGCCGTAGTGTTGTTTGAATACATGTGAAAAATGCTTGGAGCTCAGGTAGCCGACTTTGGTTGCGATATCGGCTATTTTATAGTGATTGCTCTGTTTGAGCAGCTTCGCAGCTTGTTCCATTCGTATGCGAGTAAGGAATTTTATGTACCCCTCTTCGTGTCGCTGGCTAAACACGCTGCTTAAGTAAGCGGAGGAAACCCCGATTTTATCCGCAATAAAGGCCAGGCTTATAGGCTCGGCATAATGTTCACAAATATAAGTGATCGCTCTGGCGACGATGTCCTGCTCATCCCATCCTGTATGGTCGCGGCCGCGCAGCAGCTGAAGAGCCTCCTTGAAAATATCCATCATGTTTTCTTTCGTTAGCTGCTCGGTAAATACTATCAATTTTTTCAGCGTATGGATTGCCGCTTCTGAATGCTCGCTAACTTCATCAGGGTACATGTGTTCAAGATATCGGATTAAGGATATTCCGTACAGCTGCGATTGAGGGACGTTAACTGGCTCGATGCATGCGATATATTGCTGTAGCGGTGTTAAATAGGCCCAAGCATCTGATTCAAGAAAAGCTGCGCCGATGTTAATCAGACAATGATTGATTTTGCGCAGAAGCACCTCATCTTGGCTGTATTCATTACCCGGCTGGTTAGGGTGGTAGTAAAGCTTTCCCGTGCCTTGAATTAGCCGCCACGCCATTTCAGAAAGTGCATGGCGGTAGGAGACGTCCAATTGCAGCATTTCACTTACAGGGACGCCGATGGCTCCGGTGACCGTAAGCCTTGTATGGCGAAGGAGCGCCTCGGATAACAACTTAAACAGCCTGTTGCAGTTTATCATCAGCTGCTGTTCGTTTTCTCCGTTCATAAATACGCACACATTTTGTTTCGCGTCGTTGAAGACTATGCCACATTTCATGTCCTCTGTTATTTCTTCCGCCATTTGCCTTACAATAAACCGGAAAATAGCACTGTCTGAAATAGAGCCCGCTTGATTTAGCAATAAATTTTCATCTAATGAAAATACCATAATGGTTGCATCCGCCTCGATCAAGTTCACACCTAACCGATGCATCAAAGGATGCAGCATTTTGATATCCATATCGTTTCCTGTAATGATTGCCGCCAAAAATTGCTTGATGACCTGCTTTTGCGTTACCTCTGAGGCTTGCTTCATGGCTTCTAATGCCAGCTCATTGATCGAGCTTTGCTGAAGCTCTTCTTCAATCCTCGCTAATGCCTGTACCAGATCTTCTTTTACAATAGGCTTCAATAGGTAATTGCTAACGCCGTAGCGAATGGCCTCCTGCGCTAGAGGAAACTCATCATAGCCGGAGAGGATAATTATGTTTTGCTGTGGAAATTGGACTGAAATTCGGCGGCTAAGCTCTAATCCGTCCATTTCCGGCATTTTAATGTCTGTAATAACGAGATCAAATGAATGGATCTGCATGATATCCAGTGCTTCTTGTCCGTCCATGGCAGTGAAACGAACCTCCCACTGGTCATTCCATAGCGGAATATTGGTCTGCAGGAAATTTCTGGTCAGGGCTTCGTCGTCTACAACCAATATGCTATACATGATCATCATCCTTATTCAATAATGTGGGTGGGAACGTAATGGTTATAACAGTACCTTTCCCTAAAGTGCTGTCTACTTGAAGCCCATAATCGGAGCCGTATTTCATCTTGATACGTTTATCAATATTGACTAAGCCGATTCCCGTTCCGCTCGTTCGCTGCTGGAGTGGAAGAGGGGGGGACGCATCTTCATAACGATCACTCTCATCCAGCTCTCCCCCTAACCGGAGCTTTTCCTGCAAAGATTGAAGCGCGGCCTCATCCATTCCCTTCCCGTTATCCTCTACGACGAACACAATTTTTGCTTCGGACTGTAAGGAATAGATATGGATCAGCGTTTTTCCCCGTTTTGCTTCACAGCCATGAATAACAGCATTCTCCACAATCGGTTGGAAAATGAATGGTGGGACAGGCGCAGCCATGAGGTTCTCCTCTATGGAAATACGATACTCCAACCGATCCTCGAACCGGCTGCATTGAATATCCAAATAAGCACGAAGCAATTCGATTTCCCGTTTCAGGGTCACCTCTTTGTCCCAGGTCGTCATGCTGCGAAGCAGAAAGCTGAGCCGCTGAATATGCTCGACAGCTTTTTCCTGCTGGTTGCTCTGCATGAGCAAGGAAATCATATTCAAGGTGTTGAAGATGAAGTGAGGACGAATCTGGCTTTGCAGTGCATTGATTTGCGCTTCCTGCTGGAGCAGCTTGGCCTCATATACCTCCTTTACGAGCGAGGTATTTTCCTGAAGCATATCATTTACTTTTTCAACCAGAGCATTAAATGAAGTGCCTAAATAGCCGATTTCATCAGGACTAGGGTCCGGGAAGCGTACGTCGAGCCGTCCTTGCTCTACTTTTTTCATCAGCCGAACAATGTCCAGCAAGGGATGAAGAAAGCGTTTGACGAAAAAGGCCAGTATGATGATGGACAGCAGGGAGCACAGTACAGCAAATAAAAAGGCAGCGTTTCTCGTTTGAATGGAATTTCGATTCAGCTCATTCAATGAGTTCACGGCGACGATGGTCCAATTTACCTCTTCAATTTCCGCAAAGTTTACAAGTATTTTCCGGTTGTTCTGATCCTTAGTAACCAACGGCGTGCTTTGGATGGGGATTTTCCTGTATTCCTCGAGCAGCTCCGTATTTTGATTGTTCGCATACACGATATTATGCTGCTGGTCTATGATGAAGAAGCTGCCTTCCTGCCCTACATTCACCTTTTCAGAGATGTTGCGTATGCCTTCGTAATTGGCATCTACCTTGATCGCTCCCAGGATTTTGTCGGTGTGATTAATGCTTCGCAGCTGCTTTACGATGGAAAACACTTTGGCCTTATCGTTCTTGACCATTTGCTGTTGATTGGCAGGAACGAAAATAGGCTCCTTTGTGGTCAAGGCTTCTTGAAACCATGGATATTGCTGAAAAGGTATGCTGGTATCAAGGGACAGAGGGAAACGTCCGCTCCAATAAATGTCGTCCGATAAAATGAATACGCGCACGATATCCTTTCGAGGATAGATCATAATCTCATCAAGGAAGCCTTCCAACAATCTGCGTTTATAGAGCTGATCGATACTATCCAAAGGATACTGCACTTCAAGAGATTCCATGACTTCGTTATTGCGATAGGTCGCCAGTGAAAGACGGAACAAATCATCCATGTAGTTGCTGATGTTGATCGATACTTGATCAATTGTTTGCTGCACCTGATCTGCGGCTTGTTCCTTAAAATCGCTAGTGTATTTTAAATAAGATAATCCCGAAACTACAAATACAGAGACGAGCACAAATAAAGCGGAGAAATTCAGCAGCTTTGCTCGTATGCTCCAGTTGCGGTATGGCTTCCACCGTTTCACTTACGCTTCACCTCCTATAGATAGTGTAAGAAATTCCTGTTCTCTAATTCAAGCGATATAAAAAAACAGTACCCTGATCTAAAAAAGCCGGAGTTTCGCAAGGCTCGTATGCTCATTTAACATAAAGGTAGAAGGATTGGCCAATCAACTTACCTTCGATTTGGAAAAGCTCAAGGGAGGACACATACATGAAAAAGTGGGTTTCGTTAGCTTTTAGCCTGACGCTCGTTACAGGCTTGATAGCCGGATGCTCAAGCAGCGATAGTGCAAATAAAAATACAGAAACAAGCAGCAAGGCTAATAAAGTTAAATTGCAATTATTTACGGGTAAAGTTGAAACTGTGGATTTAATGGAGGAATTGATCACTAAATTTGAAGCGGAAAATCCGGGGATTGAGGTCGAGCAGGAGTTTCAAAAAGACGCAAGCAACGTATTCAAAGTAAAATTAGCCTCCGGTGACGTACCCGATATTACGACCGTTGTATCGCAGGAATACATCGATCAGGGACAATATCTGGATTTGTCGAATGAGCCATTCTGGGATCGCGTTCTCCCTTCAGTTAAGGAATTGACAGCGGACATTAAATCAGGCAAAAACTATAAAGCGGCCTCCAACGTGACCATGGGCGGTATTTTTTACAACAAGCAATTGTTTGATGAGCTAAACCTTAAGCCGGCTGCGAATTGGGATGAATTCAAATCAAATCTTGCAGCTATCAAAGAGCAGCGCCCGGATGTTGTCCCGTTGTTTCTGGCCGGCAAGGAATCATGGACATTAGGTCAATTGGTTGAGTTTGTAGCGCACGGGCCGATCAAACAGCAACTGGGCGTTATGGAGGCCAAGAAAGCCTTTATTAATAACGACAGCAGCAAGCTTCAGTTTGGTGAGCCACAAGGAGCTATGGATACATTTGCGCAGCGCCTGGTCGAGTTGAAGAATGAGGGTCTGGTTAATAGCGATACGATAACCGCAACCTATGACAATCAAAAGGAAGCCTTTGTTCAAGGTAAAGCTGCGATGATTATTCAAGGCATGTGGGTGATGGGGGATTTGCTTCAAATGGCCCCGGACTTTCAGGACAATATCGGCTTTGCACCGATTCCTTCCGTTGTGGATGGTTTAAAGCCGGTAGTCTTGTCGGCGGAAGATTCAGTTTATGCTATTACGGCAGAATCCAAGCATCCGGAGGAAGCCGGGAAATTTCTGAACTTCCTGTTCCAGCCTGAAAATTTGAAGGTGTACAGCGAAGCCTTGAAAGCGCCTGCAGCATTTACAGATGTAGATGCGGATTGGGGACCGTTGAAGAATGAGGCGGATGAAGCCTTGAAATCGGCTGCTGCAATTGCCTTTACAGATTGGCCTTCCGGGCTATCCGGAGATGATGCCGGACGTATGGTTCAGGAATTGCTGGTCGGCAAATATAAAAATTCTGTAGATTTTGCGAAAGAGTTTGAGAACGCATGGAATAAAGCATGGCAAGCAAATAACAAATAACACAGAAGGAAAGGGAGGCGGCGAGTGCTATTAAGTACCTCAATAGCGGCAGCGGCTTCCCTTCCGTATCTTTAATAGGTTTTAAGGAGTGGTAGCAATGGGACTATTACGTACAATCAATAATAATCTTCACAAGTATATGGCCATCCCAGCCATCCTATTGTTCGGGGTGTTTTTCATCTATCCCTTATTCAAGGGTATTGGTATTAGCTTGACCGATTCTAACGGAATTACAGAGGCAAGCTTTGTGGGCCTGCAAAACTTTGTTGATTTTTTCAAGGATGATCGGGCGACGCACGATATGGTAACGACATTGCTGTTTGCGCTGGGCTGTGCACCTCTGCTAAATCTTTTCGGCCTGTTATATGCGCTGCTGCTGGATCGACAGTTTATCGGCAAAGGAATCGTTAGGGCTATCGTATATTTGCCTGCCGTTATCAGCCCGCTCATTATGGGATACATTTGGTATTTTGTGCTGCAGCCTCAGCGGGGCTTCCTGTTTCATATAGGTGACCAGTGGGGGATTGAATTTTTAAAAGGCGATTGGTTAGGCAACAGCTCCAGTGCTCTGATCCTGCTGATTATCGTTAATGTGTGGCAGTTCGTTGGTATGACGATGATCGTATACTTGGCGGGCTTGCAGTCGATTCCATCCGAGCTGTATGAAGCGAGTAAAATTGACGGTGCGGGAGCTTGGTCGACGTTCTGGAATGTAACTCTTCCAATGCTGTATCCATCCATCAAAATTAACGTAGTCACCAATATCATCGGTTCGCTTTCCGTATTCGACATCGTTGTTGCGTTAACCGACGGTGGTCCGGGCTATAGTACTGAAACCTTGAGCTTATACATTATGCGCATGCAATACGGAAGCTTTACAGGCTACTCGACAGCGGTGGCACTCATATTGTTTATGATCATTATTATTCCGGTTTCCTTATTCCTGTGGCTCACCAAAAATAAAGAAGTCGAGATGTAATGGGGGGAACAATGATGAAAACGATAAACAGTATATTGAAATACGTATCCATCGTGATCATATCGATCATAGCGCTCATTCCATTTTATGTATTGTTTTATTTGTCACTTAATGAGCCTTCGCGAACGCTGTTTGACGGCGCTCTATTAGTGCCGGATTTTCATTTTAGCAATTATGCTGAGGCATGGCGCGTATCCAATATCGGAACTGCGATCCGCAACTCGCTAATTATTACGGCAGGGGCGTTGGTAGTTATGCTGGCCTTTGCGAGCTCGGCAGGCTATTCAATTGCACGTTTTCCGCATAAGGTTAATTTGCTTATTTTCAGCATTCTGCTCGTCTGCATGATGGTTCCGGCTATTATCATTACAGTGCCTTTATATACCTTAATGCGCTCCATTAACGGGATTAATACTTTATGGGCAATGATTTTGCTTCTGGCCGCGAACGGACTGCCGCTGGCTGTTTTTCTATATACCAGCTTCATCAAAGCCTTGCCGCGTGAAGTAGAAGAGTCGGCAATCATAGACGGCTGCTCCAATTTTAGCGCCTTCTGGCGGGTAACGTTTCATTTTCTCAAGCCCGTGACTTCTTCGATTTTTATTTTGTCTGGTTTAGGCATTTGGAACAATTATGCGCAGGCTGTATTTTTTCTGCAAAGGGAAGAGGTCAGAACGATTCCGCTGGCAATTTCGATGTTCTTTCAGAAATACGGCGCGGATTGGAACCTCATGGCGTCTGCAGCCATGATCGGTCTTGCTCCTGCAGTTATTGCATTTCTGGTTTTTCAAAAATATTTTATCAAAGGGATTACAGCAGGCGCTGTGAAAGGTTAGGAGTGGAGAGTATTGATTAGAGATGTATATCCATTAAAAGCACAATTTTTGAGTGGTCAGCCCATTGAGATCGCAGTTGAGCTATATAACGAAGAGCCAATAACTAAGCAATGGCTTATAGAAATCGACGTCTGCTGGCTGCTCAAGTCGGTTGAGCGGGTAACTCGCGAGGTTATGGTTCCGGCAGAGGAAGAATTGACGGTAACGGTACAGCTTCGTGCGCAAGCTGCTGAATTTAACGGATACGGTGTTGATGCGGTGCTGCTGGATGGAGAAGTGGTGTGCTCCAGTGCCTCAACCGCATTTGATGTCGTGTCTGATTGGCGGAAATCAACGCGATATGGATTTCTGAGCGATTTTTATAGCCATGAATCAGGAGATTCGGAAGATGTACGCTGGCTAAACAAGCTCCATTTAAATCTGGTGCAGTTCTATGACTGGATGTATAAGCATGATGATCTGGTGTGCACGCAAAATGAATATACCGATCTGATGGGGCGTACGCTGAATTTGGACGTTGTGAAGGAAAAGGTGGAGCTATGCCACCAGTATGATATGAAGGCAATCGCGTATGGCGCCATTTATGCGGCAAGCAAGCCGTTTTATGCAAAGCATCCGGAGTGGGCTCTATATCAAAGCAATGGTGAAGCCTATGATTTTATTCAAATCTTTACGATTATGAACATCGAAGAGAAGTCTCCTTGGCGCAGTCATATTATCAACGAATATAAGCGAACGATTGAAAAGGTGAATTTTGACGGCATACACCTGGATACCTATGGTTTTCCGAAAACGGGAATTTCCAAGCTGGAGGGACCCGATTCAGATCAAATCGTTCGATTGGAGGAGCACTTTCCGAGCTTTATTAATCAGACAAGAGCCGAGCTTGAAAAAGCTAAGGACGATATCGGCCTGATATTCAACAACGTGGGCAACTGGCCGGTCGATACGGTCGCTTTAGCCGACCAGGACGCAATATATATCGAGGTATGGAAGCCATACGAGCGTTATCATCATATCGGGCAAATCCTGCGTTGGGCTCAGCATTACGGACAAGGCAAGCCTGTTATTCTGGCAGCATACCTGCAGCCGTTCCGTTTGGATACGCCTGTTCGCGCGCAGTATTCTGCGCTGCTGCTAACCTCGATTATCGCTGCCCACGGGGGATATCATTTGCTCATGGGTGAGAACGGCGGTGTGCTGACGCAGGCCTATTATGTAGACCACACTATAGCCGAGCCGGACTTTTTGCGGCGAATACGGGATTACTATGACTTCAATATACGTTATGCCAATTTGCTTTATAGCGAAACGCTTCGCGATGTGTCCATGACCCATGTTGACGGTGACAATTTAGAGTATGTGTTTGAGGATGTAAATTACAGCACGTATGGGGAAGCGGGAAAAGTATGGACCATTGTGAGGGAGAATGCGGACCTTAAGACAATAAGTTTCATTAATCTCTCAAATAATGACGACGATTTGTGGAATGAAGGCAAAAACAAGCCGAACGTGATATCGAATATGAAGGTGAAGGTTCTGCTTGAGCGGGATGTTAAGGCCGTATATATGATGTCTCCGGATCGGGACCTGGGCAAACCGCAGGCTGTTAACTATGAAATAACGAGCTCATTAAGAGGCAAAACTCTGGAGCTCACGATTCCAACACTCGAAGTATGGAATGTATTAGCGATTGAGCTATAAGGATGAATGGCTGGAGGAGAGGTAGAGATGGAACGAAAATGGTGGAAGGAAAACGTCGTCTATCAAATATATCCGCGCAGCTTCATGGACAGCAATGGCGATGGAATCGGCGATTTGCAGGGGATTATTTCCAGACTGGACTATTTGAAGGAGCTGGGAATCGGAATTATTTGGCTAAGCCCGGTGTTTCAATCACCTAATGACGATAACGGATATGACATTAGCGATTATCAATCGATTATGGATGATTTCGGGACGATGGAGGATTGGGAGCAACTGCTTGGAGAAGCGCATCAGCGCGGCATTCGACTTGTCATGGATTTGGTTGTGAACCATACATCAGATGAGCATGCTTGGTTTGTCGAATCCAGATCGTCCAGAGATCATCCGAGACGCGATTACTATGTATGGCGACCAGGGAAAGAGGACAAGGAGCCCAACAACTGGGTATCGTTCTTTAGCGGTTCTGCATGGAAATACGATGAGCGAACGGGTGAGTATTACTTGCATCTGTTTTCGCAGAAACAGCCGGATTTGAATTGGGAGAATGCTGCGCTTCGTCAGGATGTTTACCAAATGATGACCTGGTGGCTTGATAAGGGGATCGATGGATTCCGCATGGATGTTATTAATTTGATTTCAAAGGATACAGCATATCCGGAGGTGGTATCCGATTCTGCAGACTCGTATCAATGGGGTGGCCAATATTTTATGAATGGTCCGCGTATCCATGAATTTTTGCAGGAGATGAACCGCGAGGTGCTGTCGAAGTACGATGTGATGACCGTTGGGGAAATGCCGGGAGCAACGATTGAGGAAGCGGTCAGATACACTTCTCCGGAACAAAATGAGCTGAACATGGTATTCCAATTCGAGCATATGGAGCTGGATTCCGGCACTGACAAATGGGATTTGAAACCGTGGAGGTTGACCGAGCTTAAGTCGGTATTTAATAAATGGCAGACCGGATTGCAGGGGAAGGGCTGGAACAGTTTATATTTGAACAATCATGATCAACCCCGTATGGTGTCCAGATTTGGTCAAGACAAAGAGTACCGTGTTCCATCCGCAAAGATGCTGGCGACGTTCCTGCATATGCAGCAAGGTACGCCGTTTATTTACCAAGGTGAAGAAATTGGAATGACCAACGTTCGCTTTTCTTCCATTGGGGATTATCGGGATATTGAAATATTGAACATGTATCGGGAAAAAATGGAGCAGGGTGCCGATCCGAACAAAGTGATGGAGTCGATTTATGCGAAGGGAAGGGACAACGCCCGTACACCGTTCCAATGGGACAATGCTCCACATGGTGGATTTACAACAGGCTTACCATGGATTGCAGCCAATTCCAATTACACAACAATCAACGCTGCTCAAGCACAAGCAGATCCGAATTCAATCTTTCATTATTATCGTCAGCTCATTTCTTTACGCAAGGAGCATGACATTCTCGTATATGGAGATTTTCAAATGCTGCTGCCTGACCATGATGAAATTGTGGCATTTACAAGAACGCTCGACGGACAAAAGCTGTTAGTGATGCTGAACTTCTTCGATGGTGAGCCGGAGTGGTTGCCGGAATGGCTGACAAAGCAAGGAATATCCTCTTCAGGCTCACGTTTATTGATCGGAAATTATCCTGTTGAGAGCTTGGCGCTGCCGGAAAATTCGTTCACTTTGCAGCCGTTCGAGGCTAGAGTATATTTATGGAAAGACTAGCATAGGCTTTAAAGGCTTCCGGGGTAAAACCCGGAAGTTTTTTTTGCATGTGCTTATGTGAGTCCCCATGGCAAAAAGAAATTTTATATTGAATAGCTCAAATTTTAAAAAAAGGATATGATGATATTATTATGGTTATTGAATTTTAGAAAAGGAGAATTAAAGCATGCCTAAAGTTACAATTATTAATGGAAGTCCCACGCCGGGCTCAAGACTGACTGCGGTCATGGCTTTAGCGGAGGAATTGCTTCAGAAGGAAGGCTTCGAGGTACAGCGTGTGAACGTTGGCGAGCTGCCTCCTGAGGATTTGATCCATACTAAATTTGAGAGTGAAGAGATTGTAAAGGCGAATGCGTTAGTCGCTGAAGCTGATGCAGTTATTGTGGCTAGCCCGGTCTACAAAGCTTCCTACACCGGGGTATTGAAAACCTTTCTGGACCTTGTACCGCAAAAGGGATTGGCCGGAAAGGTCGTTTTGCCGCTCTTCATCGGCGGGAGCCTGGCTCATTTGCTATCCATTGATTATTCATTGAAGCCCGTTCTTTCCGCATTAGGAGCGCGTCATATTTTGGGCGGGGTGTATACCGTGGACTCCCAGGTGGCACGTACGGAGCAGGGTGGGTTTGAAATTGTTGATGAACTTATTACGAGACTTGAAGATAACATAAATGAACTGGTCGAGGAGACCCATCGGCGGCTTCAATACTCAGCTTCAAAATAATCAGTACGCCATGTCCATATCCTATAAACAAAAAGGCTCTGAGTTGTTCCCGCTGACGGGAACTGCTTCAGAGTCCTTTTTATAATTTGTACGAATAGGCTATTGCTGGAGCGTTTCGACCTCAACAACGGGAATCAGTATTTGGTTTGCTTCATTAAGACCACGGAGCAGCTTGTTCAGCAGGCTATCAACCTGTTCATCAACCCATCCGGTAATTCCCCCATCAGATTGTCCATTCGACGGCCCTTCAGACTGTTCTTCAGATTGTGCTCCAGTCTGTTCATTCATTTGCCCACCCGCCTGTCTTTTTAGTAACTCTTCGATTTTTCCCATTAACTGCTCATCGATAAATTGTTCGGTGTATTGCTTAAAGCGTCCTGTTACGGTGACCTTCGATACTCCGGCGGGAAAGGAGAAATCTCCTCGTAGAAGTATTAAGCTATTGCTTCCCATAGCGAGCGCTTCTCCTGATCCGTAGGAAATCACGGTTGAGCTGAAGCGAACAAGGGTGTCAGGATATTGGCTGACACTGTCAGCGGAAATATCCAGGATGTCCTGCTTAATGCCCGCGAACTGATAAAGGTCGCCCATACGGACAAATATCGCCGTCTGTCCTTCACCCTCGCCAACCGGATTAACCGCATGAAGCTCTCCATCGGGCTGTATGGTCAAGCTATCTGCCTCTATCGAGTATAGGAGCGTTATATTGCTCTCTCTTACTTCAAAGGCGGTATAGCGTGCATTTCTAGTCACGGATGCAGCCTCAGTGACAATGACAGGATTACTGTCTGTGCTTAGAATCGGGTCGATGGCAACAGCACGAATCTGATCCTGTGCTGCCAGATCCTGGGTGGACAAAATTTGTACGCTATCGTCCGCATTCATCCGGCCCCAGTATAGCTGATTGTTCTGGCCGATTGCTGCAACATAAGCCTTGGAACCAAATTTATCCTGTCCACCTGCAACATGCGTATAGCTGCTTCCATCCGCTCGGACAGGAAGGAGCCTTACTGGCTCTGCAATGGTCCATGCAAGCTCTGTGGCACTGATTTCTGCCTTAGTATCCTGATAATTGCCAATTGCCGTGTACAGCTGGATTGCTTCCTGATAATCTCCGTTTGCCACACTTCTCTTGGCTTTACGCATCAGCTCATCTATTTTGCCCTCCGCATAGCCCAGCACCTTGGAGTCAGGATGAGCGGAGCTGGCAAATGTAGTAAACTGCCGTGAATGGAGGGCAAAAGCGGAGTAATCGTCGTTGTCCCAGTCACTCTTCAATAAAGCTTCGATCAAGCCCTCTGCTTTTGGAATGATCCAGGGAGCTTCAAGGCTGTTGGCTTTGTATGCCCTCAGCATGGAGGAAGCATTGCTAAACATGGATTCAATAATCCCTTTAGATGTCATACGTGCCAGCTTTGTTTCGTCATATCTTTGAAAGGCTGTATTTAACTCGTCCAGCCATTCCTCTTCTGTACCAAATAAATGAGCAGGCGTACGCAGCAAATTCCATTTAAAGGATTCATCTTCATAGTTCTCAGTGGACAGATTGTGTTCTAACTGCTCCAGGAAGATTTTACGGAAATTTTTGAAATAACCCGTGAAGCTTTGCGAAATGTTGAAATTATCAGACAGCTGACGGTAATAGCTGCTGTATGGGCCTTCGGGTGTCATATAGCGGCTTCGCACTTGTTGAAGCTTCGTATAGGCATCCATCAGGAGATCAAAATCCTGCTCGCTATCGGCCCTGGAGGCTTGGTCGGCGATATCCTCTAAATCCCTTTTCATAGCAGTAATGGGAGCAAGCTCCTCTAATCTGGAGGAAATGAGCTCTTCCTTGTAAAGAATCGTTCGATTGCCTTGGGCCTTCTGGTACCAGTCCTCCGCTTCAATTAGGAGCTTCTCATCGAATAAGCGTTCGGCAGTCTGGATAGCGGTAAGCTTGTGAGATATCCCAATTCCCTTGTGAATTAAAAAAGGAACCGTCAGTAAACATAGAATAATGAGCAAATGCTGCAGGGTGATCCATTTTTTAAACGTCATATGTAGTAGCCCTCTGCTTTATTTGTTGAAAATCGGCGTCCCACTGATATTTTTCCTCGTAGATTCGGGCTGCCTCGGCGGAGAGTCTCTCCCAATTTTGATCGGTATGACCGGGAGATTCAGCGAGCATCCGGTATAATCTGAGAAAACGATCCTTAGGGAGCCTGCGAGCGTAACGAGCGATAAATTCCGAATATGCCAGTACATAGTGCTTTAGCCTAATAGCGGCTCCAGCTACTCCAGCCAATATTTCTTCTCCTTTTTCCATACCCAAAATTTGTTGCTCATGTTTTATAATATATTGGAAGGTTTTGTCTTTGATGAGCTCTCTTTTGATTTTAGTAAGCTCGCCAATATATTCGGCAAGCTCTGGATCGAAATCCTCCAGTAGGAGCGGTTCAAGCTCAAGCTCCATATCTTTTCTGAGCACAAAGGATTGTAAAAGCAGGATTTGCAGCCTGCGGATGTGATCGTTATGAACGATCACCGCAACCTCACGCATCATCTCATAGGAGCGGCCTTCCTCCTCATGTGCGGCTGCGGCCTCAAGATTTCGAATCAGACCTGCAGCGATTTTGTCGCGATCACGCTGAAACAGCTTGCTCAGCTCTATTGAAATACGGCTGTCGAAAGCCTGGCGTTGAACAAAATAGAGCAGTCCGAGAAGCAGTATTCCTGCAGCCGCAGAGATGGCCATAAGCTGAAAGGTCTGGCTGAAAAGAATTGCCAGCAGCGTGAGAAACAGCCCGAGCAGCAGATCATTATACTGGGTACGCTTAGCTGTAAGACGCGCTTTTTCCAGAACCGGGCGAAGGCCAGGTTTGCCGCAGGTGGTACACTTTTCCTCCTTCAGCACGGTATAGCTCTGGCAATTTTTGCAGCATCTTAACTTTTCATAGGCATATTTCGTTTTTACTGGAGGGTGCAAAATGACCGTTTTTTTCTTGTTCATAGCTCTCTCTCTTCATTGTTAATTAGTTTTAGTAGTTTTCTGTCGAGCTCAGGCGGAGCAATAATTTGCTTCCTGCGAGAGAAATATATAGAGGACTTTATGATGACAAATAGAAATAAAAGAGCAAGGCATGCGTATGTAACCATATACAGCTTCCTTTCGTAATTAATGTAGAGGGTAAGCAGAAATTGGCGGATTTTGGCGGCGCAATCTTGCTATTCTTAACCTTTTCTTAAGGATTATCTATTATCATTAGTATAGTATATATCTGGAACTACTTCTATTTTCACCTTTAGGGGCCGTTCAAAAAGTTATCTTTTGATGACGTATTTCTATTTCAAAATAAAGGAGCATTATTATGCAGCATCGTTATAGACAATCTTTACGTATATTAACGGTTTTGATGGTCTTTTGGTTACTGGTATCCGGTCTTGGCGCCAACATTTACGGAGTTGCGGCAGCGGCGCAGGGAACTCAGGCACAGCAGACTTCGTTAATCGATGCTGTGCTGGTTGTCGATGTAAGCAACTCGATGAATACAAGCGACTCCAATAAAGTCGGAAATGAAGCGATGAAGATGTTCATCGATATGCTGTCCACTAAAGGCGATAAGGTTGGGATTGTGGCCTTTACAGATAAAGTACAGCGGGAAAAGGCACTCCTTGAGATCCAGTCACCAGAGGATAAGCAGGATTTAAAGGATTTCATCGATGGATTGGACAGAGGACCTTACACCGATATTGCGATAGGGGTTCGCGAGGCGATTAAGGTGCTGCAAAACGGGGCGGACCCGGGGCATGAGCCGATGATCGTTCTTTTAGCAGACGGCAACAACGATTTCAACAAAAGCTTGGGGCGAACGCAAAGTGAGTCAGATAAAGAGCTCGGCGAGGCCGTTGATGAAGCAAAGGCGGCAGGTATTCCCATCTATACGATCGGACTGAATGCGGACGGCAAGCTTAACAAGGCTCCACTGGAGGATCTGGCCAAGCAGACGGGGGCCAAGTCGTTCTCGACGAGCTCGGCAGACGATCTTCCGCAAATACTTAGCGAAATATTTGCCAGTCACTTGAAGCTCAAAATCGTACCTATTCAAAGCATGACAGGTACCGGAAGCTTTCAGGAAGTGACGGTTAATGTACCAAATGCAAGCGTGCTTGAAGCCAACATTTCTATTATGTCGTCTAAGCCTGTCGAGGCGGAGCTGGTTAACCCATCCGGCGATAAAGTGGCTATACCCTCGGATGATGTTATTTTGTCCAAATCAAAGAGCTATTCCCTGATCAAGCTGTTAACTCCAGCCGAGGGGGATTGGAAGCTGAGGGTTAAAGGCGCAGCCAAAGACAAAATCGACATTAATCTTGTTTTTAACTACGATCTCAAGCTCGAGATGGACCCGATTGCCTCGAAAAGCTATAAGCGTGGCGATGATGTGAAAATCGGAGCGTTTCTGACGAGCAACGGGCAAAAGCTGCAAAATGACGAGCTGTACACGAATATGAGCGCTGTGCTCATCGTTAAGGATATCGACAGCGGCAAAACGGAAGAAATCAAGCTCAATAATACAGGTGACAGATTCGAAGGGACGTTCAGCTTTTCTGAAGCCCACGATTATGAATTGAAGGTTCGCGCAGAGGAGAAAAGCTTCTACAGAGAATCCGATCCAGTAACGCTGAGTGCCAAAGGTACAGCCGGAGGAGCAACTGCTCCATCTAATCCGACGGTGGAAGAGGAGAAGCCCTTCCCTTGGCTGATCGTTGTTATATCGGCGGTAGCATTAGCTGTGATTGCTGCGGCAGCTTACTTTATTTTATCGGCAGTCAAGAAAGCCAATCGCGGCTTCGTAGGTCAGATTGTAATCGAAATTAGGGATGAGAACACAAACGAAAAATCCTTCCCGCAGTACAAGAAGCTCGCCGCGTTTAAGGGCAGGTTCAATCTTCATCAGCTGCTGCAGCTGGCACCGGAGCTGAAGGAAACGGAGAAAATCGTGTTCACTCCGGCCAAAGGAGATCGTATTACACTGCGCAATGCTTCGGCTTCACCTATCGAGAAATCGGGTCGGGCTGTTGACGCCACCGCCGGGCTTGAGCTCAAGAGCGGGGATCGGCTGACATTGCCGCTTCAACATATCGATAAGACGATTTTCATAGAGTATCTGGTGTAATATAGTCCGCTTTGGATCACCGCCCTTTTTTATCAAATGAATGGAGGAAATGTAAATGAAGCCGATCGTTAGAGAGCATATTCAGCAATTGGACGTTTCGCTTGGCGGAGGTATCGTCAGCGACAAAATTAGAGTAGACACGATTGATAATCCGATTCTTATAATCGGCCTTGGCGGAACAGGGATCGACGCCCTGCTTCGTCTGAAATATCAAATTAATCGCAGATTCAGACTGCCGGAAGATCCAATTTCCAAGAAAAAACGCGATAAGCCGGATAATGTAGAATTCCTGGCCTTTGAAACCAATGAGCAGGATCGCAGCAAAAGGTACAAAGGAATTGGACTTGATCCGATCAATGAATTCGTGCTGCTGTCCAACCCGGAAATTGGCGGCCTGCTGCAAAACCGCAGCATCCTGGAGCCTTATATTACGGATTGGCTGTCACCAGAGCTCAGTATTACCGACGGTATGAACGGTGCAGCCGGTGTCCGTCAGGCGGGACGCCTGCTTCTGTTCACGAAGATTAACCAAGTAGTGCAGGCAATTGATAAGAAAATCAAAACCTTGTCTGTAGGCACGAACAAAAAGCTGATGGTGTTCCTGCTTACCGGCTTGTCCGGCGGTACAGGCAGCGGCTGCTTCCTGGATATCGCCTATATTGTACGTGGAATCATCGAGCGGGACCACGGTTCAGCAGGTATAGATCGTGTGAATACTCTCGGCTATTTGTTCACTCCGGATATCAATCTGTCCAACAAGAGTCTAAGCGAGCATACCCGCGAGTACATTAAAAAGAATGGTTATGCTGCGCTGAAAGAGCTGGATTATTGGATGAACGTGGATAATCGTGGCGAGAGATTCAGTCAGCAATACGGCAACATTTTGAACGTCAATTCTCCATTGCCTCCTTTTAACCTGTGCCATTTGATTTCGGCAACCAATACGGAGGGCAAGCTGCTGGAGAACGCTTATGATTACTGCATGAACGTAACGGCGGAGAACATTACGAACTTCATGGCTAATGAAGAGAAGCAATCCGGCGAGGAATTCGCCATTCACGACTATATTAGCAACATCCGTACGAATATCGCTCAAATGAACAAGGCCTATCCGGCTAACTACGAGTACAACATTATCGGGGCGTCTTCGGCCGTGCTGCCGATTGAAGAAATGACAACCTATCTGGCCTATCGCCTGTTCGATAAAATGGAAAAAATGTTCCAGCAATCTCCGACCCAGGAGGAAGTGGAGAAATTTGCCCGCAAGCTCGGTGTAGACCTCGATAGCATAGTTAAAACGTTTGAATCCCGTGTTCCTGAGCCGCTCCCGGGTTATGAAAATAGCGAGCGGCTGAGCTATGTCAACGTAGTGAAATCTCAGGTAGTAAATATGGACACCGAGCTGGAGCAAACCTTCCTCGCACGGGCTAGAGAGGAATATATTAAGGCGAAGAAGCAGCTTCCAGGCGAATTACTGGAGCAGTTCAGCGACCAGATTCGTCGTCTGTTCTTGCATCCGGAGCAAGGGCCGTTTTATGTATCCAGATTGCTGTATACGGAAAAGGGCTTCTGCTTGCTGAAAATGCTGCTTTCCTACATCGAGACACTGCGTGAGAATCTATTGCGTATTCCTCGCGATATCGAGGCTGCGCAGGATCAGGCTGAGGATAAGCTTGGTGATGCCAAAAGTGCATTCGTGTCCAAGGAGAAGAAGAAAAACGCCTATATTGAGGCTAAGATTAACGAATACTGGCTGCATGCAGATGTTGAGCGCACGGAGCAAATGATTGAGTTCTATGAGGATTTATATGATTTGCTAAATCGGGAAAACAATCGTATTTATAGTGTGTTCACAGAAATATTGAATGCTCTCAGCTCCATCTTCTCCAAGAATGGCGATATTTTGACGAGCGGTGAGGAGCAGCTGGATCATAAGGGCAACAAAACCTACTACTGGAATATCGTCAGTGTGCCTGATATTTCGAAGGTTGTCAGCGGTATTATGGATCAGAAGGATGTTGATGATCTCATCCGCGACTTCTCCACGGAATTGCTGGATCATTCCAACCAATGGGTGAAGGAGCAGGAAATCGACATCGTTAGCTCTATTTCCAGCTTCCTATCTGATAAATTCGGTGACCTCATTACGAAATCGATGGAGGATTTCCTAATTATTAAATACGGTCAGGATGAGCCGATTGAGAAATTCGTGGAACGCCATATCGCCAGCAAGCTGGATGAAGAGGCTGTTCCGGTATTCCATTTGTCGAACAGCACAGGCAATTTGCATTTTCCTTCATGGGGATTTGTATCTGTTCCGGTGCAGGCACCGAGCATCCTGAAGGGGATTCGCAATTATCAGAATAATGCGGTCGGGAAGTCTCATTTCACCGTAAAAGAGAGTGAAGTCAAGAACCGGATTTTCTGGCTGAATACACGTAATGGTGTGCCTTTGTTTGTATACACGCCGCTCAAGGTTTACGAGGAGAGCTATGAACGGACGATTCTGGATAAAGAAGGCATTGGCCGTCACCTTGTGCAGACAGAGAAAAATAACTGGACATATCTTCCTTCACCAATCCCTGAGAAGTCCTGGGGTGAAACTTACGTCAATTCGCGGGTACAAGTTTATAATGCCCGCGTGCGTGATGAGTTTACCAAAGCGCTTCTGTTAAAGGTGATCGTGGAGAAAAGTGCAGATCAAAATACGAGCAGCCGCTATTCCGCAGTGTTGACGAAGCCGTTCTCCCTGCAAGATAAGCTGGAGGCTTACGATATGCGCCTGGATGCTCCAAAGCCGAACCTGGGCGAGGTGAAGCGCTGTGCCGTTGAACTGAAGGGGCTTCTTACTGAGGGGCTCCCGCAGGAGAGTGTTAAAGACATATTTGGAAGCATCAACGAAGAGCTGGCCAAGGAGAATTTGATTCGTTCTCCTAAGCTGATCACCAGCGTACGGCAGGAGATCGCAAAATATGAGGAAATAGCGGCGATGGCTGCGAAGCTGGATGCGGTGCTGGAGCAGCATCAGGATGAGGAAAAATGGCTTGAGCAGTTCATTGAAGCGATGTATACGATGACGATAACGAAGAAAGGCGCGTTATATGTTTACGATCGCGATCCGGAAGAAGAGGCCTGGGAGCCTTTTGCTAACCTGATGAAGAGCCAAAATTATGTGGAATACGAAGTGTTTACTCATTTCAGAGGTCTGGATGAGAAGAGCCATAGCGCCCTGATGCGCAAGGCTTCACGCCGTGCCACGGAGCTGACGGCTTCGGAGAACATCGAGCCGCTGCTGCAGACGCTTGATGAGCTTGCAGATCGATTCCGTGAGGGGCGGGACTCGCTGGAATACGAGAAGGTTGAGCTGGCGAACGGCGAGGATATGTATCAATTCTACAAGCAGATTGCAACCAAGCTGAACGATATCCGCAGAAGGTTGAAATAATGGTTAGACTGAAGCTTGAGCAATTCGCCTCAGAGTATGACCGGTCGGAAGAACGCATCACCGGCAGAGGCGATGACCAGAGCAGCATTCATTATCCCGCAGTGTTTCTGTTTATCGGAGACAAAAGCCGAGAAGCCATTGAGCCGATCATGCAGATGAACGAGAAGAGATGGGAGAACAGCGAAGGGCTGATTTATTTTCACGCAGGCTCCGTGGAGGAGTCTGCTGCCCGGGTTCTGGAGTACCGCATTCCAGTTGCGGTACAGGAGGGCTCAAGCTCGCCTACTTCCCGCCGTGATATGTATCGGCAGTTCTATGATGAAGCGCAGGGCTTGCCGGAGCTTAATCGAATTCTGAGAAAGGCAAGCGGAGCTCTGGCGGAATATGGAAGACTATATCCTTCCTTTGACCGGGTTCGCCTTTCTATCATTACGCGGGTCGATGACCCGCTTAATGTGTTTGTTCCGGAAATATCGCTTCTTGCAGAGGCGATATTTCGCCAGTCCTTCAAGGCAGTGCAGATGGATTTGTATGCACTCATTAGTGAACGTGAGGGGGCTGAAGCTTTTGGATACAGCAGCTCGCTTGGAGTTGCTTTTCTGCGTGAGCTGGGCCTGATGCAGCAATCGGATTTCGAATTTACGGCCCCTCTTCATGTTACAGAGGATGGACTTTCTATTCCGGTTACTCATCCGCCTTCTCCGTTATTTGACCTAGTCTACGTGCTGTCAGATCGGGATGAAAGAGGCTTCGCTTCACTCAATGGCTTGCAGACCTGCTACGAGGCGATTTCTCATATTAGCCTGCTTAAGAATAGAGGGCAAAAGGAGCCGATGTTCCATGCGAATAATGCGGCTTATAACAACACCTCGTTTAAAAATAACATTATGACTGAATCCGGACGGCAAGGCTTTGTATCTGCCGGATTGTCCAAGGTGAAGCGTCCAAATCAGTCGATTGCGCTTGCTGTTCTGCATCATTTCTACAGAGGATTATTGACTCGGATGAAGCAGGAGCCTGATTTATCCGCAGCAGACAGGCTGGCCTTCTTCGGAGTGGATGGAACAGCTCTGGATCGGCTTGCCGGAGAGATGATCCCGACGGACGAACGTTTAGGCGAAATGCATGGCTTGATGACGAATGACATCAACTATGCCGCCATTCGCAAGCTGTCGCTGAAGGAAGCTGAGGAAGCGTTGTTTGGCGGTGGCGGGGAAGCCTTCTTTCGCAGCAACTTTCAGGAGGAGGCCGCGCGTCGCTTGAAGGAATTCCGGTCCGACGAATGGCTCGAAGCAGCGATCGGGCGGTCGTCTTCCCAATATCCTGATGTTGAGATATACTGCTTGGCTGCATGGACGGCGGATGAAGGACTGAACGGCTCCACGGGCATTTTAGCCCAGCTTCGGAACGCTCGAAGGGAAGTGGAAATGCTGCTCGCCTCGAGCAAGGCCGAGCTGGAGCAGTTCCGTCAGGGACGGGTTGAAGAGCAGTCGTTCCCGCGTGTTCCACTCATGGACCGACACAATTTACGAAACCTGATTCGCTATTTGTTCGACCATGTGTACTCCCGCAGGAGGGAGATCCTGGTGCTGGAGACGAGACTGAAGCTGATTGCGAAGCTTGAGGATGCAATCCACCAATTGCATAGTCGATATCGTGCTGTGATTAATCAACTCGAAACGATGGAGCAATTGCTGCGTGATACGGCTCTAAGCAGTATTCAGACCGCAGATGATTATATCGGGCAGAACATCATGGAGTACTATGAGCGAATCACCGCTGACATTATGGAGCAGTGGGAGAGTAAACGCGGACAGAGTGCATTTTTTACAGATAATACAATGGGAGATTCGCGGCGTTTGCTGGAGAAAGGTATTGAGGGGTTGGGAGATAAGCTTATCGAGGTATGCCGCACAACAATTTTGACCTCGCCAATGTTCTCGCGTACGTTCGAGGAGGAGCTGCTGCAACGGGCCAATGTGACGGTTGAATACGGCAACAAAACGGTGCTTACTAAAGAAGAGCTGTTCAACAAGCTCTACCGCATCCTGGAGGATAATGCCGCGATACAGCTTCGGTTGTATGATTATACTCAAGAGCATCGTTATGAGGAAAAGTATGTGTTTGGCGATTATACGAGCGAGTTCGTACAGCATATTTTCCGGGCGGATGAATCATCAAGAATTTACAAGCTTGGTTGTGTTCATGAGAAGCGCAGCAGCGGTGTGGAGAAGCTGAATCTCATGGGTGGCTTCCACCTGGAAGACCTGATGTATTATGTGAACGGGAAAGTATACTACGAAACTTATTTACAGAACGGGTATGAGTTTCATGGCGTCGACCTGTCAAAACTGCCGGAATTGCGTTGACGATGGCTCTCCTGCAGTGAGTCAGTGAAATAGCTAGTCAGTGAAATAGCTAGTTAGTGAAATAGCTAGTTAATGAATTAGCCAGTCAGCTAATCCACCGGCTAGTCAATCAGCCAGCCAGTAAAGCTAGTAAAGCCAGTCTGCCAGCCAGTAAAACCAGTCAGTAAAGCTAGTCAGTAAAGCTAGTCAGTAAAACCAGTCAGCCAGAAAGTCTTAATAGCTTCATGGTCGCTTGTATCACCACTAAATACCATGAATGCAAATAGGGGAACAAAGTGGCTCAATTTATTGTTGATTGGTCTTTTTTTGAGAAGTAAGACCCTGAAATACCCTTATTTATTAGTTATGGGCGTTTTCCTTTCAGATTTGTGCGATTTAGCTAACTATAAAGGTAAAAACGGGCGTTAATTTCTGAAAATAAGCCTGATATCAAGAATTAGCGGTAAGATAAGGTCTTATTTATAAGGAACTAAAAAGTTGTAGGGAGGAAGTGCACGAATGGAGCGTAAAATAAACTGGCTTCTGGTGCTGTTCAGTCTCATAGGTGGAGCAGTAGGGGCTGTAATCGGCGAGCTGCTGCTTGGTCAGCTATCCGATAGGCTGCCTGGGATTGTCGTTATTGGACTATACTTCGGCATACTGGCCTTATCCGTTGGTATTTTCTGTTTGATAGCAGAAATGATTTCCCCCCGTTTAAGCGGGGTGTCATGGAGACAGCGGTATGTAGGTACTTCATGGAAGCTGCTCGTTCCAGCAACGCTGGTTATGCTGCTGCTTGCGGGAACGGCCTTTGAATTTTTGTATGAGCTGAATGTAGGCCGGGCGAGATCGGTAAAGGATATCGTCCTAATTATTGATAATTCGGGCAGCATGCAGGAGACCGATCCGGACGATCGGCGTTATGAAGCGGCAAAATCACTGGTTGGGCAAATGGACAGCGGCAAGCAGGTCGCAGTTATCGTGTTCAATGACCAGCCTCAGCTCATTCAGCCTTTTGTACGTGTGCGTGATCAAGGCGTGAAAAATGAAGTATACGCAGCGATTGACGCGCTTGAGCCCACCAATGCGGGAACAGATATCGGCGAGGCGCTGCAATCATCGATGGAGCAGATCAAAGGTCAGCCCGGCTCAAGAGGAGCTATGGCGATCCTTCTGTCGGACGGGGTTAGCGCCGTCAATACGGCTGGGGTGCTGGCTGATTACCAGGACAGGGGTGTAGCTGTGAATACCATCGGTCTTGGGCTAAGCTCTCCGGGCGGCAATATTGAAGGAGCGGCACTGCTCAAGGACATTGCCGCATTGACTGGTGGACAATATTACGATGAGGCAGATGCGTCTAATCTTACATTTGTTTTTCAGAAAATATATGACAACTTAGATGAACGCACCTTAGTTACGGAACGAACCGGAATGATGGAGAACAGCACGTATTATATGATACTGAGAATTATATTTGTGCTTGGTCTTGGCGCACTGCTTGGCTTGTCGCTCGGTATGATGTTCGATAACCGGCATTTGGCCAAAAGCTTTACGATCGGCGGGTCAGTATCGGGCCTGCTTGCAGGACTGATGTTGGAGCTCGGCTTGAGCGGATGGTCAGTAGGTGACGCTATGATCCGGCTGCTGGCCTGTCTTGTCCTCGCAGCCGTGATGACGATGTTCACGCTAGTGATTCCTACCCAGGCGAACGGTGCCCGAACGGTCATGCGTCGCAGGGGGCCAGCGCTTCAGGACGGTAAGGCAGGATACCAGGAGCCTGCACGAGATCGGCGCAATAGAGGATTCTAGTAGGGTAAGGGGGCATAGCGATGCGGTTTATCGAGGCAGAGGAAGGCATGCCGCTCATAACACAGCTTAGCTACAAGATCGATGAGGATCGCTGTAAGCTTTTGTGGCAATGGCCCGAAGGAATACAAGCGGTTTATATCTATAAAGGGTCTGCGGATCGGGTGCAGCAGGGGGAATTCGGTTATAGCTATCCTTCCTCTGCTGCCGGTCTAAGGCTGTATACGCGAGAGGAATATAAAGCCGCGGGAGGCTATTATGACCGGATAGACACGATAGGCTTGGTCGCTTATACGGTCTATGCTTGTCTGATGGATGACGGAGACAAACGTCTGGTACATCAGCCGGACGGACAAAATGCCGTGGAGTTCAGTACGGGCCGAGCCAAAATACGCTACTCTATCACTCATAAAAGCGGCTTGCTGCGCAAATACAAAACGGTGCAAATCTCGGTGCTTTCAGAGGTAGAGATTCCGAAGGAAGCGCTTTGTTACGTCAAAAAGCAGGGCAATTATCCGGTAAGCATAGAAGACGGGACAGTATATCCTTTTCTAAGAGATTTCCCGTCAGGTAGAAGCACATTGCCGGTGATTGAGGTTGGAAAAAACGATTACGTCAGGCTGTTCTTCACGGACGGTCCTAAGTATGGAAGGCTATATGAGCTGATTCCGGAATAAGCGTACTGTAAACGAGGAGGAATGAGAGATGGGTCTGTTCGATTTGTTTAAAAAGAAACCTCAAGCCGGGGAGCAACCTTTATTTTATGATATTGTATGTCCCTATTGCTTCAGCAAATTTGAGCCGAATGAGGTCGTGTTCAGAGCAACGCATTATCGTGAGGATGATGAGGATTATGCTCTTGGCGAGGACGAGGCTCTGAACAAATACAGGGAGAGATTTGGTCTCGATACCGTCTATGATATGGAGGCTATTTTGCGTCCCCTGGACGTTCCGGAGGAGCATCTGATTTATTCGGATCATGTTCTGATCGGACTGAATGACCGCTATGGAGAAATAACACGGCGCAGATTGTGCCCGCATTGTCACAATGAGCTGCCAGTGACCGCAGGCAAGGTACCGAGCAACGTTATCTCAATTATCGGGGCTTCTCAGGTAGGGAAATCTGTCTATATGACTTCGCTGATTCATACGCTGCAAAATACGACGGCAGATCATTTTGATGCGGCATGTATGCCCCTTAACGCTGAAATCAGCCGCAAATTCCGTACGTTATATGAAGAACCGCTGTTTGAGCGCGGTGATTTGCTGGCGTCAACGCAGAAAGAGAAAATGCAGGAGCCCTTTATATTTCAGTTCGTATTCAGGGATGAGTCGAAGCCGCCTTTAACATTGGTTTTCTTTGATGTGGCGGGTGAAGGAATGGTGGATCAGGATTATCTTGGATTGCAGGGACAGCATATCAAAAATTCCTCAGGGCTGCTGTTCATGGTCGATCCGCTGCAAATCCGCTCCATACGTGAGAAAATTCGAATCAATGTTGGGGATACGCCAGGCGAATGGGTATCTCAATATGATGAACCGCGAGATGTGGTGCTGACGATGTTTGGTGATTTTATCGCCTATGAGGATAAAGGGAAGACAGATATACCGACGGCGGTTGTGCTGACAAAGAGCGATATGCTTCACTCCTTGAAGGATGAGGATGGGGAGTATATTAAGTCGAATAGCAATATTTTTAATAATGTAATCCATCGTAAATATTTTAATAAGACCGAATTTACGAATATCGATGGTGAAATTCGCCGTTTTATTGAGAAGGTGGATCGTCCGTTTAAAGGTACGATGGACGTCTATTTTAAGGATACAGGGTATTTTGCTGTATCTGCACTCGGCAGCAATCCGATTGATCAGAAGCTGCAAAATGTTGTGCAGCCTATTCGCGTAGACGAACCATTCATTTGGTTGCTGTATAAATTGAATTATATTGAGGGGAGAGAGTGACCGTGAGGCAAGCTTCTCCCACAATGATTCAGCAGCAATT